>Ga0081539_10003426_pt1 | contig 19511 bp, 16 predicted proteins | sample TabmetS4T2R2_FD_71023 | JGI IMG/M metagenome (GOLD analysis project Ga0081539, IMG submission 71023) | Tabebuia heterophylla rhizosphere microbial communities from the University of Puerto Rico - S4T2R2 | ecosystem: Host-associated > Plants > Roots > Rhizosphere ...
CCGAGCGATGACAAGGAGTCGGCGATCGTGCGGCGACTTACTCCCGGATCATACACGGCAATTGTGAAGGGCAAGAACAATGGCACCGGAGTGGGATTGATCGAGGCCTACGGACTCGATGGCACGGCCAAGCTCGCCAACATCTCGACCCGCGGACTGGTCCAGACCGGTGATAACGTCATGATCGGCGGTTTCATTGTTCTCAACACTGGTATCCCGGCCAACGTGCTAGTGCGCGCAATCGGTCCAAGCCTGGGTGGCGTGGCCAACGCCATGGCTGATCCCACTCTCGAATTGCACGACCCGAACGGAGCGATCGTCGCGAGTAACGATGACTGGCAGGAGACACAGAAGAGCGAGATCGAGGCTACAACCATTCCGCCCACCGATCCGCGCGAGTCTGCCATCCTCCAGAGTTTGCCGACCGGCGGTTACACGGCGGTTGTCCGGGGAAAGAATAACTCGACCGGAGTCGCCCTGGTCGAAGCCTATAACCTTCAGTAAGTCGCCCTCTTCAGGAGCCGGCAACGGCCTTGGAAGACTGCACGCGTCGCAGCAGTCCGCGTTTCGCAGCCGAGCTTGTTCAAGATTCCTTTCGACATAGAACTTCACCATCCCCGCCATTCTCCAGAGCCTTCCCACGGGCGGTTATACCGCGGTTGTGCTGGGGAGAAATAACGGGACAGGCCCGCGCTGGTTGAGGCCTATAATTTGCAGTGAACCGCAGGGCGCGGGCGCGTTTCCTGTGACCTGCCACGGCGCAAAGCCAAAGTCGTTAGGCACGCCCATGCAGTGAATTCCGAAGTCCGGATACAGTTCGTCCTGTCATCGCTTGACGAAACTTTGACGCATATGCGTCAAAGTTTGGGAGATCGGCCCAGAGGAGCAGTCTCCAATTTCAACAAACTCACTGCACTAATACGATTCTGTCACCGGGATCTTGCGCGTTCCTTCCGCTGGAACTGTATCCCTCGTGACCTGGGTGCGTTCGGCGCCGGTCGCGCTGGTCGTGCTCGTCGTCATGGTCTCGACCTCGCGCGAGGCGCAGGCACCGAGATTGAGCGCGATCAGGAGCGAGGCGCACCAAAGAACGATTGTTGTTGGTCTCATACTGATAAATCGCGGTTCGGCCGCGCTTCGGGCCGGCTATGTCATTCGGCAGTCGCCCTATGCTTCGCGTTCGCCCCGGATGTATTCCTCGAGCTGGAGATAGGCTTCGTCGTCGCTCATCTGCACCGGTGGATGTTTTGAAAAATAGGCCGAAGCGGAACGCAGCGCTCCCTTTTGCCCGCGATCGAGTGCGAGCTTGACGCAGCGAATCGCGTCGATCGCCACGCCGGCGGAATTCGGCGAATCCTCGACCGAGAGCTTGAGATCGATCTCCATCGGGACATCGCCGAAGAGCCGGCCTTCCATGCGGATGAAACAAACCTTGTTGTCGCGCTGCCACGGCACGTAATCGCTCGGCCCGATGTGGATATTTTCCTCGCTCAAACGTTTCCCGATGACCGATTGCACCGCTTCGGTCTTGGAGGTTTTCTTCGATTGCAGCCGGCGCCGATCGAGCATGTTGAGAAAATCGGTGTTGCCGCCGGTGTTGAGCTGATAGGTGCGCTCCACTTTCACCCCGCGTTTGCGAAAGAGATCGACGATCGTGCGATGGAGGATGGTGGCACCGAGCTGGGCTTTAATGTCGTCGCCGAGCAAGGGCAGATTTTTTTCCTCGAACCGTTTTGCCCACGCGGGATCGCTCGCGATGAAGACCGGGATGTTGTTCACAAACGCCAGCCCCGCCTCGAGTGCGCAGGCGGCGTAAAACCGCGTCGCCTCCTCCGAGCCGACAGGAAGGTAATTGACCATGATCTCCGCGCCCGACTCCCGCAGCTCGTCGATAATTTCTTCCCGGGTCGATTCCTTTTTCAAGGGCTGGAAGCTGCGCAGCGGATCGTGCTCGCGCATGTGCGCGGGATACCCATCGAAGACGCACCCCATCTTCACGATCGCGCCGGTCGTCGGCACCTCGGAGCAGAAAATTTTCGTGCAATTGGGCGGAGCAAAGATGGCCTGGTTGACATCGAGCCCGACCTTGCGGCGGTCGATGTCGAAGGCCGCCACGACCTGAATGTCGTTAGGCCGATAGGTTCCGATGAGGCTGTGCATGAGCCCAACGGCCGTGCCATTGGTGGGGGTGTCGTGATAGAAACTGATTCCCTGAACAAGCGAGCTGGCGCAGTTGCCGACTCCCACGATGGCGATTCGGATTTTACTCATTGTGGCGGTTGGAAATCGCCAGATTGCCCTCTCTCTTTGCGGGGAGCAACGCAAATTTCACGCGCTTGTAACTTTATCTCGGCTGCACGGTACTCGCCCTCGCTGAACTGGACCAGCGGGAGATTGTCGCTTCCGCGGGTCATGCTTTCCGCATGCCTCTTTGCCTCGCCTACCAAGGTCACGAAAGGATTTTTGTTGCGAAATTCGGCAGTGCTGGGAGAAAAAACTCATGCGTCCGGGGATGATCTGCGCCTGCGCGATTTTTCTCCGGACTATCCTCGTCGCCTCAGCCGAGAAGTTGCCCTACAACTTCGATGAGACCATTCGAGTGGCTCGCGCCCAGAATCCTGACGTCGCGATTGCCCAGAAAAAGGTCCAGGCCGCCCGGGGCGAACTGGTCACGGCGCGGGCCGGATATCTGCCGGCGGTCGTTTCCAGCGGCCGGTATGCTCGGCGCGAGCGCCAGGGCGACAGCAATCTGCGCCCGCAGGATTACAACGCCAACATTCGCGTCGTCGAATCGCTCTACAGCGGCGGCGCCATCTCCAGCCGGGTCGCAATCGCGCAGCTCAATTTTGCCAAGGCCGAAGCGCAGCTCGCCGCCGTCGTGGATCGGGTCACGATGGAAGTCCGGCTCGCCTTTAACGAGCTGTTGCTCAATCGCGAGCGGATCCGTGTACGGGAGCAATCGGTCGAAGTTCTGCGGCAGGAATTGAAATCGCAGGAGGAACGTTTCAGCGCTGGGACCGTCGGCGAGCTGAATGTCCGGCGGGCCGAAGTCTCACTCGCCAACGAGCAACCCGAGTTGATCCAGGCCCGGACCGATCTGCAGAATGCCTATCTGCGTCTTGGGGCATTGTTAGGCACGCCTCCCACCGCTTCCGGTGAGCCTGCCTTCGAGGTGGTAGGAGAGTTGATCTACGAGCCGCGTCATCCCAACCTGAGCGGCTGTCTCACCCACGCCCGGGCGACGCGGCCGGAGCTGCGCGCGGCCGAGGCGGACATCACAATCGAAGACCAGCAGCTGCGCTTGGATCGCAGCGCGACCAAGCCAAGGGTCGAGGCATTTGGCGGCTACGAGATTTACAACGAACGCGATCCGACCCTGGGTCGCGAATTCAACCACGGTTACGTCATCGGATTAAATGCTTCCTGGCCGCTCTTCGACGGTTTTGCCACCCGGGGCAAAATCAAGGCGAGCCAGGCGCGGCGCGAGGCGGCGGTGCAGGCGCGCGAGGCCCTTCGCCTAACGATCGACTCGGAAGTTCGGAGCGCGTTTCTCGACCTCGCCCAGGCCGATCAGGTGCTCGAAGCGGAAACCAAAAATGTGCAGACCGCGGAAGAGTCGCTCGAGATCGCGAAGAGCAATCTCGCCGCCGGTTTCGGCACCCAGCTCGATGTCCTGCAGGCTGCGTCGGACCTCACGCGCACCCAAATGACGCGGCTTAGCGCCACCTATCTGCATAACGCTGCCCTCGCCCGGCTCGATCGCGCCTGCGGCGGCACACCGCCGTCGTTAGGCGAAACCGCGCCCGCCGGCAATAGCGAGGCGCCGGTCCTCTCCCTCACCCGGCCTCCGTCGTCGTTAGGCAAACGGAAATGAAACCCGGCCGCCTCTTCCTCCTCCTTCTCGTTCTCGTCCTCGAATCCCCCGGCGCACGATCGCAAACCCTCGAAATTGTGCTCGCCCAGACGGTGAGGAATAATCCGCGGATTCTCCAGGCGCAGGCCGCTCTCGAAGCGGCGGCGGGCGATCGGATCGTTCTTCGATCGGTCGCTTATCCAAAGGGAGTGCTTGGTTCGGTGGCGGGCGTCGAGGGCGGAGACCGAGCCCAGACCTCGGGCAATCAACCCTTCATCCTAGGTTACGGCCTTCTGACTCAGCCGCTTTTTCAGGCCGCCATTCCCGCCACCTTTCGTCGCGGGGACCTCACCGTGCTTGTTGCCCAGCAGCAGTTGAACGTCGCGGTGGTGGGCGAGCTGCACCGGGCGCGGCTGGCTTTTTACCGGGCGCTTTACACGCGATCTCTTTTGTCGTTAGGCGAAGCCCAGCGCGAACGTCTCGAAGCCAACATTACCAGCGAGCAGCAGCGTTACCAGGCGGGCAAAACCGAACGTGGCGCGCTCACCTCCGCCATGCTGCTCGCGCGTGAGCTCGATCCAAGAATCGCGACTGCCCGCGCCGACTACGGCCATGCAATTCTCGAGGTTGCTCAGGTGATGGGAAGCGCACTCGGCCCAGGCGCGCCGCTGCCTTCGCCGGAAGGCGCCTTCGATTTTCAAAACATCAAGCGACGCTGGCAGGATGACCTCGATCGCGCGCGCGAGGAGCGGGCGGATCTAAAACTCGGGCGGCTTCTCGTCCGCGCGGCGCAAGAAGATCAGCGCGTCGTAGCGGCTGATTATTACCCGGCAGTTGATGCCGGCGTGGCGGGCGAGGCCATTCCAGTGACGGGAATTTATCGCGACAGCGGCGGCTCGCCCCAGGCGAGCGATAACACACTCGCCAACGAAGTGGACGCCGGCGCTTCATACAGCTGGCGGGTGATCGATAACGGCAAAGTCGGCGGCGTGGTGGAACGTCAACGGGCGGTGCGCGAGGCGAACGAACTGCAGTTGCAGAAGCTGGAGACCAACCTTGCGCGTGAGCTGATGCAACTGCAGAACACTTTGCAGGCGATCGGAGCGCGTTATCGCTCCCTTCTTGCGGCGGCCGACGTGGCGGAGCAAAACGTGAAATCAGTCGAACAAAACCGCGCCCAGGGGCTCGCCTCGATTCTCGATTTGCGTAGCGCGGAGAGCGATTTGCTCGTGACTCGGCGCGGTCTCCTTACCGCCGTTTACGAGCAGAAAGTCGCCCTTGCCGAATGGGACCGCGCGATCGGCCGCTACTTCCAATTTTCTGATTCTCCCGCCGCCAAATCGCATTAGCGCCCTTTTTCCCTCCTCGTGCTTCCTCGTCCTCCTGCTCGAAATGGAGGGTTCTTCGATTACGATTAAGGGCATGAGCACAAGTTTTACTTTCCAAGACTAACGATGCGGCTGCCAAGACGAACTTTCTGGACTCTCGTCGTTTTCGCCGCCCCCCTTTTGGGCGCGCTCTATTTCTGGAGCCTCAAGGTTGTCGAGGTCGAAAAGGTCGTTAGGGGGGCCGCCATCTCCGCGGTGTACGGAACCGTTCGCATCGAGCCCTTCTTTATTGTTCACGTCCGGGCGCAGAACAACGGCTTCGTCCATCTGGCCGATGCCGTCGCGAGCGGCCGCGGCGCAATCGGCAAAAGCCTGAGCAAAGGCGATCTCCTCGCCACGATCACGGACGAAACGGCGACCCGTCAGCTCAAGCAGGCGCAGTCGGACCTGCGGGCGGCGGAAGAACAGGCCCGGCTCGAGCTGCCTTCCTCCGAACCGCTCAAGGTTGCGGACGCGAACGTTGCGCGCCTGGAAAAATTGACCTCGCTCAGCAACGTCCCCGCGGTCGAGTACGAAAAGGCAAAAAGCGAAGCGAAACGATTGCGCGATCAGCTCCAGGCGGAAAAGATCGAGCGCGAACGCAATCTCCAAAGCTTGCGCGAAACGGTGAAGAAAGCCGAGACCCTGACGAGCCAATTGGAAATTCGCGCCCCGATGGACGGCATTCTCTCCGACATCAAGGCGATTGACGGCGAGGTCGTGACCAATGGCGCGGAGCTTCTCACCGTTTCCTCGAGTAAAAATTACGTTCGCGGCGAAGTGAACGAGGAAGACATCGGCGAGATAAAGGTAAAAATGCCGGCGGTGATCCAGTTGTATGCGTATCCCACCCGGCAATTCCACGCCACCGTCACCTCGATTGTCCCCGCGGCTGATCCGGATACCCAGCGTTACACCGTTCTGCTCGATCTTGAAAAACCGCCCGAGAACATGCTCGCGGGAATGACCGGCGAGATGAACATCATCACCGGGCGACACGAAAACGCGCTCCTCGTTCCGACCTCGGCGGTGTTGGTCGATCAGGTATGGACGGTGAAAAACGGGGTGGTGGAAAAGCGGACGATCAAGGTGGGCTATCGCACCCTCGAGTTGGCCGAGGTGCTTTCCGGATTGAAAGAAGGAGACCATGTGGTTTTGAGCGACCAAGACAAGCTGCCTCCGGGCGAGTTCGTTAGGCAACGGATCGTGGAGAATGCCCCTCCTCGGAAATCGCCGTGAGTCCAACCTACATCCAAGACCTTTCTCGTAACCGCGGCTCTGTGAGCCGCGCCCCCGCCCTGAGAGAAACCCGATGACCCCAACGCTCCACATCGCGTTGCGCTTTCTTTTTCATCGCAAGCGCGCCTTCTTTCTCAGCCTCGGCGGCGTCGTCTTCGGGGTCGCGATTTTCATCTGCACCCAGGCCCAGACCCAGGGCTTCACGAAAAACTTCATCGAGGCCACGCTCGGGAGCACCGGCGCCATCATGCTCCGCGAGCAATTCAAGCCGCGCTACGGCGATCTCTACGTGGCGCCGAAGAATGCGACGGTGGAGAGCGCGCGCCGCCGCTATTTCGAAGGAATCACCAACGCCACCGAGATCATGCGCATTAGCCGGCGCTTCTCCAACGTTGTCGCCTGCGCGCCGGTCCTGCGCGGAACGCTCACCGCGCGCGCCGACTTTGAGACTGCGACGATCGATCTCTTCGGGATCGACCCCGCAGCCTACCTGCGCACAACCGACATCGGTAAGCAAATCATCGCTGGCAAATTTGAAGATTTTCGCCACAACCCCAGTTCGCTCATCGTTGGTTCGCGGCTGGCCGAAGCGCTCGGGGTCAAAGTGGGCGACCCGCTCCAACTCCTCTCGCCCAGTGGCGAATATTGGCGCTTCACCGTCGCCGCCATCGCTCGTGGCGGAGTCGGCTCGGTCGATTCTACCCGTGTCTATTGCCTGGCAAAAATTGCCCAGCGCCTTCTGCGCAAACCTTACCCGGCGACCATGATCCTTTACAAGCTGCGCGATCCCGATGCCGCCCCCGAGCTGGCGCAACACTTCGAACAGCTCTTTCAACACGAAGCGCGCAGTTGGCAGGATCGCGAGGAATCGAGTCTGCAACTCCTTCTCACCCTGCGGGTCTCGACCGGGCTCACTGTTTCGCTCCTCATTCTGCTCGCCGGTTTTGGCATCTTCAACGTCCTCACCATGACGGTGCTCGCAAAGATGAAGGAGATCGCCATCCTGCGCTCGATCGGTTACAACCGGCGCGACATCAGCGCCATTTTCCTCTGGCAAGGCGCGCTCATTGCCGGGCTCGGTTCGATCATCGGCTGTGTGGTCGGGGCGCTGTCCGTCATCGGTGTTTCCCACATTCCATTGCGTGTGCGCGGCATTCTCTATGCCGATTATTTCCCCGTCGCTCCCGACTGGCGGCATTATCTCTGGGCCATCCTTCTTGCCATGGTGACCGTGGCGATCGCCAGCTGGGTCCCGGCCCGTCGCGCCAGCCAGCTGCCGCCCGTCGATACCCTGCGCGGCTCGAGCGCGTGATGGGGAGAATGGTGAATCGAGAATCGTAATCCGTGAGCCTAAATTAGGGTGTCGTTAGGCGAATCGCACGACCACGATTCACGGCTTAACGATTCTCGGTCTTACCACCATGAGTGTGCGGACCACGTGCACGACCGACCTGAATACCCCCCACCAAGCGCAAAAAGCGTACGCCTGCGCGGCCGCGCCAAAGAGCAACCCCACGGCAATTGTCCAGAGGTAAACATCGCGCCGCGCGGCAATCAGCCTAAACGCGCGATCGAACGGGGCGTAATCATCGAGCGCGCAATTGAGCCGCTGATGGGCGACCAGTTTCGCCAGGAGATCGACCAGTTCGCTCCCTACGATCAGGCCCCAGTAGCCCCAGGCACTCGGCAACTGACCGCTCCGCTGAAACCACCAGGCGAGTGCGCTCCACCAGGACATTTCGAAAACAAAGTCCAGGCAATGTTCCCAATGCCCGCTCGGCGTGGTTTCGACTTTGACCCGGGCCTGTTTGCCGTCGAGACCGTCGATCACCCCAATGGCGAGCGCCGGAATCATGCCCCACCAGAGGTGGCCGGTGGCGAAGAGCGCCGCCGCCCCCATCGCGACAACGAATCCGAAAAGCGTGATCTGGTTCGGCGTGATCGTCGTCCGGCAGAGCCCGTGCAAAACCCAATCCTCGACCGGCGACTGAAGAATTGCCGGGATATCGAGCGTTCCTTTCTGAGCTGAATCAAAAACGATGCGCTTTGCCAAAGATTGTCGTTCCGCTGTTGGGGCCGGGAAAAAGACTGGCCGGACATGCCGCCGCATCCCGCGCACGTAGGCCGGCACGTTGGCCGCGTCGAGCGCGCCTAGCTCGCCTTTGGCGAGAGATTCCAGTTCGCTAGGCGCGAGGACCGCGGCGCCCGAGAGCCAGCCACTCCCATTCGAGCGACAATCCACGAGCAAAGGCCGGATAGAACTCGGCGGGGCCGAATCGATTAACTGCGCGCTCCGCGGCGAGTTCAGGAGCGCGCCAATCAAGCGCGGGTCGTAATAGAAATCACCCGGCAAGATGAGCAACCGTTTCACTGCTCGAAAATTGATTTCGTTAGGCAGGACGATCTGCGCTTCCAGGCCACGACGCGCCCAGGTCGGCGGCTCAAGTGCGTTCCGGAGTCGATCCGGAGTGGACGAAACGATGGTCGCTTGCCTGAAGTCGAGCCGCCGCAGAATGCGGAGGAGTCGTTCTAAAAGCGAAACGCCGCAGACCTGGGTCAAGGCCTTCGGCGCTTCGGCGAAGATCACCGCCTGCGGTCGCGCACTTTCCATCGCGCGTGGACAGTGCCGAAACGCCGCTTCGCGTCCAGCGCAATGTAGCCGCGGCAGCTGTGGACCGCGTCCCCGACAACAGTCTCAGGCGCGGCCCGGCCTAACGATCGTCGTTTTCGGTCGAGACGGTTGCCCTGCCGGCATTTTGCCGGAGGGCCTGTTCGAGAGCGCGCCAGGCGAGCATGGCGCATTTCACCCGTTGGGGGAATTTTCGAACTCCGCGCAGGAGACGCAGATCGCCTAACGACTTTTCGTTGGCCGGCTTCTCATTCGCGCCCGCGACCATCTGGTGAAAGGCGTCCAGCATCTCCTCTGCCTCGGCGCGGGATTTGCCTTTCAGTTTCATGGTCATGAGCGAGGCCGAAGCCTGGCTGATGGCGCAGCCGTGACCGATAAACTTAAGTTCTTGCAGACCTCCGTCCTCTCCGAATTTTACGCCAAGATCCAGCTCGTCACCGCAGGATGGATTATCACCGTGCACATGGACCGAGGCGCCGGCTAATTCGCCGAAATTTCGCGGCCGGCGCGAGTGATCCAGGATCACCTCCTGGTAAAGCTCTTCGAGTTCCGGATTCATGCGAAGAAATCGCGAGCGGCACGCAGGACCTCCACCATACGATCGACCTCTTCGAGCGTATTGTAGAAATAGAAGCTGGCGCGCGTCGTCCCAGGAACGCGAAACCGTTTCATAAGCGGTTGATTGCAATGATGACCGCCGCGCAAGGCGAGGCCATTCTGGTCGGCGAAGGTGGTGAGATCGTGCGGATGCGCACCCTCCATCACGAAGCCAACGAGTGCCCCGCGGTCGTTAGGCGGGCCGAGCAGGCGCATCCCGGGCAACTCGGCGAGCTGAGCTGCGGCGTAAGCAGCCAGCTGGGAGTCGTGCGCGAAGATTCTTTCGCGCCCGATCCCTTCGAGATAATCGATCGCCGCAGCAAGACCGATCGCGCCGGCAATGTTGGGCGTGCCCGCTTCGAAGCGGTGCGGCGGCTTTTTGTAGCTGCTATTTTCCAATGCAACGCTGACAATCATCTCGCCGCCGCCATGCCACGGCGGCATGGCTTCCAGAAGCTCGGCCCGTCCATAAAGCGCGCCGATACCAGTCGGTCCGCACATTTTGTGACCGGAAAAGGCGAGGAAATCACAGCCCAACTCCCGCACATCGACGGGCATGTGCCCGGCACTTTGGGCAGCGTCGACGAGAGTCAGGGCGCCGACCTCGCGCGCTCGCCGGCAAAGCTCGCCCACGGGATTGATCGTTCCTAAGGAGTTCGAGACGTGAGTGAATGCAAAGATTTTTACGCTCTGATCGAGGAGTGCTGAAAGCCGGTCAAGCGCGAGCGTGCCGTCGTCGCACACCGGCACGAAGCGCAACTGCGCCCCAGTCCGGTCCGCCGCCAACTGCCAGGGCACAAGATTGCTGTGATGCTCCATTTCGGTGAGCAGGATGACGTCCCCCGCGCTGAGGAACTTTCCGCCCCAGGCTTGTGCGACGAGATTGATGCTCTCTGTCGTCCCCCGAGTGAAGACGATCTCCTCCGCGCTCGCTGCGCCGAGATAATCGGCCACGCGCTGTCGCGCCTGCTCGTAGCGTGCGGTGGCACGGGAGCTTAGCTCGTGCAGGCCGCGATGGACATTGGCGTTGTCGTTTTCATAGTAACGTCGCAGGGCTTGAAGGACCGCGCGCGGTTTCTGCGTCGTGGCAGCGTTGTCGAAATAGATCAAGGGCCGACCATGAACCTCCTGCTCGAGGATGGGGAAATCCTTTCGGAGCGCCGCCCAATCGATTGCCACCTTGGAGCTTCGGTGCATCCCCTAATGTGCAAATGCAGAGGCTGCGCGCCACTGCATTTCGATTCCGCGCGCGATCGGGCGGCGGGCAAAATTCGCCCCGTCTTTGACAAAGTAAGGTGAGTCGGAGGCAGCGGGTGCGGCCGGACCTGCAGCCCTTTGTGATCGTCGACGATGGTTGAAGCGGATCGGTCTTGAAGTGGCAAAGCTGCGCGGCTGGAAGGCCCCTCCGAACACGCCGAAACAGTTCGCAAAGGGTGCTGGACTTCGTAACTCTCATCGCGCATAACCCCGGCATGGTTGCTGATATCTATCCGCCGTTACTCGCTTTTCATGGGTTGCTCCGCTGGTTCGTTCTGGCTGCTGCGCTGGCCGCGGTTCTTGTCGCCTTTGCCGGCTGGAGCGGAACCAAGCCGGCGGGGAAACTCCGGCTTTTCACGGTCGTCTATGTCATCGCGATCGACATTCAGTTTCTCATCGGACTGGTCTTGTTCGTCTGGCTCAGTCCCGTGACGCAGGCAGCCTTTGCCGATTTCGCCGGCGCGATGAAAAACAAGGAGCCGCGCTTTTTCACCGTCGAGCATACGACAACGATGTTTCTGGCGCTGATTTGCGCGCATCTTGGGGCAGCTCTCTCGCGCAAAGGACGCACCGAGCAATCAAAGCATCGGGGCGCGGCGATCGCCTATTCGATCTCGCTGGTTCTGATTCTCGCCGGTATTCCCTGGTGGCGACCGCTTTTGCGCTACTAGGGCTGGCGGGTTCGTTGTAGCCGGAGCGCGATGACCCCGGCTGATGGCCACATGGCGCATCGCTACGCTGACGGGGTCAGCGCCCCCGGCTACAAAGTTACCACGCCCGGCTACAAAAAATGCGCGCTGTTTCCCAAAGAATGCGCAGCCAGAGGCAGTGCCCGTGCAATGAATAAGCAATAAGCTTATGCCCGAGCCGAGCAAGCCAGCTCATTCCAACACGCCGCCCGAACATCCGTGGCCGAAGAAATTCAACTGGGCAACATCGCCCGTGAGATGCCCGCCGAAGCGGCGGCCGGCCGAGCGCATCTGTGAGTTCGACGAAATCTACGGTCTCTACGACGAAGCGACCGCGCGAACAGGCGAGCCGCTGCGTCAATTGCCCAGACTCGCCCTGTGCTCACAGTAACCCAGGCTCTCTCTCTGCATTACATACACGTAAGGTCACTTCATTTTCCTTGACGACTGGCGGCTCGTTCCGTTAATCGAGACTCTTCACACCGAACTTCTTATGATTCTTCTCTCGCGAATGTTACACGTTACTCTGGTTAGTTATCTGCTCTCGCTTCTATGGGTCCCCCTGGCTTTTGCTCAGGTCGAGCCCACCACCAGAGTGTCTCGCAGTGAACCACTGGAAAAATACGATAACCCGCCGGCCGCTCCGCGAAAAATGGAGACTTCGCCGCGCATGATCTCGCAGTTCGAGGCTTTTACCAGTTTTCAGGTGAACGTGAATGGGAGCGGGCAAAATATTGTGGGCGACGCGGCCAACGAGTGCTCCATCTCGACGGATCCGACAAACCTGAACAAGAAAGTCATCGCCTGGCGGCAATTCAATGACGTCAGCTCCAACTTCCGCCAGGCCGGCTGGGGGTACACCACCGATGGCGGCTTTACCTGGACCTTTCCTGGTGTCCTGGAAAATAATGTCTTCCGGAGCGACCCGGTCACTAACTCCGACGAGATAGGACAGTTTTTCTATCTAAGTCTTCAATCGACCCAGAACCTTTCGTTCTTTTGTGACGATCTGTGGCGCTCGACCAACGGCGGTCAGTCCTGGACATTACTCTCGGGCGAGAAAGGCGCCGGCGGCGGGGACAAACAATGGCTTACGATCGATAAGACGAGCGGGCCGGGACACGGCTTTCAATACCAGGCCGACGACGGCTTTAACTGCAGCGGCGGCGGAGTGCAATTCCAACGGTCGGTCGACGGCGGGATCACCTGGCAAAATCCAATCACGATCCCTCATGCGCCGGTCTTCGGAACACTCGATGTGGACACCAATGGTAATCTCTACGTCGGCGGTGAAGGGAGCACCACCTTTTGGTGTGTTCGATCGAGCAACGCCCAGATCGCCACCCAGACGCCAGTCTTTGACCAAAGTACTTCGGTGAACATGGGTGGCTTTATCGGGAGCGGCGGAATCAATCCCGCGGGATTGACTGGTCAGGCATTCCTCGTAATTGACCGCTCCGGCGGGGCGACCAATAACAACATCTACATGCTGGCCAGCGTCGTGCCGAACGGGCGCAGCACCACCGACGTCATGTTTGTGCGCAGCACCGATGGCGGTCTCACTTTCAGCGCGCCGAAGAAGATCAATGACGATAACAATCCGAGTAAGTGGCACTGGTTTGGGACCATCTCAGTCGCGCCCAATGGCCGTCTCGATTCGGTCTGGTACGACACGCGCAACGCGGCGAATAACACCGATTCCCAACTCTTCTACTCCTGGAGCACGGACGGAGGCCTCACCTGGGCTGCGAACGTTGCGGTCAGTAATGCGTTCAATCCATTCGAAGGTTACCCTAACCAGGACAAGATAGGCGATTACATTACCATCGTGTCGGACAACACTGGCGCCGATGTTGCCTATTCAGCCACCTTCAACTTTAACGCGAGCCGCGGCGAGCACGAAGAAGATGTTTACTATGTCCGTGTCGCGCCTCCTGCTTCTACCCTCACCTTGCTGAGCGCCGCATCACGCCTGACTCATGGCACTGCGGGCACTTTCGAGGTCGCAATGCCGCTTACCGGCATCTCCGGCGTGGAATGCCGTTTCGCCACGACTTATAACGCTGTCTTTACTTTCGACGCTCCAGTCACCTCGGGCCAGGTTAGTGTCCTCAGTGGCACCGCCACGGTCGGACCGATTACTTTCAGCGGGAACAGCATGATTGCGCAACTTACCGGCGTGACCAGCGCCGAGATCGTAACTCTTCGCACGCAGAATATTAATGGCGACGGACAACCGCACGGTGACGTCCCATTTGGCTTCCTTACCGGCGACGCCGACGCCAGCCGTCTGGTGGCGAAGCCGGACCAAACGCTGATTCAGGGCCAGGTGGGCCAGCCGGTGACGAGCAGTAATTTCCGCGAAGACATTCTCGCCGACGGACGGATCAGGAATTCCGACGTCAATCAAGCCAAGAATAACAGAGGCCACTCGATACCGTAATTCGCGAAACGACGCAGGGTTGCAGGGCATCGGACCGGCTTTGGCTGTCGCAATTACGTCGGGCAAGACGAATCACGACGTTGATACGTTGCCTCGCCGCGGCGCCATGTCCACTTGGCCTACAAGCGTTCCAAAATTGGAACAGTCGCGTCGCGATTTCGAAACTGGCGACAGTATGGGACCCCTGCGTCTCCCTTGGAAGAAGAGCCTGGCATGCCCGGTGCTAAGATCGGGGCCCATGGAAAAACTCAAGTCAACTTTGTCCTTCGCTCTCATTCTCGTAGCATTCGGGCTGTCCAGTTGCGCGACCGAACCGATGACCACCACGACCACGACTACCTCGACCACGACGCAGTCGCCCATGAATCGGAACAACGCGAACGGATTAGCCTCCTATATGCACTAAGCTGCCGGCCCGGTCGGCTGCATGTCATGGGTCAGATCGGTCGTGGGATCGATCTTCCAGCGCACCCCAACGGCTTCGAGGTCGGGATTGAGCGACCAGCGATCGGCCAACGGCTCGCCGGTGTGTTCGGCGCTCCCGCCCTTCAGCGCCATACAGTTAGCGTTGTTCCCGATCTCGGCGATGCGGTCAAACTCTTCAGGAGTTAGAGTTACTTCGGGAAGCCCGGCTAACTCTTTCACCTTGGCCTCGATTGGCCTCGCATTGGCGCCTGATTCCTGGATCAGGGTCGGTACGACGCTCCGCACCGGGTTGTGCTGAAGATTCCAGACGCAGGCCAGTTGCAACATCGTCAGGCCATGCGCCTCCGCGATCGAGCGCATCTGGTCGATCTTTTCTCTCCCCGCTTCCACCCAGCCCGGCGGGCGAAACGTGCGGTGATCGCGCGCCCCGAATTCATGGCCAGGTTTCACGTCATCGTGAAAGAGCCCGCCGTGATCGACTACCCGCGTTATGACCTTCGTGCCGGTTTTCTCGGCCGCGGGAAGAGTCAGCCGGCCCGGCCAGGGCTCGAGTGGATTTAGGATGATCATGGCCCAGTCGATCAGGCCTTGGAACCGCTCGAGGCACAGAATGAGATCGAGCGTAAATCCGTTTGCCGGCCCCGGTGCGACGCCGAGCTGACTCGTTAGGCCAGCCTCCTTCAACTTCTCCATTCCCTTCCAGACCGCATCGGCGCTGTAACCGGTCGAGTCCGGGTTATGGAGCAGCAGCAGGTCGAACGCGTCCGCCCGGCAGCGCGCGAGCGACTTCTCGGCGGCCATTCGCAGGTAACTCGCGTAGTCCGCCGGCTTGCACAGCGACGGATTGGTGAAACGGGGAAAGCCCTTGGCGCCATCGCGCTGACCGGCATAGAAGTCGTGCCCGATCGCGCCGACCAGGCAATAGCTTTCGCGCGCAATCCCCTCCAAAGCGCGCCCGAGCAGGCGATCCGCTTCCCCTGTTCCGTAGACATCTGCCGTGAGAAAAGTGCGAATCCCATTCTCGTGCGCCAGCCGAACGAGATCGATTAGACGACCCTCCGAGAGGGGCTCGCCAAAATGCATGAAACGTCCTCCGCTCCACATACCAAAAGCAGTCTTCGTTAGATCCATCGCGCTGAAATTAACCAAAACAGGAAAAATTACCATTCGCAGGAGGGGCGCTGGGAAGGCCGGCTGAGTCAAAGACGCCGTAGCGGGGGTAAAAGAGCGGCCTGGCTTTTCAAGGCCGAAGAGAGCGCCAACCTCGCGCCCTCCCGGATGGGATTATCGCCGAAACCGTGAAAGACATCCAAGCCGCCCTCATGCCACTTAACCAGAGTTGGCAGACATCCCCCGACGGGGTTTCCCACGATTCCTTTTCAGATATGGCGATGCTGAAGAAAAAGACGCGCAAAGCGATCCAGAAAAGCCTCAACAAGGCCATTAAGAAACACGGTCCCAGAGTCGCGCGGCATCTCGCGACGGGGCTGGTGGCGGGACTCGCCACCTATATCGGCGCTGAAGGCAAGCAAGGCGCCAAGAACCTCAAAAAGGTGGCGGAAGCGCTGCCGAGCAAAAAGCAGCTAAAGAAGGCCGCTAAGGTGATCCCCGGCGGCAAACAGGTCGTGCGGGCCGTTTCAGCAACTGTGCCGCTCTTGCGGGATGCAGCGGAGAAGGTCGCGGGGGGCAACGGCCAGAAAAAAACGAAACGCGGGAGGAGCCGGGGAAAAAAGTCCGCGACCGCATAGCGCGGAGTGAAACCAGCATTACGGGCAACGTTCGCAGTGTTCTTCGGCGGTCGAAAGATGCAACTCTCGCTTTCACGGCGCGTCTGGCGATCAACGCAAAACTCCGCGGGATTGGCGAGATGACCGAGCTGACAATCGACACGAAAAAGAAAAAGCTCCGCCTGCAACTGGAATTGCTGGGTGAGCCGGAACCGATCGCGATCGAAGTCACGCGCTACAACCTGAAAACAAAGGGCGGGCAGACGCAGCTAACAATCGAGGAGGCGACCGCCTCACGGGAATGGCTCGCTGTCGCTCTGCGGGAGTTCGTCGTCGGACGCAGCTTCCAGGTGCCCGCCGCCGCAGGAGCTGTGCTAAAAGTTCTGACTTGAGCGGCGCACGCTCACTCGCGGTGTGAGCGGGTATGCAGAATCGGAACGTTGCCGATGTTGAACAGCCCCCGCGAGTGCCGGAAAGCAAAACGCCCCGTGCCTGTCGAACACGGGGCGTCTCACTTACCACTGGCGGATTCAGCGTCGTGCCGGCTCCGCTTTTGGTGTGGACGACATCGATGCGGTGGTGATGTCTTCCGCGCCCGCGTTTTTGAAGATTTCCTCGGCACGATCTTCCTCGTCGTCATCACGCGTGGCGACAGCGATGAGATAGTTGCCTTCTCTTAGCTTCTTGTCATAACGCTTCGCCTCGATCTCGGGGATGCCGAGCCCGATCAGCCCGCCGACAATTCCGCCCGTAGTGCCTCCGACCGCCGCGCCGGTAAGCGCCGCTACGATTGGCCCCGCTGCGATCAACGGTCCGACGCCCGGAATGGCCAGCGCGCCGATGCCGGCCAGCAGGCCGAGCACGCCCCCGGTCACACCGCCGGTGGCGGCGCCCGTGGTCGCACCTTCGGGTGCCTTGGTCCCTTTCACATGGGCGATGTCGTGGCGGCCCTCGGTGTCGGGCAGCAGGATGGATATCTCCGAGTTTGGGAACCCGGAACTTTGCAGTCGCTCAACGATCTGTTCCGCTTGCGCGCGACTCTTCGCGATGCAGAAGACTTGATTTTTTGCCATGGTGTCTGTGTTTTCTTTCTGTTTGGTTGGGTTTGATTTAATCCGACGCTTTCACTTCGAGTTGATTCTCGACCTTGGCGTTGCCGGCATGCGTCTTTGCCAGCTCCGCGATTTTTGCCTTTTCCTCCGCGGTTTTGACCGGCCCGCGGAGCGTGACCACCCCGTTTTCGGTGATGATCTTCACGTTCTTGGCCATCATGCTCAGCGACTTATCGTCAACGACGGCACGGCGAATTTCGGCCGTCGTTTTGATGTCCGCCGAACTGTTTGATTGATCGCCGGAGGTCTTTGTCTCGCCCGAGCGATCACGCTCGTTGCGGCCGGAATTATCAGCTGCGGGCGAGGAGTTCTCCTGTGCCAGGGCGACGAATGCGGCCAGGGAGAGACAGAGGATTGATAGACTGATTCTTTTCATAATGTTAATGCAAGCCGCCGACATGGCGACAAAGGCTGATACGTGGTCGGAGCACCTGATGGTTCCTTTGTCCGCAAAAATAATAATCCCATTAGAGCATCAGAAAATTTCCGATGCGACCGAATGCCGACGAGTCACCAGGTCGCTACCCGATCAAACAGGGCGTCGAAGGTGTTGCGGGCATGCTATGCAATTTGTCTGGGCAGCTTCCCGTAACAGTCTCGTTACAGTGATCAAATTGACCCGACACCGCTCTGACTGCCATGCTCGATGGTTATGCGAACAGCACTTATCTTTTCCGGTCGGTCGGTCCTCCGTTTCCTGGCGTGCAGCGGCGTTTTCCTGCTTGCCTCCGTGCAAGCCGAGCAGCCGGCGGTTGGACCTAACGGCATCATCGTCCAGAGCCAGTTCGGCGGGCAGATTTTCGGCTTCGACATCGATCAGGCCGGCAAGGAAGGCGTCCTCGCCGAATCCCACCGGGAGGACAGCGGCATGGTGCTCGCTGCCGTCGAAACGTTCGACCAACGCACCGGCGCCATCATCAAGGTAATTAAACAAACGCTCACCGATGATGACGATTTCATTGCGCTTGGTGTCACCGGCAACTCCGTCGGCCTGGTCGAGCGCGAGCAGGTGCAGGGTCACTTTAATGTTGTGCGCACCTTCCTAACGATCGACCCGCTGCGGAAAAATCGGTTTACCGGCCGTTGGACTCCGCCGGTCGGGACCGATCACCTGGTCGAGATCGTTAGTCGCAACCAAGGCACTCAGAACGCTGTCTGGACGATCGACATTAGCGGCGGCTTTTTGCCTACTGTTTTCAGCACCGACGTCGGTGCCAACACCTTCGGACCGGTCATCTCGATCGACGATCAGGATTTCAGTAACTTTCCCGATCCCGGCTTCGCCTATGACCCGGTGGGTAACCGCGCCATCCTCGGTCACGCCTTCCTTGGCAATCCATTCATCCCGGGTTGGATGGCGACGGTCGATCTCACTTCCGGCACTTTCACCAAATTTCGCGCCCTCGGTCTGGGTGACGTAAATGGCCTGGCATACGACCCGGTGAGCGACACCGCCTGCGTTACGACCGAGATCGATTTCAGTGTCGCCTTTTACAACATCGCAACGCAGTCCGGCTTCATACAACCCTTACCGGGCGCAAGCCAGCAATTCTTCTCCGGCGCAGCGGTCGAGTTCGATTCGGTGAACCGTCTTTTTCTTGTCGCGCAGGAACACTCGAGCACCTCGGGCAGTGGCAGCAGCATTCACGTTTACGACACGGCCGGCAACCTGATCGAGTCACTCAACGGATTTAATTTCTCGAACGCCTTCAACGTCGTTCCGGCCCACATTGCGGTTAACCCCAGCCGCCGCACCGGCTTCATTGACGGGCCGGATGAAGGAGTTACTCAGCTCCAGGGCTTTAGTTACTAAGGCGCGCAAACGGCCGAGAGAAGTCTAGACGGTAAGACATATTTACCTCTAGCCGATCGTGCCACGCCTCGGCAGCGAAAGGAAATAGCTGGCTCTCAAAACTGCACAGCGCGAAACCCACTCAGATCGGCGGTATCCGCACCACGTTCGATCGGCTGACTCCGAATGAGACTTAAGAGACGGTTGAAATACCCATGTATCCCGCGCTCTCGCCCTCCGAGTTGATTGGCTTTTGGCGCTGGCCGGCGTTGCTCGCTGGGCCGAGATCGCACTGGATATCGGCGTGGCGCTCGCGCCCTGGCCAGCGCCAAAATCCAACTCAACGCGGGGCACATGGGGATTTCAACCGTCTCTTAAGG
>Ga0081539_10003427_pt1 | contig 19507 bp, 13 predicted proteins | sample TabmetS4T2R2_FD_71023 | JGI IMG/M metagenome (GOLD analysis project Ga0081539, IMG submission 71023) | Tabebuia heterophylla rhizosphere microbial communities from the University of Puerto Rico - S4T2R2 | ecosystem: Host-associated > Plants > Roots > Rhizosphere ...
CGACCATCGAATAGATGTGCGACGGCATGTGGCGGGCGTGCGGCACGGCTGGCGCGATCCCGGCATAGCGGCGCGCCGCCGAAATGCCTTTCTCGGCCAGCGGCGCGAAGTCATAGGCGTGGGTGATGAAATGCGTCACGCCGGGATGATCCGGGTTCTGCTCGTACAGTTTCTCCAGAATGCCCACCGACTTGAGCTGGTCCAGATAGGTCGTGTCCGCGGGAGACGCTGCCGCCTGCAAGGTCAGCGCATAGATTACGTTCGCTTCGAAGTCGTCCGGATAGCGCATTGTCATCCGCTCCATCGCGGCCTTGTAGGCGGCGAGCCGGACATTGACGGGCGTCTTGTCGTGGTCGCGATAGTAGGCGCTCAACGCGTCGATCCAGTCGCGCTCGCGCTCCGTCTTCGCGCCAAGCGCGCGCGCTTTCTCGAGCGCGGCCCAGGCCACATTCGCGTTCTCCCGCGTGGGCGGCCCAACCAGAGTATTGCCGAGAATATCCATCGCGACGCCCCAATGCGCCATCGCACAATTGGGATCTTGCCGCAGGACCTGCTCGAAGGTCCGGCGCGCAATCGTGAACCAGTATGAATGGATCATCGCGACCCCGCGTTCAAACTCGGCTTGCACTTTGGGGTCGCAAGAGGTGGGAAAGGTCAGCCTGCCGAGCTTGTCATCCTGTTGGCCAGGCTCTTGTTTGCCAAGCTCTTGTTGACCAAGTGCTTGTTGAGCAAGTCCTTGTTGACCAGGTCCTTGTTGACCAAGTGCGCTACCGCCGAGCGCCGCGGTGAGCGCACCTGCGGCGAGGAGCATGCGTGCGTTGCCTGTCCATGCCATGACGGTACTCCCATAGCCGGCCCCCGCAGGCGTAACCCTAGGCGCGGCTCGCCTGATACGTCCAATGCATTTATAATCTCATCTTCGATTACCGTGGAGCATCAGCCAATGGATTTCGGCCACCTGCGCACGTTTGTGGCGATCGCCGATACCGGCGGTGTTCATCGCGCCGCGGCGCGGTTGCATCTCAGCCAACCGGCCGTCTCGCGTCAGATTCAGGCGCTCGAAAGCGACCTTGGTGTTCGGTTGTTCGATCGCATCGGCCGGCGCGTGCAGTTGACGTCGGAAGGAGAAGATCTGCTGCGACGCAGCCGCCGTCTGCTGGCGGAGGCCGAATCGTTCACTGAGCGGGCCAGCGCGCTGAAGACCGGCGAGACCGGCATTTTGCGGGTCGGCGCGACGCCGCAGGCGATCGAGAGCACGCTTGCCAAGTTTCTGAATCGTTTCCGTGAACTGTGCCCTGGCGTCGAAGTTCAATTGATCGAGGACGGTGGGACCAATTTGCCCGGCCAGCTTGAGCGTGGGCATGTTCTCCTCGCTCTCATGGCGGTCGACGACAATCGTTTTGATTTTCGGCTGCTGTATCCAACTTACGGCCTGGCGGTGCTGGCCAAGAGCCACAGGCTCGCGCGGCGTCGTACGCTCGATGTGGCCGAGCTTGCCGATGAGCCGCTGCTGTTGCTCCGCGGCGGCTTTGCGTCACGCACCTGGTTCGAAGCAGCCTGCAGCGTCGCGCATTTCCGGCCGCGCGTGCTGCTGGAAAGTGCCGCCCCGCACACCGCCATGGCGCTCGCGGGATCAGGCTATGGAATCGCCATCGTCCCATCCACGGTTGAAATTTCCGAGCAGCATGTCCGTGCCGTCGTGCTGATGCAACGTGGCGCCGCGCTCGGGCGCTGGCTGAGGGTCGCGTGGGATCCGCAACGGTTTCTCGCCCCTTACGCCCAACGATTCGTCGACGAACTGGTGTCCTTCTGTCGGCACAACTATCCGTGCCGCGACCTCGGGCGCTACTTCCCACGCATGCCGCGGCCGAAGAGCCGAACAAGTTGATGCGCATTGAGGTCCTTCGGGTCAGAAGCAGACGTGAGCGTGTTGCTGCGGATCGTCCGCATTGGCCAATTGCGGGGCTATGCGATGACCGATGGGCCCTATCCGAAGTTCGAGCGGCGCCGAGGGGGATTGTAGGGCTTGCACGCTTGGTGGCGGGCACGGCGCGGAAGCAGGCCCGCCGTACCGGCCACCGCATTGCCAACGGTTCGCGCGGGTGATGTAGTTGTCCCAAAATAGGGTTGGGGAGGCCGTCATGCCGCACGTCGTCCGCGCGCTCGTTGCGTTGCTTGCCGCACAAGCCTTGCTCCTGTTGTCGACACCTTCGCAGGCGCGGATCACGCGCCTCGAGATCACCAAGGCTGAGCCCGCGTTCGGCGGGCAGAGCTTCGGAACGGTCGGCATCTACGAGCGACTGCAGGGCCGCGCGCATGGCGAAGTCGATCCGCGCGATGTGAAGAACGCGATCATCCAGGACATCGCGCTCGCGCCGCGCAATGCCCGCGGCATGGTCGAGTACACGACCGACGTCGAGATTCTGCGGCCCGCGGACCGCCAGAAGGGCAACGGCGTCCTGTTCTTCAATGTGGTCAACCGCGGCAACAAGCACGGCATCGTCTCGTTCAATGCGGACGTGCCGCAACGCCCCGCCGACCTCGGTGACAACAATGCGCTCAAGAACGCCGGCGATGGCTGGATGATGCAGCAGGGATACACCCTGGTCTGGTTCGGCTGGCAGGGCGATGTGCTCCCCGGCAACAGCCGCCTCACCATGAAGGTGCCGGCCGCACGTAATCCCGACGGCTCCTCGATCACCGGCATCGTTCGCGCCGAGCTCGTGCTCGGCCCGCTGGTGCGTGAACCGATGAAGACGCTCAACCTGTCGAGCGGCTGGTTCCCCGGAATGACCCACGCGAGCTATGCGACGGCCTCGACCGATAATCGCAAAGCCTTCGAGGATGGCTTCGCGCCGACGCTCACGGTGCGCGGCAAGGAGAACGAGCCGCGCGCGCCGATCCCGAATACCGAATGGAGCTTCGGCGCCTGCACGGATGCGGGCGGTGTGACGCCGAACGAGACGCAGATTTGTTATCCGGCGGGCTTCCAGCTGGGTCGGCTGTACGAGCTGATCTATCGCGCCAAGGATCCGCTGGTGCTGGGCCTTGGCTACGCGGCGGCGCGCGATCTCGGCTCGTTCCTCAAGACGCGCGAGGCCGACGACAGCGGCGCCGCCAATCCGGTGTACCGCGCCGGCAACAAGGCGATCCTGATGGGGACGTCGCAAAGCGGTCGCTACATCCGCTCGTTCATCCAGCTCGGCTTCAACCAGGATGAAGACAGTCGGGCGGCCTTCGAGGGCGCATATCCGCACATCGGCGGCGGGCTCATGCCGCTCAATGTGCGATTCGGCCAGCCCGGACGGGCCTGGGGCGATCAGGTCGATCACCTCTATCCGTCCTATGATTTTCCCTTCTCCTATGCGCGCCAGCGCGATCCGCTCACCGGGCGCGAGCAGGGCGTGCTGGACCGCTGCCAGGCAAGCGCAACCTGTCCGCTCATCTTCCATGTGGCGACCGCGCTGGAGGTGTGGGAAGGACGGCAATCGCTCGGCCTGACCGATCCGCTCGGCCAACAGGACGTGGCGGACCCCGCCAACGTGCGCAGCTTCATCATGGCGAGCACGCAGCACGCCGCGGCGCAGCTGCCGCTCCCCAACGCGCAGCCGTTCGGCATGTGCCAGCAGCAGTCAAATCCCAATCCGCACACCTGGACCATGCGCGCGCTGCTGACGGCGCTGGCCGACTGGGTCAAGGACGGCAAGGAGCCGCCCGCAAGCGCGGTGCCGCGCATTGCGGATGGCACCCTGGTTCCGCCCGGCCGCGTGCACTTTCCGGCGATCCCGGCAACGAACTACAGCGAGGTGTCGCGTCCGGCGGCGCGCTTCCTCGCGATCCACAATCCGCTCCACGTGCTCGACTATGGCCCGCTCTACCGCGCGGCCGAAACGAGCGGGGTGATCACCGTCGAGCCGCCGCGGGTCGGCACGTCGAGCTATGGCGTGCTCGTGCCGCAGGTCGACCTCGATGGCAACGATGTCGGCGGCGTGCGCTCGATCTATGTCCGCGTGCCGCTCGGGACCTACACCGGTTGGAATCTCGGGCGCAAAGATCGCTTCGAGGACGGCTTCTGTTCGCTCAACGGTAGCTTCATTCCGTTCGCCGCGACCAAGCAGGAGCGCCTGGAAGCCAAGGATCCGCGCCTGTCCATCGAGGAACGCTACCCGAGCAAGGAAACGTATGTCGCCAAGATGAAACAAGAGGCGGCCGAGCTTGTCGCGCAGCGCCTGCTGCTGCCGGCGGATGCGAGCCGGCTGATCCGCGAGGCGGAGGAGGGCGGCATTCGCCGCGGTCCGTGATGCCGCACGCGGCGTGAATGCCACCAACGGCAGCTTGCGCACCCTGACATCCGGGTGATTGAATACCCGTGCGGCTCGTCGTCGGGCACTCAGGCCCGCGAAGCGCTCGCCTGGACGTGCGGGCGCGCGGTCATAGAGCCGTTGGGGGTCCTCATGATGAAGCGTGCAGTACTCGCCGTCTCGTTCGCCCTGCTGGTGGCCGGCCATGCCGACGCACAGACGCCGCGCAAAGGCGGCACGATCCGCATGACCGCGCCTTACGGCACGAACATTTCCACCCTGGACATGCACACGACGCCGCGCGCGCAGGACGACATCTACGGCAAGGTCGTCCACCGCACGCTCTACAATTACGACTCGGAGAAGGGCGCGCCGGTGCTCGAGCTTGCGAAGTCCGTGGCCGTCTCCAACAACGGGCTGACCCACACCTTCAAGCTGCGCGATGATGCGTACTTCCACAACGGCAAGAAGATGACGGCCGACGACATCATCTATTCCTACACGCGCATCATGGACGGCAAGCGCGCCTTTGCGGCGGCGCGCTGGGTGCGCATCATCAAGGGCGCGGTCGATGTCGAGAAGGGGCAGGCGAGCTCGATCGAGGGCCTGAAGAAGATCGACGACGTCACGCTCGAAATGACGCTGACCGATCGCGTCGACCCCGGTTTCTATTTCTACAACGGCAACACCGCGATCTACCCCGCCGGCGAGGCCGACAAGCCGGAGTTTCTGCAGAAGCCGATCGGGCTCGGGCCGTTCAAGTTCGTCGAGCACATTCCCGGTTCGCGTCTCGTCGCCGAGCGTTGGGAGAAGTTCTACAAGCCCGGCATGCCCTACGCGGATCGCGTCGTCATCTCGATCATGGGCGAGGCGCCGGCGCGTGACGTCGCGTTCCGCAACAAGGAGATCGACCTGTCGATCCTCGGCCCGGCGCAATACGTCGCGTATCGCGAGGACGCGAACCTGAAGAACGGCATTCTCGAGGTGCCGGAAGTGTTCACGCGCCACATGGGCATGAACCTCGAGTTCAAGCCGTTCTCCGACAAGCGCGTACGCCAGGCGATCAATCACGCGATCGACACCGATCTGATCATCAAGCGCCTGGTCAAGGACAAGGCCTACCGGGCGACCGCCTGGCTTCCGATCACGTCTCCGGCCTACGACAAGAGCCGCAAGCCTTACGCTTTCGATCCCGAGAAGGCGAAGAAGCTGCTCGCGGAGGCCGGCTACCCGGATGGCTTCGAATTTGAGTGGACGACCAGCCAGAACGAGAGCTGGGGCCTGCCGATCGTCGAAGCCGTGCTGCCGATGCTCGCCAAGGTCGGCATCAAGGTGAAAGTGAAGCAGGTCGAGGTGACGGTTCTGGTCGACCTGCGCAACAAGGGCGAGTTCCAGGCCTTCATCCTGTCGGCCCAATCCGGGCCGGATGCGCTCGGCGCGCTCAAGTGCTTCCATTCGGCGACGCCGATGACCGCGTGCAACTACTACCGCTTCAAGAACGGCGAGTTCGACAAGCTGATCGATCAGGCCGGCCAGACCGAGAACGCCGAGGAGCGCAACGCGCTGCTGCGCAAGGCCGACGGCATTATCTACGACGAGGCCCCGGTGTGGTTCTTCAACTACAACAAGGCGGTGATGGCGTATCAGCCCTGGATCAAGGGGCTGCAGGCGAATGCGACCGAGCTGACGCACCAGTATCCGGAATACATCTGGGTCACGGAGAGCTCGCCAGCAAAGTGACGCCTTGATGCTCGCGTTTGCGTTCCGCCGCACTCTACAGTCGTTCCCGACCGTCGCGGCGGTCGCGCTGGTCGTGTTCGTGCTGTTCAGCGTGATCCCCGGATCGATCGCGACCAGCATGAATGACGACGGCCGCGGCGCGATGGACGCCGAGGTCGTGGAGCGCATGCGCAAGGAGCTCGGGCTCGACGATCCCGTGCATGTGCGCTTCACGAAGTATGTGACGAAGCTCGCAGTGCTCGACCTCGGCACCTCGTTCCGCACCCGCGAGCCGGTGTCACAGCTGCTCGCCAAGCGCCTGTGGCCGACGCTGCAGCTGACGCTCGCCGCCATGGCCTTCGCGATCGGGATCGGCGTGCCGCTCGGCTTCGTCGCCGCGATGCGCCCGGGCGGCGTGATCGACGCGGTGTCGATGGTCACGGCCGTGTCCGGCCTCTCGATCCCGAAATTCTGGTTCGGCCTGCTGCTGATGTACCTGTTCGCCCTGAAGCTCGGCTGGTTTCCGACCTTCGGCTATGGCGGCTGGTGGTATCTCATCCTTCCGGCCGTGACGCTCGGCGTCTCGCCGCTCGCGTTGCTGGCACGCACGACGCGCGCCGCCGTGCTCGAGGTGATCAACGCCGACTTCGTGCGCACCGCGCGCTCGAAAGGCATGAGCGAGACGCGCGTGGTGCGCTGGCACGTGCTGCGCAATGTCGCCGTGATCGTGCTGACCACGCTCGGGCTGCAGTTCGGATCGCTGATGGGGCAGGCGGTCGTGGTCGAGAAGCTGTTCTCTTGGCCTGGCATCGGCTCGCTGCTGGTCGACAGCGTGTTCCAGCGCGACATCCCGGCCGTGCAAGGCTGCATTCTGCTGATCGTGCTGTTCTTCCTGATCGTCAACACGCTGGTCGACATCGCCTGCGCGGCGATCGATCCGCGCATCAAGTACACCTGAGCCATGAAGCTCGGCGCCAACCTCATCATCGGCGGCGCGCTGTTTCTGCTCGCGATCGTCGTCGGCATCCTGGCGCCATGGATCGCCCATACCGATCCGGTGATGGACGCCAACCTGATGTTTGCCGAGGAGCCGCCCGGTCGCGAGTTCTGGTTCGGCACCGACGCGCAGGGACGCGACATCTACTCTCGCGTCGTGCATGGCGCGCGCATCTCGCTCACGGTCGGCGTGTTCGCGCAGTTGATCAACACGATCATCGGCACCGCGCTCGGCCTCAGCGCCGGATACTGGGGTGGCTGGTGGGACGACTTCGTCACCGGGCTGACCAATCTGTTGCTGGCGATCCCGTCGCTGATCTTCGCGCTCGCCATCATGGCGATCCTCGGCCCCGGACTGACGTCACTGCTGATCGCGCTCGGCCTCACCAACTGGTCCTTCACCTGCCGGCTCGCCCGCGCCTCGGCGCTGTCGCTGAAGTCGCAGAGCTACGTGCAGGCCTCGAAAGTGCTCGGCTACAGCCACTTTCGCATCATGCTGACGCAGCTGCTGCCGAACATGCTCGGGCCGCTGATCGTGATCGGGACACTCGGCATGGGCGGCACGATCCTCGCCGAAGCCGCGCTCTCGTTTCTCGGGCTCGGCATCCGTCCGCCCTATCCGAGCTGGGGCAGCATGCTGTCGGAGGCGCGCGACCAGATCACCACCGCGCCCTGGCTCTCGGTCTTTCCCGGCATGGCGATCTTCCTCACCGTGCTCGGCCTCAACCTGCTCGGTGACGGATTGCGCGACATTCTCGATCCGCAGTCGCGGAGCCGGCGGCTATGACGCTGCTCGCGGTCGAGAATCTGCGCATTGATCTCGCCTCGGGCGACAAGCGCCACGTGGCGGTGGACGAGGTCAGTTTCGAGATCGCGCGCGGCGAGACCTTCGGACTGGTCGGCGAATCCGGCTGCGGAAAATCGATCACCGCGCTTGCCATCATGGGGCTGCTGCAGCGGCCGCTCATGATCGGCGGCGGTGCGATCAGGCTCGACGGCCGCGCGATCCAGGATCTCGACCAGGACGAATTGCAGCGATTGCGCGGCAAGCGGCTGGCGATGATCTTTCAGGAGCCGATGACCGCGCTCAATCCGTTGCTGCCGGTCGGCCGCCAGATCGCCGAGATGTTCATCCTGCACGAGGGGGCGAGCTGGCGCGAGGCCGAGCGGCGCGCGATCGAGGTGCTGGCGCGCGTGCGCGTCCCGGCGCCCGAGTTGCGGGCGCGCGACTTCCCGCACCAGCTGTCCGGCGGCATGCGTCAGCGCGTGATGATCGCGATTGCGCTTGCCTGCTCGCCCGACCTGCTGATCGCCGACGAGCCGACCACCGCGCTCGACGTCACGGTGCAGTCCGAGATCATCGACCTGATGCGCGAGCTCTGCGCCGCCAACGGAACCGCGATCCTGATGATCAGCCACGATTTGGGACTGGTGGCGAGCATGTGCCGCGCCGTCGGCGTCATGTATGCGGGGCGGCTCGTGGAGGTGCGTTCCTCCGCGGATGTCTTCAAGGCTCCCGCGCATCCCTACACGCGCGGGCTCGTGGCCTCGCTGCCGCGCCTTGGATCGCGCGCGGCCGTCGGCCAGCGCCGGTTGCAGGAGATCTCCGGCGTCGTGCCCTCGATCGCGGGTTTTCCTCCCGGGTGTCGGTTCAATCCGCGTTGCGAGCGCGCCACGGACGTGTGCCGGACCGACGAGCCGGCGATAACCTCGCTCGCAGGAGGCGGCTTTGTCCGTTGCCATCACCATGGGTGACAGCGCGGCGCTGCTCGAGGTCGAGAATCTCAGCGTGCAGTTCTCCGTCGGCGGACGGCTTTTCGCCGGGGCGCGCACCTTGCGCGCCGTGAACGGCGTCAATCTCAGTTTGCGCGCCGGCGAGTGCCTCGGGCTGGTCGGCGAGTCCGGCTGCGGCAAGTCGACGGTCGCGCTCGCGATCCTCGGTCTCGTGCCGACCACGGGCGGCGCCATCACGGTCGACGGCATGACGATCGACGCCGCCGGCTCGATCAACCGGCGCCGCCTCGCGCGCAGCGTCCAGATGGTGTTTCAGGATCCGTATGCGTCGCTCAATCCGCGCCAGACCGTGCGCCGCACACTCGCCGATCCGCTGCGGCTGCACGGCGTCGCCAATCGCGGCGAGATCGAGGACCGCGTCATCGACATGCTCAAACGCGTCGGCCTTACCGCCGGTCACGCGGACCGCTATCCGCACGAATTTTCCGGCGGGCAGCGTCAGCGCATCGGCATCGCGCGCGCGCTCATTCTGCGCCCCAAGCTGGTGATCTGCGACGAGCCGGTCTCCGCGCTCGACGTGTCGATCCGGGCGCAGATCATCAACCTGCTGCTGGAGCTCAAGGAGAGCCTCGGCCTCTCCTACATCATGATCAGCCATGATCTCGGCGTGGTCGAGCACATGAGCGACCGCGTCGCCGTGATGTATCTCGGCAAGATCGTCGAAACCGGACACTGGCGCGCGATCTTCGAACGCCCCAGCCATCCATACACGCGCGGGCTCATCGCCGCGATCCCGGATCCGTTTGCGCCGGCAAGCGCGTCGGCCGACAAGGTCCGCGGCGAGATCCCGAGCCCGTTCGCGCCGCCGTGCGGCTGCGCGTTTCATCCGCGCTGTCCGATTGTCATCGACAAATGCCGCGCCGCGCCCGGGCCCGAGCTCGCACGGCTCGACGACGCGCACGAGGTGAGCTGCTGGCGGGCGTAAGTGAGGGCGGCGTAGGGCGGGCAAAGCTTGTCCCGCGTAAGCGAGGACAAGCGTGCCCGCCATCACGCGCGGCGGCGGGCACGGCGCGCAAGCGCGCGCCTTTGCCCGCCCTACGGGCTACCTAGAAATACCGCCACCACACATAGACGTGGCAGATCGCAACCGACACCAGCATCATGGGGAACGCATAGAGCGTGTAGGTGATGAAGCGGAACGGGACGCCGTTGCGCTCCGCGATGCCGGCGACCGTCAGGTTGGCCGACGCGCCGACCAGCGTGCCATTGCCGCCGAGACAGGCGCCGAGCGAGAGGCACCACCACAGCGGCTCGATCTTGTCAGGCCCGCCATAGGCCGGCGCCATCGCCTTGATCAGCGGGATCATGGTGGCGACGAACGGGATGTTGTCGACGATTGCGGAGAGAATGGCCGACGCCCACAGGATCGCGTAGCCGGCGGTCGCCATGCTGCCGCCGGTCGCGGCGACCAGCTGCTCGGCGAGCAGCTTCAACAGTCCGCCATGCTCGACGCCGTGCACCACCATGAACAGACCGACGAAGAAGAAGATCGTGATCCATTCGACGTCGCCGAAGGTCTGATGAATGTTGTGGGCGGCCTTTTCGCTGTGATGCGCCCAGTTGTCGAGCAGCATCAGCACCGCGGCGCCGAACATCGCGATCGTGGCAGGCTCGAGGTGCAGCGGCCGCGCCAGCACGAACGCGATCATGACGAGCGTGATCACGGTGAGCGATTGCTTCAAGAGCAGCCAGTCCTGGATCGTCTCGTACGGGCGCATCGCCATCACCCGCGCCTCGCGCTCCGGCGTCGCCTTCATGTCCTTGCCCCAGAGAAGGTGGATCATGACGAGCTGCGCGGCCATCACCACGAGGATGACCGGCGTGAGATGGATGACGAACTCGTTGAACGACAGGCCCACCTGCGTGCCGATCAAGATGTTGGGCGGATCGCCGATCAGGGTCGCGGTGCCGCCGATGTTCGAGGCGAACACCTCGGCGAAGAGATAGGGATAAGCCGGGACCTCGAGCTCCTTCACGATGGCGAGCGTTACCGGCACGATCAGCAGCACCGTGGTGACGTTGTCGAGAAAAGCCGAGAGCACGGCCGTCGTGATCTGCAGCAGGAACAGGATGCCGGCCGGATGCGCGCGTGCCGCCTGGGCGGACCAGATCGCGATGTACTGGAACATGCCGGAGCGGCGCGAGATCGAGACCAGGATCATCATGCCGGTGAGCAGGCCGATCGTATTCCAGTCGATGCCCTTGAGCGCCTCCTCCTGGTCGAAGACCCCGATCAGGATCATGACCGACGCGCCGATCAGCGCCAGGATGGCGCGATTGACCTTCTCGGACATGATCAGCGCGTAGGTGACGAGGAGAATGACCGTCGAAACCCACATCGGGTTCAAGCCGAAATACACATTGGAAGCGTGCGCGCCCATCAAGTCCCCCATTTGCGGGCCATCGCGCGGCGTGGCCCGTTCGTATCCCCCTGCGAGCATGATCCCGAAAAGTGGGTACCGGTTTTCGGAAAAGATCATGCTCTACTTAAAGCCTCGGAAAGTCCGGCAAGCGCCGCGGGAAGTCAAGAAAGCTTCAGAATCGGCGGGATCGGCAGAGCCGTGAGCAGGACGAAGAGTGGGATCAGCACGAGCGCGGCCCAGAACAGATAGGCGAAGAAGCTGGGCATCCGGATTCCTTGCTCCTCGGCGATCGCGTAGATCATGAAGTTCGGTGCGTTTCCGATGTAGGTGAGCGCGCCCATGTAGACGGCGCCGAGCGAGATCGCCGCGAGCGTGCCGGCGAGCGGACCCATCAGCTCGCGCGCCTCGCCGCCGGCGAGCTCGAAGAAGACGAGGTAGGTCGGCGCGTTGTCGAGGAATGCCGACAACAGTCCGGTGAGCCAGAAATAAGCGGCCTCGTTGGGCAGATTGTCGCGGGCGGTGACGGCCGTGAGCAGGAACGCGAAGGGACCCTGGCGGCCGGCGTCGAGCATCGCGAGCACCGGAATGATGCAGATGAAGATCGCGGCGAACAGTTTCGCAACTTCGCGGATCGGCTCCCAGGTAAAGCCGTTGCTGGCGCGGTGCTCGCGCGGCGTGAGCCACAGCGACACCAGCGCGATGGCGATCAGCGCGGCATCGCGCGCGAGGTTCTGCGCTTCAAGCGTGGTGCCCAGAATCGTCCAGCGGAGGCCGGGCTTCCACACTGCGGAGAGCAGAATGGCCGCGATGATGAGCGCGATCAGCAGCACGTTGATCTTTCCGCGCACCCGCAGCGGCGCGGCGGCGCGGAAGCGCGGCGGCGTTTCGCGCCGCCACAGCACCGTGTCGAGCGCGATGAACATGATCAGCACGAGGCCGGCCACGATCGCGGTCTGGCGCCACAGGTGCTGCAGCGGCCAGAAGAAGTCGACGCCGTGGAGGAAGCCGACGAACAGCGGCGGATCGCCGAGCGGGGTCAGCGCGCCGCCGACATTCGCCGCCAGAATGATGAAGAACACGATGACATGCGCCCGATGCGCGCGCTTTTCGTTGGCGCGGATCAGTGGCCGGACCAGGATCATCGCGGCGCCGGTGGTACCGACGAGGCTCGCGAGCAGCGTGCCGAAGCCGAGCATCGCGGTGTTCGTCAGCGGCGTGCCACGCAGGTCGCCGGTCACCAGGATGCCGCCGGCCACGACGTAGAGCGCGAACAACAGGACGATGAAGCTCAGATACTCGCCGAGCAGCGCGTGAACGGTGGCTTCGCTCGCCGGGGCGACGCCGTAGATGACGGCGAGCGGCGCCAACATGGCGAGCGACCACGCGGCGGCGATCTTGCCGTAATGCGCATGCCAGATATGGCGGAACAGCGTCGGTCCGGTCGCGATCGTCAGCAGCAGGCCGACAAACGGCAGCGCCCAGACCAGCGACAAGGAGGCGCCGGGGAGGTGCATGCGCTGGCCATAGCGTATCGATCGGGCGCGGACCAGCCGATGCGGCTGTGACGAAACGTCTTGGTGGAATGATCTCTGCAATCGTTGTCGCGCCCTCTCCCCTTGTGGGAGAGGGCATCGCCGAGAGTTCAATGAACTCGGTTGGGTGAGGGGTATACGCCATACCCCTCACCCATTCATCGTTGTTGAAGCTCTGAGGAGCCCTCTCCCACAAGGGGAGAGGGCGCAAATGCGAGCGCCGAGTTGGTGAGCAACTATTCAGCGGCGATCGGCAGTGCGAGGTCCTTGTCGGCCGGGATCTCGGCCGCGACCGGGGCCGCGGCCGTCTGCTCGCGCTTCACCCGGAACCAGAGCGCGTAGAGCGCCGGCACCACCAGCAGCGTGAGCACGGTCGCGATCAGCAACCCGCCCATGATGGTGATCGCCATCGGGCCCCAGAAGATGCTGCGCGCGAGCGGGATCATGCCGAGGATCGCGGCAAGTGCAGTGAGCACCACCGGGCGCGCGCGACGAACGGTCGCATCGATGATCGCCTGGTAGGGCGTGTGCCCTTCCGCGATGTCGTGGTCGATCTGATCGACCAGGATGACGGTGTTGCGCATGATCATGCCGGCGAGCGCGATCAGGCCGAGCAGCGCGACGAAGCCGAACGGCTTGTTGGCGATCAGCAAGGCGCCGGTCGCACCGATCAGGCCGAGCGGGGCGGTGACGAAGACCAGCGCCAGCCGCGAGAAGCTCTGCAGCTGGATCATCAACAGCGCCAGCATCGCGACCGCCATGATGGGGAACACCGCCGCGAGCGCGCTGTTCGCCTTGGCGCTTTCCTCGATCGAGCCGCCGGTCTCGATGCGGTAGCCGTAGGGCAGGGCATCCTTGATCGATTGGAGCTTCGGTGCGACCTCGTTGCTGACGTCGGGCGGCTGCACGCCGTCGACGACGTCGCCACGCACGGTCAGCACGATGTCGCGGTTGCGCCGCCAGATGATCGGTTCTTCGTATTCGTAGTTGAGGCGGGCGATCTGCGACAGCGGCACCGGCACGCCGTTGCGCGTCGCGATGGTCAGCGTCGGCAGCCGCGACAGCTCGAGCCGCTCGGCGTCGGTGGCGCGCGCCACCACGTCGATATTCTCGATGCCCTCGCGATATTGCGAGATCGTCACGCCGCTGAGCAGCGTCTGCAGCGTCTGTGACACGTCCTGCGGGGTGAGGCCGAGCGCGCGGGCGCGATCCTGATCGACCTCGAGCCGGATCGACTTCACTTGTTCGTTCCAGTCGAGATGCGGGTCGATGATCTTCGGATTGGCGACCATCACCTTGCGCACGTCCTCGGCGATCGCGCGCACTTTCATCGGATCGGGGCCGAGCACGCGGAACTGGACCGGAAAGCCGACCGGCGGGCCGAACACGAAGCGGTCGACGCGGGTGCGGGCGGCGGGCAATTCGCCCGCTGCGATCGCCTTTTCGAGCTTCGCCTTGACGCGCTCGCGTCCCTCGAGGTCCTTGGTGACGATCACGATCTGGGCGAAGTTCGGGTTCGGCAGCACCGGGTTGAGGCCGAGCCAGAAGCGCGGCGCGCCCTGGCCCACATAGGTCGTGTAGGTTGCGACATCCTGGTCGCCCGTGATCAAGCCTTCCGCTTTCTTCGCGACTGCGTCGGTCGCGCCGATCGCGGTGCCTTCCGGCATCCGCATCTCGAGGAACAGCTCGGTGCGGGTCGAGGTCGGGAAGAACTGCTGCTGCACGAAGCGGAACCCGCCGACCGACGCCGCGAACATCAGCACGGTGACGACGACGACCGACTTTCGCCAGGTGAGGCAGAACTCGATCAGGCGGCGCAGCGTCCGGTAGATGCGGGTGTCGTAGAGCGCATCCGGATTGCCGTGCGCGCGATGCTTCGAGAAGTCCGGCAGCAGCTTGAGGCCGAGATAGGGCGTGAACAGCACGGCCACGAACCACGACGCGATCAGCGCGAGGCCGACGACCCAGAAGATGCCGCCCGCATATTCGCCCGCGCTCGACTTGGCGAAGCCGACGGGCAGGAAGCCCGCGGCGGTCACCAGCGTGCCGGTCAGCATCGGGAAGGCGGTCGAGGTCCAGGCAAAAGTCGCGGCGCGGGCGCGATCCCACCCTTGCTCCATCTTCACCACCATCATTTCGATCGCGATGATGGCGTCGTCGACCAGGAGGCCGAGCGCGATGATCAAGGCACCAAGCGTGATCCGGTGCAGATCCATGCCCCAGCTGAACATCACCAGGAACACGATCGCGAGCACGAGCGGCACCGAGAGCGCCACCACGATCCCGGTGCGCCAGCCGAGCGAGATGAAGCTCACCACCAGCACGATCGCGAGCGCCTCGACGAAGCTGCGCAGGAAGTCCGACACCGAATGCTCGACGATCTTTGGCTGATCGGCGATCTGCGTGATCTCGATGCCGACCGGCAGCTCGAAAGTGATCGCGCGCATCGCGCGCTGCAAATTTTCGCCGAGCGTCACGATATTCGCGCCGTCCTGCATCGAGACGCCGAGCCCGATCGCCAGCTTGCCGCCGGTGCGCACCAGGAACGTCGCCGGATCCTCATAGCCGCGCTTCACCTGCGCGATGTCGCCCAAACGAAACACGCGCCCGTCCGCCTGCACCGGCACGCCGGCGATCGCGTCGGCGGCGTTGAAGGCGCCGGTGACGCGCAGATTGATGCGGTCCGCGGCGGTGTCGACCGCGCCGCCGGCGACCACGGCGTTCTGGCGCGTGACGCTGTCGAAGATCTGCTGCGGGGTCAGGCCGAGCGTCGCGAGCTTGGCGTGGCTGAACTCGATGAAGACGCGCTCGGGGCGCTCGCCGATAATGTCCACTTTGTTGACGTCCGGCACACGCAGCAGGCGCTGGCGGATGTCTTCGGCGCGGGCTTTCAGCTCGGCGGGCGTCTGCCCTTCGGCAGTCAGCATGTACAGCGCCGAATAGACGTCGCCATATTCGTCGTTGAAGTTCGGGCCGATGATGCCGGCCGGCAGGTTGCCGCGGATGTCGCCGACCTTCTTGCGCACCTGGTACCAGAGCTCCTTCACGCGCGCGGGCGGCGTGCGGTCGCTCAGGATGACGCGGATGAAGGAGACGCCGGGGCGCGAATAACTTTCAACTCGATCGAGGAACGGCAGCTCCTGCAGCTTCTTCTCGACCTTGTCGGCGACCTGCGCCTGCATCTCGCTCGCGGTCGCGCCCGGCCAGGAGACGTTCACTACCATCACCTTGATGGTGAAGTTGGGATCTTCGGCGCGGCCGAGATTGTAGTACGAGAAGACACCGGCGGCGCCGAGCAACAGGATCATGAACAGGACGAGGGGCCGGTGCGTGATCGCCCATTCCGACAGATTGAGCCGCTTCATGGCGTGCTCCTGCTTGGAGGGATTTACCGGGTTCGGTCTTTTCGTGGGAGCAATGATCTTTCCGAAAACCGCTGCCCACTTTTCGGGATCATTGCTCGATCGTGCGGACCTTGAGGCCCGCTTCGAGCTTCTGCGCGCCGAGCGTGACGACCTTGTCGCCGGCGTTGAGGCCGGCGGTCACGAGCGCGGCACTCTCGGTGAACGAGGCAACCGACACCGGCCGCTGCACCAGCGAGCCGTTCGCGTCGACCACGTAGACGGTCGGGCCGCTGCCGCGGTTGAGGATGGCGGAGAGCGGCAGCCGCGCGACCGGCGCATCCGAGCCGAGGGCGAGGGCGACGGTTGCCGTCATGCCGAGCGCGACCGTGTCGTCGGCATCGCGGATGGTGAAACGCGCCGCGTAGGTGCGGCTCGCCGGATCGGCGGCGGGCGAGAGCTCACGGAGCGTCGCCACGAAGCTGCGATCGCGGTCATGCCAGAGCCGCACGGTGGCGCGCGCCTTGCGCGCCTCGCCGAGCCAGCTTTCGGGCAGGGCGACCACGGCTTCCTTCTCGCCGTGATGCGCAAGCCGAACCACCGCCTGGCCGACCGCGACCACCTGTCCGGGCTCGGCCAGCGTCGAGGTGATCACGCCGTCGGCGTCGGCCTTGAGCTCGGTATAGCCGAGTTGATTGCGTGCCAACTCAAGAGCGCGCTTCGCGCGCTCCAGGCGGCCCTCGGCCTCATCCTTGGTCCATTTCTTGCGGTCAAAATCGGCCACTGACGCAAAGCCGCGCGCGCGCAGCGTCGTGTAACGCTCGTGGTCGGCGCTGGCTTGCGCGAGATTGGATTCGGCGGCGCGCAGCTCCGCGGCGGCGCTTTCGCTTTGCAGCTGCAGGTCCTGCGGGTCGAGCCGCGCCACGACGTCGCCGACATGGATGCGGTCGCCGACGCTGACGAGCCGCGTCACGATCTTGCCGGCGACGCGGAAGCCGAGGTCGCTTTCATAGCGCGCCCGCACCACGCCGACGAACTCGCGCGCGGAGGTCTCGCTCTCGAAGGCGACGCGCCGCACCTGCACGGGGCGTTCGCTGGTGGGGGCCGGAGCGGTGCTGGCCTCGCATCCCGCGAGCAGCAGCACCATTCCGAGGGCGGCAAGGCGGTCACGAGGTCGCATCGGGCTTCTCCTGATCACAAACGTGTGATGACTGATGAAATGCTTAAATCGTCAGCATTCAGGCGCAGAAAATCGCATGGGATGAGGCACATGGCGATTACCTGCGGGGTGTAACGGCGCGCAGCAGGAAGCGGACCGAGGCGCGCAGATCGTTCTCGATCTGAGGCTCCTCGCGCTCCTGCAGATAGTCGGCGACCATCAGCGGATGGCAGAAGTGGAGCATCGAGCGCTTGATCAGCTCGGCGGTTTCGCGCGGATCGACCGGCTCGAACTCGCCGGCCTCGATGCCGTCGCGCAGGATCACCTCGACCACCGTACGCATGACCTCGGTATGCGCCTGGATCGCCTCCCAGTTGTTCTCCATCGCGACCAGGACCATGTCGTGCACGCGCTTCTCGGTGATCAGGTTTTCCTTGTGATACGTGTAGATCTCGAGAAACAGTCGCTCCATGCGCGCGGATGCCGCAGCGCGCGAGCGCGCCACCCCCCAGGCCTTCTCGTCGAGCTCGCTCAGGCAGCGCTGGCAGATCGCCTCGACGATGGCGTTCTTGGAGGAGAAGAAGCGGTAGACATTGGCCGGCGACATGCCGAGCTCGGCCGCGATGTCGGCGACCGCGGTCTTGGCAAAGCCCATGCGGCGAAACAGCGCCTCCGCGGTCACGATGATGCGGGCGCGGGTATCGTCGGGCTTGGTTTTGGCCTGCACGTTCATGGGCTTGGTCGCTGCCACTTGATAACTGACGATTTTTATAATTCGTCAGTGCCGTGAAGTCAATCGAGCCGGGCCGCTGTCACGCGACTGTGAGCTGTAGGGCGGGCAAAGCGCGTAGCGCGTGCCCGCCATCATGCGCGTGGCGGCGGGCACGGCGCGCAAGCGCGCCTTTGCCCGCCCTACGGAACTACGGAACTACTTCGCCACGTTCACATACTTCCCATTCACCACCTTCAGGATCGCCGTGATGCCGGTTCCGTCGCGGTTCTCGTCCATGGTGATCGGGCCGGCGACGCCGGGGAAGTTCTTCAGCGTGCCGAGGCATTCGCGCATCCGGTCGCGATCCTTCTCGAGGTCGGCCGGCTTGTTGGTAACGCCGGACTTCTCGATGCAGTGCTTGAACGAGTACACGATGTCGTAGGAGCGCGGGCCGCTATAGGGCGGCAGCGTGCTCATTTTGGTTTTGATCTTCTTCACATACTCCTGCACTTCCGGGCGCGGATCCTCGAGCCAGGCGGCGGTCGACATGTAGGTGCCTTCCGCGGCCTTGCCGGCGATCTCGATATAGCCGGGTGCGCCCGCGCAGGCGCCGCCGATGATCGGCACGTTCAGACCCTGTTTCGCCATCTCCTTCGCGATCGCGGCGGCGTTCTGGTAGCAGGAGCCGAGTGCGATGCCTTCGGCTCCGAGCGACTTTGCCTTCGTGACTTGCGCCGAATAATCCGTGTCCTTGGTGCGATAGGTCAGCGAGTCGAGGATCTCGATATTGTTCGCCTTGAACAGCGCGGGCAGCACGCCGGCGCCTTCGCCCTTCGAGACCGCGTCCTCGGCGTCGTAGATGATGACGACCTTCTTGACCTTGTATTCCTTGAGCCACGCGTCGACGACCGGTTTCAATTGCTTGTCGCTGGTCAGCGTGTTGCGGAACGCCCACTTGCTCATCGCCGACAGGCCGGGCTTGGCCGAGCAATAGGAATCGATCGGCGTCTTGAACCGATCGTCGAGCTGCGGCGCGATGGTCTCGAACGGACCGCTGAAGCACGGGCCGACCACCGCCAGCACCTTGTCGCGGTCGACCAGGCGGCTCATCTGTTTGAGCGCCTCGGCTTCGAGCGTCTGATCGTCGTAGCAGATCAGCTCGATCGGCACGCCGCCGACGCCGCCCTTGGCGTTGATCTCCTCGACGGCGATCTCCATCGAGGGCTTTGCGCCCTGGCCCCACTCGGCGCCCTTGCCGGTGAGCGGCACGAGGCAGCCGATCTTCACCGAGCGGCCTTCGAGCTTCTGCGCCTGCGCGGCGAGCGGCAGCGCAAGCGCAAGAGCCGCCGCCAGTGCAACGTGTTTGAGAATTTTCATCACTCCCTCCCAGTCAGCCCAAAACCGCGCGGCGCGCGGCATTTCCTCTGTTCCCAGCGTCGATACTAGCTGCTCCCCACGGCCTGGGTAGTCCCGCGGGGGTCCCGCGAACTGAGGCGCGCTCCCTCGCAGCAGTCTCGGCCTGTTCCCCTCCCCCTTGCGGGGAGGGGTTAGGGGTGGGGGGCGTGATTGGTCGGCCCGACAGGGCGACCG
>Ga0081539_10003428_pt1 | contig 19499 bp, 17 predicted proteins | sample TabmetS4T2R2_FD_71023 | JGI IMG/M metagenome (GOLD analysis project Ga0081539, IMG submission 71023) | Tabebuia heterophylla rhizosphere microbial communities from the University of Puerto Rico - S4T2R2 | ecosystem: Host-associated > Plants > Roots > Rhizosphere ...
AGCCGTCCAGACCGGGGATCACCTCGATGGAGGTGGGGAAACCGCCGAAGGCTGGATAGTAGACATTATTCTGGTGCGTGATGACGTACTTGCTCGCGATCATCGTTCCCGAACCAACGTAGACGCCGCCGTTGGGGAAGGTCATAAAGAGCTTGACCTCCGTTGACCAGGGATACTCCCAGGTCTCGTACTTGGGCTGCTTGTCGTCTATGCAGAGATAACTCTCCGACGTATTCTGTTTCGTCGCGGCCTGTTCGGTGCTCAGTTCAAGGTCGGCGGTCAGCGGGCGAGCGCCGACCAGACCGGTGAAAGGCATCGTGCCTCCATTCTGCAAGCTCTCAGTTTGATTCTTGATCTGGGCTCTATCGATCTGTCCCACCGTGCTCACTTCCTGGCGGGTCGCCATGTTGAATTCGACGGCGGTGGGCTCCTTGGTCACGCTGGTCAGGCTCTGCTCCTGTTCGTTGACCGGCGGCATTGGCTGAGCATTGATCAACTGTTGATCCAATTGGGCGCGCGGATCGTTCTTGGCCAGCGGATTGACCAGCACGGTTTCGTCCTGCACTTTGCGCTTAGTGGTGTTACGGTTTTGCGCCAACGACGGCAGGCTCAATGTCGGTGCGAGCAGCAGCGCCGTGAGGGTAAAAGCGATCAGGCGGCGAAGGCCGGTGAAAAGGTGGCGGGTAAAGATGGTGGCTGAGTTTTTAACGTTAAGGTTGAGCATCGTCTTCTCCTTTTGAAGGTATTTCGCCTTGAAAACGGCCTGAAGCCGGCCGATCTCATCAATACTGGTTGGGGCCTTTACTCTGTCTATCCGTTTGCTTCATTCCCCGTTGATTGCGTCCGGGCTTTGTTATTTCAAACCATGTGCCGCGACGATCGGAGCGCGATACCGGAAAGAGCCTGCGATGCGAAACCGTTTCGAATGTTTGGTTTAGCCGTTTTTGAGGAGGGTTCGCATGGAAAGTGTCGGCCGCTTGGATGACGAAATTACTAACAGAACGGTTAGTCAGGTAACAGAACGGTTAGTCCGCAACCTTGTCCAGCCCACGTGAATCGTGGAATAATTCACGCATGGCTGTTCGGATGAAAGATATCGCAGAAGATCTGGGCGTTTCGATGGTGACTGTTTCCAAGGCGTTGCGGAACCATCCGGACATCAGCGAAGAGACGCGCGAGCGTGTGCTCAAACGGATTGAGGAGCTCAATTATCGGCCGAATCTCGCGGCGCGCGCTTTGGCCACCGGTAAAACCCACTTAATGGGATTGGTGGTTCCGGATCTGGTTCATCCCTTTTTTTCCCAGCTTGCTAACTCCATCTCGAATGTGCTTCGCGGAAAGGGCTATAGCCTGGTCATCTCGTCCTCTCAGGAGGATCCTGAATTCGAGCAACAGGAGATTGACCATTTACAGGCGCGCAGCGCTGATTGCTTATTCATTGCCTCGACTCAGCGCACGTTAGAAAGTTTCCGCAAGATTGAAGAGCAGAACACGCCATATATTTTGATCGATCGCAAGCTTCCCGGACTGGCGGCGAATTTTGTTGGCATGGATGACGAGAAGGTGGGCTACATGGCGACTGAGCATTTGGTTGAGATCGGGTGCCGGCGGATTGCCCACATCGGGACACCCTACATGAGCCCTGCTTTGGGGCGTTTGGAAGGGTACCGTCAAGCTCTTCATCACTACGGCATCGAGGCTCCGGCAGAGTACGTGATCACTCGGCCTCACGGAGACAATGCAGGTGACGCAACCGGATACGACGCGATGAAAATGCTTCTCGATCTCAGGCCGCTTCCGGACGCTGTGTTCTGTCACAACGACCCGACGGCGCTTGGAGCGATGAAGGCCATCTTGGATGCCGGGCTCAAAATTCCGGAAGAGATCGCGCTAATCGGTTGTGGCAATGTCAGATATTCCGATTGTTTACGCGTGCCTCTCACAACGATCGATCAAGACTGCGAGGCGATGGGCGCGCGGGCTGCCAAACTCGCTCTCAGCTTGCTTGAACTCAAGAATCCTGCTCAACCCGAGATAATTCTGACCGAGCCGAAGCTTGTCGTGCGCGACTCTACCCGCCGTTAGTAGGGCCTACGGAGCTTGAGAGACATCTAGGGAAGCCTGCCAAAGGCTGGATCTTGGCCTGAAGAATTCTTCCGGGCTTTGATTGACTTCCCTAGACTTCTTTGAATTTCTCAGAACCGGTAACGCAGACTGAACTGAATTTGCCTCGGGTTTGTCCGCTGGGTGGTGATCTTCCCGAAGTTGGCGTTGTTCATCGCACCCGTCGGATCTCCAAAGTTGACGGTATTGGGCACATTGAAGAATTCGGCCTTGAACTCCACGACATGGCGTTCACGAATCTTGAATTGCTTTTCCAACGCCGTATCAATGCTGATAATGCCGTCCGCATTGGTAATGAAGGCTCCTGCGGTGCCGAATGTATACTGCGCCGGTATCGCAAAGGCCTTGGTGTTGAACCACTCATCCGGGGTTTTGGGGCCTGCATTAGGATTGCCTACGAGATTCGGACGCTGACTTGAACGGCCGGTATTGGCAATGTCTTGCCCGGTCGTGACATTGATCGGCGGTCCCGACTCGATCCGAGTAATGCCCTGCAGCGACCATCCTCCGAACAAGAAGTCTGCTGCCTTGGGCCAGTTCCCGCCAAACTTCCGGCCCTTGCCGAATGGCAGCTCATACACATAGGAAAAGTTGAAGACGTGGTTGATATCCCAACTCGACCGTGAGTAATCCTGACGGCGATCAAATGGATTCTGGACCTTCACCTCGGCCAGCGAGGATTGGCCGTCGAGTGATTTCTGCCATGTATAGTTCGTGTTGAGCAGCAACCCATTCGAGTAACGTTTGATCAACGATACCTGCAGACTGTTGTAAGAGCCGTTGTACTGGTTCGAGCCGCCGTCGAGGTCACCGAACTGCGGCAGCAGGCGGCGCGGATCGATCGGGCCAGGGCCTGGGGTGATCGCATTGTTGAAGGGCGAATAGCCGATCTGTTTACGGCTGCCGGAACCGACGTAGCCGATGTCGAGCGAGAGATCGTTCATCAGCTCACGTTGGACCGAGACATTCCACTGCATCGCATACGGTGAGCGATTCTCGGGGTTCTGCGGCCAACCGCCGATTGCTGAAGTGTTCGAGAAGCTCGGTCCCGCATCAGTGATCGACAAATCGAGCGTTCCGCGATTGGGACTAAAAACTTGCTGAATCGTAAAGGGCCAGAACTTCCGCATATCCTGCAGTTCCTGCACAAATGTGGAGTTGTAGAACATCCCGAAACCCGAGCGGATGACGGTCTTTGAACCGAGCTTGTAGGCGAGGCCGATGCGAGGCGCCACGTCGTTGTAGTCGTTTTGAATCAATGAGTGGCCGAAGCCGAAAGTCCGCGCCGGCTCATTGCGCTTGCCGCTCACTGGATCGACCTCCGGGTTGGTGGTTGCCCACATCAAATCCCCAACGATCTTGCCGGACGCATCCCGGTGCACCCACAAGTTGCCCAGACGATTAGTTGAGTCATAGGGCCGAGTGGCAATCTGATACATTAAACCGATGTTGACCGTCAAATTCTTGCTGACTCGCCAATCGTCCTGGACGTAAGTGAGGAGAAAGTGTCCGATGCCGTCCGTGAGGGTGTTGCCCTGGCCCCGACGAATCTCGGACGGGTATCCCAGCAGCGCGTCAGCCATCGGAAAACCCGTAATCTGTCCATTGAAGTCGGCATTGCCGTCCATCGGGTTCCCCGTGTTCGTATAGAAATTGCGATAGTGGTATTGCCCGCCGGTTTTCAGCGAGTGTTTGCCCCGGATCATCGTCAGATTTCCTCTGGTCTGGTAGATTCTGTCGCCGATCACCTCGGCGCCGCCCCCTCCGGTTGAATAAGCGCCAAAGGAGATGTTGACCAGCGGATCGCCGAAGACGTCGGTCTGGTACATTTTAATGCCGGTCCGACTGAGATAATCGGCGCGCTTAATGGGCTTGTCCAGGATGCCCCCGCCTCCATCAGGATGATTGAAACCGTAGCCAACGTCGAGGGTCGTGGTCGGGCTGAAAACATGGACCCAGCTCGCGCCATAGTTCGTCACATCAAACTGACTGACTCGAGTGAATTGGGGGTTGGATTGAGGATCTCTCAAATCTGCATTCTGGTGGCTGTAGCGGAAATTGAAGCTGTTACTTGTATTCAGATTGTAATCCCAACGCACATTGTACAGATCGCGGTCGTTGGCCTGGCTGCGGTTGGAAGCCAGGTTCTGAATCAAGCCGGACCGGTTCGGCAAGGGGACGACTGCTTCAAGAGCCTTCGGGATGGCCGGATTGATCCGCGCCTGCGGGATGATGTTGTTCGGAAAGCAGGCCGTCTTATCGCTTGCGTTGCAGTTTCCGGTCTTCAGCGGGTCTTTGATAAAGATCGGGTTACTCTGTGTGAGCAAACTCGAGAAATCACCATTGCGGAATGCGGCTGTCGGCACACTCGTCAAAAGAGCAGTGCCGCGACGACGGCGAAAGCTTTCCCATGAAAAGAACCAGAACATTTTATCGCGCAGGTTGGCTTTCGGCAGCAGGACCGGCCCACCGAGCGTCGCGCCGAACTGGTTTAAACGAAAGGGAGTCTTTCCGAGTCCGCTGCGATTGGCAAAGAACTCGTTCGCATCAAACTTGTCGTTGCGCAGGTACTCATAGACGGTCCCATGCAGGTCACGCGTGCCGGATTTCATGACCATACTGACATTGGCGCCCATCGAGCGGCCGAACTCCGAACCGGTATTGGTGGCGACTTTGAATTCCTGAATCGCATCCATCGGCGGCGAGATGCCAGGAGAGTTCATCATCTGCATGTTCGAGTCAACACCATCCAGAGTATAGTTGTTATCCTGCGGGCGCCCACCATTGACGGAGAACAGTCCTGTGCCGGATTGACTGACGCCTTGCTGCTGGCTGCGAGTGACCGAACTCGTGCCCGGCATCAGCAGTATTAAGCGCGTATAGTTCCGCTGGTTCACGGGCAGCTTTTGCAGCTCTTGCGAATTGACGACATTGCCGACCGCAGCATCCTCAGTCTGCAAGACCGGAGTGACTCCTGTGACGCCAATCGTTTCGGTCACTTGCCCGATTTGCAAGGTGAAATCGACTTCCAACACAGCGCCGACTTCGAGCACAACGCCGGAGCGCACCGTCCGTTTGAAACCCGACGCTTCAACCTGGATCGTGTATGTCCCAGGGTTGAGCGGAGTCACTCGATATTGCCCGGCATCATTGGTCTGGACCTTGCGCTCGATCTTCGTGCCTTCGTTGATCACGGTGACGGTGACGTTTGGCGCCACAGCTCCGCTGGAATCGGTGATGTCGCCGACAATCGTCGCGGCAGTCTGAGCGCCGGCGTTATTGACGTGAAGCAGACAGATGAGGAGCGTCATGCTCAGGCGGACTCCGAGGCTGTTTAGGTGAATTTTCATAAACTTCCTCCTTTTTTTCCGGATGCGTATCTGAACGGGTTTAGAACCGTTTGACCACAGGGTGATCTAGCAGGATAATCTCCACAGTTTTTTAAGTTAGCGCTAACTTAATCGAAGTGGCGCAACTTTATCGGAGCGTTAAATCTCTTGTCAAGAGAAAAATCTAATAATAGGATGTAATTCAGTCGGAGGACTTCAGTGATCAATCCATCCACTAAGATCCGAGTCGTCATGTCTCTCGTCTGTCTCTTGATGCTGGGGCAAATGGGCAGTGCTTTTAAACCTCAGTTCGTCTCCAAAATCGGCGCCAACGCCGAGCCAATGGAGGCCGGGCGGTTCGAGCCGACCTGGGAATCGTTGAAGCAATACCAAACGCCGGAGTGGTTCCGAGACGCAAAGTTTGGAATCTGGGCGCATTGGGGGCCGCAATGCCAACCGGAGCAGGGTGATTGGTATGCGCGCGGCATGTATATTGAAGGGAGTAACCAGTACAAATGGCACGTCATGAACTATGGTCATCCCTCAAAATTCGGCTTCAAAGAGATTATCAATCAATGGAAGGCAGAGAAGTGGGAGCCGGAAAATTTAATGGCGCTTTATAAACGCGCCGGAGCGCAGTACTTCTTCGCGTTGGCCAACCATCACGACAACTTTGATAATTACGACAGCAAGTATCAACCGTGGAATGCGGTCAGAATCGGCCCGAAAAAAGACTTGATCGCCGGATGGGCCAAGGCCGCGCGCAAGGAAGGTCTGCGGTTTGGCGTCAGCGTCCATGCGGCTCATGCCTGGACCTGGTATGAGGCGGCGCAGGGGATGGACAAGAACGGTGAGTTCGCCGGCGTTCCATATGACGGAGGCCTCAAGAAAGCCGATGGCAAAGGCCAGTGGTGGGAAGGTCTGGACCCTCAAGATCTCTATGCGCAAGATCATCAGCGGAGCCGGGACAGTAACAATCCGCGAGCCATCTTCTCGCAGTGGGATTGGGGCAATGGCGCAAGTGTTCCCAGCGTCGGCTACTGCGAAAAGTTTTACAACCGCACGGTCGATCTGATCAACAAATATCATCCCGACTTACTGTATTTTGATGATACCGGGCTGCCGCTCTATCCGGTGAGTGATGCAGGGCTGCGCGTCGCCGCGCATTTCTATAACAGCAATATCAAGCGTCACGGCGGCAAACTCGAGGCCGTCCTCTTCGGCAAAGTCCTCAATGAACAGCAGCGCCAGTGCATGGTGTGGGATATTGAGCGTGGACAGAGCAATCAGATCGAACCACGGCCGTGGCAGACCGATACCTGCATCGGCGAATGGCACTATAAACGCTCGCTTTTCGAGCAACACCGCTACAAGAGCGCGAAGACCGTCATTCAAACCTTGGTGGACATCGTCAGTAAAAATGGCAATCTGCTCCTCAATGTCCCGGTGCGCGGTGACGGCACGATCGATGCCGATGAGGTAGCTGTCGTCGAGGGCATCGCTCGCTGGATGGACGTCAACCGCGAGTGCATCTTTGGAACCAGGCCCTGGAAGGTTTTTGGCGAAGGACCGGCGATCGACGCGGCCGCTCCCATCCAGGCGCAAGGCTTCAATGAAGGTAAAGGGAAACCTTTCACCGCCGAGGATGTGCGTTTCACCACTAAAGGAGGCGTCCTCTACGCTATTGCGCTCGGTTCGCCAACAAAATCGCTGCGAATCCGGTCGCTCGGCGCTGCGGCGAAATTGTTGGAGAGGCCGATTGCCAAGATCGAACTTCTTGGAGGCAAGCAAGCTGTTCGCTGGTCGCAAGAGGCGGAAGCCCTCACCATCGAGCCTCCACAAATCGACTCTCCGAGCGAAGCAGTTGTTTTTAAGATCACGATGAAATAATGGCTCAACTGGATAGGGAATTACCGACGATGACACGCAGAGCAGAGCGGCGAAGCCCGACGCGATGGCGAATCCCCGTGCTCTGCGTGTTTGCGTTCTTTGGGGCCGTGCTCTACGTCTTCGCACAAGGAGTAGCGACTCGCAATGCAACTCCGGCCTCGCGCAGTGCCGCTTCAGGCAAACCATTCCCGGCGAAATTTGTAGATATCGCCGGTGAAGCGGGCCTTTCCATGCGGTTTGCTTCGGGAAACGAGACAAGCAAGAAGTACATCATTGAAGCCAACGGAACCGGAGTTGCTTTTCTCGATTATGACAACGATGGCAGGTTGGACCTCTTCATGGTCAACGGCTCTCGCCTTGAGGGTTATGGCAATAATCCGCCGCCGACAAACCACCTCTATCGAAATACCGGCGCTCCGAGCTTTGAAGATGTAACGAAGAAGGCAGGTCTGGCGCGATCCGGCTGGGGCTCGGGAGTATGTGCCGGAGATGTGGATAACGATGGTTACCTGGACCTGTATATTACATACTGGGGGCCGAACGTTCTCTACCATAATCGCGGAGATGGCACATTCGAGGACATTACGGCTCGGAGTGGGACTGCGGGGCCTTCGAAAGAGTGGAGCTCCGGTTGCACCTTCCTCGATTATGATCGCGACGGCAAACTCGATCTGCTGGTGACGAGCTATCAGGTTTTCGATCCCGCCACGGCGCCGCTGCCGGGAAAATCCTCGAATTGCGAATGGAAAGGAAACCCTGTGTTTTGCGGGCCTCGCGGCCTGCCTTACGGGTCGGTGACGCTCTACCATAACCGAGGCGATCTTTCGTTTGAAGACGTCACTGCGAGTTCGGGTGTAGGTGCGGTCAAGGAGTTTTACGCTTTCACACCGGTCGCTGCTGATTTCAACGGCGATGGCTGGACGGACGTTTATATCGCCTGTGACTCGACGCCGAGCATTCTCTTTCGCAACAATCGGAATGGGACTTTCACCGACATCGGTGCGGAAGCCGGCGTCGCCTTCAGCGAACATGGTTTCGAGCAGGGCGGCATGGGGGTTGGGGTTGGAGATCTTGATCAGGATGGTCGATTGGACATCATCAAGACCAACTTTGCCGGCGACTATCCCAATCTCTTTCGCAACATTGGTAATGGTATCTTCGAGGATGTGGTGATGCGGGCCGGGCTGGCCGTCAACCCGCAGTTTGTCGGCTGGGGAGTAGGATTTGTCGATCTGGACAACGACGGTCTCCTCGACATCTTTCAGGTGAACGGCCACGTCTATCCGGAACTCGACTCCGGGACGCGAAAAAACCAGGAATCATACCGCAATCCACGATTGGTTTATCGCAATCTCGGAGATTGCCGCTTCGAAGACGTCAGCGCGCAGGCCGGGCCTGGAATCGCCGATCGGAAGTCGAGCCGTGGCGCGGCGTTCGGAGATTTCGATAACGATGGCGACATCGATGTCCTGATCATGAATATGGGAGAGACTCCATCGCTTTTGCGGAATGAACTCCCGGCCTCTCCAACATCGGGTCACTGGGTCGGACTGCGGCTGCAAGGCACGAAGTCGAACCGGAGCGCGATCGGCGCTATCGTCCGCCTCGAAGCTGCCGGCCGGATTCAGACTCAGCCCGTTCTTAGCCAGTCGAGCTATATTTCGCAGAACGATTTTCGTTTACATTTTGGATTGGGCCGCGCGACCCGGATCGACCGGATCACTGTGCAGTGGCCATCCGGGCAGAGCGAGGAGTTTTCAGGCCTCTCGATCGACGCTTTTCTGTTGCTGGTTGAAGGGAGTGGAACGGCAAAGCGGATAGCGCCGCCGAAATAAGATCGGACCTCGAAAAATGCCATGCTGAAAGTTGCAATCACTGTCGTGCTCCTCTCGGGTTTCATCTTTCCCCAGGATCCGGCGGCCCTCTCAGAGTCTGCGCAACGGGCAGCCGAAGCCCAGCGTTACGATGAAGCCGAACGCTTGTGGCGAAAGGCTATCGACGCCTCGCCGCGCTATTTTCCCGCGCTCTTCAACCTCGGCTTTCTTTACTTCTCCCGCAAGCAGTTCAACGAAGCGCTCCCTTTTCTCGAGCGCGCGGCAGCGGTCTCATCACGGGATTTCAATACGCATTACCTGCGGGGCGCTTGCTATCAGGCCCTCGATCGACGCGAAGACGCACTGCGCGCCTGGAGATCCGCACTACAAGTGAATCCGAAAAATGTCCGGCTCTTGCAAGTCATGATCGTGGAGTATGGCAAGGGGCGTTATTTTCAATCGGCGGCCGAAGCCGCGCAACGGGCGCTGGAGCTTGCGCCGGATGATCTGAATGCATATCTCCTCGCGATTAAAGCGCATCAAGATGCCGGTTCGTATGCGCAAGCGCTCGAAATCGCCGGGCGCGCTATCAACCGGTTCCCGCAATCCGCGCGAGCCCACTTCGAATATGGATTCCACCTGCAGAAACTCGGTCAAACGGATGAGGCGCTGAAAGAGCTGGAGAAGGCGATGACGCTCGACCCATCATACGAAGAGCCCCCCTACTTCTATGGCGATCTCATGCAGCAACATGGCCGATATGATGACGCCATCCGCTTTCTAGAGCGTGCCATCTCAATCCGAACCGATTACGTTCCCGCTCGTGTTGCGCTCGCCAGAGCCTTGATCGGGCTTAAAAAATGGGAACAAGCGATCAAAGAACTTGATGAAGCTGTGCGGCTCGACCCTCGCCATCCACAGCCGCACTTGTTACTGTCACAAATTTACTTCCGGTTAGGAGATGAAGAACGGGCACGGAAAGAAAAAGAGTTGTCGCTAAAATTGCGGCGGGAAAACCCGAATCTGTTGGAGGCCGTCCAAGGTCGCGACTTTCCGGGCTCTCAATAAGACAATCGACATCCGGATCATTGCTTGACCTTCTTGCCGTCGCAACACCCTGGAGTTGAATATGAGACTTATTACAAAGCTGATGCCAGCTCTGATCTTACTTATTCTGTTGATGGCATCGGCACAAGCACAAACGCAGGCTGACTCTTGCAGAGTTAACACATATTGGTGGGATAATCGATCGAATATAGGCGAGCGGTGTGTCGCGGATCGATCGAGATGATTGTTGTGATCTGGCAATGAAACGAGTAATGAGATAAAACAGGGGAGAGATGGATACCAACGATCGATTTGCGAAAGTTTGCTCGGGAGGCATCGAGGCCGAAGTTCAGAGAGTTCGACATGATATGAAAAGATCAATTGAGGCGGTTGTAGAATTAGTAAACCACGATAGAGAGCCGCCATGGCCGATTATTGCTGAATATCCCGATCGGTTCATCCGGATTTATCCGGGGCTCAACCATGCGGAGATCGGTTCTTTAATGCTGACGGCTTGTCTTTATAATCGAGCGGAGATCTTTTCTACATCGTCTGAAACACTCGCGGCATTTATTGCTAAAAACGGCTTTGTCTTGCCTGGCGGGCTCCGATTCTCTGAGGAAGGGCATGTCAAAATTGTTCCGGGATGTTGCGGCGGGCTGGAAGATTGGCGCGAGTGGCTGGAGGTTCCGCATGGTAGAAGCGCCATCTGGGCCGGTCATGATCCCAGTCCGGAACTTGAATACTTCGAGGGCGGTGTCAGAATCTGGCAAGATCAAAAGGCTGAGGGAGTGGATTTTATCGAAATTAGTCTTAAGGAGATGGAAACGCTTTTAAGGAAAGTCGAACAGGATTTAGAGGGTTTTCTTTTTCGGTTTGGGAAGTGGATAGACGATGTTAGTCCGGAATTAAAGGAACAGTTAGTTGATTACTTCATAGAGAACCTGAATATCCGAAACAAGAGCTAATTGGAGGCAGCATCTTTCCGGATAGAGAGAAGCAATAGCATTGTTGAGTTTGAGACGACAAACGATGAGCATCACAATCGACTACTTCTTCAATTATGATCGGTCATTGCCGCAACTGGCAGAAGAGATCAACCTTCAGATGGGCTGCTTGCTCACCCCATACCAAAGATCACGTGATGACTACTTTTGCCGCCTCCTGGGAATGGAGTTCGATCTGGATACGCATACTCTGATAAATGATGGCGAACTAGATTTCGAGACCTATCGTTTTCAGATTGGAATAAGAACCGCATTTCCAGAAGCAGACTTTAGGCCCATACAGCTATCTGTCATGGCTTGTGCGGTCTATGCCCTTCATCTAAGACTTGGTATCACGGGCATCCTGGTTTTTGATGTCCAGCGATTGTTGGCACGCTATCACGTTAAACCGGGACCGAATCAAGAGTCTTATCTGTTCGATGAAGTGTCGAACGAGTTTGTCCAGTTTCCGAAGCACATCAATGACCTGATGACAAGAATGCCGCATAATAGCCTCGGCCCAGCCTGGGAAGAGCCAACGATTAAACTGCTGGAATCGGAGGGCAAACGGATTGAAATACCTGGGAAGAATAACGTATAGGTTAACCAGGACTATCAAATAACGAGATCCCGCCGAATTTATCTCGAAAGTTCCAGAGGCCACTTTATTACCAAACCAAAATCGAATTGAATCTTTACTGAAGATGATAAAAACATATGCCCTCAGTTTTATTAAATCTTGTCGTGATTCGTTCCGCCGATATCGATCGTGCGGTAGATTTTTATCGAGTATTTGGGCTCAAACCGGAAAAGCAGCGGCATAGGAATGGACCCGACCACTATTCGATGAAACCGGGAAACGCCGTTCTCGAAATTTATCCGCTCAATCAGAGATCAAAAGATACAACGGGAGTTCGGCTTGGCTTTCGGGTAAAATCGCTCGACCGGATTCTGGAAGATTTGAAGGAGCTTAAAATAGAGATTCAATCCCCGCCTCAAGAGACAGAATTTGGGCGCGTCGCAGTAGTGGTAGACTTTGATGGTCATAAAATAGAGTTGACTGAAGATACCGGAATCACAAAATAAATACCTGTGAAAAATTCACTTCCATTCTTATAAGCATCAGACATTCCTTGGTTCTATTCATATGAAATCTACAATAAATATTGCATTGTTGGGCGATTCAATCTTCGATAATGTAGCCTATGTCGAAAGCGGCATCGATGTTATCAAACATCTCCGGGGAGCTTTGCCCGATGGAGTAACTGCCACGCTGCTTGCGCGTGACGGAAGTCGAATTGGAGATATCGGCAGCCAGCTGCATCAGCTACCTGCAGACACGAGCCATATTATTGTTAGTGTTGGCGGTAATGACGCTATTGATAGTATCGGAGTTTTCGATGAACCGGTAGAGTCCGTTGCCGGAGCCTTAAGTAGGCTCGCCGAGCTCAAAGGAATGTTTCATTATCATTATCATCGCATGCTGTGTCGATTGATTGAGACTGGCCTCAGGATAGGATTGTGTACCATCTATAATCCGCGGTTCCCCGACCCAATCCTGCAGTCGCGCGCCGTCGCAGCGCTGGCGCTGTTCAACGACTGCATCCTGCAGGAGGCGGCAAAAACCGGCATACCCGTAGCTGAGCTGAGACAGGTCTGTACTGAGGACGAAGACTATGCAAATCCGATTGAACCCTCAGACATCGGAGGGGCAAAGATCGCGCGTGTCCTGGTGCGGATGGCAGTAACAGATGATATAAAAGGATCAGGGACAGTTATATATAGATAATTGAAGAGTGTGCAAATAAAAAAACATTGGAATCAACCTACAAACTACTGCCTATTCCTCTCGGCGGTACTCTGCAATGACCTCGATCACTCCCACGATGTTTTGGTTGAACTCTTCAAGATCTTCCGCCGGGATCCAGTACTCTGCGTGTTCGGATCCTCCGACTACTTGCACGCTGTAGCGCGAAAGAAAGTCCGACCTCACTCGGAATCGAGTTACATAGCCGACCGGTGGATCATTGTGTTTCATGTTCCAGTCTCTGGCGATTTGCGTTGCATAAGCTTCATTCAGCACCGGATAGAAGATCGGCTGTTCCGGCAACCGGGGCGGGAATGCCCGATACTCAGTCACCGCAATCAGATCGAGTTCGCGTTGCCCAACAGGCCTGTACAATATCGTCGTTTCAGACATAGATGGTTCAGGAGAGAACCGCACTGCGCCAAATGAGACCAATTCCGCTCGGGAAACTCAGACACGTTCAACGCCCTTCCCTCGATTGTCTCCATTTGCGCGAGAGCCTGACCGCGGCCTCCCATCGACTGCGCCAGATGGATCGCCGTTTATGTGAGAATTCCGCCAATGCCGCGCGCATGCGCAGGCGCAGGCGATGCGCAGCCTTGTAGATGCCCGTGGATTGGATCACCTCGTGGATTCGGGTCTTGAAGGCCTTGAACCGTACATACAGCCAGGCAAACCAACCGATGCGCATCAGACTCGGTTGGGTCAAGACGAAGATTCGCGCGACCATCGCCGTTCCGACGATCTTGGCGGCGATGACCGTCAGCAGCCCTAACATCGGCTGACCGTGGGAGATTAAATAGAGCGCGACCAATTTCACAGGAATGAGCAGCAACGACGGCGCCCCGAAGAGCGCCAACGCGGCGTAAGGCGGCAAACCGGCGATCGACGCTTCGAACCGACGAAACAAAGGCAGCCGGCCGATGGCTGCGGCAATGCGCTGAAGATCATCCCAGAGCCATTCTTCAAACAGAACGATGACCGCCGCGATCAGCACGAACGGCGCGGCCAGCAATTTTTTAAGTCGTTTCGTCATCTCGTTTCCAGCCTATCATCCGCCCCGCCGAGATTGGATGATCATTGTGATTTAGCTTGCGCCAGATTGACAACGATCTCCCAGTGGAAGCGGACGAATTTATGCAGAGCTTCTTCCAGGATCCGTTCCTGGTCGCTGTGCGCGCCAAAGCCCTTTGGCCCGTCTTCGCTGTCGGTCATCGGTCCAATTCCGTAACACTGCATCCCACGCGCGCGCAATTGCGCCATATCCGTTGCGCCGGTCAGCATGGTCGGCAACGTGACGACGTTGTAGACGCGTTTGTTGGCCTCTTCGATCAGGCGGAATGCTTCCGTCTCAAGGCGGGATGGAGGCGCTCCTGGACGCCCAGTTTGATTGCGGACGATTTCGATCGCAGGGTCGTTGATGACTTTCTTCATCTCATCGAAGAACCAGGCCAAGTCTTCGTTCGGCGCGGCGCGAATGTCGAGCGTCGCTTCCGCCTCGGACGGTATCACATTACTGCGGTAGCCCCCCTTGATAATGTTCGGCGAAATCGAAGTGCGCAATGTGGAATACATGCGCGGCTCATTAATGGCCAGGTATTCCTGCGCGTCATCCGATTTACCGGGTTGCAATAGCGCGTTGTATCGCGCCGCCGCTTCCGGCGGGCTGAGTTTCGCCAGTCGCTCGAAATATGCGCGCGTCGTCTCATTCAGACGCATTGGCGTTTGCCAGGCCGCGACTTTGGCGACGGCCTGCGCCAAGTGAACGATCGCATTGGCGCGCAGCGGAACCGAGCCATGTCCCGAAATGCCGCGAGCGACGAGCCGCGCTCCTTGCGGAATCTTTTCAGTGGTTGCGACACCGGCATATTGAATTTTTCCATCCGTACGAACTACGCCACCGCCTTCAGCAAAGCAATATTCCGCGTCGATCTCAGCGAAGTGTTGGCTTACCATAAATCCGATACCGTTGGGGCCGCCGCCTTCTTCACTCGACTCTGCTAAAAAGATTACGTCTCGATCCAGCGGAGTGTTCATTCGTTTGAGGAGCAACATCACCATGAGACAGGCGACGGCATTATCTTTGTCATCCACCGCGCCGCGTCCATAGACGTAGCCGTCTTCGCGGGTCGCGGAGAACGGCGGATGCTTCCACTTCGTCGGATCGACCGTCACGACATCGGTATGGCCCATAATTAATATCGGCCGTTTTTTGCCGTTGCCGCGCAAGCGGGCGACCAGGTTGGCGCGTTTAGGATCATTGGCAAAGACTTTAGTCTCGATGCCTTCACGCTCCAGCACTGATTTCAGGTAATCAACGACGATGCTTTCATTGCCTGGTGGATTGCTGGTGTCGAGGCGCAGAATCGCCTGGAAGTGGCGCATGGTCTCCTCTTCGACTGTTGCCCAATTGGGTTGCGGCGTCTGAGCCAGGGCAGTTGAGATGAGCAGGAGAAGCCAAGACAGCAGAAGAACGCGAGTGAACGACATTGATCAGCCTCCATTTTTTGACTAAACCCGATGACAAAGGACCAAAAATGATGTTAATAGATAATCTCTCGTTGCAGCTGCAAATCATTCTATCGGAGGCGCTATGATCAATACAATTGACGCCCGAACGAGTGCGGATCAGATCGTCTTGCTTGAGCGCGCTGCGCTTGATCGTTGGGGCAAAGGCGATCCTGGCGGCTTTCTGGAACTCTATGATATAGACATTACATATTTCGACCCTTTGACGGCAACGCGTATTGACGGGCATCAGGCGATGGAGGAATACTACCGTCCGTGGGTCGGCAAGATCCACGTCGCACGTTACGAGATGCTCAACCCGCACGTGGTTGTTGACGGCGACATGGCGCTCCTGACATACAACCTCGTGAACTACATCAGGGACGCCAACGGTGTCGAATCGGTAGGGACTTGCTGGAATTCAACCACCGTTTATCAGCACCGTAATGGTACGTGGAAGACAATCCACTCGCACTGGTCGTTCACTCGCCACCCGGCGTTTCAGAACATGACGGCAGAAGCGTCGGAAGGGTTGGAGGCGTGACGATTTCGAAAGCGACTGGTCATCAGACAGCGGCCAATCGTTTCATTCGGCAAATGACTTCAGTCAAATGATTCCTCTAGTACCATATCAGAAGTTTGTTATCGAAGTTCCTTACAGCAGAGAGGAACTAATCCGAAGGCTGGGCAGCGAGATCTCAGGCCGCCCGCAGGACCGGGGTTCGTCCGGAGAGAGAACGAAATCGTTTAAAGGGGAGATCTCCGATGAAGGCTTTCAGATTAGCAGGATCATCAATTACCGCAACTCTTTCTTGCCGGTTATCGAAGGGCGTTTCTCTCCACAGGTAAAAGGCGTGCGGGTCGAGATTAAGATGAAGTTGCACTCCGTGGTGTTGATCTTTTGCATTGTCTGGTTATGTTTTTTCGGGCGATTCGTGATAGCCGCCGCCACCAATATCTTGGACGCTGGCAGAGTAAATATCAGGATGCTCTTCCCATTCGGTATATTTTTGCTCTTCTACCTGATAGCTACAATCGCCTTCGGAGTTGAGGCGAAAAAGGCGAGTAGGCTGCTGATTAAGATCTTTGGAGTGGAAGGTTTCGCCTAAATTACGTGTTTCTTGGAGAGGAAGATTTTGAAGAAATATTCAAAGTAGGGACCGACGGATGGCCGAACTTTTATCAGCGTTATCCCAGGTCATCAGTATTAATAGAGCTTTCTCAAGTAGGATTTAATAAGCCAATGGATGAGGCCCTGGTCTATATCGTATGCGCATGTGGTATTCAATGCGGTACTGGTCGCTATATGTTGCTTCAGAAAAACAATGAAGGCTGGCAAGTCGTGAAAGTTCACACGGTAGCAGTTTCATAGCCATTAGATATAGCCATTTGATAAAGATATTTGTTTCCCTTCCAGTCATATCCCGTCACTCTCTGCAACTTTTTCAAAAGGAGTCGGCATAAGTCTGCCGGTTCAATGGAACGAACTATGTTTATTAGCCAAAGCTGACGATATCGGATGGTGCAGCAGAGGGGCATCATTATGGGTTATTACAATGCCGGACAGGTGCCGGTTTATGACGCATTGGCGCGGGAGTTCATGATTTGCCAGCGCTGGTTTGCCGCGCACCCCGGATCGACCTTCTGCAACCGCTTCTACACATTGACCGGCCGGCTTAACCGCGACTCCTTCGGAAACTTCGAGTTCAACAATTTCACAGGAGACGATTTCAAGCCGGTCTCCACCAAAACGATCTTCGACCATCTCTCCGATCACGGTGTTTCCTGGCATTACTATGAACACCGTTATTGCACTCTACGCCTCTTTGAGCGTTATACCACTGACATTAACTATATCGTTGATGTTGACGATCCCTCGCGAGGGTTTTATGCCAGCGCAATGGCGGGAACCTTACCATCTGTCTCATTCATCGACCCCAACTTTATTGATGAACCGGATGGCCAAGACAATGACGATGGAGCGCCCTCTGATATCAGGGCAGGTCAGAACCTGATTGGCCGGGTCGTCAATGCAGTGATGCAGGGACCGAAATGGAACAAGACATTGCTGATCATTACCTATGACGAGCACGGAGGTTTCGTAATCGTTCAGAGGGTACCGGGGCAACGATGAAGAGGCCTTAAGTTGTCACGTTCTTGAAGCACTTTTACTCAACAGTAACTTTATTCGTTCCGCCGCATTCTTGTTAGCAGCCAGTCCGGGGATCTTCTCGATGACTTGCCCATTTATTTCCGCAATCGATCCTTAAGCAGACCTCTCCCCGCTCTGGATCATCAATTGAGACTTTGAGCTTTTCATGCGACTGGTGGGATCAAGAAGAATCCGGCAGAAGGCAGATTGAGCCACTTCCGCCGCTGAGTGAAGCGCAAGCTGAGGTCAAATACTCCAGCACATCCCGACCTTGTTGTCGCAGGCTCGTGACCACTGTCAAAATTCGCTCGACGAATTGGCTACCGCTTTCGCTCTGCGTCCCGAATGACTTCCGTCGCCAGAGCACCGCCCGCCGCAACGGCCGCTCGGCATTGTTATTCGTGGGCTCCACGCCTCGTTGCCGGACGAAGGTCCACAATGAGACTTCGTGTTTGACCAAGTTCTCGCACGTCCGCCGCGTCTTGGGTTGCTCACACTCAGCTCCGACCCGGAGCAGCTCTCCGACACGCGCCTTCAGCGGCTCCATCCGTGACTGAAATTCTTCCCAATTTAATGCGCTGTTTCTCAGCTCATACCAGACTTCAAAGAGCTCTTTGACTGCCGTCAGCAAGCCTTCACCAATCTCCGCCGAGACTCCGCCACGTTCCTTGATCGCCTCGAACTCGCGCTTCAGATGCGCCCAGCATAATTGCCGCCGGTGCGCATCGACCCAATGGTAGGCCGCATAGCGATCAGTATTGACCGTCCCCCGATAACCTCGGCCAATCACTTCTCTGGCTGCGGTCTGGCTCCGTCCGACGGTGATCTGGAAAACTGTGACCTCCGGGGTGGCGTTGATCCAGAGCCATTTCTGTTTGTCACTTTCTGGCCAGCCTGTTTCATCGACGTGATTGACCGGTTGTTGATGCACATATTGCCTGGCCGTCTGCACCGGCTCTGCCAACGCCTGCGCGACCCGTTGCTGCACCGCCGGGACGCTGCCCAAGCTCAGACGCAGACCGTACAACGCGGCCATCGCTTCAATTACATCACGATGACTCAAGGCCAGTCTGCCGGTCAGATAGCCGATCACCGCCTGAGCGCGCGGCCCGCAGCATCCGGCAGGTATTTCCTTGGGCCACTCAGCCCGATTGGCAGTGCCACAATGAGGACACTCTAGTGTGTGTTGCCGGTATTCGGTGACTTCCGCCCTTACCCGTGGTAGTTCGCTGATCTGCCGTCTCGCCGGCGTCGCATCCTCACCCAGTAAGAGCGCGCCGCAGTGCTGACAACTGACCGGCCGCAGTTCGATGATCTGATCCACTTCTTCGGGCGGTAAGAGAGTCCGTCCATGTCCTTGATGACCAGGTTGGCCGCCTCGCTTGCGACCGGTTGATTGATGTTTACTGGGACGTGACACTGAAGGCGGATCAGAAGAGGGCGGTTTGGATGAGTTTTGAGAGTTTTGTCCGAGACGCTCACGCAATTCAGCCACTTCCAGTTCGAGCTTTTTGAGCCGTTCCAGCTCTGCCTCTAGCTTCTGCACCTGGAGTTCGTAGGTCGCACAGCGATTCTCCAATCGCTGATTGTATTGCAGCAGGAACATCAGCGCCGTCCGGACTGAGGCCGGCGTTTGATTCCAATCCTCTTCGCTGATTCCAAGTTGGTCGATCGTGAGCACGGGTTCAGATTAGCGTGATTGTTAAGTGATGTCTATCTTCTGATCATGGGCTCCGATACCGACTGAACGGTTACGGTTGTGAAGTAATCGTTCAGAGGGTACCGGGGCAACGATGAAGAGGCCTTAAGTTGTCACGTTCTTGAAGCACTTTTACTCAACAG
>Ga0081539_10003429_pt1 | contig 19497 bp, 13 predicted proteins | sample TabmetS4T2R2_FD_71023 | JGI IMG/M metagenome (GOLD analysis project Ga0081539, IMG submission 71023) | Tabebuia heterophylla rhizosphere microbial communities from the University of Puerto Rico - S4T2R2 | ecosystem: Host-associated > Plants > Roots > Rhizosphere ...
TTTCAGAAGAATATTTGCTGATGTTCCCACATTGAGTGCTTTCGTTTCTTCTCTAAAACATCTTTTGCCAATAGGTACCATAATGACCTTATGGATAAATTTTAAAGGTGAAAAGATTAAGTGGAATTCTGTTGCACCATTGATCGTTTTATCGATTATTTGGCCTTTAGTTACCATTGCTTCGGATGGTTTCCTGGGCTTTGGGTTTATGACGACTCTGATTATTGTTATATTTCTGTTATTACAACTAAAGCGCTTACGTTTCTTTACAATTCTTGGATTGATAATCGCGTACTTAGGAATATCTGTTTTTGCGACTTATTTCATGCAGCGTAATGACATTCGTGCTGTAGTGTGGAGAGATGCAGCCATTGAAAGCCGTACCCAAATTACCTTAGATTCTGTCGTTGGACGATTTGAGCTTTTCGATCCAATGAACCCAGAACATTTAGCTACAATTGATAAGCGATTGACACAGAACTATTTAGTTGGTTTAGGAGTCCAACGTATCGAGAGCCGAATGACCGAGCCTGCTTATGGTCAGACTCTAATAGATGGTCTTCTTATGCTTATTCCACGAGCGGTTTGGCTCGACAAGCCTTTGGTTGTCGGCGGACAGGCGTTAGTCAATAAATATACCGGCGTTTCTATGTATGGCGGTACAAGCGTCTCCCTAGGTCCTGTATTAGAATTATTCGTCAATTTTGGTATTCTCGGAGTTGTGGGTGGCTTCCTAATACTCGGTGTAATTGTCCGTACAATTGATGAAAAGATTGTTGTTGCATTCCAAAACGAGCGATTCATGGATGCTGCGCTTTGGTTTGCACTAGCTTTTGCCGTAGTTCTTACTGAAGACAACTTTATTACTATTATTTCCGCAGGTGTATCCGCCTTTCTTACTCTCTATATATTTAACCATGCCCTAATTCTTCTTCTTTCAAGAGGTGTGGTTCCTGTCTATAGAAAACGCTTGAACTGAGTCCTACTCAGTGTTCCTTATAATAATAAGACAAGAAATAAAGTTAATGGAAACCTCTCGATTAGACGTTATTGAATTTCAGTTACAAAATTATGAAAGTTTGCGGCGTCAAGAAGAAATTGTCGGGTTTGCTCAACTGCGGGACTTTGCTGTATATATGTGATTGCGAATGCATGTACGCGCTTTGACCAACTTGTCCATTCTTCAGAGTCCATATCAATAATCTGCTGGACAGCTTGGCAGAATCTGTCAGAATTATCGAGCGGAAGATCCCATCCAATCCCCTGCATTTCTAGCTGTTTCCAGGGTGTGTGATCGCTTATGAGCACCGGGCAACCCGCTAGCATTGCTTCGAGGATAACATGTCCAAAATTCTCATGTTGTGTTGGCAAATAAAATAAATGGTAACTGTTTAGCGTATTTACAACCTGCTCAGGTTCGACTGCGCCGCAATACTCCACTCGTATTGAAGGAGGAAGCGCCTTAATTAATGCCTGACAACGTTCCCAGTAAACCTCATCTTCGATAGGACCCCAAATATCAACCGTCAGTTCTCCACGTATTCCATGCAGCGACAACAGTAAAAATTCAAGATTCTTGATCGGCACGATTCTCGAAAGAAATGCAATTCGTGCCTGACTGGGACGTTTAACAACTGGCTCTTGAAGCAACGGCGCTGAAACTACTGTAGGCAGATTCGGTATGACTACTATTTGGGGTCGTTCGCTGCTGAAAGCTGCACGAATACCTGCGATTTCTTCACTACTGGCAACATGCCAAATTACGTCGCGGTACAAACTGAGAATACGAGCTACTGTTAGAAAAACGAATTTTTTAAGGAATTTAATGTTGAGTGATCCTTTTCCAAGATGACCGCGAGGGGCAATGATGATTGGCTTATATGGAATAAGTCCAAATTTGCGCAACAAAGCGGTGAAGACGCTCGAAGTCGGAAAAACACCATTGACATAAAGGAGATCAAAAGGAATTTCCCGAATACGCTTACGCAAGCCGTTTAAGGTCGCTTGGCTGGGGCTGAGATAACATACGTGCGCTTTGCCAACTGTATACCATTCTCCGGGGATGATGTTTGGATAAGCTGTCGTCTGCTTTAAATCGTGGTCTGTCGTGAGGATGAATAGATCAAAATCGTCACCCAGCGCCGCAACAAAGTTGATCATCGAACGGACAGGTCCTCCAGCAAGGTAGCCTGGAAGATAATAGTCTATCAGGATCAAAACACTGGGTTTACGTTGTGTCATTCGTGACCTACCGTACTTCCAAGAAAGCTCATAAACCGTTCGCGGAAATGAGGATACAAGTAGCGTTGCTTGAGCAGTAAATAGCCTGCCTGCCCCATGTGTTGGGCAGCTTCAGGAGTATATAAAAGCCGAATCAGTGCGTCGGCTACTGCGTCAGGCTTTCCCGGTTCCGAAACCAAGATACCCGTTTCGCCATTGCGAATGATGCACTGCGCTGAATCAACCGAGCTGCCAAGGCACGGTTTTGCCCACCGCATCGCCTCAAGGTAAACCAAACCGAAGCCTTCGCCTCGACTAGGCATTACAAAGCAATAACAGTGCTGGTAGAGAGACTTAAGCATTTCGCTGCTCACGAAACCGGGCATAAATATTGCACGCTGGGCTTGTTCAGGCAGTGTCCGCGCCAATTCCCGAATACGGTCAAAATCATCCCCACTCCCGGCGAGGACAAGCTGAGCATCTGGATGCGCGTCCAAAATGAGCGGCATGGACTGAATTAGCACATCATGCCCTTTGTAACGCTCATTAGCAGACATGCGTCCCACGATTAGCAGCATTTGTTGACCGATCCATTGCAGACTGCCGTTAACTGCCTCTAGCCTCATTGGAAGTGTGTCTGCAACAGGAAGGGTCATTGCTGCTTGGCTATCTGTCGGACTAAGCGACAAGTCAACAGTGGTAATCTGATACTGAGGAAATTGTTTTTCAACTTCCTGACGGGTGAAATCTGAGCTTGCCGTTAAATGCGAAGCTGCTCGTAAACCTAAACGCCCTTTTTGATTTAAGTAATCGGGAAATACTTCAATGCCATTCAAACGAACAATCGTCCGCGCTATTCCAATTTTCTGCAACGGCAGCAGCGACATAGCAAGGTTCACGTGGTCACAAAAAACGAAGGAGTAATTCCGCGTGAGAACAGACCGAAATATTGCAGAGACAAATGCTCTTTTTCGATTATTAAATCCTCGATGTGTTACTGCTTCGAGGTGAGGCGAGGCTGTTTCTTCATTGAGTGCCAGTATATCTACGCTATAACCCATATCATGGAGTGCGTGGAGCACGAGCTGATTTGCGGCAGCAATACCACCTCCTAATCCAAGCACGCCGGTCACTGCCATCAAATATCGTTGCATATGTACTACACTACAATCTTTATGGATTGATTCTTGCCCACGAACGAATGCCAATACCTCACGCGCTTCTCCATTCAGATGTATTCCGTTATTCAGTCTATGCCATTATGTGCCGCAAAGTTCATTGAAGCCATGCCAGCACTATGATTTGAAAAATATAACGCAGATGGGCTAAACTTCACCTTAATGTAGCTCCTGACACATATTGCATATTATTGGATGAGTTGGCTTTTATCGATTTGAGATCCAACAAGGTAGTAAATTCAACCCATGTGTGGAATCGCCGGAATAATTCTCAAATCAGCAGCGAATGTCTCTGGACTGGAGCAACGGTTGGGCGCAATGGCGCAAGCTATGGCTTATCGTGGTCCCGATGATGAAGGCATCTACCTCTCAGCCGATGGTCGCATCGGCTTCGTGAATCGTCGCCTTGCCATACGCGACTTATCACAAGCTGGTCATATGCCCATGTCGAACTCAGCGGCAGATGTCTGGATTACCTATAACGGCGAAATTTATAATGCAAATGAGCTGCGTGTCGAACTTGAGGAAATGGGTTACGCCTTTCACTCATCGAGCGACACGGAAGTTATTCTTCACGGGTACGAAGCATGGGGCAGCGATGTCGTTGTTCGCCTACGTGGTATGTTCGCCTTTGCGATTGAAGATCGGCGCAAATTCGGTACCGAAAACCCCCTCATTCTAATCGCACGTGACCATATGGGGATCAAACCGGTTTATTACTGCGAGACAGAAGAAGCCTTCATTTTTGCCTCGGAACTGAAAACACTTTTTGCATCCGGTCTGGTAAACCGGGAAATCAGTCCAACCGGATTAGTTGGCTATTTATTGATGGGGAGCATTCCGAACCCAAATACTATTTACGATAAGGTATGGGCGTTAGAGCCTTCCAACCTGCTGGAAGTCAAGCTAGTTGATTCGCTCAACATACAGAAGATGCAATACTGGGCGCTTCCAGAGGATACTGCCGAAAGCTATTCTAAAGATGAGGCTGTACAAAGAATCCGCGCCTTACTCCGGGAAGCGGTTCGTATTTGCCTCGTGAGTGACGTGCCGCTCGGCGCTTTTTTAAGTGGCGGACTCGATTCGAGTAGCATTGTAGCCTTAATGCGGCAGGCGACCAATGGAGAAATTCGCACATGCTCGATGGTCTTTGAAGAAGGTGCCTACTCCGAAGCTCCCTACGCACGTGCCGTTGCGAACGCTGTTGGGGCGCAACACTCCGAACGTGTCATTACCTTTGACGATGTGATACATGAGTTCGATAACATTCTAGCAGCAATGGATCAGCCGACGATTGATGGCGTCAACACCTATTTTGTTTCTCAAACAGCGCGACAGGCAGGATTAACAGTTGCTCTGTCCGGGTTAGGTGGTGATGAGCTGTTCGGTGGCTATCCGAACAGCTTTCGAGAAGCGCCAAAAGTGCTGCAAGCGCTTCAAATTGCACAACATGTGCCAAAAGGCAGGGAATTGGCTCATGCAGCCATTAATCTGTTGCCAAATGCCCAAAACTGGTCTCGGGTACAAGATGCGCTCCAACGCTCTCCATCTTTGGCAAGCGCTTACCTAACGCGAAGAGGGTTATTTTCTCCTAGTGAAGTTCAAACCCTCGTCCATCCCGATGTATGGCAGGCGTCAGAATTTGACCCGGTTCATTATGTTGCTACTAAGGCAGATGCTATAAAGAATGATCACGCGAATACGTTTGCCTGGATAAGTCGTGCCGAACTCCGTACCTATACGAACCATCAGTTATTACGCGATACTGACGTTATGAGTATGATACACTCACTGGAAGTCCGTGTCCCTCTACTTGACACGGAACTGGTATCATTCTCGCTTCGTTTGCCAGAGAGACTGAAAACTGGAAAAGAGCGACAACCGAAGGCTCTACTATCCGAGGCAATGGCAGGTTTACTTCCTGCAACCGTCCAAAATAGGCAAGATAAGCAGGGTTTCACCTTTCCGTTTGCAGAATGGCTCCGTGGAGGCTTGGCGGAGCGTACACGTTCGATTTTGGAGGACGTGAAGGCGGATCCCCATATCAACGCTGCCGCAGTAGATTCCATTATTGAACGCTTTGAATGCAGTAAGGTTCATTGGTCGCGCTTATGGGCGCTCGTTGCACTGAGCTGTACAATTTGACATCCCTTTCCTGAAGGAAATTTACAGCTCGTCTTACTCGCTTCTATGCTCCGCTTCGAGCCAATTCACATAATGAAGCTGTGTTCAACCGCAGCAGTACGCGTAAACAAAAGCCAACCGAGACGATCCATTCCGATAAGAGTTCACTCTATATGGTTGCTGTATGTCAGAAAAGTGGTGAATGAATCTATATTGCGTAGTTGTGACCTATAACGCGGAAAAGTGGATCGACCAGTGTATCGCTAGTCTTCTCAACAGCAGCATAAACGCCAAGATTATAGTCATTGATAACAGATCCACAGATAAAACACTCGAATGCCTGGCAAAGTTTGAGGAAATTGTTTGCATCCCTCTAAAAAGTAATATCGGCTTTGGAAGGGCAAACAACATCGGTCTGTGCTACGCCCTTGATCAGCACTGCGACTTTGTATTTCTGTTGAACCAGGATGCCTATGTTCAGCAGAATACGATCCAGCAACTGGTCATCACCGCTCAGCAGCACCGCGAATACGGCATTCTAAGCCCTGTTCATTTGACGGGAGATGGAACCGGGATAGATTCTAAATTTCTCCAGTATGTGAGCACAAATGGTGCAGACACGCTCGTTGCTGATCTCTATTTACATGAAACAACACAACCTGTTTACGAACTCTCCTTTGTCAACGCGGCAGCTTGGTTAGTATCGAGTGGACTTCTTTCAAAAGTCGGCGGATTTGACCCCTTATTTTTCATGTACGGGGAAGATGAAGACTTATGCAAACGGGCGAAGATTCACGGCTTCAAAGTTGGCATCGTCCCATCGTCAGCAGTTTATCACTACCGAAGCACCAGTCCGGTTTCAGGGTACGCTAAATGGCTGCTAAAACCTATTCGCCGCAATTCTGTCGAGATGATACGTCACCTGAAGGACTATAACGGCGTAATTGGAGAAAGATTTATCGGTGTGACCGTCGATTTTGCTGCCGACTTGCTGCGTTCACTTGCGCGTCTTCGCTGGCTATCCGCTTTATTATTAATTGCTTCCTATTTGTATATCCTTGTTTCGTTTCCAATTATCTGGCGTCACAAGCGGCAGAGCTTGAAAATCGGTACTCATTGGCTCACGAGTCGATAATTTCTTTGGCATGGCGACCTTTAAACAGAATGAAGGCAGGATCGTATGTTCGTCCAATCGGTATTTTACAATAATCCCGATCACTACCCGCCAATGCTCCATGCCGCCAACGTATACCAAGAATATCAATGGCAGCAGGAAATCCTTTCCCGTGCCTATTACCCCAACACCTTGCCCCCATTCGAAATGACCTACCCAGCAGGAACACAAGTCGTCCGCATCCAACCAAAAAAGTCCAGCTCTTTCGTTAGCTATCTGGATTTTGTCAGGCAGGTGTTGGCACATGGAAAACGTGAGGCTGATGTAATCTTCAGCTACGACATGCACGCTCTCTTACCCGCCTGGCTCCTTTCCAGGAGATATAACAAGCCGTTTGTTTATCATTCGCACGATTACGTGGATAACAACGCGCCTTTATCTACGAGCCAGCGCATCTACAAATCAATTGAGCAGAGGCTTGCGCCTGCTGCGGATTTGGTCATCGTTCCAGACGCTGAACGCGCTCAAGTGATGGTAGAGCAGCTTCACCTAAAGACCCCGCCCACGATTGTGGCGAACTGCCCTGTGTATCCACCAGAACAGTCAAGCACGGCATTACAGGATGCACTGCAACGCCTGAACCTGAACTTCGATAAAATTGTCCTGCGACAGGGAACGATTGGACCCTCTCACGCTCTTGAGGTCACGCTCCGCTCAATGGTCTACTGGGCTAGCAAAGATTGGGCATTCGTACTGCTGGGTCCGGTTAAGGATGAATATCGTAATTTTCTTCAGGGGTTGGCTGAAGAATTATGCGTACAGGGTCAATTTGTAGTATTGCCAGCCTTAGGCGATTATCGACAAGTTGCGACCTATACAGTGGGTGCTCACTTAGGGCATGCACTTTACGAACCAAGTCATGTGAGTCACAGATTCATTACGACAGCGTCAAACAAAACAATGGAATATCAGGCTGCTGGACTGCCTGTTCTCCTGTCCGATACACCTGCAAGCCAGGAATTGATCGCAAAATATCGACATGGTGTGGTTGCCGATGTCCGCGATCCACAAGCGATAGCGAATGCTATCAATACCGTGTTGCTGAACGATGAGTTAGCTATAGAAATGTCTCAAAACAGCTTCAAGGCTTTTTCCCAAGAATATAATTATCGTAATCAATATACACCGGTGATCAACCAGCTCATTGATTTGGTGCCACTTTCCGCAACTTAGGCAGTGATTGAGAACTTTGCAAATTCCAAACAGACTGCCCGTAAAGCGTTCACAAGCGTCCCCAAATCCGATAGAATAGCTGAGCGGAATTTTGCTGCCGACTGAGCACTATACCGACGGGTGCGTAATGTACTAAACTGAACACCTGATCTCCTACGATATTCTTCTGACGCAAAGCTTTACTGCTTCATCGACACACATCACGAAACTCTGGATGCAGATAGGTTCAACTGCCGAAGGGCTTCGTTGACCGCTTCTCAGGCACATCGCCCAAGAAGCACTGCTGCAATGCTTCCTCGCTCGTCACATAGGAGAATATCGGGTTCTCAACCAAGCGCGTTTTCCCTAATACGACGAGAGTCAGTTACACAGCAGATATGACGAGCGATAGCACCCATGATCCAACACCTTCGTTTTGCCGTTATCTACTCCTGGCATAGTTTTGTACGTCACAAGCAGCGAGCACTCTTTGCACTGGGTAGCATTGCTGCCGGGGTTGCAATCGTAACGATTCTCCGCATTCTCGGATTGTCGCTGAGCGATGCCTTAACGTTCAATGCCCAGGCATTTCTGCGTAGCGATATTCTTGTCGCACCTGGTGCAACGCCACTGCGGATTACACCTGGCAATACGGATGAAAATCGTCCTCTGTTGCTGCCTGATGAGACTCGAAAACTGAACGAGTGGGCAGTGCAGCATGAGGTCGAAATTTCGTATCGGTACTCTGGGCAATTACACCAGGTGAGCACGGTGGATCGTGAATCGCCAGAGACTTCGCTCGCTTTTGGCTATTTTATCGATCCTCAGACATATCCATTCTACGACATTATCCGTGCAGACGAGCCAGCCGGGGTTTTATTAAAAGATCTTTTCACCGGATCACATCCAGTGGTCATCGCTCGACGCCTTGCCGATGACTTGTCGCTCCATGTGGGCGACTACTTACAGGTTGGCACTGCCGAAGCGCCTTTTATCATTACTGGTATTGTCCCTGATTCTGCCGAAAACTACCTCGACAATCCTTTCCAGATCGCGTTTAGCTTCGTCTACCTGGAATATGACAGACTTCCCGAATTTGGTGTCGAATTCGGCACTGCCGACCGCGCTTATGTCAAGCTGCCTCCTCAAATTGATCCCGAAGTCTTCGTCGATACCCTCTACAACGACTGGCGTTCGCTGGTTCCCGCTTTGGTGGATCTTCCGGTACGTTATGACCGTATTGGCAATATCCTCCAACGAAACCGACAAATTTCCGGTTTCATTTCGGAGTCCGTCCTGCTGTTCAGCCTGATTTCCCTTGTGATCGGCGGGATCGGCATCCTGAATACGATGTACGTGACGGTCAACCGGCGCGCGGAGGAAATTGCCGTGCTGAAGACCGTTGGATTACAGCGGCATACGATTGGGTTCATCTTCTTCGTTCATGCCCTACTCCTGGGAATTGGCGGCAGTCTATTGGGCGTTGTTGCGGGACTGATCCTGAGTCTCGTGGCAAGAAGCATAGCAGAGTACAGCTTTAATATTCCACTGCCCTGGTCAATCTCAGCAGATCCGATTGCGCTTGGGATAGGGTTAGGTGTAGGGATTACAAGCATTTTCAGTTTGCTCCCCACGTTTAGTGCGACGAATGTATCTCCGCGACTGTTACTGCGCCAACGCGACATCTCTCTCGTACGCGCTGGCTGGCGGGCTATTCTTATCACCGGTGTCGTTTTTGTGGTGGGAATAGGCTTGGCGGTTGACCGTATCCTCGGCATCGATAGTCGGGATGCATTCGGTGTGGCATCGCTGCTAATCGGCATGATGATTACTGCCGCAGGTTTAGGCATGTTTCTGCTCCTGACGCTCATACTGTGGGGCATTGTCTGGTTGCTTGGTCACCTGCCAACCTTTGGCAATCCTCATCTGCTTCTGGCGGTTCGCAATCTAGTATTGCATCGCAGTCGCACTGCCTCTGCCTTACTTGCCCTGCTTATCGGGATGAGTTCACTCAGCGCAACGCTCATCCTGTCGCGCAGTATCAGTGTTCTGGCATTTGGTATGGTCAGCAATCCACTGGGCGGCAATTTACTGGTCGTCCCCCTGCTGCCACTGACGCAATCGCTGGTACATACTCGGCTCGCCGAAACAACCGGAGTGACCGCTTACCACGATCTGATCGTCGCGCAGGCGGAACTGGTAGCGATTGATGGGAATCCAGCCTTCATGGACATGCTGCAACCAGCCGAGCAAGTCAATGAGAATGTCTATTTATCACACCTCAATCTCGTTACTGGAATTCGCAGCTATGGCGAACCCGATACCAGTCAACTGCTCACGGGACGGCTTTTATCGTCTGAGGATGCGGGGCAGTCTAATATCGTTGTTCCTTACCATTCGGTTTTACTTCGGCTTGGCGTTCACCTTGGCTCTACATTTACCTATCGAATGGGAGACACGACCCGCGCATTTACCGTTGTTGGCTTTACCCGCTTCAATCCTCAAATCGGATTGACGCCATTTGGCATTGGCAATGGGGTGACAGCACCGCTCGATATGGTTTCAGCAACGTCGCCTTTTACCGTGATTATTGCAAATGTCAATCCAGTTGCAGTGCCAGCCTTAACCGCTTCGCTGCAACGTATTCCGGGCGTTTTTGCCGTCAGTACCGGTCAGTTTGATACAATATTGAATCGCGTGCTTCGACAGACTGCCGCACTGCCCCTCCTGATTGCCATTCTCTCGCTGCTTGCTGCGAGCGTCCTCATGGCAAATACTGTCTCACTGGCAACCTTAGAGCGTCGTCAAGAACTTGGTATTCTGAAAGCATTAGGCGTGAAACCACGACAGCTTTTATGGCAGCTTCTGCTCCAAAATAGCATTATCGGCTTCGTTGGCGGGGTAATCAGCCTAGCCCTCACATTCATTGCCACGACCTATATTCCGGTAGTGACAGACGAAATTGTTGAGCTTCCGCTCCCATTTGAATTCGTTATTGTGTTACTTACCCTTTCGACTAGCATCACTGCCGGAGCAACACTTCTCGCCGGATGGTCTACAGTCCGCCAACGTCCGACAACTGCTCTGCACTATGAATAGGCAACCGGGAATGACACGCAGCGGTACTTCCTTGCTATCACGCGTGAGGATTTGCTCGTCTCCTAGATGAGGGAAAAGCTTTTTGCTTGCTTTTAAACCAGCGGCTTGCCTATCGCTCGCATGATGCGATTAATTTTACGGCTGCGTATCGTTTCTATCTGGTGCTGAAGCTGTTCATTTTGCTGCTGGAGTTGTTCTATCTGCGCACGCAGCTCATTCGTTGATGAATTCCTCTGAGACTGTTCCCGTTCTGAATAAGCTGCGTTCATCGATGAATCCGAATGATTCGGTTGCGCTTCCAACTCTGAGAAATGCTTTTCAAGATGCGCTTCTTTATCGTTCCATGTTTTGAGGGCATCCTCCCAGCTCCATTCTGCGGAACTTCGCTTATGGATTTTGAGGCTGCCATCGTCTTGGATTTTTTCCGAGCAGGCAACGATCAGTCCATCATAGGTGTAGCTTTCAAAAATATCGTGCTCCACCACAATGTGATAGCCAAAGTCTGCTAGCTTATCTAGGCAGGTCTGATGAATGTCGTTGCTGTGAGTGGAAATTACGAGATAGTCGATGCGGCGGTTCTCTAATGCCTTCACAGCGCCGTCGAGCATTTTCACTTCCGCGCCCTGAATATCGCTGTGCAATATGTAAAGATGGTCAAACCCATACGCTTCCATCAGCGCATCTACCGTTTGAAGCGGTGCCACATAATTCGGCGTCTGCGCTCCCCCAAGATAAATCTTCTCAAGATCGGGCGTTTGTTCGCCGATAACTGCGAATACCATATTTGCCCGGCAGTTGTTGAGCGACAAAGTTCCCAACGATACGGCGATATTGCCAGGAGAGGGTTCAACAAGAATAGCTTGACTATTTTTTACGTACGTAAGGAACCATGTGCTGTAGAACGCCCAGTAGCTTCCCAGTTCAATCATTCTTGCACCTTCAGGTGCTTTGTTCACAAGATCATTAAAAACGTATTCCTCCTGCGGTTCATGGTGCCCTTTGCATTCACGAATCAGCTCGGTATACCAAGTGCCATAATAGCTATCCGCTGGTACTTTCACACCGTTGAACATGATCTGGTAGCGAAGGTCACCTTCTTCGATCACCTCTCCGGCGTGTTCAGCTTTAGGAATACTTTCAACGTCGACCATTCCGAGTTTTGCCAGGTGAACGCGCGTTTTATAATCGACCGAATAAGGCGGAGGAGCGAAATCGAAGATATAACCTTCCTTCTCCATCGCTTCGGCATGATGTTGATAGAGCAGCATGATTTGGTCGAGCGAGAGTTTATTTTTCCACTCGTCTGTTTTACCGCTCCGATAGCATTCCGGCTGGTTTTGATGCCAGTGATCAAAGTTTGGAAACGTTCCGAACGGCTGCTTCAGCGGCAAGCTCGTCCAAGCTTGCACTTTCTCGACAAAGCTCTGCTCGTTTCGCATGAGGTCTTCGTACCTGATCTTAAAATATTGGTCGCCTAGCCGATTTTCTGCATTTAACCAGGCTTCTGTGTATAAACTCCATTGATTCCAGTCCGAAATTCCGCTGATGACGGTTTCCAGGGTTACGTCTCGATGTTCTACCTGCAATAGATATAAGTAATACGACCAGAGCGCTGCACCGGGGTGACGAACCACGCGAATGACAAATTCGCCTTCAAAATATTGATCAAAAGGAAGTTCATGCGTTTTAACGAAAAAACTTTCAGAGGATTTTGCGAGTTCACGACGGAATTCTGGCGTGAGTAAAGTCTGAGAGTCATCAATGAGAACTCGATAATCCCCTTGATCCGTGTGAAAGATTTTGAATCGGCTATCGGCATCAAGCTCAAAATCCTCAGCACCTTCAAATCGAAGCACCTTTTCGCTCATGCTGTAAACAGATGAGCTTAGCCGATCAAAATAATGATTGAGCAGTTGACGACAAAGGGTGTTACCTGATCTTGGAAAGGATGCGAGGTAAAAGAGCATAGTTCGCCTTATAGCAGAACAATAAAAGAAACTGTGTCAGGAGACAAGTTCGCCGATTATACAAGATGCGATCAATCGCCTAAAATACCAGCCCATTTTGACGATATGGTTGTTTGCCTGGTCTATTGAGCCTGTGAGTCAACTCTCGCTATACTCTCCCGGAAAATATTCCCACAGGAGAACATGACATGAAAACTATTCATATCGCCAACACCAACCTCGACGTGTCTGAAATATCGCTCGGATGTATGCGTATCTCTGGCATGACGAACGCGGAAATCTCGCATTTGATCCACACTGCGCTGGAAGGCGGCATCACCTTCTTCGACCATGCAGACGTTTACGGCGGTGGGCAGTCAGAAGCAAAGTTTGCCGAAGCATTAGGGATGAACCCCAGCTTGCGCGAAACTATGCACCTTCAGACCAAGTGCGGCATTCGCAAGGACATGTTCGACTTCTCCAAAGAGCACATTCTGGAAGCCGTCGATGGCAGCCTGAAGCGCCTGCGCACTGACTATCTCGACGTGCTTCTGCTGCACCGCCCGGATGCGCTGGTTGAGCCGGAAGAAGTCGCGGAAGCCTTTACCATCCTGCAAGACAGCGGCAAAGTCAGAAACTTCGGCGTTAGCAACCAGAACCCGATGCAGATTGAGCTGCTGAAAAAATTTGTCAAGCAACCGCTCGTCATCAACCAGCTTCAGCTTAGCATCACCAACACTGGTATGATTGACGCGGGGATCAACGTCAATATGGAAATTGATCCCTCGATTGACCGCGACGGCAGCATTCTCGATTACTGTCGCCTGCACGACATCACGATTCAACCCTGGTCGCCTTTCCAGTACGGCTTTTTTGAGGGCGTCTTCCTCGACAACGACAAGTTCCCGGAACTCAACCGGAAAATCGACGAGATGGCAGCCGCCAAAGGAGTCGCTAATACCGCAATTGCGATTGCCTGGCTCCTGCGCCACCCAGCGAAGATGCAACCGATTATCGGCACGACCAACGCCGACCGTGTCAAGGATGTTTGCAAGGCGTCTGACATCACGCTTTCGCGGCAGGAATGGTACGAAATTTATTTGGCGGCGGGAAATAAGCTGCCCTGAGCGACATCACATCGTAAAACAAAACGGCGAGAGACATTCCCTCGCCGTTTTTATTGCGCCATGCTCGCGTTGCTGCGCTACCTGCCAGAGCGCCAGCCATCACGCCCATGATCAGGGAGCGGCGCGTGAAGCAGACCAGCATGTCGCTTGCAGTCTATAAACCATCCCTGTTTTGTGCAATAATAGGCATGAATCAACACCTCGTCCACTCGCGTTCAGCCTGTAAGCAACCATGCACATCAAGCCCGAAATCATGAGTCCGGCTGGCTATTTTCCCCAGCTTCACGCCGCCATCGAAGCTGGAGCGGATGCCGTCTACTTCGGACTCAAGCATTTCACCGCCCGCGCCAAGGTCGGCTTCACGCTCACCGAGCTTCCCGACGTGATGCGCACGCTCCACACACGCGGCGTTAAAGGGTATGTGACGTTCAATACGCTCATTTTCGATCACGAACTGCGTGAAGCGGTCAAAACCATCGAGCAGATTGCCGCCGCCGGAGCCGACGCCCTCATCGTGCAGGATGTTGGCATGGCGCAGCTTGCCCACCAGATCGCCCCGCAGGTCGATATTCACGGCAGCACGCAGATGAGCATCACCAGCGCCGAAGGCGTCGCGCTGGCGCAGCGGTTCGGCGTCAGCCGGGTTGTGCTTGCCCGCGAGTTGTCGCTCAAGGACATTCGCGCCATCCGCGAGCAAACCGACTGCGAACTGGAAATGTTCGTGCACGGCGCGCTCTGCGTGTCCTACTCCGGGCAGTGCTTCTCCTCCGAAGCCTGGGGCGGGCGCAGCGCCAACCGGGGCAAGTGCGCTCAGGCGTGCCGCCTGCCCTACGACCTGATCGTCGATGATGAATATACGCCGCTCGGCGACGCGCGCTACTTACTCTCGCCAGGTGATCTCTACACCTTGCCTGAAATCCCCGACATCATCGACGTGGGCGTTTCAACGCTCAAGATCGAGGGGCGCTACAAGGACGAGACCTACGTCGCGCTCACCACCAGCGCCTACCGCCGCGCCGTCGATGCTGCGTGGGAAGGGCGTCCCAGCCCGGTCACACGGCAGGAAGAAAACCAGATCGAGCAGGTCTACTCGCGCGGCTTGGGACCGTACTTCGTCTCCGGCACCAATCATCAGGCGGTGGTTTCCGGGCGTTCGCCCCGTCATCGCGGCGTGCTGGTCGGGCGTGTCGCCAAAGTCGGCATTGATTACGTGACCATCGAGCCAACCAGCATTCAGGAGATTGCCCCGCTCAAGCCCGGCGATGGCGTCGTCTTCGATGCCGCCGACTGGCGCAGCCCCGAAATCGAAGAAGAAGGCGGGAACCTCTACGAGGTCAAGCCCGTCGGCAATTTCATTGAACTGCGTTTCGGCAACCGCGCGGTGGATTTCAACCGCATCCGCTCCGGCGACTGGCTCTGGCGCTCCCACGACGTGAACGTGGACAAAGCCGCCAAAGCCTTCACCCAACCCGGCGCGCCGGTTGCCAAACAGCCCATCAGCGTCCACGTCGTTGCCCACGAAGGCGAACCGCTGCAATTGACGTGGCAGTTGGTCAAGCACCCCGAAATCGGCGTCACGGTTCAGTCGGAGGATGTGCTCACCCGCGCCAACAACCGGGGCGTCACCGAAGACTATCTGCACCAGCAGTTGAACCGCCTGGGCAGCACCGCCTACCAGCTTGAGTCGCTCACCGCCGATATTTCTGACGACCCATTCATCCCCAGTTCGCTGCTCAACCGCCTGCGCCAGCAAGCCGTCGAGGAACTGGTCAGCCAGCAGGCGCAGCTTCCCGACGCCGCGACCAACGATCCGGTTCAGGCACTCGAAGCCGCGCTTGCGGAAGTTGACCGCCAGCCAGCACACACAGCCGCGCCGCAGATATCGCAGGTACATCTGTTGGTTCGCAAACCGGAGCAGCTAGCCGCCGCGCTCGAACTCAAGCCGAAGCCTGCCAGCATCACGCTCGACTATCTCGATCTCTACGGCTTGCGCGACGCCGTCGAGCAGATCAAGGCGGCGGGCATCACGCCGCGCGTCGCCAGCCCGCGTGTGCTCAAGCCGCAGGAGCAGCGGGTGGTCAATTTTCTACTGCGGCTGGATTGTCCGATTGTGGTGCGTTCGGGCGGCTTGCTCGAAGCCTTGCAGGGGCGGCACCAGCACCCGCTGATCGGGGATTTCAGCCTCAATGTCGCCAACCAGTTGACGGCGGACACCTATTTCAAGCTGGGCGTCGATAAAATCACGCCGACGCACGACCTCAATGCCGACCAGATCAGCACGTTGGCGGAGGAAATCGGCGGCGAACGCTTTGAAGTGATCGCCTATCACCACCTGCCCATCTTCCACACCGAGCACTGTGTGTTCTGCCGCTTCCTCTCGAACGGCACCAGCTACCTCAACTGCGGGCATCCGTGCGAAAGCCATCAGGTCGCGCTCCGTGACGTGCAGGGTCGCCAGCACCCGGTCATGGCGGATGTCGGCTGCCGCAATACCGTGTTCGGCGCGGAGGCGCAGGTCGCCAGCCGCCACCTGGACGCGCTACGGCGCAGCGGCATCGTCCACTACCGCCTCGAATTCGTGCATGAAACCGGGGAAAACGTCCGGCAGGTGGCAGGCGCGTTTCAGGCGTACTTCGCGGGCAAAATCAATGCCTCGGAGCTGGATCAACGCCTGCAAAAAATCGTCCCGCAAGGCACGACTGAAGGCTCGCTGTTCGTGCCGGAGGATTACCTCAAAGTGCCTGTCATGCAGTAGAGTGCCGAGAAAAGCAATTAAAAGTCGAAAGTGAAGCTAAAGGTGCTCTCAGCGTTTGCCCGTTAGCATGGGGTCATGGAAAAGCGCACCGCACGCACGATTTACCTGCCTGCGCTCAGTATACTGTGACAAGTATATACAGCACCCACTCGCAGGTGGCGCAGGTTCGGGGAAGGACGCAAGACGCCGAACTGTGAACTCCAAATCCAGCCAGTTCGGTTTCCCATGCTTGACAGCATGGGGATGTGCGGAAGTGCTCGTCCTACGGCAATCCCTTCATCGAGCGCGACACTGGGTCAAGGTAGGCACTGCTGCTGCTACAGACAGTTGTGATGAAGTGATTTTCGTTTGTTAAGGTACAGCCATCTCCTAAATAGGGGATGGCGAATCAAAAACGCAGAACCCAACAGACGGAGTCAAACCGCTGCCCAGCACCGCGTTTTTGAATATACCTTCATCATAGCACATATGTTCAACTTGAATAGTCACAAATGTGATCGCAAATGTCCACTTTTTGAGGGAAGATTTTAATGTGTATGTGAAATTCAGCGCAAGTGTGGGATAAAAATGCCAAATGTAGGTTATTTTTGCATTGTAATGTTCAGTCATATTGAGGCTGAGCGTAGGGGGTTGGACTTATCCCACTTTTGAGCGAGGAGTGAGGTGAGGTATAGGATGTAGGGAAGGGAAGTTGTGCTTGCTGCTCGCAGGTGAACGGCTGAGAAGAATGAGGATCATTTTGAGCAACGAGGGAGCACCGCAACGCGCAGCGCGTGTTCACTCTAAGCACTGTCAGCTTTCCCGCGAGAGAATTTGTACCAGTAGTCAAAGGGTCGCAAAGTGAATTTCTGACCGGTCTTTTTATGTGAGAGCGTGTAATGGCTCTTGTTTACCCTAACTTCACTTTCATCGTAAGAGCTTTCCCTGTTTTCAGCCCACCAAAATCGAATACGAGCAGGATGATGCGGGGTAAGTGCGACAATTTGAAACGGACCACCTATTTTGTAATCGGGCTGGTTGTCACGGAATAGCTGTATTAGGCTATCAGCTACAATCACCGACCGTGCCTCTTCTAATCGCGCAGCGCCTAAAGTAGCAGCTATGTCAGAGCCGAGAGCATTTTGAAAGATATATGTTTGTTGATCAATTCGTTCTTTTTGGATTCTCCCTGAGCCAATGATTGCAGTACGAAAATGTCGCTCTCGTATTACCTTTTTTATCTGGGTTTTCATATCTATTGTGTAAGTAACCATATATGGCTCGAAAAAATGTGCTTGGGATGGTTTTTGTTTGTTAAAAGTTGGAGTTCTCAGCAGTTCAAATCCGCAAAACATTAGTGCTGTGTCTTTAAGTTCATCACTTCGAATAGTTTGTACTATTTCTGAAATCCAACCTTCTAATTTGTCTGCTAGGTATGTAAAAGCTATGGGTCTATCGGAATTATAATTATTTAGTTTTTTCTTAATAACATAATCTAGGATTTTACCTCCCGCACTAATTCGACCGCAAAATGCCAACGCTATGACGACAGGTGTTGCTCGGAAGTTAAACAGCGAAACTTTTATCAACCCAACGTTGGGGTAATAAATATTGTTATCCATTGATACGCGCGTATCCGCAGCTATGATCAATTGGTCTATGAAATTACTTGCTACAACAATAGTCACGTTATGTTCCTAATCTGTGAAGCGCCCTAATTCTGCGCAAGCGGCAGAGCGGAATGAGGGGCTTTTTAGGGACATGCCGCACTCGGTACTCGACACTTCTATCGCCGAAACCTGTTTCGCCAGCACTACGCCGCAGGCTGCAAGAACAGCGTCTGGAACAGCATAAACGCACCCGCTCCAAGCACCAGTACCAGCCCGATCACAATGAAATAGGTGGCGATTTTGACCAACTTGAACAGCGTCCGCATCAGGATTCGCAGCGTGATGAAAGCCGCCGCTCCCGCTGCAACCACGACTGGAATCATCCACCACTCCCACTGGTTTTGCAGGACATACACCCACACGAACCATACGACGAAGCCGATCACACCCCCGACGATGCCATCGACCCAGAAACCCCGATTCGGCTGGCGCAGCAGGTACACCATTATGAACGCCAGCAGCCCTGCCATAAAGACGGTGTTGCCCAGAATTTCCCCGATGATGGTGCGGAAGTCGAGCTGCTCATTGCCTACCAGGGCGGTTAACCCGGCAAAGAAACTCGCCGCGATGATCTGCGCGAAGCCTTCCGGCATCTTCCCCCGCGCGCCGGAGTACAATGCCCTCAGCAGCGCCGCGATAGGCAGCGCATACTGCCCGCCAAGCTGTACCAGTTCCGCCATTGTTTGCTGGCTAATGAGTTCATTCATGGTATTTAGCCTTTAGCGTTCGTTTTACCCTCTATTAGTTTACCGCCTCTGTAAGGGTATTTAACGTGAGTTATGGATAATCCCTGTTTGACCTCACCCCGCGACGTTGCGCGTCGTTTCCCCTCTCCACTGCGTAGCGATACGTAGTATCGAGAGAGGGGGAAGCTCGCAAGGCATCCCCTCGTGGCACGCTCCGCAGGAGCACCACTGGTATGCAATAGACAGGGATTGTGAAGCGGTCTTTGTCTTGCTTATCTCTAACTTACGTTAGATTTATTGCCTTATAGCACAGCCACCGCGTCGATCACCTGGGCGGCGAGTTCGTAGCGCCCGAAGGCGGGCAGAATGTACGCCCCGTCCACAAAA
>Ga0081539_10003430_pt1 | contig 19494 bp, 11 predicted proteins | sample TabmetS4T2R2_FD_71023 | JGI IMG/M metagenome (GOLD analysis project Ga0081539, IMG submission 71023) | Tabebuia heterophylla rhizosphere microbial communities from the University of Puerto Rico - S4T2R2 | ecosystem: Host-associated > Plants > Roots > Rhizosphere ...
GTGGCCACCGTGGTGAAGCTCGTCCGGCTGCACCTGCTCCTGCCGGACGCGGCGACCCGGCGCGACCTCGGCGACCCGGTGACCATCTCGACCGTCGCCGAGGCCGTCGGCGACAGCGCCACCCTGGATCTGCTGCACGCCCTGGCCCGGGCCGACTCGCAGGCCACCGGACCGGGCGCCTGGTCGGAGTGGAAGGGGAGGCTGATGGACGAGCTGGTGCGCCGGGTGCACACCGCGCTGGACACCGGCGAGCTGCCCGAGCCGCCCGCCCCCGACCCGGAGCTGCTGGAGGGTGAGCTGCCCGCGGTGCACCTGGACGGCGACCGGATCGCGGTGGCCGCCGCCGACCGCCGGGGTCTGCTCACCGCGGTGGCCGCCTGCCTGGCGATGCACCGGCTCGACGTGGTGGGGGCGAACGCCTCGGCGGTGGACGGCCGGGCGATCGTCGAGTTCTACACGCAGCCGCGCTACGGCACCCCGTACGAGTCCGTGGCGCTCGCCGCCGACCTGCGCCGGGTGGCCGCCGGAGACGTCTCGGTGACGCAGCGGGTGCGGGCCCGGGCGATGAGCCAGCGCGGCGGCACGGCGTCGCCACGCGTGGTGTGGCAGCGTGACGTCGCCACCGACGCGGCCGTGCTGGAGCTGCGTGCCGCCGACTCGGCCGGCCTGCTCTACCGGGTCGCGACCGCGCTGGACGAGGCCGGTGCGGAGGTCCGGGCGGCCCGCATCTCCACCCTGGGCGGTGACGTGGTGGACGCGTTCTACCTGGTCGGCTCATGGGCCGAGGCGGCGGAGCGGGATCGGGTGGCGGCGGCCGTGCTGGCCGCGGTCTGATCCCGCCCGGTTGTACGACGGCGGGCGTCACCGGCGCCGCCGTGGCGGCGTTGGGCAGGCATGCGGGAGCCCCACCCCCATCGCACCACCGATGATCCGGCCGACGACCTGCTCGACGACCACATCACCGCGATCGGCCCGCGGTTGCGCCTGGCGCTGACCGCCACCGCGTCGCGCAACCGGTCGCTCGACGCCCGGCAGCTGCTCGCCCGGGCGGCGCTCGGCGACCACGGCACGCTGGACGGCCTGCTGGAGGCGGCGCGGCGCGGCGACCACCGGTGGCTGCGCCGGATCCGCCGCCGGGTGCGGGCCGAGCTCGTCGCGGCGATCGCGCAGACGATCGCGCTGCAGGAGCAGCTGCCGGGGGACCGGGACGACGCGCTCGCCCTCTTCGAGCTCGTCCGGCGGGCGCTGGGCCCGCGGGCACTGCCGCCGGCGAGCCAGGCGCTGCACGCCCAGCTCGCCCTCGCGTACGAGGGTCCGGAGCGGGCGCGCGAGCTGGTGGGCGCGTACCGGGCGATCAAGGAGCCGGCCCTGGGCAGCCTGCGGGTCGACCTGCTCAACCCGTTCGTGGCGGACCGGCCGGCGGGGCCGTGGCGGGACGCGTTCCGGGCGCTGCTGCCGGCGCCCGGGCCGGACGTGCCCGACGGGGACGGGCCGCCGTTCGACCGGCTCACCGCCCCGGCCGTGGACCGGGTCGAGGAGGCGCACCGGATCTCGGTCGTCGTCACGGCGTACCGGCCGGACCGGGGCCTGCTCACCGCGGTCCGCTCGATCCTCGCGCAGAGCTGGGCCAACGTCGAAGTGATCATCGTGGACGACGCGTCGCCGCCGGAGTTCGACGCGATCCTGCACGAGGCCGCCGGGCTGGGCGACCGGATCCATCTGATCAAGCTGCCGGTCAACTCGGGGACGTACGCGGCCCGCGACGCCGGCCTGGACGCGGCGGGCGGGGAGTTCGCGGCGTTCCAGGACTCCGACGACTGGTCCCATCCGCGCCGGCTGGAGCTGCAGGTACGCCCGCTGCTGGCCGATCGGCGCCTGGTCGCGACGACCTCGGACGGGCTGGCCGTCACCGACGAGCTGCTGCTCACCCGGCCGGGGGTGCGCAGCGGCCGGTTCAACCCGTCGTCGCTGCTCATCCGCCGGTCCGTGGTGCTGCGCACGGTCGGTTGGTTCGACCGGGTGCGCAAGGCGGCCGACTCCGAGTACATCGGGCGGATCCAGGCCGCGTTCGGCGTACGGCGGGTGCGGCACCTCGACTCGCCGCCCCTCGCCCTGATCCGGCTCTCCGCGGGCTCGCTGTCCCGGACCGAGATCAAGGCGCACTGGATGCATCCGGCGCGGGTCGCGTACAGCTCGGCGTACCGGCGGCACCACCAGCTCATCGCCGCGGGAGTGGTGGCGCCCTACCGGCCCGCCGGCGGGCTGGACCGGCCGTTCCCGGCGCCGGGTCACCTGCTCGGCGCCGACCCCGACGCCGAACGGGACTACGACGTCGTGCTGGTGGCCGACTGGCGGTTCCTGGAGAGCGCCCAGCGCACCGCGATCGACGAGGTGTCCGCCCTCGCAGGTGCGGGCCTGCGGATCGCGGTGGTGCAGCTGGAGTCGTACCGGGCGGTGTACCAGCGCCGCGTCTCGCTGTGCGCGCCGTTGCAGGACCTGATCAACGCCGGGGTGGTGGACCTCGTCGCGCTGGGCGACCGGGTGCGGGCCGCGCTGCTGATCGTGCGGCAGCCGGCGGTCGTGCAGTTCACCTCGGGGAGGGAAAGCCGGATCCGGGCGGGGCGTGCGCTTGTCGTGGCGGACCGGGCGCCGGCCCGCACCGACGGGACCGACCGCCGGTACGTGCCCGCGGCGTGCTCGGCCGCGGTGCGCCGGATGTTCGGGGCGGACCCGGTCTGGATCCCGCAGGACGCCGGGGTGCGGGCGGCCCTCCGTACGGTGGACGCCGGCCTCGCCGTCGCCGAGACGGACCTGCCCACCGCCGTGGCCTCGCCCGGCCGGGTGCCCGACCGGGCGGGAGCCTCCCCGGAGCCGGTGGTGGTCGGCACCGACCTGTGCGACGCGGCGTCCTGGCCGCCGGACCTCGCGGAGAGCCTCGCGGTGTGCCACCGGCTGTCCGGGACAGACGTGCGGGTCCGGTTACCCGACCGGCCGCGCGGCGAGCTCGACGTGGCGCTGCCCCGGACCTGGCTCGGCTACGAGGCGGCCGACCTCGATCCCCGCCCGTTCCTGCACCAACTCGACTTCTATCTGCACTTCCCGCCGCGCGAGGCGGCCGAATGGTACTCCCGCCCGGCGCTGGAGGCGGCCGCGATGGGTTGTGTGGTGGTGATGCCGGAGCGGTACGCGGGGCTCTACGGGGACGCCGCCGTCTACTGTGGCCGATCCGAGGCCGGCCCGCTGATCAGCCGGTACCGGGCCGACCCGGCGCTTTTCGCCGAACAGAGCCACCGGGCCCGATCGGTCGTCGCGAAGGCGCACGACCCGGCGCGGCTGGTCGAGCGGATCATGGCGCTGTGTCCCGTAACGGCCGCCGTCAGGACCGCGTTACCGATGGTGTGACGCACAAGCTGAGAAGCCTGGCCCGGCGGCTGACCAGCCTCTCCGCCCGCCAGGCGGCCGGGCTGGCGATGATGGCGACGATCTGCGCCGGGGTGGCGGTGGCGTCCGTCGCCGGCCAGGGCGCGGTGGCGACCTGTCTGCTCGCGCTGCTCCTCGCCGCCGTGCTGGCGGGCGTGGTGCTGCTGTCCCGCCGGATCCGCGGGGGGCAGCGCGCCACCCAGGAGAGCGTGCGCGAGCTTCGGGTCGTGGTGGAACAGCTGCAGCGCCGGGTGATCGCCTCGGTGGAGAAGGAACGCCTCGCGGCCGGCGACCGCCACTTGGAACTGACCGAGGCGCTGGCCCGCGCCGAGCGGCTCACCGGGCGGGGCGCGGAGCTCCTGCTGCGCGAGCAGAGCCGGGAGATCGAGGCGCTGCTCCAGCTCTTCCAGCAGGTCAGCCCGCGTGCGCCGATGCCGGCCGGCGCGACCCTGAATCCGACCGACCTGCTGGGCCTGGTGCACGCCGCGGTCAGCCGCGCGCCGCGGCTCACCGTCGTACTGGGCAGCGGAGCGTCGACGGTGTGGCTCGGGTACGCGCTCGAGGCCGGGGCCGGCCGGCTGGTCGCCGTCGACCACGACCGGGCGCGCGCCGAGGGCACCCGGGCGCTGCTGGCCGCCCACCGGATCACGGGCGTGGAGGTGCGGCACGCGCCGCTCGCCGAGCTGTCCGTGGACGGCCGGCCCGTCGACTGGTACGACGTGGACGCGCTGGACGGCCTGCACGACATCGACCTGCTCGTGGTGGACGGCTCGATCACACCGGCCACCCCGGACCCGTTGGCGCCGGCCCTGCACGTGCTCGGGCGGCGGCTGGCCACGGACGCCGCGGTGCTGGTCGACGAGGTGCCGGCGCGGACGGCCCCGCGCCAGGGAGGCGGCTTCGGGCTGACCGCGCAGCGGGAGCCGGCCGGGCGGTGGATCACGCTGGCGCAGCCGCCGGCGCCGGTGCCCGCCGTCTCCTGACCGCCCCGGACGGGCGCGACCCCGCCGCGGGGGAACGGCGGGGTCGCGGGTCGCGGGCACGGGGGAGCGGTCCCGCGACGGCCGGCGGGGGCCGGCCGGTTCTGTTGTCGTACGCCCCGTCAGATCGGTCGCCGCCCGGCCCGGGTGACGATTGCCCGGGTTGCCGCCGGGTCATCCTTGGGTTGCCAGCCGGGCGATCCGCTCGGCGTACTGCTCGTGGCCGTGGTGCCGGCGGACGAACTCCGGACCGCGGGCGGCCTGGGCGCGCAGGGCGGCGCGGTCGGCGTGCAGCGTCCCGACCGTCTCAGGCAGCTCCTCGGGGGTGCAGTAGACGGCCGCGTCACCGAAGGCCGCGGCGAACCGGTGTGGCAGGACGACCACGCAGCCGGCCGCGAGCGCCGTCAGCACGTCCGGGTCCGGGTCCGCCGGGGTCCCGGGATCCGGCAGGTGCAGATAGAAGTCCACCTGGTACAGGAACGAGCGCAGGCTGACGTCGGCCGGGCCGTACACCAGCCAGCGGCGGGGCGTCCCCCGGCGGCCGAAGGCGCGTTCCGCCGAGCCGCCGCCGTCGAGCAGCCGGACGTCGATCCGCGCGGTGTCCGGCAGCTCGGCCTGTAGCCGGCGCCACTCGGCCCGGCCGCCGCGGCAGTGCCGGCCGACCACCGGCCGGGCGGCCCGCGGGCCGCGCCGGTCCAGACGCCACCGCGCCGGGTCGACCGTGCCCGGCAGATCCACCGCGGCCAGTCCCTCGCCGCCGAGCTCGGCGGCCAGCCGCCGGCGGCCGTCCGGCCCGGCCGGAGCCCAGAGCGGCCGGCGGCCGAACAGCCGGCGGGCCGCGGCGGCGGCCGATCCGGACACCGCGTCGGCCTCGATCACCACCCGTTGCGCGCGGACGCCGCCGGCCAGGTCGGGGGCGTGCTGCAGGACGCGGGCCGAGCGGGCGACCACCAGCCGGGCCCGGACGTCGTCGGCGAGCTCGACCTGGGCGAGCTCACCCGCGTTGATCAGGTCCTGGACGGCCGGGTCGAGATTGCGCGGGCCCTGCTTGAGGTTGGCCAGCATGTCCAGTTGCAGCAGGGCGGCGCGCAGGCCGCGAGCGGCGAGCGCCCGCAGCTGGCCGATCCCGGCGGTGCCGGCGCCGCCCGCGGTGGTCCAGTCGCCGGCGAGCACCACGTCGTACGCCCGGGCGCCGGTGTCGCCGCGCATCCGGCGCGGCGCCGCGAACGCGCGCGGGGTGAGCGCCCGTGCGTCACCCGCCTTGATCCGGGCGTGCCATGCCTGGAACGCCGAGAGGTACGAGCGGCGGGCCGGGTGCATCCAGCCCGGCCGGTAGTCCGCACTGGACAGCGAGCCGGTGGAGAGCCGGATCAGGGCCAGCGGCGGCCCGGTGAGGTGCGCGGTGGCGGCCCGGCCGAACACCGCGCGGGCGCGTTCCACGTACTCGGCGTCGGCACCCTTGCGGACTGGGTCGAGGTAGCCCACGCGGTTCAGCGCGGCCACCCGGCGGATCATCAACGAGGACAGGTTGTACGACCGGATCTGCGCCACGCCCGGCCGGGTGACCACCAGGTCCGGCGTGACCCGTATGCCGGTCGACGTGGTCGAGAAGATCGCCTCGTCGGCCAGCAGCCGGGCCACCTGGCGTTCCAGCCGCAGCGGGTGCGACCAGTCGTCGGAGTCCTGGAACGTGACGAAATCGCCGGTGGCCGCGTCCAGACCGGCGTTGCGGGCCACGTAGGTGCCGGCGTTGGCCACCATCCGGATCACCCGTACCCGGGGATCGACGGCGGCCGCCGCGCGCAGCACCGCGTCGAACTCCGCGGGCGAGCCGTCGTCGATCACCAGGATCTCGTGGTTGGTCCAGGTCTGCGCGGCCAGCGACCGCACGGCGGTGAGCAGTGTCCGGTCCGGCCGCCAGGTGGTGACGATGGTGGTGATCCGGCGGGCGTGGCCGGTGCGCTGGACCGGGCCGGTGTGGAGGCGGTCGAAAGAGGCTGTGCTGCTACCGGCGCCTGGTCCTCCGGACGGCGCGGAGAACCCGAGCCCTTCGGTGCCGTCCCCGACGCGGACGGTGGGCGCCGGCAGGAGCGCGCCGAAGTCCCAGTCCCGGCCGGTGCCGCCGGCATACGGGTTGGCCAGGTCCAGGCGCAACCCGGTGCGGATCGGTTCGGCGACGCCCGGGTACTCGGCAAGCAGGACGGCGGCGAGGGCGCGGTCGCCGGCTGCGTACGCGAGCTGGCAGTGCAGGCCCTGGTGCTCCGGGGCGATCGTGCCGGCCCGCCGGAGCCGGCCGAGGATCGCGAGCGCGTCGGCCTGGTCGCCGGGGAGCAGGTCCTGCAGCGCGAGCACACGGGCCAGCTCGCCCGCGATCCACGGGTCGGCGGGTGCGCCGGCGACCAGCTCCCGGGCCGACGGCACGCCGGCGGCACGGGCCAGCGGCGCGCGCGCCGCGATCGAGCGGGCCTGCAGGGCCGCGACGGCGAGCGGGTGCGGCGTGTCGGGCATCGGCTTCGGACCTTCCTCGTGGAATCCTCACCCTGTTCAACGAGCCGGAGCCTCGGGTGAATTGTCCGTATCGTCCCTTAACGACCGTCGTTGAGCCAGCCGTGTACGACGTGGCGATCCTGTCCGATCTGCGGTACCCCGGCGGTAACTCGGCCAGCATCGTGGCCGAAATCCGGGCCCAGGCGGCCGCGGGACTCTCCACTGTGCTGATCCACCTGCCCTCCCCGCACCTGCGGCACGCCCGGCCGTTCCAGTCCCGGATCATCGCCTGCCTGCGCGACGGCCTGGCCGACCTGGCCCACGACGACGGGACCGAGGTGGCCGCGAAGGTGCTGCTGATCCGGCAGCCGCGCATCTTCACGGCGGAGCCGGCGAGCGTTCCGGTGATCCGCGCCCGGCACACCATCGTGGTGCTCAACCAGCCGCCCGGCGACGAGGGCGACGACCAGCGGTACTACGTCTTCGCCGAGGTCCGCGAGCGGGTCGAGAGGCTGTTCGGGCCCGGCGTGGGGTGGGCGCCGATCAGCGCCCAGGTCCGGGACAACGTGCTGCGCGTGGCGCCGGACACCCCGCTGCCGGACACGGACTGGCACGAGATCATCGACGTGAACGACTGGGCGGTGGAGCGCCGGCGGGCGCCGGGCGCGGTGCCGGTGATCGGCCGGCACGGCCGGCCGGATCCGGTGAAGTGGCCGCGCGAGCCGGGCGAACTGCTGCAGGCCTACCCGGACTCGCCCGACGTCAAGGTACGCATCCTGGGCGGCGGCGAGATCGGCGTACGGCGGCTCGGCCGCCGCCCGCCGTCCTGGGACGTCGTGGAGTTCGGCGCGGAGGCGCCCCGCGACTTCCTGGCCAGCCTGGACTTCTTCGTGTACTTCCACGATCCCGACTGGCGGGAGGCGTTCGGCCGCACCATCCTCGAGGCGATGGCCAGCGGGACGCCGGTCATCGTCGGCCCGCACTTCCGCAAGATCTTCGGCGAGGCCGCCCTGTACACCGACCCGGCCGGGGTGCGCGACCTCGTCCGCCGGCTGCACGGCGACCGCTCACAGTACGACGCGCTGGTCGCCCGGGCCCGCGCCTTCGTCCGCGAGCAGTTCGGCAGCACGTCGCACATCGCCCGGCTGGCGTCGCTCGGCGTGGTGCCGGCCGGACCGGCACTCCCCAAACTGTCGTGGTTCTCCGCGCCGTCCGAAGGACCAGGCGTCGGTAGCAGCACAGCGCCGTCCGAAGGACCAGGCGTCGGTAGCGGCACGGTCCGGACGGTCCTGTTCCTCGGCGACGACCCCGCCCGGTTCCGGGCCATCGCCGCGCATCTGCCGCCCGGTCTGGAGGCGGTCGTGGTGGCCGGCTCCTCGAGCCTCCCCGAGGCGCACGCGGCGGGGCTGCTCACCGAATATCTGCCGGCCGCCGCGGATCTGGGCGTGCCGGAGGCCCGGTGGGTCGGGTTCACGCGGGACCGCCTGCGGCACCTCGTCGACCTGTACCGGCCCCGGGCGGTGCTGGTCGGCGGCGTGCCGCACGACGGGATCCTGGCCACGATCGCGGAACATCCGGGGCCGCGCTGGCTGTGGCTGCGGCCCGCGATGTGGCGGCGCGGCACGGGCGGCGAGTGGGCCGCCCGGGGTACGGCGTTCGCCGGCATCCTCGAGCCCGGCGAGTTCGCGGCGGCCGGCGACGAGGGCTGGACCACGACCGCCCGGGCCGGGGTCACCACGGTCGCGCCGATCACCAACCTGCCGGACGTGCCGCCGCGCCGGACCGGGGGCTGTGCCACTGCCGACGCCTGGTCCTCCGGACGGTGTGGAGAACCGGTCCCACCCCGGGATGAGCCGACCCTGCTCTGCCGCGGGGTCGAGGCCCGGCTGCCCGGCTTCCGGCCGGTCGAGGCCGGTCCGGACCGGCTCGGCGACGTCACGGTGGCGGTGGCCCGGGCGGACTACACGAGCTACCACGAACTGATCGGCGCGGGCGTACCCACCGTCTTCGTTCCCGACCCGAGGGCGGCCGACGACGAGCTGGCGCGCGCCCGGTTCGCCGCGGCCGCCGGGGTGGCCCGGTACGCGACCGGTGACCAGGCGGCGGCCGCTGAGCTGGAACGGCTGGCCGATCCGGCGGCGCGGGAAGGGCTGACTCGCCGCTGCGCGGAGCTCGCCTTCGGCAACGGCGCCGCAGAGGCGGCCGCCTGGCTCGTCGGTCAGGTCTCCCTGGCGGTACGGCGGGGCTGCCCGAGCGGCACTGCCACTGCCGGGGACGGCCCGCGGAGGTGAATCTTGCCGGACACCGATGACCTGGCGTTCGCCCGGTGGCAGGTGGCCACGCTCACCGGCCGGCTGCGCTGCCTGGAGGATGAGCGCGACGCCGCGGTCCGCGAGCGGGACCGCAGCCACGAGCAGGTGCGGGCGCTGCGCCGCAGCCGGTCGTACCGGATCGGCCGCGCCCTGGTCGAGCTGGCCCGCGATCCGCTACGCACCGGGCCGTCGCTGGCCGGCCGGGCGGCCCGGCGGCTGCGCCGGCACCCCGCCCGTCCGGGCCGGCGCCGGCCGGCGCCGGTGGCCGTTCCCGCACGGGTGTACGTCGCCGTGGGGCTGTCCCGCTCCGCCGCGCAGGCCCTGGTGCGCGCGCTCCGGCAGCGGATCCTGGTGGACGCCGATCACCTGCCCGTCGTGGTCACCGACCAGCCGGTGCTGCGCGGGCTGCAGGTGCCGGGCGTGGTGCTGGAGTACCTGCCGGACCCGCAGACCTGGAGCCGCCACGGTACCGGGTCCGGGTGGGAGGCCCTGCTCGCCGGGCGGATCGCGCAGCTGTGCCGGGACCATCGGGCGCACCGCGCGGTGGTGATCGATCCGCGTGACCCGCCCACCCTGGCCCGGTTGCTCGATCCCTGAGTCGCGTCACCCGGCCCGCGCGGCCTCGTTGGCCGCTGCATGACCGCCACCCTGGAACGGCCGGCCGTCCCGGTCGCCCCCGCCGCCGCCCAGGCTCCGGATGCCGGGACGCTGTGGCGGCGCGCGCTGCTGCGCGCCGGCCTCGCCCCGCTGCCGGTCCTGCTGCCGCTCGTCGCCCTGGCGCCGACGGCCGACCACCGGTTCAACATCTACTGGCACGGCGCGCTGTTCCGGGACGACCCGCTGCGGATCGTCCCGCACACACTGGGGTCGCTGCAGGGCTACCTGCGAGCCGGCAACTTCCGACCGTTCGGCCGGATGCTGGAGAAGGCGCTGGACCTGGCCGCGTACTCGCTCGGCGAGGTGGCCGGCGTGCCGGCCAACGTGGCGCTGCGCGTGGTGTCGTTCGGCGCGGCGGCGCTGCTCGGCATCGCCGCCCTGATGCTGGCGGAGAGCGTTCTGGCGCGCGGGCCGATCTTCCGGCGCCCGCCGTCCACTGTGGCCGCGCTGGTGCCGTTCGCGCTCGGCGGCGGTCTCGTGGCGGCCGGGCGCGCCAGCCCGGTGGTGCTCTTCGGCGGCCTGTACCTCTCGTCGACGGCACTCGTGCTGGCGGTCGCGGCGCTGATCTGCCGCGTCCGGCCGGCGCGGCGGCTCCGGCTCTGGGCGATCCCCGCGCTGCTCGCCGCGGGTGCGGCGCTCGCCATGGTCAACGAGATCGTCTACCTGGCCCTCCCGCTGGCCACCGTGGCGGTCGCGACGCGCGGACGCCGGGTGCTCGGCCTGCCATGGCGGCAGCTGCCAAGGACCGCCGCGGCCCGGGTGGTGGGCGTGCTCTGGCTCGGCTTCGTGCCGGTGTTCGGCGTCGTGCGGTTCGTCATCCAGCGCCACTGCGCGGACGGTGGCTGCTACCGCGGCTCGGCGGTGACGGCCGGCGCCGGCGTGCTGGAAGCCCTTCCGGTACGCCTGGTGGCCTGGTTCCCGCCGCTGATGTGGCGCAGTGCGGTGCACGGCGGCAGCCACCGGCCGTGGCTCGGCGGCCTGGTGCTCGTCCTCGCGCTGCTCGCGTTCGCCCTGCTCGCCCGGCACACCGTCCGGGACCTGCCCCGCCTGTCCCCGGTGGACCGCCCGGCCGCCACCGCTCTGGTCGTCGTGGCGGCCGCGCTGGCCGTGCTGGGCGCCGCACTGGGTGCGCTGAACGCGGACGTGCAGCAGATCGTGGCCGCCGGCCGCTGGGGCCAGGGCTGGCGCGACTCCGCGGTGACGATGCCGGCCGGCGCGTTGCTGCTCGCCGCGGCGAGCCAGCTGCTGCCGGCCCGGCGGTGGCTGCCCGTCGCGCTCGTCGTGGTGCTCGCCGGCGCCGCGACCGTCTCGGCCACGGCCAACAAGCGGTTCCGGGACACCGTCATGAACACCCCGGCGGCGCGGCTCGACGACCGGCTCGCCCAGGCGATCGCCGACTTCGATCCCACGCCGGCCGGCGCGGCGCGGCGGTGCGAGCTGCGGGCCGAGTTCTTCGCGCTCTTCGCCGACGTCCCGTTCTCGCTGCGCCGGTTCGATCAGGCCGTCGACGCCGCGGCCCGGCAGCGGGCCGGCGTGCCGTTCTGCCCGGGCGTAACCGGGCCGGTACGCCTCCGTTAGCGAGGTGTGAAGTTGACGCGCCGTAACAGAGGCCCTGAGGCGCCTTCGCCGCCTCGCAAGAAGAGGCAGGTCACCCGCCGCCAGGCGGTCCTGCTGGCCGGCGCGGCCGTCCTCTGCGCCGCGGTCGCCGGTAGCGCGCTGACCGGCCACCTCGGCGTCGCGCTGAGCGCGCTCGCGCTGTTGCTCGCCGCCGTGCTGGCCGGGCTGCTCCTGATCGCCCGCCGGCTGGCCGCCCTGCAGTCCGCGCACCGCCGCTCGCAGGCCGACGCCCGGGCCGTGCTCGACCAGACCCAGCGCCGGCTGCTCGGCGCGGTCGAGGAGCTGCTGCTGAAGGCCGGTGACCGGCACCGGGAGCTGACCGACGTGGTCGCCGCGCACCGCCGGGCCACCGCGCGGGTTCCCGAACAGCTGCGGGCACAGACCCGGGAGGTGGAGGCGCTGGTCCAGCTCTTCCAGGGTTTCACCCCACGGGCGCCGATGCCGCCCTCCGGCGACTTCGCCCTGAACCCGACCGACCTGCTGGACCTGGTCCACCTCGTCCGCACCCGGCGCCCCGGGCTGGTGCTGGAACTGGGCAGCGGCACCTCGTCGGTGTGGATCGCGTACATCCTGGAGCAGATCGGCGGCCGGCTGATCACCCTCGACCACGACCCGGCGTACGCGGCGAAGACCCGCGCGGCCCTGGCCACGCACGGCCTGACCGGCGTGGCCGAGGTGCGCGACGCCCCGCTGCGGCCGGTTGTCCTGGATGGCCGGGCCTTTCCCTGGTACGACACCAGTGCCGTGGCCGACCTGCGGGACGTCGACCTGCTGGTGATCGACGGGCCACCCGGCAGCACCGGCCCGGAGGCCCGCTATCCCGCGATGCGAGTACTGGAACCGCGGCTCGCCGAGGCCGCCACGATCGTCGTGGACGACGCGCACCGGCCGGACGAGCAGGTCGCGGTGCGCCGCTGGGTGGAGACGATCGAGGGCCTCACCCCGGAGGATGAGGCCCTCGGCCGGCACGCGGTGCTGGCCTACCGGCGGGCGGCGGACAGCCGTTCGCTCAGTACCCGAAGTCCTGCGTGAAGTACGAGGTGCCGTTGGCCGCGTACACCGCGCCGACGCCGACCGTCGTCGCCCTGCAGTCCAGGATGTTGGCGCGGTGCCCCGGGCTCGCCATCCACGCCTTCACGACGTCCAGGCCGGTCCGGTAGCCGTACGCGATGTTCTCGCTCAGCGGCCGCGGGTAGTGCGCCACCTTGACCCGGTACGCGAAGCTCGAGCCGCCGTTGCCGGTGTGGCTGAACGCGCCGGTGCGCGCCATGTAAGCGCTGTGCGTGCGGGCCGCCGTGGTGAGCCGGGCCTCCACCCGCACCGGCTTGCACCCGTGCAGGCCGCGCTGCTTGTTGGTCAGGTAGGCGATGTCGCCCTGCAGCTTGGTGACGCTCACCGCCGCGGCCTCGGCGGGGGACGCGACCGCGACCATCGCGAGCAGGGTGGCGGGGATCATCGCGATCAGGGCCAGACGCTTGGTGATCGAGGAACGCATCGGTATCGGACTGCCTTTCGGTGGTGGCGCCCGGCTGCTACCGCCGGGTTCACCGACACCGATCGGCCCGCTCCCAGCCGGAATGACCCCGGTGGGGTTGCCTTGCCGGGGTCCTTCGGTTGCCGCCCGGTTCCCCGCACCGGTCCGGGTGCGACCCTGGTGCCGTCACGGTGCGTCCCGGTTTCTCGTTGACCTCGCGGGTTGTTCTGCTATCGACCGAGGGAGATCACCACCGTGCACGGAACAGTCCACGACGTGGCGATCCTGTCCGACTTCCGGTATCCGGGCGGCACCACGGCGAGCATCGCCGCGGAGACCCAGGCCCAGGCCGAGGCGGCGCTCTCCACCGTCCTGGTCCACGTCCCGTCCCCGCACCAGCCCGGCGAGCTGCCCTTCAGCCCGCGGATCAGCGACCTGATCCGGGACGGCGCCGCCGTGCTCGCCCGCGAGGACCAGCCGGTCGAGGCCAGGCTGCTGGTCGTGCGCCAGCCGCGCATCTTCACCGAGGACCTGGCGGCCCCGCCGCGGGTGCGTGCCGACCGGGCCGTGATGGTGATCAATCAACCACCCGGCGACGCCGGGAACCCGTACCGGTACTACGACTTCGCCGCGGTGCGCGATCGGGTGCACCGGTACTTCGGCGACGACGTGGTGTGGGCGCCGATCAGCTCCCAGGTGCGCGACCAGGTGCTGCGGGTGGCACCGGACGCCCGGCTGGCACCGGCCGACTGGCACGAGATCATCGACGTGGCGCACTGGTGGCGCGAGCGGGACGGCTTCGTCGGTGACGTTCCGGTGATCGGGCGGCACGGGCGGGGGGATCCGGTGAAGTGGCCCCGCGATCCGGAGGAGATCCTGCAGGCCTATCCGGACAGCGACGATCTGCGCGTCCGCGTCCTCGGCGGGGGCGACATCGCGGTCCGGCGCCTCGGCCGGAAACCGGCGAACTGGGAGCTGGTCCGGTTCGGCGCCGAGCGGCCCGACGAGTTTCTCGGCAGCATCGACTTCTTCGTCTACTTCCACGATCCCGATCTGGTCGAGGCGTTCGGGCGGACCATCCTCGAGGCGATGGCGAGTGGCGTACCGGTGATCATCGGCGAGCACTTCCGGTCGCTCTTCGCCGATGCGGCGCTCTACACCACGCCGGCCGGCGTGGCCGGACTCGTCCGCGAGCTGTACGCCGATCCCGACCGCTACCGGGCGGTCGCCGCTCGGGCCCGCGAGTTCGCCGAACGGCGCTACGGTCACCACTCGCACCTGACCCGGCTGGCGGAGTCGGGCATCCGCCCGCGGATCGCCGTACCGGCGCCGCGCCGGCACCCCCGCCCCGCTCGGCCCGGCCCGGCCCGGCGCATGCTGATGGTGAGCGACAACGGCGCCGGCATGGGACACCTGTCGCGGCTGATGGCGATCGCCCGCCGCCTCCCCGAGGACGTGGCGGCGGTCGTGGCGACCCAGTCGTACGCCGCTCCGATCGCGCTGCGGGAGGGCTTCCTCACCGAGTACATCCCGTCGCAGAAGGCGCTGGGCATCCCGCGGGCCCGATGGACACAGCTCCTGCAGGACCGCCTGCGGCATCTCATCGACCTGCACAAGCCGGACCTGGTGGCGGTCGACAGCGTGCCGCACGGCGGCATCGTCGCGGCGGTCCGGGAGCATCCCGACGTCACCTGGGTCTGGGTGCGGCGGCCGATGTGGCAGCGCGACGTCGGCGCCCACTGGATCGCCGAGGGGAAGGTCTTCGACTTCGTGCTCGAACCGGGTGAGTTCGCCGCCGCGGCGGACGAGGGCCTGACGGTCGCCGAGCGGGCGAGCGCCCACCGCGTCGACCCGATCACCTTTCTCGACGAGGCCGAGGTAATTCCGGCCGGCGACGCCCGCCGGGAGCTGGACCTCGACGACCGGCCGGCCGCACTGCTGCAGCTCGGCGCCGGGAACATCAACGACATCACGTCCCCGGTGGCGCGGATCGCCGCCCATCTGAGGGGGCACGGATTCCAGCTGGTCCTCGCCGAATCGGCGATCGCCACCGCGCCGCTGCCGCCGGTGCCGGGCGCCCGGGTCGTGCGGATCTATCCGGTCAGCCGGTACCTGCGGGCCTTCGATCTGGCGGTGAGCGCCGCCGGCTACAACTCGTACCACGAGCAGATCGGCTTCGGGATCCCCACCGTGTTCCTGCCGAACACCGAGACCAGATTGGACGATCAGGTCGGCCGGGCCCGCTTCGCGGCCGCGGCCGGGGTGGCGCTGACCGTCGAGGACCCCGCGTCGCCGGAACTGGAGCGGGTGCTCGACCGTGCGGTGCGGCCGGAGGTCCGGACGCGGCTGTCCCGCCGCTGCGCCGAGCTGGCGTTCGGAAACGGCGGCGCGGCAGCCGCCACCTGGTTGAGCGGGCTCGCCGCCCGCCGCGTACGGGTCGGAGGCTGACGTGCCGGATCTGTCCACTCGCGAGCGGGCCCGCTGGGAGCTCGCCGCCATGGCGGGCCGCCTGCGCGCGATGGAGGCGCGGCTGGTCGAGGAGCAGGAGCGGGCGCGAACGCTGCGGGCGGAACGCGACCGCGAGCGGCGGCGCGCGGACCGGCTGCGCGGCAGCGAGTCGTACCGGCTGGGCTACGGGTTGGTCTCGCTCGTCAAGGACCCGGTGCAGACGGTGCCGCGGCTGTCCCGCGCGGTGCTCCGCCGGGTCCGCGGGCGCCGCCGGCCGGGCACCGTCCCGGCCGTGCCGGGCCGGACGCCCGCCGCCGCCCGGCGGCCACCCGCCCACCTGTACGTGGTGATCGGGCTCGACACCGAGGCGGTCCGCGACTTCGTGCGCACCCTGCACCAGCGGCTGCTGGTCAATCCGGACCACCGGCCGGTCGTGGTGACCGATGATCCGTCCTTCTCGCTGCTGCGCGACCTCGGCGTGCAGCTGGAGTACCTGCCGGACCGGGCCACCTGGGAGCGGCACCGGCCCGACCTGGCCTGGGACGATGTGCTGTCGCAGCGGCTGTCCCGGCTCTACCGGGACCACGACACGGTCCGCACGATCATCGTGGACCGGCCGCTCCGTCTCGCCGACCTGCTGCGTTGAGCGGGTCGCCGGCAGCCTCGGCGAGCGCCTTCTCGAGGAGCGGCGCCAGTGTCGCGGAGTACGTGGTCGTCATGTGGTTGGAGTCGCGGTAGACGAGCACGTTACCCACCACCGCGGGGCAGACGTCGGTGCAGAACCAGGTGATCGGATTCACGATCGTGGCCCGGCCGGCGTAGCCCAGAAAGACGGCGCGCTGCTGCGGGCCGCGCAGGGCCGAGCGCCTCGTCCGGGTGCACCGCCCGATGTTGCCCTGGGCGGCCGCCCGGGCCAGGCACTGCGGCACCGGGCCGCCCAGGTACGGGGTGTCCGCGATGCCGACGACGCGTGCGCCGGAGCGGTCGAGCTGGTCGAAGGTGCGGTTCCAGGCGGCCCGCCACTGCGCCGCCGGATCCGCCTGCGGCCGCGCGGGCCGGTAGTTGAAGCTGGACCCGACCACCACGAGGTCCGGCCGCAGCCGCTGGATCCGGGCGATCGCCGAGCGGTGGAACGCGGTGCATTCGGTGTATGCCCGCTTCAGCGTGTCGTGCCAGAGCAGCACGTCGGCGGCGGAGCAGGAACTCTTGCTGAGCTCGATGAGCCGCCAGTGACGGCGTACAGAGATGCGTTCCAGCGCGGGGAACCAGTGCGCCGCGTGCGAGTCGCCGAACAGGACGACCGTCGTCGCCCCGGCCGGATCGCCGTAGACGCATCCCTGCGGCGCCGCGGTCACCGGCACGTCGGCGTGGCAGCCTTCGTCCCAGACCCGCGGCCGGTCCTTGGCGCCCGTCGCGAGCGTGGGCCGCAGGTTGGCGGGCAGCCTCCGCACGCCGCGGGCGGCGGAGACGGCCCGGACCAGCACGGCGGCCGGGTCCGCGGCGGCGTCGAGCGAGGCTCGCAGGTCGGCCCGGCGCGCGCCGACCGGCACCGCGTGCGGCAGGACCAGCAGCAGCGCGGCGGCGCCGGCCACCGCGGCGGTGAGACCGGCGCCGAGACCGAGGCCGCGGCCCGCGCGGTCGCGCAGGCCGCGGCGGTGCCGCAGCGGGCGCTCCACCCAGCGGTACGTGGCCCAGGCCAGCCCGAGTGCGCCCGCGGCCAGGAGCAGGTTGACCGGCGTCGAGGCGCGCACGCCGAGGGCGGCCGGGCCGATCACCAGGACCGGCCAATGCCACAGGTACCAGGCGTACGAGAGCCGCCCGACGGTCCGTACCGGGCGCAGGCCGAGCAGCCGGCCCACGCCCGCTCCGTGCGCGGCGATCAGCGCCATGGTGCCCGCCACCGGCAGCGCGGCCCGCCAGCCCGGATACGGGGTGGACCCGCCGAAGGCCAGCGCGGCTCCCAGGATCGCGGCGAGGCCGGCCCAGCCCAGCACGGTCCGGACCACGGCCGGCAACCGGGTCACGCCGAGCGCGAGCAGCGCGCCGGCGCCCAGCTCCCAGGCCCGGGTGTGCGGCCCGAAGTACGCCCACGGCGCGGAGCGGGCCGTCTCCGTCACGCTGAGCACGAAGGACACCGCCACGGCGACCGCCAGGACCGCGGCGAGCGGGCGGCGGCGCCGCCACAACCGCGCCGAAATCACGATGACCAGCGGCCAGGCCAGGTAGAACTGCTCCTCCACGGCGAGCGACCAGAAATGCTGGAACGGCGACGGCGGCAGGTCGGCGCTGAGGTAGTCGGTGCCGGTCCGGGCGAAGCGCAGGTTCGCCAGGTAGCCGGCCGCCGCTTGGGCGTCGCGGACGAACTCCTCGAGGCGTACGACCGGGAGGAAGAGCCGGGCGGCGGCGAGCGTGGCGATCAGCACCAGGGCGGCGGCGGGCAGCAGGCGTACGGCCCGGCGGGCGTAGAACCGGGCCACCGAGATGCGGCCGGTCTCCTCGGCCTCGCGCAGCAGCAGCGAGGTGATCAGGAAGCCGGAGAGCACGAAGAAGACGTCCACGCCGACATAGCCGCCGGCCAGCAGCGGTACGCCGGCGTGACCGAGCACCACGAGCAGCACGGCGACGGCCCGCAGGCCCTCGATGTCCGGGCGGAAGCGCGGCGTCGGGAAGATCCGCGAGCGTGCTCCGGGAGTCCGCTGGTTCGGCAGCGGCGCGGTCCGGATCAGCTCGGCGGTGGGTGAATTGCGCACCCTTTCCCAACGGCTGCCGGTATGTGCGGGTCGCGCGCTGTCGCAACTTTCGCCGCCGCGCCGTCGTTGCACGTTCGTGACCGCCGAGATCGTCGACGTGCCGCCCCGGCCCGGACCGCCGCGCCCCGCCGCGCCGGCCGCCGGCCCACCGGCGACGGGCGCCGGGCTCTGGCCGGCGGCGGCCCGGCGGGCCGCACTGGTTCCGCTCGTCGTGCTGCTGCCGCTGGTGACGCTCACCCCCGCCGCCGACCACCGGTTCAACGTGTACGCCAACGGCGCCCTGTACGCCGCCGATCCGGCCCGGCTGCTCCGTACCGTGGCCACCTCGGTCCCGATGTACCTGGCCCGCGGGAACTTCCGGCCGCTGGGCCGGCTCGTCGAGTGGTCGCTGGACACCGCCGCGTACGCCGGAACCGCCCTGTTCGGCCTCCCGGCGAACATCACCCTGCGGCTGGTCTCGTTCGCCGCGGCGATGCTGCTCACCCTCGCCGCGGTGGTCTTCGCGGAGAGCGTGACCGCGCGCGGCCGGCTCCTCGCCGGCCCCCCGTCCGTGCTCGCCGCGACCGTGCCGTTCGCGGTGGCGGCCGGCCTGGTCGCGGCCGGGCGCACCAGCACGACGGTGCTCTTCGGCGGCCTCTACTTCGTCTCCGCCGCCCTCGTGCTGACCGTCACCGCCTGGGCCTGCCGGACCGTCCGCCCGCGCGCCGGTGCGGTCGTCGCCGCCGGTGCTGCCCTGGCCGCCTTCAACGAGATCGCCTACCTGGCCGTGCCGCTCGCCACCGCGGCGGTTCTGCTGCGGGGCCGCGTCGTGCTCGGCCTCTCCTGGCGCGCGACCCTCCGTGCCCCCGGCGCCCGCTTCGCCGCCCTGCTCTGGCTGGGTTTCCTGCCGGTCTTCGTCCCGGTCCGGTGGCTCATCTACCGCAGGTGCGCGTCGGGCGGCTGCTACACCGGCTCCGACATCGCGGTGCCGGGCGCGGCCGGCGCCCTGCCGAACCGGCTGGTCTCCTGGCTACCGCCGCTGATGTGGCACCGGGCCGCGGGCGGGGGCTGGCCGCACCTGAGCGGTGTGCTGCCGATCCTGGCGCTGCTCGCGCTCGCCCTGCTCGCCTGGCGCGCCGGCCGGCAGCTGCCGCGCCTGTCCCCGCTGGACCGGCGGCAGGCGCTGGCCCTGGCCGGGGTGGCGGCCGTGCTGCTGCTGCTCGCCGGCGGGCTGGCCGCGCTCAACGCCGACGTGCAGGCGTTCGCGGCCGCCGGCCGGTGGGGGCAGGGCTGGCGGGACAGCGGGCTGACCACGGTGGCCGGCGGCGTCCTGACACTCGCGCTGCTCTCCGCCCGGCGTACGGCGGCCG
>Ga0081539_10003431_pt1 | contig 19492 bp, 25 predicted proteins | sample TabmetS4T2R2_FD_71023 | JGI IMG/M metagenome (GOLD analysis project Ga0081539, IMG submission 71023) | Tabebuia heterophylla rhizosphere microbial communities from the University of Puerto Rico - S4T2R2 | ecosystem: Host-associated > Plants > Roots > Rhizosphere ...
GAATAGCAGTAACACAGATACAGTTACCTGCTTGTATTTTAAAGATGCTTTTACAAAATTCATTTCAATAGATTATTTGGTGATTGTAACAAGAGAACCATCTGATAATTTTTGCTGACCGCCGGTAACAATTACATCACCGCTGTTAAGTCCGCTGGTAATTTCGATGCGGTTATTCACCAATTCACCTGTGCTTACTTTACGTATGAAAGCTTTGTTCTGTTTTTGGTCTGCTACATACACATAACTTTCTTCGTTTGGATTATGGAGCACTGCTTCGGCTGGAACTGTAAGTGCAGGATGATTTTGTTTGGATGATAACTTAATTTCTGCGACCATTCCGGGGCGTATCAGCAATTTTGGATTAGGCACTTCAACTTTTACCGTGAATGCTCTTGAGGAAGGATCTGCTGCTGAACCCACTTCTGTTACTTTACCTTGAAAAGAAGTATCTAAAGCAGAAATTTCTACTGTTGCATTTTGCCCGAGTTGAATATTGTGCAGCTCATTTTCGGGAATGTAGGCATTCACTTTTACCGTGCTGATGTCTGCGATTACGAGAATAGGATTTCCAACACCGGTGATCTCACCAGTCTCTGCCAATTTTTTCAATAGCACTCCGCTTATGGGCGAGTATAATTTTGTATCTGATAAATTTTTTGCCTGCAATCTTTGTTGAGTAGATGCTTCATCAAGTGCAAAACCGATTTTCTTAAAATCACTTTCGCTTACGCTGGTACGGTCGTGCATAATTTTCAACCGGTTGTATTCATCGGTAAATTGTTGCACCTGCACATCGGCTGCTTGTTTTGCAAGACTGTAGTTTGTTGGGTCAAGCGTAGCAGCTAATTGACCACGGTTAAGCATTTGTCCTTCTTCTGCGGCGATGTAATTTATTTTTCCGCCAACAAGAAAACCGAGATGCACTGTTTTAAATCCTTCCACATTACCACTTACTGATAATTCTGAAGCGGATGTAGTTAACTGCACGGGCTCTGTAACTACCGGAATAGTTAGGTTAGCAGAAACACCCGTTGTTTTTTCTTTTGCAGCACAGGATGCGAAAAGAATTGCTGAAAAAGAAATGAGCGAATAATAAAGCTTCTTCATTGTAAATAATTTTTTTTTTGATTGCGATACAAAACTCGAACGGTATTGCCGGTTATTTTTTCATTTATCTTAAAAAATGGATTTTCACGTTTAATGAGTGAATAATTTTTTGATATTGCCTACGCATGTGATTTTCTAACTGCAACAGGTGTATTTTTCATTTTGCCATTAATAGTTTCTATACGCTTAGCATAAATCCAGATAATTATTCCAATCAGCAGTATCGCAACGAGAATGATAATGATGAGCACTAAATTTTTTTTCTTCATAAAAAAGGAAAGGTTAAGTCTTTGCTTTCAAAAACTAAATTAGCCGTGTATAAAGAGCGAATGCAAATTCTAAGGCTGACAAAAGTTTGATAACAGCAGGACAAAAAATGGATACGTATTCTAAACTCCCGGACAAAAAATGGAAAGCCTCTAAATTATTTATACACTGAATTTTACGTGTGATGAATTTCTTGATTTTGATTAACAGACTTTAATTTGATTTTCACACATGCCCAAAAACCAAAGCCGGTGAGTAACGATATGAATAAGCTCTTCATCGCCTGACAGGGTAAATATTAATTTGTCTTTGGTATTGGAATTTATAATTGCTTCGAGTAATTCCTGAAGTGAGGATGAAGCATCAATGAGTATTTCTTTTAACTCATATAAGATGAATTGAGACGAATGTCTCTGTTGCAGTATAGCAAGCTCTCTGTCGAAAATGAAGTTGTTTTCAGAAGAAAAATATATAAGTGTTACATCATTTTGCAAAACGAGCGCTTCTTTCAAATCTGAAAAAATCTTGCTCATGCCATCTTCATTTACAATATAAACAGAGTGAAGACTTATTTCATCAACCATTGCCCCCATATCTTTTTTTAAAATGCAAAGCACAATAAGATTGAGAAAATTTTTTTTAAGCTATCTTAAAAAAGAGTGGGTGAGATTGTAAATTATTTTCCTGAACGGATAACGCTTAATGTTTGTTGAGTTATACCGAGGTAAGAGGCGATGTGCCCGAGAGGAGCTCTTAGCAAAATATCAGGTTGAGTCTCTATTAGTTTTTTATAGCGGTCTTGAGCAGTTTGAAACTGAAGTGCATAAAGCCTTTCGGAAAAGGAATGAAGGATATCAATTAATAACGAACGTATAAACTTTTCCATTCCCGGAACCTGCGTGAAAAACGCCTCGAAGTCTCTGAATTGTGCAATTCGTATTTCGCAGTTCTCCAAAGCTTCCCATCCATAAGGAGCAGGTCTGTTATAAAACACACATTCTACCGGCGTGAGAAATGAATTTTCTAAAAAAAATTGATGCGTAATATCTTTACCATCCCTTAAATAGTATGTTCGTATCAACCCTTTTTCAATAAAAATAATTTTCTGTGAAAAACTTTCCGGTCTAAAAAGAATTTCGCCCTTGTTTGCATATCCTTGTACGAAAACAGTATCAAACTTTTCACTCATTTCTTCGCCAAGCTTAAGATGTTTATTGAGGTATTGCAGTAACATTCGGTAATGGTTTTGATGAATAAAATCTTTTTGCAAACGGGCTTATGTTTCGGGAGACAGTTTCTGCAATCAGTTTTTGCAAAAAACATAATATTTGGAAATGCTGTCGAAGCCCTCTTCGAAAGCGTTTCTTAGTTTATTGCTTCTTCTTATCAATTTATGGTTGTGAATATCAAAGACGTCATTGCTCGCTTCGAACATGTTGTACGATTCTATGTAAGGTAATAATTTCTTCATCATCTCAATTTCCATTTCAAGTTTTCTTCTGTCGTAGTTGCTGTCTTTTACTGCTAATATGAGTTCTCTTTTCATAATATGATTTTTTTATATTCAAAAAATAAAATTTGTTAGCACTTAACTGAAGAATTAAGGGGAGAAATACTGCGGTACTAATAACCATTGCAAAAAGCTAAATTAGCAGTATGCCAAGGGGTAATACAAATTATGAGGCGGACAAAAATTTGATAACGGGCGGACAAAAAATGGAAGAATATATAACAACGGGGTGGACAAAAAATGGAAAAGTATCTTTATCTGATTGATTTTAATTGCAATGAATTTTAAAATAGAAAATGTGCATACACAAAGAAACATTTGTTAGCTAAATTTTAGTGAGATATGTTTCCATGGTTACATCATCTTTTAGCTGCAACCGTTTACGCAGGCGCTGCTTGATTTTATAAACACTATCCGTAGAAATTCCAAGCATAGATGCTATTTGTTTTGTGTTAAGATGCAAACGCGTAATTGCTGCCATACGCTGCTCCGCTACCGTAATGTCTGGTACTAATTCTTTTATTTTTAAAAAGAAGCCCGGATATATTTTTTCAAAAAGCTTTTTAAATTTCTCCCAATCTTCTTCGGTAAGTATTGTTTGATTGCTTAGCTCGTTCGCAAGATTTTGCTGCTCATCAGTGAAGGGTTTGTTAGCAACCTCTTGTTCCAATTGTTCTATAAGCTTAGTTTTTTCAATAATGTTTTGTGTAAACATGTTCAATTGTTCTTTTGCTGCCGCCACTTCTTTTTCAGCAATAAGTTTTTGCTGCAAAGCCAACTGCTGCTGGTATCTTGATTTTAAACGCTGACGGTTAAGCAAAAGCAACGCAAAAACCGCCACTGCAATTATTATTGCAACAATCAAATTGCGCTCACGTACTTCGGCATCCTTTTCTTTTTGCAGTTCACGAATCTTATAGACATTCGCTTGGTTCTCTAACCGAAGCCGGGAAATTTTTAAACTGCTGTTTGCAATAGCCCGCTCGGTAGAATCATGCAGATGGTTGTATAATTCGGAATAGTAATAAAAGCTGTCGTTATTTCCCAGAGCACGATATACATCTGCGGTAGCGTAATACAAACTTTGAAAATAATTGGTAGTTATTTGAGGTTGCTGTTTCAGCATTTGCATAGCCTGCCTTACCTGTAACAATGCACTATCTTTTTTTCCCTGCAATAAATTTATTCTCGCTATCCATTGCAGCGCGTTTGCGGCGTTGGGTATTTCACCATATTGCATGCTGATTCTATAGTCATATTCAAGCATGGGTTTTCCAATGCTATACTTCTTTTGCAGGTAATAGATGATTCCTTTATTACCTGAAATAATTCCTTTCCACACTTCAGAATTTGCTGCCTTTGCATTTTGCAGGGCAATGTCGTAATAATAAAATGCAGAATCGTAGTTACCGGTTCTTTGCCAGCAAAGCGCAATAGTGTTCCAACGGCTTATGGTGTTTATTCTTGCATCGTGAGAAGTATCTCTTTCATATTCGATAGCTCTCTTTAGATAATACATACTCTTGTCGTAATCCCGTGTAGCGTAAAGGAGCTCGCCAAGAAATTGATATTTGTCGGGGCTATTGGTTACTCCTCTTTTGTCAATAATTTCAACGGCATTTAAGCAATAGGTGGTTGCGGATTCAATTTCTTTACAGTGATACATCGTTTCACCATACCACCAGCTTAGGTTTGCAATAAGATAATCGTCGTTTATTTCATAAGCCTGCTGCAATGCAGGTTTCATTAGCTGCATTATAGTATCTTTTGCTGCGTCTTCCCTGATATTCCACAGCATAGTTGCCCTAAGATATTTTATACGCACCTGGAAATAGGGTCCTGCTGAAGAACCTTTTTTTTCAAGATCAGTTATTAAGGGAAAGACAGTATTTGTATCTGTTTTTTGTAATGCGCTGACTATTTCATCAAATTTTTTATTCAATGTATCATCATCTGAATTTAAATCCTTCACCCACTGATCCAAAGGCATAGAATTATGCTGTGCCATTGCAGAAAAGTTTATTTGCAGTAGGACAAATAAAATAAATAGCGGGTATATTGTTTTTAACGGGGGCATCTTAAAGGTTATAACATTTAGTCATGTATTATAGCAACAACCAGTTCTTGGTGTAGTAAGTTCATACACGATTTAAAGTTACAACTCTTAAAGGATTGAAAATATTGAATGCCGTAAATGATTTGCTTAATTCAGAATGTAAAATGAGTGAATACTTTAAAGTTCCACTCATAGAAATAAAGGCAAGCCGTAATTGATAGACGATTATTATTACGGTCTGCCTTTGTTGTATTTATATTATCAAATTGCTTTTGCGAAGCGTACTCTTTTTTAAAGCGTAACTAAAACTTGTCCAGCAGCTCTGCTTCTTTTCTTTGTTGCTTCATGATGTCGAAGTATTTTTCAAAGTCTGTGGTCTTTAATTGATATAAGTCCGTCACATATTGATGTGTAGAAATGAGGAACTGCTCTTTCGCAATTGCTTTCAATGTAAGCTCCACCAAGTCATCGGGTTCTATCGCATCTTTCAAAAGAGTGGGTGCGCCTTGTATCATCGGAGTTTTTACACCAGCCGGACATATTACACTTACTTTGATACCGTCCTTTGCATGCGCTGTAGCGATCCATTCAGCAAAACCAAGTGCTGCGTATTTTGTTGCGGTATATGCCGCTGAATGAAATTCTTGGATCAATCCCGCTGCAGAAACAGTGTTCAACAAGTAGCCACCGCCGCTTTGCTTCATATATGGTATTGCATATTTTGCGGCATATACATGAGCCATTACGTTTACATTCCAGCTTAAATGCCACTTGTCTTCACCTGTATTTTCGTCCGTGGTAAACGCAATTCCTGCATTAGAAACAAACATATCTATCTGCCCATACATTTCAATTGTTTTTTCTACAAGAATTTTTATATCTGCTTCTTTGCCCACATTGGCAACAATAGCAGTAGCGCCAATTTCTTTTGCTTTTGCGGCGGCTGCACTGTCATTAATGTCTGAAAGAATCACTTTCGCTCCTTCCTTTACGAAGCGTTTACAAAACGCGAAACCAATACCGCTGGCTCCGCCGGTTACTACTATCACCTTTCCTTTAAAATCTTTCATAATATAACTTTTTTAAAATGAAAAAACTTAGTTAATCAACAACGGATGCATCTCAAATTAATGCTGTTCCTTTTTTTGGATCCCGGCGAAAACTTTTTATGGCATCTTCGTTGTGTCACTCTCTTGTACTGAAATTTTTCATGGCATCTTTTCGCATACATCCTTATGCAGATATCAATCACCAGACAATTTTGAGATGCATTCTTAATAACAGCTACAGCCGTTTCACTTATATGCCGGTCTTCATCTTTTTGCTTCCGTTACTGATTTGGTCACTCATAATTCTGTAACAAATTTTTCTCTGGGTGTTCGTACTTTTTTAAGATTCACAAGCCAGTCATGGGCTTCATCTCTGTAACCGATGGGTAATATTGCTACGCTTTTCAAACCCAACTTTTCAAGCCCGAGAATTTCATCCATCCTGGCGTTGTCAAACCCCTCCATGGGTGTAGCGTCAACCTTTTGCTCTGCCGCTGCAGCAACAGCTAATCCTAATGCTATATATGCCTGCTTTGCCGAATGTTCACTTTGCCATTTCAATCCTAATGAGTCGTACAAATCCCATAAACCTTTATGATATGCATCCATTGCATTATCTGCAAGTCCTCTTTCCCTAACGGTTCTTAAAAAAACATCTCCCATTCTCTCATACGAGTAATTAGCCCATGCAGCAAAAACGAGCAAGTGTGAGCAATCAGTAATTTGACTTTGATCGTTAGCGATAGCTCTAATCTGTGTAAGTAAGTTTTTGTTTGTAATTACAAAAATCTGGTATGGTTGCAATCCCGATGACGAAGGAGCAAGTCTCGCTGCTTCGAGGATATAATTTAATTTGTCTTCTGGAACTGGTTGCCCATTCATTTTCTTAGTAGCGTAGCGCCACTTTAAATCTTCTAATAAAGCCATATCAATAAATTTTATCGTTTCTATAAATGACTAATAAAAAACTTCATTCAATATCATCCTTCTTCACACCCATCTGCGATTAATAAAACATCAATAGCCGTTTGAGAATGCAAAGCACGGCAAGACTGATGATAAATTTTTTAAGCTATCTTAAAAAAGTGTCTTTGTATTGGAAGCTGTTTTTGAGTGGCGACAAAGAGTGTAAGAAGCTGTTTAAAAATGAATGATTGCATTTCAACCTTAGTAGAAATGAGTTGGCTGTTTTTTTAACCTTATTACCTTATTCAATCAACTTTTATGCAACGTGAATAAGGCAATAAGGTCAACTCATTCATCTATTACTTTTTTACTAAGGTTTAATTCACATCACTATGAAATATTTTAAAATAAAATTTAAACAGCTTTTAAGAGAATCAATAAAAACTTATTGTTCGTTTTTATATTCATTGATGAGCAGTGTTATAATTGCACTGGTTCCTATACTCAAACACATGGCTGCGCCCATATTAAAAAAAGCCATGCCCAACACAAACCCGGCGCCAACTCCTATTATAAGCCAGAAAGAAAATTTTTGTTTCATACACTGTTACGATTGTTATTATTTTTTTTCTTAAATATTGCTTTTAAATTCAGAGATATGTTTTTGTTTGTTGGTTTCATATTTTTTAATTCGTACTTCTCGGTGGAAATGCATTCATAATTTTTGCTACAGCTTTGCCGATAGCTTCATCAGGATTTTTTGGCTGCTGTATCATTTCCGCGTTTCCTTTTCCTTCCCATAACAATCTGTTTGTTTTTATATCTACTACATCAATTATCAGAGAACCATCTTTGTAGTCGTAAATCCTTGCTACGGCATTGTCGCCAACCCAGTAACCAAAAGGTCCGTATCCTCCGTTGCCTGTTGCAGAAATATATTTTTTGTCTTTTAAGACACTAATCACATTTACCACCAAATCAGGATTGTTATCGCTTTCTGCATATCCTTTTTTAATCATTTCGCTTCTGATAGAATTCCCTATTCTTCGTGAATCAAGATCGTTTACATTAGTTCGAAAATTGTCAACGGTAAAGGTTTTATAAGCTGAAAAATTTGCCGATCTGTCGTAGTCAATAGTTACTTTAACAGCTGGTGCGCATGAAACTGCGAGTGTGATTGTTAAAATGAACAGACTACTTTTTACTATTATTTTCTTCATAAAAATTGTTTTATCCTTTACAGTTACAGAAATATGTTTTTTCAGAACAAATCATTTGCTGTTTAGCGTTTCCAAAACAGCATCTACAATCCCAATCTTTTAATGTTTATTTTTTTAGTTTTCCATTTTTGGTTCCACAGTGCCTAAGCCTAACTCCTCTAATTCGCCAATAACCGGAATCTGGCTTTGCAAATTTGCCTGCGATCCTATTTGAATAAATGCTTCCAACTGAATAAATGTAGCAGCCTTTAAACTGCCTACAACTTTTTCCATTTTTCTGAAATAAACTTTGCGAAGAACATTGTATTCATCCATATTTTTCATGAAACTCACAATTAGTTTACGGGCTTCGGTATCACTCATTGTTTCATAATTATCTGCATACTCCTTTAATAATACCAAACTTTCTTTTTCTATCACTTTCCTTTTCTCTTCATATTCATCATATACATGCCAGAAGGAATTTTTTTCTTTATCATCGAGTTGCATATAATCGTTTATGATTAATCTTTTACTTTTTCCAAATACTGCCTGAACTATATCAATGTCAGTATTATCTTTTTGTGCATGGAGTGTATTCGTAATAAAAACGATTGCAATTAATCCTGCCATTATTTTTTTCATGTTTTGTAATTTTTATAAATGATTATTGTGAAAAATATGTTTGAATCTTTTGTTTTCCTTTTTCTGAAGTGATGCTGTGGAGATGAAGTTTTGTAAACTCTGTTACAGATTGATGAACGCACCATTTTTGAGTAGTAACAAAACGTCGTTGCAAAAAATTTATCACTTGATGCAACCATACTTCCGCTGTAAAAGTTGAATTGACATCGGCTCTGTAAAGAGCTTCTTGCTTGCCCCATTCGAGATTACGAATGATGCCATCGCGCATGTTTGATCTGTAAAGATTTAATGCATGCCATGCTTTGGGAAAAGATTTTTCCAACTCATAAAAGAATACAGGACGAATATTCGCCCATATTTCAAATGGTTCGCCGCTTTGTTTTATTACTTCATCAATCGCGTCTTTTGATGTAAGCCTGCATGTTTTCAAAAGCTGTTTATGGGATTGTACAACTTCATCTACGATTGCACAGAGCAATGCATTCTTATCATCAAAGTATTGATAAATGCTTTTCTTCGATATACCGCATTCACGCGCCACATCATCCATTGATATGCTTTTTATTCCGTAAGAGAAGAACAAACGTTTTGATTTTTTCTTTATCTGTTCATCAATCATTTTATTCATCATCATTTTAATTAAGCCACTTCTGTTTTTGTTGCATCGCGTTCTTTTTTTGCGGGACGTATGATCAGGCGCAGTGTTGGATCGTTGGTAATGAAAGTGCAAAACCAATTGAATGCAATTTTTACTTTGTTGCGAAAACCAACAAGCGGTATAATATGAACGAACAACCAAACCAACCACGCAAAAAATCCATTGAAAAATCCTTTTGGCAAATCAACAACGGCTCTGTATTTGGAAATAATTGCCATGCTGCCTTTGTTGCGGTAGGCAAATGGTTTGGGCGATTTATTTGCTTCAAGCCTGTTTAAATTTTCTGCGAGTAATTTACCCTGTTGAATAGCGACTTGCGCCAGTTGCGGATGTCCGTTTTGATAATTTTTATCAGTAGTTTGAAAACACTGGTCGCCAATTGAAAAAATGTTGTCGAAGCCTTTTAACCGGTTTATCTCATCCACAATAATTCGTCCTCCTCTTGTAATTACTTCCTTAGGCAGTCCTCCTATTTCTCGTGCAACTACTCCTGATGCCCATATTAATGTTGCGGAACTTATTTTTTCACCGTTAGATAATATCACTTCTTCATTCACGTAATCTTTTACCAACGTGTTTAAAATTATTTTTACTCCAAGATTTTTCAGAACATCGTAAGTCTCGTCCTGCGCTCTCTTACTCATTGGATTTAGCAACGTAGGTGAGCCGTGAACTAAATAAATACTGCTTACCTTTTCATTATCCTCCGGATAATCTCTGGAAGCAATATTGCGGCGCATTTCTGCAATCATTCCTGCCATCTCTACCCCCGTAGGGCCTCCACCTGCAATGACTATGTTCGCTAATTTTTCTTTGTCGAGAATAGATGCAGAACGTACTGCTTCTTCCAACCGCAATAAGATGTGATTGCGAATATTCAACGCTTCGTCTATTGTCTTCATAGGCAAAGCATTCTTCATAATATTTTCATTTCCGAAAAAATTTGTTTCAGTGCCCATTGCCAGTACGAGGTAATCATAACTCAAGTTGCCATTATCTGTTTCAATCATATTTTTTTCAGGCACAACCTTCAACACTTTTCCCATATAAAACCTGATGTTCTTCCAGTGTTGAAATAATCTCCGGAATGGGTAAGTGATATTAGAAGGCTCTACAAACGCCGTAGATACCTGATACAATAAAGGCGGAAAGAAGTGATAATTATTTTTATCCACCACGGTAACTTCAAACCGCCTGTTATTAGATAATTTTTTTGCAAGATTTAATCCGGCAAATCCTCCGCCAACGATAACAATCTTCTTTGCCATAACGCTTAATAAATTTTGATTTCATTTTTACCGATACCTAAAAAATAAAGTTGATTCGACGCGATGTGAATATGTTCTTCATTTCCTGAAAGAATAAATACTAAGTTGTCTTTAGTGTTGGAATTGATTATCGCCTCCAACAACTCCTGAAGTGATCCATAACCCCTTTTTTCTCTTATCAAAAACAATATGAATTGAGATGGATGTCTTTTTTGCAATATCTCCAGCTCGCTTTCAAAAATGAAATTGTTACCGGAGCATAAATAGATAAGCGTTGCATGATGTTGTAAAACCAGCGTCTGCTTCAGGTCTGCAAAAATTGTACTTATGCCTGCTTCATCAACAACGAAGGCAGAATGTAAAGACGTTTTATTTATTGTTGCCTGCATATCTTTTTGATGATGCAAAGCACTGAAAGAATTGCAAGAAATTTTTTAAGCTATATTAAAAAAGAGTATAGTGATAAATTATTTTACAGAGCGAATGAGTTTGAATGTTAGCGATTGATGCCGCAACCTTTTGTAAATAAATTTTTGAGCGATTAAATCGAAGGGAACAAAAAAGCAGCAACAAAAAACGTTGCCGCATTTCGACTATTACCAGATAGTCTTCGGAAATGATTGCGCCACACTAAACTATTTTTCTTCAATTACTACCCATCATCTCTAACTAAGTAAGGTCATGAACAGAAAGTTTTTTCCTTTTGGTTTTTAAGTTTTACTGTTTTATGCCTTTTCCCATACATCGGCATATAATGAAGGATTACTGCTAAACTCCTGCTGTGTAAATTTGGAAAGCGTTATAATTTTTAACTCATGCATTCTTGCATATTCAACAACTCCCTGCAATAAGAGGTTTCCTACCCGATGCAACGACTTATTAACCTTAACTACTGTATCAAGAAGTTTTAATTGACTGCCATCGAGATCAACTTTTATTTGTCCGATGGCTTTATCCCCAATCTCCAATGTAAAAGCTCCTTTGCCATTTTCGTTGATATGAGTACTAATTGTGTACATTATTCCGGTTTAAAAAATTTTATTATTTACCCGCATCAGTAATCACAGTTTCTATTTCTTTGTTATTGTGAGACAAGATGAAGAAAGAGGTGCGGAGTTTTTAGAGGTGCATGCAAAGCAAGGATTATAGCTATTTAAAACAGAAACCCGGCTCTTACAGTAATCATGCTTGCATCTTTCGATGTTGAATAAGAAACATTAAAGGAGTATAAGTTATATGGCGCTAAAAAAATACCGCCTCCATAACCCGTATGAAGCTTTGATGAGTTGTCATCTTTCACCCAAACCCTGCCATCATCAACAAAACCAAATACACCCAATCTTCCTCGCAGAACATAACCTTTTAAGTTAGAAATATTGTATCGCAATTCGGTGTTTTGATAAAAATTAGTTCTTCCTGCAAAGCGGTCACGGTAAAAACCCCGCAGATTTTTATTTGAGCCAAGTGCGCTTGCCTGATAAAATTCATAGTCGCCGAAATTTGTTCCCGCACCGGTTCTGTGCGCAAAAGTGAATTTTCTCGCAAACGTGTAATAAACAGTTGCAGCGCCGTTTATCTTGAGAAGATTTCTGTCTGTATTGTCGAGATTATTTGTGTAAGAAAAACTTGTATTGAAATGAAATCCTTTCGTTGGATATTTCTCATCGCCTGCGTTAAAGAAATTCCATTCGCCGTTAATGCCTGCAAAATGCGCTGCAGAAAAAATATTCGAATCGAGTTTGGCTTGCGGTGTAATAACAAACTTGTCTTGTGATGTAAGAATTTTTACACTTTCATACTGCAATCCAAAGCGCAGATAATTTGATTTCCATGTACGGCTTGTTCCGGGGCTTACATAAAAATCGTTTGCTTTTACTCTGAAGAAAGAACGTGAGTGACCATTCAATTCGGTTTCATTTCCCAAACCATAATAATTGAATGTATAACGTGGTCCTTTATAGAAAGAATTCAAATCAAAATCCCACTTTCCGAAAGCGCTTTTAAACAAGCCGCTGTATCCAAAGCCAACGGCTTTTGTGTTTGCAGCATAATCAACTGTAAATCGTTGCTCCCAGCCAAAAGGTGACTTGCCCCATTGTTGTTTCTTATACAACAAACCAAGACTTATAGAAACCCCATCATCCTTGTTGTAACCGGGCATCCACACAGGCATATACCAGTCAAATTTTACTGAAGAAGGATTGAACTTATACAATGTGTCCCAACGGCGATTTACTTTAAAATTTTTATATGAAATGCCGGTGAGATGCAAGCTGTCGTAAATTCTTACGCGTTTACCGCTAATGTTACTCTGTTCTGCATTATAAGAGTTGTTTCCTTTGCCACCGATAAAGCGAATAGTAAAATTATTTTTTGCATTGCCCTTTAAAAGATATTCATCATTACCACCCAGCGCATAAATATTTATTTCTTTTGTATCGTGCCTGTCGAAAACACGATGATAAAATGTGTCTTCGCCTGACCTCAATCCTGTTACAGCAACTTCATTCTTTTTATTGAAATCAACAACAAACTTTTCGTTTTCTGCCGCACCTGTTATCGTAACCTTTTTGGCTAAAGTTGAATAATACCTCATTCCATAATCAGAAAGATTATTCCGTCTTTCTTCCAATCTGTGAATGATCCAATTTCCTGAAATTTTATTTACGTTTGGCGGCATTGCATGAATAGCATTTTCAATGGCAGAGTCGGTAAGTTTTGTTTGAATGAAGCTGATAGTTTGTTGCCAGTCTTCTTTTGTCAGTTCATTTAAAAAATTCTGATCAAGATTTCTTGCCATTATGTTTTGTCCAAGTATGTCCTTAATGTTGGGCGTGAAATTTTTAAGAGCACGAAAAGACCAAGGGCGTGAAGCGAAATACAAACCTAAGCCATCCGTTTTTGAAAAAGCCTGATCTCTGTCTCTGCCTATCGGAATGTATAAATGATCCTTTCCTGTTTTTTTCTCTGCCCACACCCATTGGTCTGCGTGTCTGTCCCAGTCGTTAATTATCATATCAAAAAAGCGAACCCTCAAAAATGCTTGCTCGTCAACAGAATATTTTGTGCTTGCAAAAACATGGGTAGCCATGTCTCTGGTGTTAACAATGTCATCTGCATTTACGAAGAGGTCTGAATGTTTCCATCCTTTACCCGAAGGACGTTCTTCGAGAAGCGCTAACCTGTTGGTGAAAATATTTCTGAACTCATGCAAAGCAGTGTCATCGGGCACATAATATATTGAAGGATTTGTATGAGGTATCGAGATTGCATCTGCCATTTTTGAAATAGCAACAGGTCCATAAGGATGTGCCGTGCTTATTTGGTCATTAACAATGTCGTTAAGGAAAGTTCCCTTTATTCTGTCAGGCACTAAAGAATCGAGTGATTTATCCATTGTTCTCAAAACATATTCTCTGCCATTTGCACTTAATAGTCGCAGCGATTTTGATTCATGACCGCCACCAACTTTCAGCGGTGTTAATCCGCCGTCAATTGATGAAATATGTAACACAGTAAATGAAACAGGTGCCGTCCATTCGCGGCGATAATGTTCGCCCCACCAAAATTCTTTCCAGCCCGATGCTGCATATTGAGGACCCGCCGCTTTTATTACAGATGTATCAGCAATAGCTTGATTATTTTGTTTTGTTTCAACAATACCTTGACCATAAAAATCTATGCAAATGAATATAAACAGTGTAAGCGTAAAAAAAAGTTTCATACAAATATTTTAAGTAGAAAAAATATCACAGAGGTTTATGAGAGGCGGCTTTGCTGTTACTTATCTCTTTAAATTCTTACTGATTCAATTAATTCAAATTCAATTCAGGTAAAAACAAACGCGGATCTATGGAAAAAACAAGTTCAATAGTTTGAGGAATATCTGCCCTGTTAACAAGTAAATAGGATTCGCCGGTATAAATTCCCCAGATGTATATTTTATCATGCTTCACCGAAGTGACCGGTATCAGTTCAGAAAACATTCCGTTTAATAAACCATTCCAAAATGCGTCTTCAAGTTTATCGGCAAATTTGTTTCTGTTGCAATCACTTGTTTCATGCAATATCTTCTGTACAAAAGTTGTTGTAGTAGAAATAAAAACTTCCTGATGTATATGTTGCTTTGTCATGGTTTGTGTTTGTATTTAAAGAATGTTCTCTAATAATCGCGTGTTTACTTTTTGCAGGAAGCCATTATAAAGGATTAACTCAACAAGTAATTAAGCCGTTGTCATTTCACTTTTTTTTGAGAAATAAAACTGCTTCAAATATGCTTTTACTGAAGTTGGCTTTCTGCCCAATAATTTTTCGAGGTCTGTTTTCTCTGAATAAAATTCGCCTTGCTTAATAGCTTCACCGGTGTTTGCAAGAAAATTTGCATGTTCTTTGAAAGTGCCTGCTGAAACAATTGTGTTGATGTAGGTTGCGGCATCGGGACTGTTGTATGTAACTGTTTCTCCTGATATATCGCTTAACATCTCTGCAATGTCACCGAAAGAAATATTTTCTGTATTTGAAATAGAGTATTCTCTGTTTTCGTGCCCTTCACTTGCTAAAACATTTGCTACTGCTTCTGCCATTTCTTTTTTAAGTGCGAAAGCTGCTTTACCATCTCCGGCAGGGAAAAAAATACCTTCTTCTAAAACTTGCTCGCCCAAGAACACAGGCAGTATATCTGTATAAAGATTGTTGCGAAAGATCGTGTATGCAATGCCGCTTTCTTTAATTATTTTTTCAATGTTGCTGTAGCTCTGTCCTAAAGAATCGTTCAGCGAATTCGCCTTTTCGTTTTTATATATAAAGTGGGTGTAAAGGATATGTTTTATACCTGCTTCCTTTGCTGCATTTACGGCATTCTCATGTTGATGTGCTCTGCTTTCAAGATTGTTTTCTGCAATGAGTAAAAGCTTATCAACTTTATTGAAGGCTTCAACTAAAGAAGCATAATTATTATAGTTGCCTATTCTTAATGTAACACCTTTCGATAGCAATTCAACTCCATACTTTCTTTCTTTAACCATTGCTCCGATTTTGCTTAAAGCAACGCCCTTGCTTATAAGAAAATCAATCGTTATCTCTCCAAAATTTCCTGTATCTCCAGCTATCAAAATCATTGCTTCTATTTTGTAAGTTTTAAAAATGAAATGATCAACATACTTTCAATTTTGCAGAGACATGTTCATTGCTAATAAAAAAAGGCGAGTGAGTTTCATTTTTCTTTTGATAATTCGCTCAAACTTTTGTGTTTGGGTTACGGGGTTATATTTTTGAGCAGCTTGCTGTCTTAGTTTTATTTCGAATAAAAAATTCATTCTCTATTTTTTTAGTATTACCAAATTATCTTTTGTGTTTGCGGCACAGTTAAAACAGGCTGCATTTCGCCATGATTGTATTCGTGATTCAAACGATTAATGTCTTCGGACGTATCGCCAATGAAAGGACCAAAAGCCACGATGTTTTCACCTCTTGGTTTTGCAGCATACAGCACCAATCGAACACCATGTTCACCTGCCTTTAATTTTAACGTGCTTCGCGTGTCATCATCACTTACATTCAACCATCCTGCTTCATCTTCATTTAAAAGTTTTTCATCTTCTCCAATTTTTACGTTTCCTCTAAGCACATACAAAAAGCTGTTATAGTTTGCGGGAATTTCCTGAACGGTTGTTACGTTAGGCGCCATTTCAATATCTGCAACAATAAGTGGAATATAATTTTGAATGGGAGATGTAAGACCTGCAAAAGAGCCGCTATATACTTTTATATAAACTCCGCTCTTGTATTTCTTCGGTACATGCTCTATGGGTAAGTTCTGCAAACGAGGTAATACCCATCTTTGCTGTCTTGGCAACGTGAGCCAAAGTTGCAACGTGCGCCTCGAAACAATCTTGTCAATAGTTTCACTTTGAATAATGCCGCTTCCTGCAGTCATCAATTCGAAATCTCCCGGCAACATTTTGTTGATGCCAAAACCTAACTCGCCTTGAAGCACTAAAGTAGCTGTCTCAAAACCTGCATACGGGTGAAGCCCCTCAATACGATGTTCATTTTTTTTGTCAAGCACATCATCCATGAACACGATGAAGGGATCCGTTTCTGGAAAATTGTTCATCATTCCACGGGATATATGACCTGCGCCTAAAAAACCGGTCTCTTGATGAAGTGTATCTATTTTTATTAGTTCTCTTTCGATTAACATAGCTTATTTGTTTATAGCCTTGAATTCTTTTATTCTTCTATTTCATTCATTTTTTTAACTAATGGATGCTCATTGAATTGAATTTATTCATCGTTCTAACTACGGCACGTTATGCGTTTAGTATCGCTACTTTGCTTGCATGCACGTATTGTTCATCATATCGTTCGATTAGTGAGTGGCTCACCACTGACAAATACTTCGAACGATTATTGGTTGCCGCATAAAAAGCTGCTTCAAGATGAGAAATGGCTGTTTCCACATTACCATTTGTAAAAGCCAAATCTGCAGCTTTTGCATGGTATGCTGCCGTTTGTTCAAATGCCCGTAGTCTCATAGTTTTTCGCAGTTAATTTTTTATAATGAAAAAATTTTGTGTTTCATAATTAATGCTAAGCCAAATAACTTATCACCTCATTGGCTTGAATAATTGTTCAAGCACTTTACTTTCCTGTTCTTCTTTATATCGCATTTCGTTGTCCATTTTAACAAGATCATGGAGATAATCAATGGCTTCTTGCTTGCTAAAACCAGTAAAGTTCATAAGCGAGAGTATTTCTTTCTCTGAGTAATTATAGCGTGACACAGCATTATATTTTTGAGTTAATTGGAAGACCATAAATTGGTGTGCATATCCGGCTGATGATTGTTCCTGTACTTAACTTTTAAGGATAAAAGGGAGAGAGAACTCTCCCTCGCTTTGTACGTTGCCCCTGTGCTTGCTGAAAAACGTACGTAACCAAAACCTAACCTATGAAAAAAACCGAATGCAGATTTTATTACAACATATATTTCAATCCAACTTCTATTCCTGTAGTCATGTTATATGTTTTCGCTCTGTTCGCTGGATAAAACCGGTTGTTGTGATCTTCGGCATTTGTGAAATCATAATCGAAGCGAGCCATGTAAGTTATATACAACTTTTTATCCAACTTAAACTGTGCACCTGCAGCAGCCATGCCACCAAAAGTTACATTTTTATACAAGTCTTTTGTGTCGGATTTTAAAGTATGACCATTGTCGTCTGTAAGCTTCGAGCTCGTGAGAAAGCTTACCTGCGGACCAATTTTTCCGATAAAGGAAACATTTGCGGAAGAATTGCTTAAGTAGGTAAAATAAACAGGAACCTTTACGTAATTTATTTTTTGATTTGTATTAATGTTGTTTATTTTATAACTCTGTCCCTGCAAAGAATACAACACGTCCGTACCAATACCAAGATTATCTGTAAAATTGTAGCCTGCACCTACCCCAAAGTTTGCATTGAATGTCGCCCTTTGATGGAGGCTGATGTTATCACGATCATCTTTATTTTGTAAAAATGTGAATTGAGGAGTTCCCCTTACATTTACATAAAATCCTTTTTGCGCATTTACTTGTTTGTTCATTAAGAGTGCTGTCATAACTAAACCTGTTACAAGAATCTTTTTCATTGTTCAATTTTTAATTAATCTTTTTGTCTTTTGATTCATCTTTAGAAATCGAAGCAATCAAACTTTTTTTGATCTTTTAAGAGCTATTTTTTGTTTGATTGATAACACAAAGTTGGGCTAATGCAAGACAAAAGGAAATGCTTGTATTTCTTCATTTAATGTCTAAATGTCGTTTTGTAGGGTTATGGAATGAGAGATTGAATTTTTAAAATTTGTTGAAATGAGGCATTGAGGTTTTATGAGTTTGCGCTGGAGTTTTTATTCTTCTGTAGTTTTATTGTACAAAATCTCGCTCTTCAGTACTACCGGATGTTTTGATTTTCTTGGTGGTTTTTTGATATGCAATGTGCATAAAAAAACCTTCAAACAATTGATTTTGAAGGTTTTAATAAAGTTTTATTTTTGTCAAAGTCGGGATGACTGGACGCACCAAAGGTTTTTAATAATCGCTCTATCAAATTGTTGCAGTTAATTCTTTTTATAGCTCACCTTTCTGTTCGCATGAGAACGATAATAATAAATCAGTTTCAAAGTTATTAAATTATATAATTTTAATTCAAAAATTACTATTTGCTGATTTGCGAAGTTGAGACGCAAAAAAAACTTGGGCATGCAGAAAGAACAGCGAAAAATGCAGTAAGAGACGCTATTAACCTTTGCCTTTATTAGGTTCATGCTTGCTTTCAAAAGTTAGAATAACATTTCCGGCTTTCTATCCAGAATTTACATAGTTGAATACATCGGCAATATTCTTTTTAAAGAATTTTCAGAGCCCATTACTATCGCATCTTAAGTTGAATATTTTTCGCATTATTCTATTATTGTCTTGTAAAATTAAATTGCGATTATCAGTTTAATACCTGTTTATTAATTCATCACAAATGAGGGTTACTAAATGGAAGGCGGTGTAATTAATTTGAAACGTTTTGAACAACAACTTCAAATTAAACTATTTAAATACTATAACTATGAAAAGGACATCGTTTAAGTTTTCTGCCCAAAAATTATGGTGTGCGGTTATTGTCTCTGCTTCAATTCTTACTGGATCGCATGTGTACGCGAATAGTTCGATTAATGGAGAAGACAAAAAAGTCTCAAAAGCAGTTACAGTACAAATGACAGGAAGCACCGATAGCATGGTAACGTGAGTGTACGAGTGAATAATCCCGAGGCAGATCAGTTTTACATCGTA
>Ga0081539_10003432_pt1 | contig 19492 bp, 20 predicted proteins | sample TabmetS4T2R2_FD_71023 | JGI IMG/M metagenome (GOLD analysis project Ga0081539, IMG submission 71023) | Tabebuia heterophylla rhizosphere microbial communities from the University of Puerto Rico - S4T2R2 | ecosystem: Host-associated > Plants > Roots > Rhizosphere ...
TGAGGATGGGCGCCACGGCCTCGGTGGCGGGGGTGACGACGGTGTCGAGGATGGGCGCGAGGACGTCGGTGGCGGGGGTGACGACGGTGTCGAGGATCGGCGCCACGATGTCGGTGGCGGGGGTGACGACGGTGTCGAGGATCGGCGCCGCGACGTCGGTGGCGGGGGGGACGACGGTGTCAAGGATCGGCGCCACGGCCTCGGTGGCGGGGGTGACGACGGTGTCGACGATCGGCGCCACGGCCTCGCTGACCGGGGTGACGACGGTGTCGACGATCGGCGTCACGGCCTCCGTGACGGGCTCGACGACGGGCGCCAGAGCCTCCGTGGCCGGTGTGACGACGGTGTCGAGGATGGGCGCCGCGACGTCGGTGGCGGGGGTGACGACGGTGTCGAGGATCGGCGCCACGGCCTCGGTGATGGGGGTGACGACGGTGTCGAGGATCGGCGCCACGGCCTCGGTGGCGGGGGTGACGACGGTGTCGAGGATCGGCTCCACGGCCTCCGTGACGGGCTCGACGACGGGCGCCAGAGCCTCCGTGGCCGGTGTGACGACGGTGTCGAGGATCGGCGCCTCGGTGACGGGGGTGACGACGGTCTCGAGGATCGGCGCCACGGCCTCGGTGGTCGGCGTGACCACGGTGTCGACGATCGGCGCCACGAGCTCCGTGTCCACCGTCTCAATCGTCTCCGCCGCGGACGCGGCCGTGTCCACCGTCTCATCGACGGTGTCCGTGACCGGGGCCGTCGCGGACTCCGCGGTCTGCTCGACGGTCTGGACCGTGTCCTGGACGGGCGCGGCCGCCTCTTCGACCGTGTCCTGGACGGGCGCGGCCGCCTCTTCGACCGTGTCCTGGACGGGCGCGGCCGCCTCTTCGACCGTGTCCTGGACGGGCGCGGCCGCCTCTCCGACCGTGTCCTGGACGGGCGCGGTCGCGGTCTCGACCGCGTCGGGCGCGGGTGCTGCCGCCGCCGGCGGGTCCGGGGCGGCGGACGCCGGCGGCGACGATGATGGGGGAGGTGGCGGGTTGCTGTCTGCGGCCTCCGTCGCCGGCGCGACCGCCTCCGCGACCGGCGCGGTGGCCTCGACGACCGGCGCGGTGGCCTCGACGACCGGCGCGGTGGCCTCGACGACCGGCGCGGCGGCCTCCACGACCGGAGCCGCAGTCTCCGTGACGGGCGCGGGAGCCGCGTCCTCGATGACCGACGGCAGCGCCTGGGCCGCTGCCGGCGCCGCCGCGGTGGCAAGCGCGGCGAGCGCCCCGCACAGCGCAAGTCGCCGGCGCAGCCTGCGCGCACCCAGACGCGCGCCGTGGCGGCGCAGCGGCTGCCCCTCACGAGGAGGCCGCGCGGACCCGCTTCCGGCGCGTGCAAGGCGGCTCTGCGACACCGCGGCGATGGGCCGTAGCCCGAGCGCCACCGGGTCGTCCCCGGTCAGCGCCTCCCATCTGCCGGGCGAGCAGGCCGCGATGCTTCTCTCGTGCAAGCGGGCCATAAAGTGGCTGGCGAGCCGTCCAGAGTGGGAGGTTTCGGAGCGCTTCGTGCGCTCAGGCGTGGAGAAACCTCCACTGCCCAGGATTCGGGAAACCGAACCGCCGGTTTCTGTTCGTATGTTCGCCGGCTGACAATCTCGCGTTTGCGAGCGCCTGGGAAGTCGAACCTCCATGAACGCGACGGACCCGGCGCGGGCCACGCGAGGCGAGTGCTACCAAGGCAGACACAGGACGGGTCCCCGTCGGGACGGACCCCAGCCATGCTCGTCCATCGGTCGCACGAACATCGCCGGACGCACGAGGTGTCCGCCGGCTCCCACCCGCGGGGGGCGGTGCGGGCTGGCAGCGTCCGCGAGTGGGGCCGAAGGACGGCAGTGGCGCTGGGGCTCGCAGGGGCGCTGCTCTGCACGAGCGCCGGGGGTGCCTCGGCAGCCGAGCCAGGGCTCGGCGGTGTCGTGGACGGCGTGGTGCAGAGCAGCGACCAGGCGGTGCAGGGCGTCGTGACGTCGGTCGCGGACGTCACCAACCAGACGGCGGAGGCCGTCACGCGGACGAGCGCTCCAGTGGCCGAGCAGGCGCAGCGCGCGACCCAGCCGATCACCCGGGCCGCAACGCCGGTGACAGAGGCGGTGGGCCGGACGGCGGAGCCCGTCACGCGAACCGTCGCGAAGATGACGGACACGGCCCGCCGTGCGGTCGAGCCCGTCACGCGCGTCGTCGAACCTCGCACGGGGTCGCCGGCGCCGACGGAGCCCGAGCACGCGCTCCGATCCGTGACGGACGCGGCCGAGCGCGCTCAGGCGAGCGTCGACGCCGGGAAGCCGACTCACACGCGACGAGCCACGCCGGTGAGCGTCGGCGGCATCCTCTCGGACCCCCCTGCCGCCACCTCTGCCGGCCCGGCGACGGCGGCGCAGCCCGTGCTCCAGGTTGCGCCGCCCGTCGCACCCTCCACCGCCTCCCGGCGGCAGACGGCTGCTGGCGCCGAGGCGAATCGCTCCGCTGAGCCCGTCCGGCGCGCAGGCAGGCGCGCGGACCGCACGACCCGCTGCTCCGGTCCACCGCCAGCACCCGCGTCCCGACGTGGAGCCAAACGCGTGATCGTGGAGCCCGCGCCTCGGCCGTCGCCCGCCGGAGCGACTCGCGCCAAGAGCGCGCCGAGCGCGTCCGCGGCCGTCGGAGCCTCCGCCGGCGGTGCCGCCGGTGCCGCCGCCCTGGGCCTGCTGCTCGTCGTCCTCGTGCTCGGTGCTCCCACCTTGACCCGCCCGCTCGTCGACGCCATCGCGCTCGCACGCCCATGGCCCGCGCCGTCGCCGCTCGAGCGACCCGGCTGACCTCCGTCCCGCCGGTTCGCCACGGGGCGACATGTGCCCCGCACTCGACAGCAGACGAAGACGGAGGACGTCATGAGATGGACCACGCTCGCGTGCGCCGGCGTGGCGCTCGCTCTCGCCAATGTGGCCGGGAGCGCGCCCACGGCGCAGGCGGCGACGACAGCAGCGCGAGCCGACTGGTCGGCGGGGCCGGTCGGCCGCTGGACCGGCTACGCGCGACCAGGAGGCTCGCGCCGTGTGCGCGAGGTCCAGCGCCGGCTTGACCGGCTCGGCTATCGCCTGGGCCGGGTGGACGGTCTGTTCGGCACCCGCACGCAGAGAGCGACCATCCGCTTCCAGCGCCGCAACGGCCTGGCGGTTGACGGGATCGTGGGACCGCGGACGCTGCGCGCCATCAGGATGCGCGACGAGGCACGCCTGACGGCCCGCGAGCGCGTAGAGCGGCCGCGTGCGGTGGAGTCGCCGTCGCCGCAAGCGCCGCAGACCGTCCCCGTCTCGCGGACGCCCGCTGCGCCGCCGCCCGCCAACGACGTCCCGTGGCTCGCAGCTGCGCTGATGCCGGCGATCGCGGTCGTCGGGCTGCTCGCGATGGCGACGCTTCGCCGGCGTCGGTCGAACGAGCCGCAGGTGATCGAGGCGACGCCGCGTCGTGAGCTCGTCGCGCAGGCCGAGACGAAGCCGCCGCGCTTCACGCGGTCCGCGCAGCGCCGCGCGCCCGGCACGCGGCGGAGGGAGCACCGTTGACGTTCGGTCCCGAACTAAATGCCGAGGGCGGCTGGAGACCTATGCTTTCGGGCGGCAGTCATGCTTGGGCTCCCATCCGGGCGGAGGGCTCAAGCGCTTGCGATGCTCGGGGAGGGGTGGAAGACGCCGCCCAAGCTTCAGCCCTGGCGCCTTCGTGCCGATGAGGGTCACGTGCGCACTCCGAGGGGCCTGCTCGCGACCCTGGGTGCCACCCTGTCGATGGTGGCTGCCGCTGCCTGCGTGCTCCTGTTCACGAGCACGCTCGTGGCGGTCAAGGGGTGGCCCGGGCTGTCGGCGCCGCCGAACGGCGGGCCGGTCGCCCTCGCCCCGGTCGAGCGGCAGGTGGTCAGAGGCCAGAGCGACACCGGGTCACGCAGCACGCCGGTCGTGCTCGGTGCGCCCGCGACGGCATCCGCTTCTCCCGCTCCGGTCGGCCTCGGGCCGTCGGCGGCCGCCGGCGACAGCCAGAGCACCGTGGCCGGGCAGCACATCGAGTCCGGCGCGGCGCCGCGGACGACCACGCCGAATGAGACGCAGCAGGACACAACGAATCCCGGCGCCGTGGTGCCGATCGCCCTCGCGCCGACCGGAACCGGCCCGTCGATCGTCCCCGCCGTCGAGATTCCCGCGTCGACGCCGGTGACCACGACGCCGCAGTCCGAGCAGGATCAGGCCGACACGGGCTACGCACCGAGCGAGCGCAGCGTGACCGTGAACGCCATCTCCGAGAACGACGGCGAGTGGCCGTCGGATGACCTCGAGCCGCAGAGCGAGGCGCTCGCGCCGCAGACCTACACGCGGACGCCGGCGACGTCGTGGCCCGAGGAGGAGGAGGCGGAGGCGCCGGTCGAGGACGAGCCGGCGCCGACGGTCCTATCCGCACCCGAGGCGGATCGCGAGAGCGAGCACCCGACCCGCCAGAGCGCGCGGACATCGCGGCCGGACGTCATCGCCGAGGAGCCGCAGACCTCGACCGCGCCCGCGCCCGAGAAGCCCGAGGAGCCGGAGACGCAGCCCAAGCCCGACGCCGGCACGCACGTCGAGCCGCAGCCCGAGCCGTGCCCGCCGGCGGCGGAGCCACAGCCCGAGCCCACGCCCGAGCCGCAGCCGTGCCCGCCCGAGCAGACGACGGAGCCGCAGCCCGAGCCGGCGCCGCAGCCCGAGTCGCCCGCGCCCGAGCAGGCGCCGGCGACGCAACCCTGCCCCTAGTAGCCCTCGGTCAGAGCATGAGCGCGAGCGGCTCCTCGAGCAGCTCGCGGATCCGCGCGAGGAACTGGGCGGCGTCCGCGCCGTAGAGGATGCGGTGGTCGCAGGTCAGCGCGATCTCCATGCGGTGGCCCACAGTCACGCGGCCGTCGACGACGACCGGCACCTGCGCCATCGCTCCGACGGCGAGGATGCCCGCCTGGGGTGGGTTGATGACCGCGGTGAAGCCGGTCACGCCGTACATGCCGAGGTTCGACACCGTGAAGGTTCCGCCGCTGAGCTCGGGCGGGCTGATCTTCCCCTCTCTCACCTTGCCCGCGAGCTCCCGCGTTGCCCGTGCGATGTCCCCGAGCGAGCGCGTGTCGGCGTCGAAGACGGTGGGCACGACGAGCGCGTCCTGTCCGGCGACGGCAACGCCGACGTTCACGCGGCTGTAGAGCTCGAAGCGCCCGTCGCGATACGCGCCGTTGGCGCGTGGGAACTCGCGGAGCGCGAGCGCGCATGCCTTCACGACCATGTCGTTGTAGGACGGCACCGGCGCGTCCGGGCCGAGGCGGTCCTTGAGCTGCCCGCGAAGCTCGACGCACCCCTCCATGTCGACGTCCGTGCGCAGCACGAAGTCGGGGATCGTCGCCTTGGATTCCGCCATCCGCCGGGCGACGACGCCCTGCAGCCGCGTCGGCTCCTCCACCACCACGTCGCCCTTCGCGGTGCCGCGCTCCGCCACGGCGCCCGCCGGCTCCGGCTCGGGCTCGGCGCGCTCCTCCTTCTCCTCAACCTTCTCCTCGGACGGCGCCCCGTTCGCGCCCTCCACGTCCGCCTTGACGATCCGGCCTCCGGGGCCGGTGCCCTCGAGGGTCGCAAGGTCGATGCCGCGCTCGCGGGCAAGACGCCGCGCCACCGGGGAGGCGACCACGCGGTCGCCGCCGTTGTCGCGGGCGCCGACGCGCGCCGTGTCCTTGGCCGGCTCCTCCTCCTCGGCCGGCTCCTCCTCCTCCTCGGAGGCTGCAGGCTCCTCGTCCTCTTCCCCGCCCTCGTCCTCGGCCGCAGACTCCTCTTCCTCGGCCTCGTCCGCTTCGCCGGCCGTCGGCTCCTCGTCCTCGGCGGAAGTGGGCTCTTCCTCCTCCTGCTCGCCGGTGCCCTCCTCCTCGCCCTCTCCGCGAAGGCGCGCGATCACCTCGCCGATCGCCAGCGTCTGGCCCTCCTCGGCGACGATCTCCAGCACGCCGTCGCCGTCGGCCTCGTAGGTCATCGTGGCCTTGTCGGTCTCGATCTCGGCGAGCTCGTCGCCTTCGGAGATCTCGTCCCCATTCGACTTCAGCCACTTCAGGATCGTGCCCTCCTCCATGGAGTCGGACAGCCGCGGCATCGTGATCTCGGGCATCGGCGCCGAACCATATCCCCGCCAGCGCGTGATGCCATGCAGACGCGGCGACAGTTCGGGCCTTGACGATCAGCTGCGGCCGCCGACGGCCTCCGCCGCAAGCTCGAGCGCGCCGTCGCCGTGGAACACCTCGCCGCCTGCCCAGACCGCCGGCACGGTCCGCACGCCGCGCTCGCGCGCCACGTCGATCGCTTCGGCCAGTCGGGCGCTCACGGAGCGGGTCGCCGCGCCCTGGAGCAGGGCGCGCGGATGGATCTCGCAGGCGGCTCCCGCGATCAGGACGTTCTCCGGCACGGACAGGTCGCGGCCCCCCGCGTACGCCTGACGGAACGCCGCGAGCGAGAAGGCGACGGCCTTGCCGGCGCCCTTCGCGAACGTCGCGGCGCGCACCGCGAGCGTGGAGTCGAACGGCAGCTCGGCCGGCCAGCGGACCGGCTGCAGCCGACGCTCGGCCGCGGTCCGCTCGAGCTGCGAGAGCTCGATCTCGCGCTCCTCGGCACAGCGCCATGCGCCCCACCCGCCGCCGGCGAGGTCGTGCGCCGGCACCGGCACCCACTCGCAGGGCGCGGGCATGAGGCTCAGGATGCGCTCGGCGGCGAGGTACGCCTCCGGGACGGCGAAGTCGAAGTAGAAGCTAGCCGTGGATGAGCCAGCCATCTGCGGCGCGTGCGGCCTCCATGATGGCCTCGGACTGCGTGGGGTGTCCGTGCACCATGCGCGCGACCTCGGGGTAGCCGCCCTCCAGCGCCTTGGCGTTGACGAGCTCCTGGATCATCTCGGTCGCCTTGGAGCCGACGATGTGCCCGCCGAGCAGCTCGCCGTACTTCGTGTCGCCCACGATCTTGATGAGGCCCTGGCGGTCGCCGTAGACGGTCCCCGCGCCGACCGCGCCGTACTGGACCTTCCCCACCGTGACCTCGTGCCCGGCCTCGCGGGCCTGCTCCTCGGTCAGCCCGAAGCTCGCCACGTTGGGCTGGCAGAACGTCGCGCGCGGGATGTCCTGGTACTCGATCGGGTGCGTCTCCATGCCCGCGGCGTCCTCGGCGGCGATGACGCCCTCATCCGAAGCCTTGTGCGCCAGCGCCGGGCCGGGCACGAGGTCGCCGATCGCGTAGATCCCGTCCGCGCTCGTGCGCAGGGCGCCATCCACCTTGATCAGGCCCTGCTCGTCGCGCTCCACGCCCGCCTCGTCCAGGCCGAGCGCCTCCACGTCCGGGCCTCGTCCCGCAGCGATGACCAGCCAGTCCGCCTCGCCCTGCTCGCCGCCGAACGTGTAGGTCACCTTCGAGTCGGAGGTCTCGATGTTCTCGACCTTGACGCCCGTGTGGGCGTCGATCCCCTGGCGCTTGAACACGCGCGCGGCGACCTTGGAGATATCTGCGTCCTCGGTCGGCAGCACGCGATCGAGCGCCTCCAGGAGGACGACCTGCGAGCCGAGCCGCGCGTAGGCCGAGGCGATCTCCGTGCCCGACGCGCCGGCGCCCACCACGACCAGCTTGCCGGGCAGCTCGTCGAACGCCCACGCCTCCTCGGTCCCGATCACCCTCCCGCCGAACTGCGTGCCCGGGATCGGCCGCGGCACCGAGCCGGTGGCCAGGATGATCTTGCCCGCCTTGTGCTCCTCGCCGCCGACGCGCACCGTGCCACTGCCACCAAGCGACGCCTCGCCCTCGAGCACGTCGATCTTGTTCTTCTTCAGCAGGCCGCCCACGCCGCCCGTCAGGGTCTCGATGACCTTCTTGCGCCGCTCGGTCACGCCGCCGAAGTCCACCTCTGGATCGGCGACCTTGATCCCGAACTCCTCGGCGTCGCGGACCTCCGAGAGGATGTCCGCGGTGCGCAGCACCGCCTTCGCGGGGATGCAGGCGTAGTTCAGGCACCGACCGCCGATCTCGTCCTTCTCCACCACGGCGGTCTTCAGCCCCACTTGGGCGGCACGGATCGCGGCCACGTAGCCGCCCGGTCCCGACCCGATGACGATGCAGTCGTACTCGGCCATTGCGGCCGTTGAACCTACTGCACGCCTGCGTCAGGCCGCCCTGCGGGCATCTGCATCCGGGCCATCGCCCGAACCAGCTTCCAGAAGAGCGTCCCGAGCGGGACGATCAGCGCGACCAGCAGCAGCGCGACCCACACCTTCGCGGCGAAGATGAGTGCGAGGGACATCGTCACGATCTGCAGGCCGAGGACGATCTCGAACCCCAGCACGGCCCAGTACCGGCGCAGCCACATCCCGGCGCCGACCGCGACGAGGATGGCGGTGGTGAGGATGGTGAACACGGTCTGATCGCCCTCGTCCCCGGCGATCGAGCGGCCGGAGAGCGCGGCGGCGACGTTGAGGACCGCCATCGCGAGCGCGACGATCGCGGCGATCGTGACCGCCGTGGGGCGCTCGCCGGGCGCCAGCGGCTCCAGGCCCGAGCGGATCTCCTCGTTGCGCCATTCCGTCCGAGCCCGGTAGCGCTCGGTGAACGTCGCGTCCGGATCGAGGACCGGTGGCGGGACGCGCGTCGGGCGCTGCTTGCGGCTACGCGCCGCCATGGCGCACCGCCTGCGGCAGCGCGGCGCGCAGGGTGCGCGTCGCGGCCTCGGGGTCGTCAGCCTCGGTGATGGCGCGCACGACGGCGATCCGCGTCGCACCGGCTTCGACGACAGCGCGGACGGAGATCGGGTCGATGCCGCCGATCGCGAACCAGGGCACGTCCGCATGCGCCGCGGCATGGCGCACGAGGTCGAGGCCGACCGCGGGGCGTCCAGGCTTCGTCGGCGTCGAGTGCACGGGGCCCACGCCGATGTAGTCGGCCTCCGCCGCGTCGATCTCCTCCGGCGCGTGCGTCGAGAGCCCGACGAGCAGCTCAGGTCCCACGACGTCGCGCGCCGCGGAGACGGGCATGTCGTCCTGGCCGACGTGCACCCCGTCGGCGCCGGCGCGCACGGCGAGGTCGGGGCGGTCGTTGATGAGCAGCAGCGCGCCGGCGGCGTCGCAGAGCGCGCGCGCCTGCGCCGCCGCGGCGACGATCTCCTCGTCGCGCGCGGACTTCATGCGCAGCTGCACGAGGTCGACGCCGCCGCGCAGCGCGGGTGCCAGCACGTCGCCCAGGGAGCGCCCGCCGGGGCGCCCCCCGGTCACGAGGTACAACTGCGCGGCCCGCAGCCGCTCGCGACGCTCCGCGCCGTCCATCACCCCATCATGACAGCGCTACCATGGGACCTACGGGAGCCCGGGATCCAGGGCTGAGAGGGCGCGGGGCACCACGCGCCGACCGTCAGCAGCTGATGCGGATCATGCCGCCGAAGCGAGGTGACCGTTGACCCACTCCGAGACATCGCCTGACGTCGCCATCATCGGCGGCGGGCTCGTAGGACTGGCGAGCGCCTGGCGCGCCGCGCGGCGCGGCGCGACGGTGCTCCTGCTCGAGCGTGGCGAGCTGGCGGGCCAGGCGTCGCGCGCCGCCGCCGGCATGCTCGCGCCCGTCGCCGAGGCGGATCTCGGCGAGCGGGCGCTCCTGGCGCTGAGCCTGCGCGCCGCGGCGCGATGGCCCGCGTTCGCCGCCGAGGTCGAGGACGCGACCGGCGCTGATGTCGGCTACCTGCGCTGCGGGACGCTCATGGTCGCCCGCGACGACGACGAGGCCGCCGCGCTCGAGCGCGAGCTCGGCTTCCGCGAGCAGCTCGGCGTCGCCGTGACCCGCCTGCGCCCGAGCCAGGCGCGGCACCTGGAGCCGTCGCTCGCGCCCACCGTGCGCCTCGCGCTCGAGGCGCCGGACGACCATGTCGCCGATCCACGGCTCGTCGCGCCCGCACTGGCCGAGGCGGCGCGCCGGGCGGGCGCGGTGCTGCGCACCGGGGCGGAGGTCGTCGCCGTGCGGACCGGCGAGGTGGAGCTGGCCGGCGGCGAGACGGTGGCGGCCGGCGACATCGTCGTCGCCGCCGGAGCCTGGGCGGGGGCGCTGGCCGGCGTTCCCGTGCGCCCCGTCAAGGGCCAGATCCTCCGGCTGCGCGACCCCGAGGGACCCGGGCTCCTGGACCGCGTCGTGCGGTGGGACGGCGGCTACCTCGTGCCACGCGGGACGGGCCGCTACGTCCTCGGCGCGACCATGGAGGAACGCGGCTTCGACACGCGGGTCACCGCAGGCGCCGTGCACGACCTGCTCCGCGACGCCGCCGAGCTGGTCCCCGGCATGCTGGAGCTCGAGCTGGAGGAGACGTTCGCCGGCCTGCGCCCCGCGACCCCCGACAACACGCCCCTCATCGGGCGCAGCGCGCGCACGGGGCTCATCCTCGCCGCCGGTCACCATCGCAACGGCGTCCTGCTCTCGTCGATCACCGGCGACCTCGTGGCCGACGCCCTCGCGGGCGCTGCCCCGGAGGAGGCCGTGGAGCCCGATCGCTTCGTCGTGCGTGAGGCGGCCGTCCGATGATCACGGTGAACGGCGCAGCCTCCGACCTGCCCGACGGCGCTCGCCTCGTCGACGTCCTGGACGCGCTCGGCGTCGAGCCGGGGCGCCGCGGGGTGGCGATCGCCGTCGACGGGGAGGTCGTGCCCCGGGGCCAGTGGGACAGCACGAGCCTCCCCGCCGGCGCGCAGGTCGAAGTCGTCCAGGCCATTCAGGGAGGTTGAGCATGAGCGCGCCACACGAGCTCGTCATCGCCGGTCGAGAGCTGCGCTCGCGCCTCATCCTCGGCACCGGCGGCTTCACCCGCCTGGAGACGCTGGCCGCCGCGATCGAGGCGAGCGGGACGGAGCTCGTCACCATCGCGCTGCGGCGGATCGATCCGACGGCGCAGGGCTCGCTGATCGGCGTCCTGGACGACGCCGGCGTCGCCGTCCTGCCCAACACCGCCGGCTGCTTCACCGCGCGCGACGCGGTGCGCACCGCGCGGCTGGCGCGCGAGGCGTTCGAGACGGACTGGATCAAGCTCGAGGTCATCGGCGACGAGCGCACGCTCCTGCCCGACGCGCCGGAGCTCCTGGCCGCGGCCGAGGAGCTGGTCGACGAGGGCTTCGTCGTGCTGCCCTATACGACCGACGATCCGGTGCTCGCGCGGCGCCTGGCCGACGTCGGCTGCGCGGCGGTGATGCCGCTCGGCTCCCCGATCGGCAGCGGACAGGGCATCGCGAACCCGGCGAACCTCCAGCTCATCGTGGAGCACGCCACGGTGCCGATCGTGCTGGATGCTGGGATCGGCACGGCGTCGGACGCCACCCTGGCGCTGGAGTACGGCGCGAACGCGGTCCTCGTCGCCAGCGCGATCTCGCGCGCGGCCGACCCGGTCGCGATGGCGACGGCGATGCGCCTCGCGGTCGAGGCGGGAGCGCTCGCCCGCGCCGCGGGTCGCATCGCGCGCCGCACGTACGCGCAGGCATCCACGACCATGGAGGGCATGCCAAACCTTGGCACGCCCGCATGAGCGACGTCGACGATCTCCTGGATCGCTTCCAGGACACCTGGTCGGGCCGCGACCGGCTCGGCTTCGCAACCAGCTGCGCGCCCGACCTGCATTACGAGGACCCGCTGACCCCGACGCCGCTCGACGGCCCCGAAGCGCTCGGGGATCACGCGGTGCGCCTGTGGACGACGTTCCCCGACGTGCGCGTGGAGTCGACCGGCCCGCGTCTCACGGACGGGCGCTTCGTGGCGGCGCCGATGAAGGTCGTCGCGACGCATCGCGGCGAGGCCGGCGAGCTGCCGCCGACCGGGCGCTTCATCGTCGTGCAGGCCGTCGTGTTCTGCGAGCTGGACGCGTCCGGCGAGCGGCTGTGGCGCGTCCGGACGTTCTTCGATCTCTACGACGCCGCCGTCCAGCTGGGCGTGCTGCCCCGCTCGGGGTCGGCGGGCGAGCGCGCGCTGCTGCTGCTGCGCGGGTTCGGACTCAGGGCGCGGTAGGCGAGCGCGCTGCGCCTCATCGCGAGCGCACCTCGACGCGGAAGCCATCCGGGTCGAGGAAGAACGTCGCGAAGTAGTCGGGGTGGTACACCGGGAACGCGCGCGGCGCGTGCAGGACCTCGGCGCCCGCCGCGACGGCGCGCTCGTGTGCGAGGCGCACGTCGTCGGGGGACTCCACGCCGAAGGCGAGGTGGTGCAGGCCGGGGGCGTACAGGGCGAAGTCGCGATCGGATCCGGCGCCGACGGCGCCGCGCAGCCCGATGGAGCCTCCGGCCGGGAAGCGCAGGTAGTGGATCGTCTCCCCCCGCTCGCCCTCGAACGTGACCGGCGGCTGGAGGCCCAGAGGGCCGAGTGCGTCGAGGTAGAACGCGATCGAGCGTTCGACGTCGCGGCAGACGAGGTCGACGTGGGCCAGGCCCGTGATCACGGCCGCAGCTCCACGATGACCGGAGCGTGGTCGGACAGTCCGTGGCGGTCGGGGATCGTCCGTCCGGCCGGCTCGAAGCCGCGCACGAGGCCGTGATCCACGCCGCTGCCGCCGGCGTCGCGCATGCCGGCCACGGCGGGGTTGACGACGTTGAAGTCCCCACCGAGCACGAGCGGCGCCTCCGCCCCCGCCCACGCGTGCAGCGCGTTGGCGGCGCTGGCGATGTCCGACCGCGCGAGGAGCTGCGGGCGGACCTGGGCGTGGATGTTCGCGATCCAGGTGCCGCTCGCCAGGCGGACGGCGTGCATGACCCGGCGCTCCGGCAGCCGGCGCAGCACGTGGACGCGGTGCTCGGCGATCCCCTCGCCGCGGACGAGGATCGCGTTGGATCCGCCGCCCCAGGACTTGGCGACGTCGGGGTCGACTCGCGCCAGCCAACGGACCGGCGGGAGCCAGTTGCGCGACGTGCGCGCCATCCGGACGCTCGCGCCGAGGGCGGGCCCGAGACGGCCGGGCCACCAGGGCGGCACCTCCTGCAGGAGCGCGACGTCCCACGCCCAGCTGGCGAGCGCGGCCGTGAACTCGTTCTCGAGGGGGCTGTGGCGTGGCTCCACCGATCGGCCGTGGAAGAGGTTCCAGGTGAGGACGCGCATCGCCGGGATACATTGGCAGCTTGCCCCGGCACTTCCTCACCGGCAGCGAGCTGACACGCGGCGAGCTGGACGCGCTGCTCGACCGCGCAGCCGCCTTGAAGGCCGCGCCGCTGTCCTCGCGAGCGCTCGAGGGCCGCTCGATCGGCCTGCTCTTCCAGGCGCCGTCCACGCGCACACGGCTGTCCTTCGAGACCGGCGTCTTCGAGCTCGGCGGGCACCCCCTGGTCCTGCGAGAGACCGAGATGCAGCTCTCCCGGGGCGAGTCGCTGGTGGACACGGCGCGCGTCCTGTCCCGGCACGTGGCGGCGTTCGGCGTGCGGATCACGTCGCACGCCGCGCTGCAGGAGCTTGCGGACGCGTCCGACGTGCCCGTCTTCAACATGCTCACCGAGCTGCACCACCCGTGCCAGGCGCTCGCCGACCTGCTCACGCTGCGGGAGGCGTTCGGCCGGGTGGCCGGCCAGAAGATCGCCTACGTGGGGGACGGCAACAACGTCGCGCGGTCCCTGGCGCTCCTCGGGACGCTCGCCGGCGTGGACGTCGCGGTCGCCTCGCCGCCCGGCTATGCGCTCGCCGACGGCGAGGTGGACGGACTCGTGCTCACGGAGGATCCGCGCGAGGCGGTCGCCGGCGCCCACGTCGTCTACGCCGACGTCTGGGTCTCGATGGGCGACGACGCCGCCGAGGCCGACGCTCGCCGCGCCGCCCTCGCGCCGTACCGGCTCGACGACGCGCTGCTCGAGTACGCCGCCCCCGGCGCGATCGCCCTGCACTGCCTGCCCGCCCATCCCGGCGAGGAGATCACGGCGGAGGTCCTCTACGGGGACCGCCAGCGCATCTGGGACCAGGCCGAGAACCGCCGGCACGCGCAGAAGGCGCTGCTTGAGTGGCTTCTAGCCTGAAGCACGTGACAACACCGCCCACCACGGCGTCGCGCCCGGAGCGCGGCGCGGAGCTTGACCTCCGCATCGACGACCTCGCCTACGGCGGCAACGGGGTCGCGCGCGTGGACGGCTACGTCGTGTTCGTCCGCGGCGGCATCCCCGGCGACCGCGTCCGGGCGCAGATCACGAAGCGCAAGCGCGCCTACGCCGAGGCGCGCGCCACCGAGGTCCTCGAGCCGTCCCCCGATCGCATCCCGGAGGTCGCCCACCACCCCGGCGCGCCCTGGCAGGTCCTGCCCTACGAGCGCCAGCTCGAGGTCAAGCGGGCGCAGGTCGACGACGCGCTGCGCCGCATCGGGCGGCTGGACGGCCACGTCCTGGAGGACATCGTCCCGGCGGTGGAGCAATGGCGCTATCGCAACAAGCTCGAGTACTCGTTCGGCGCGGACGCGGCGGGGGAGCTGATCTGCGGCTTCCACGCCTCCGGCTCCTGGGAGGAGATCGTTCCCATCGCCGACTGCCTGCTGGCATCCGAGCGCGGCAACGCAGCGCGTGAGGCGGTGCTGACGTGGGCGCGCGCGCACGGGCTGACGGCGCTCGACCGCAGGACCCGGTCAGGCCTGCTGCGCAACCTGGTCGTCCGCGAGGGCCGGCGGACGGGCGAGATCGGCGTCCGGCTCGTCACGGGTCCGGGCGACATCGACGTCGCGAGCTTCGCCGACGCCGTGCCCTGCGACAGCCTGCTGTGGACGACGACCGACGGGCTCGGCGAGACGACGAGCGGCGGCCGCACGACGCTCGTCGCCGGAAGCGAGCAGATCCACGAGGAGCTGTCCGGGCTGCGCTTCGCGATCTCCCCGGAGGCGTTCTTCCAGACGAACACCGAGATGGCCGAGCGGCTGTACGGCGTCGCCGGCGAGCTCGCTGAGCTCCGGGGCTGGGAGCGGCTGTACGACCTCTACAGCGGGATCGGCACCGTCGGGCTGTCGCTCGCGGCGCGCGCCGGCGAGCTGTGGGGGATCGAGGTGGTCGAGCAGGCGGTGGCCGACGCGATCGAGAACGCCCGCGCCAACGGCATCGACAAGGCGCGCTTCTTCGCAGGCGACGTGCGGCTCGCGCTGCGCGACCTCGCCGAGAAGGCCGGGCGGCCGGACGTCGTGGTCGTCGACCCGCCGCGCGCCGGCCTGTCGGCGAAGGTCGTCCGTCGGATCATCGAGACCTCGCCGCGCCGCGTCGTCTACATCTCCTGCAACCCGACGACGCTGGCGCCGAACGCCGCGCAGCTCGTCGAGGCCGGCTACGCGCTGCGCCGGGTCCGTCCGGTCGACATGTTCCCGCAGACGCCGCACATCGAGTGCGTCGCGGTGCTCGACCGGGTCGCGTAGCCGGCGCAACCTCGGCGGCGCCCGCGCCGTTCTCACAACATGCGATCTCTCGTGCTCGCCCTCGCGGCGCTCCTGCTCGCGGCGCCCGCGGCCGGCGCGGCGTTCACGCCCGTGGCCAACCTGCCGGCGCAGGAGAACGAGGTGCCGTTGGCCCTCGCGTTCGGCGAAGGCGGCCGCGGCGTGGTGGTCAGCCGGATCGGGTTCGAGCTGGCACGCGATGCGGCGCTGAAGACGGTCGCCCTGCCAAGCGGCCGGCGGATGAGCTTCCCCGGGACGGCGCTCGTCGACAGCGTGGCGCGCCCGGAGGGCGGCGTGGACCTGTTGGTGCGTCGCAGTCCCGAGCTTCCCCGTGGAGACCTGATCCTCCGGCGCGTTCTGCCGACCGGCCGGGTCTACGATCTGTGGTCGGTCCGAACGGCGGCGACCGAAGGCGCGATCGCGCGGCGGGGAGGGACCGTCGTGGTCACCTGGCCCGAGGGCTCGACGCTGCGCTTCGTGAGCCGGCGCGACGGTGGGATACCGACGCGTCCGCGCGTCGCGCGGCTCGGGCTGCGGAGCGTCAACGATGTCGACCTGGCCCTCGACCCACGCGACCGGCGCGTGGTCGCCGTGACGTCGTATCGCGCCAGTCTGGTCCTGGCGTCGGTCACCGCCGGCGGCCGCGTGCTGCAGCGCCAGGTCGCGCCCGGCGTCGAGGGCCTCGTCGAGATGACCCGCACGCCGCGCGGCCGGATCGGCGCGCTCCTGGAGGACACCGGCATCGAAGGCGATCGCGGCGAGTGCGTCTCCGACCTGCGCGGGCGGCACCTCCGCGTCGCCGTCCGCGAGCGCGGGGCCTCACGGTTCGGCCCGGTCCGAACGATCGAGTCGCCGCCCTTCGGGTGCGGTTCGCGCGGCGCGCTGGTGCGCGGACTTCCGGACGAGCGCCTGGTGGCGATCTACCAGGGCGGCTCCTACGACCGGCCGCCAGAGCTCGTGCGCATCGCGGTCGCCCCGGACGGGCGGCGCTTCGGTGCGCCCGCAACGCTTGCATCCGACGCCCGGGCCGACGCCGCCGCGCTCGCCGCCAGGCGTCTCTACATCGCTCTGCTTCGCCGGACGTCCGAGCCGCAGCTGTTCGTCGGCGCGCTGTCGGTCCTGCCGTTCGGCGGGACGGAGCAGCCGATCACCGCCACGGCGTCGTCGCCCGTGATCGCTTCCGACGGCACGGGCGCGGCGGTCCTGGCGTGGCGCGCCGGAGACCGTCTCGCGGTGGCAATCGACCGCTAGGCCTGACGCTCGTCGAAGATGGCCGCGATCTCGTCGAGCGCCGCCTGCTCGGACTCGGAGATCTCCTTGCCGCCGATGCCGAGGAAGCCGCCCTCCTTGTGGGCGCGCGCGACGGCCTCGGCCAGGCCGTAGACGAAGCGCTTGTACTCGACGACCTCGTCGTCCATCGCCACGCGCTCCAGGGTGGCGATCGCCTCGCGCAGCGTCCGGGGAGCCTGCGACTTCAGCTCGTCCGGCGTCTTCGGTCGCTCCTGCGGGTCGAGAGGGGCCGGTGCCGTGAGCATCTCCCGCAGGAGCGGGCCGGGCTCGTTGCTGAGGGCGTCCGCGAACCCGCGCTGGGCGGCAAGCGACTCGCGGATCGTGCCGCCGCGGTCCGCGGCGATCACCATGAGCGCGGCCAACGACGGCGCGCTCGTGACCACCGCCCACTCGTCGGCGTTGAACGCCGCCTTGGTCGTCATGGCCGCAGTCTTGCAACCATTGCTCGCCGTGGGTCACGACCTCACCGAGCCGGAGATCCGCGTCCTCGGTTGCCTGCTCGAGAAGCAGCGGATGACGCCGGATGCGTATCCCCTCACGCTGAACTCGCTGCGGGCGGCGTGCAACCAGTCCACGAACCGCGATCCCGTCGTCGACTACGACGAGAGCGTTCTCCGCGATGCGCTCGCCCGCCTCGGGCATCGCCGCTGGACGCGACTGGCCAGCTACCACGGCAGCCGCGCCTCGAAGTACCGGCACCTGCTGGACGAGGCGCTGGGGATCCGACCCGACGAGCAGGCGGTGCTCGCCGTGCTCATGCTCCGCGGGCCGCAGACGCCGGGCGAGCTGCGCCAGCGGACCGAGCGCCTGCACCAGTTCGAGAGCGCGGAGGAGCTCGACGACACCATCCAGCGCTTGGCGGAGCGTGAGCTGCTCGCGCGGCTGGAGCGCCGGCCGGGGCAGAAGGAGGCGCGCTTCGCCCACCTCCTGGGCGCCGAGGACGTCGACGTCGGTCGGGACGTGTCGCAGGGCGACACGTCCCAGCAGACCGTTGACGCCACCCCGCCTCGACCGCTGGAGGAGCAGCCGCCGCCGCCCGACGTGCCTCGCCGCGACGAGCGCCTCGAGCGCCTCGAGGCCGAGGTCGCCGAGCTGCGCGCCGAGCTGCGGGCGCTGCGCGAGGAGCTCGGAGCCTGATGAGATAGAATGCTTGCCGGCAAGCATCTATCTTGACTCCCGCCTCGACAGACACCAACACCGCCTCCCGTCTCCGCCTCGCTACGGCGCGCCTCTTCCGCCGGCTGCGGATGTCGTCGCCGAGGACGGGTCTGACGCAGACGGAGTCTTCGGTCCTGTTCACCGTCGCTCGCTTCGGCGCCATCGGGATGTCGGAGCTCGCGCGGGAGGAGGACCTGAACCCCACGATGCTGTCGCGCGTCGTCGCGCGCCTCGTCGACGAGGGCCTGCTCGAGCGCAACCAGCATCCTGACGACGGTCGGGTCGTCGTCGTGCGCGCCACCGGCGCGGGCGTCGCGCTCTGCGACGACATCCGCCGGGCGAGAACGGACGTCCTCGCGCACGAGCTCGAGCGCCTGAGCACGGAGGAGGCGGCCGCGCTCGAGGCGGCGCTCCCGGTGCTCGAGCGGCTCGCCTCACGCCTGAAGGAGCGACGCGAGTGATCGCCGAGCGCGTTGTCGGAACCTTCCCGGCGCTCGCGATCCCCAACTACCGCCGGTACCTCGCCGGGCAGTCCGTGTCGTTCATAGGCACGTGGATGCAGATGACGGCGCTGGCCTGGCTCGTCCTCACGCTCAGCGACTCGCCGTCGGCTCTGGGCGTCGTCGTCGCGCTGCAGACGCTGCCGGTGCTCGTGCTCGGCCCGTACGGGGGCGTCGTCGCGGACCGCGTGAACAAGCTGCGGCTCATGATCGCGCTGCAGACCGCGATGGGCGCGCAGGCGCTGCTCCTCGGCGTGCTCACCGTGACCGGGGAGATCCGCTTCTGGCAGGTTTGCGTGCTGTCCGCCGTCCTGGGTCTCAACAACGCGTTCGAGAACCCGGCGCGACAGTCGTTCATGCTCGAGATGGTCGGGCGCGAGAGCCTGCGCAACGCGGTCAGCCTCAACTCCACGACGGTGAACCTTGCCCGAGTCGTCGGACCCGCCGTCGGCGGCGTCCTCATCGCCTCGGTCGGGGTCGGGATCTGCTTCCTGCTGAACGCGGCGAGCTTCGTCGCGGTCGTGGCGTCGCTGGTCGGGCTCGACCACGCCGCGATCGCCCCGAGCAATCCGGTGATGCGAGCGAGGGGGCAGCTGCGCGACGGCCTGCGCTACGTCGCGCGCACGCCGGAGCTCGGGATCCCGCTGCTCATGATGGCGATCGCCGGCGTCTTCGCCTACGAGTTCCAGGTCACGCTCCCCGTGATGGCCAAGGAGGCGCTGAAGGAGGGGTCGGAGGGCTTCGGCCTGATGACGGCCGCCATGGGCGCCGGCGCCGTGGGCGGCGGGCTGCTCGTGGCCGCGCGCGGCCGCACCGGGCTCGGACCGATGTCGGCGGCCGCGGCGGCGTTCGGGTTCGTGCTGCTCCTGGCCGCGGTTGCGCCGAATCTGCCGCTCGCGCTGGCGGCGCTCGTGCTCGTCGGCTGGGCGAGCGTCGCGTTCATGGCCACGGGGAACGCGACGCTGCAGCTCGCCGCCACGCCGGAGATGCGCGGCCGCGTCATGTCGCTGTGGTTCGTCGCGTTCCAGGGGTCGACGCCCATCGGCGGACCGCTGCTCGGCTGGGCGATGGGGTGGGCGGGCGCGCGCATCGGTCTCGGCGCCGGCGGCGTCGCGGCGCTCCTGGTGG
>Ga0081539_10003433_pt1 | contig 19489 bp, 18 predicted proteins | sample TabmetS4T2R2_FD_71023 | JGI IMG/M metagenome (GOLD analysis project Ga0081539, IMG submission 71023) | Tabebuia heterophylla rhizosphere microbial communities from the University of Puerto Rico - S4T2R2 | ecosystem: Host-associated > Plants > Roots > Rhizosphere ...
TCGCCAAGGCGGTGCTGATGTCCGCCGTGCCGCCCATCATGGTGCAGACGCCGAGCAATCCGGGCGGACTGCCGATCGAGGTGTTCGACGGCCTGCGCAACAGCCTCGCAGCCAACCGCGCACAGTTCTATCGCGACCTTCCCGGCGGGCCTTTCTATGGGTTCAACCGGCCGGGTGCGAAACCAATAGAAGGTGTAATTGCGAATTGGTGGCGCCAGGGCATGATCGGCGGCGCCAAGGCACACTACGACGGCATCAAGGCGTTCTCGGAAACCGACTTCACCGAGGATCTGAAGAGCATCGAGGTCCCCACGCTGGTGATGCATGGCGACGACGATCAGATCGTGCCGTACAAGGACGCGGCTTTGCTCTCGTCCAAGCTGCTCAAGCACAGCACGCTGAAGATCTACCCCGGCTTTCCGCACGGCATGCTCACGACCCATGCCGAGGTGATCAACCGGGAGCTGTTGGAATTCATCCGCAGCTAGCGCAAATTCCACTCGATTCGGATCACATTGCTCTCATTCGTCATGCCTCGCGAGAGCGGGGCACCCAGTACTCATCGATCCGTCGGTGTTTACTGGATCGCTCGGTTCAAGAACCGGGCGATGACGACTAAGAGGTCGCGCTTCAACTCGACCGGAAACAGCACCAGTAGCGCAGTTTGGGTGGAACCGCCGCCCGACGACTCCACGCAGACTGCACCAAGTCGCAAGCTCAACTCACGCGTGACGGATTCCGCATCGCGCAAGCTCGGTTCCCATGCGATCTCATCAAAACGGCTGACGCGCGAGCGGCGCTGCCGGTGCAGACTTGGGGCATCACAAGCATTCTTGCTCCACTCCCCGCCCCTGGTCAGGTCGGGGATCCCCTCCAGCGGGGAAACCGGAATTTGGCCTCCGGAATTCCCGCTGGAGCCGCTCTCTTTGAAAAGAGCGGCGACGTTTTGATCCATTTCCCGACGTCATGCAGGTACGAGGCGGAGCCGGACCAGTTCCGTCGAAATCCCCTCCGGCCTCACCGCGAAGTATCTGTGCGACATGCGGGCGCGCTCCGGCTCGCCGAAGCGCCAGTTCCACAATGCCGGCGCAAAGGCCGCGACCGCGCCGAGCACGAGATAGATGGACGAGTGGCCGATGCTGACTGCGAAGCCGTTGACCGCAGGGCCGGTCGCGACACCCGCGAGGATCGCGAAATTGAGATAGCGGCTGACGAAGGTCGGCGCGCCTTTCACGACCGCGCCCTGGATACGAACCGACAGGCTGTTGGCCGCGATTTCGAAGAAGAGCAAGCCGCAAAGCAGCTCGATCCAATTGCGGCTGATCGAAATGCCAACGATCGCCGCGGTGAGGATCGCGCCTTGCAGCCACAAACGGTCGGCCTTGCCTTTGAGCGCGCTGTATGACGCAGCAGCGATGAGCCACGCGCCGACGCCGAACTTGGTTGCCGCAATTGCCCACGCGGCCGATGTGATCGTCATCTGCTGTTCGGCCGCCTGGTGCAGCACGAAGACCAGCACGCCGGAGATGCCGGTGAAGAACAGATAGATCGTCACCAGACCCGACACGGACGCGAGCAGCGATTTCGTCGCGGCGGCCGGCGCTGCGGCCTTGCTTGCTGGTGCGCGTTCCGCCTGCGCCGGCCGCATCATGAGCATGCCAAGGAGGAGGACCGCCACGACCGTGATGCCGAGGAACAACAACATCGAGTCATAGGTCAGCAGCGCGGCACTAGACGCGAGCACGGCGGACGCGAGGCCCGCGAGCATCAATACGATCGAAAGGCGGAGCGAGAACGCCAGCGTCGGCTGACTCGTTCGTGCGGCCGCCAGGATGCCGAGATACTTCAACGCGCCGCTGCCGGCCCCGATCACGATCCAACCAAGCCAGAACACCGGCTGGTAGCTCACGCCTGCGAGCGCAAGGCCGAGAACGAAGGTGACCGCCAGGATCAACACGGCCTTGCGGCCGAACTCGGCGATCCCGATCAGCGGCAGCACGAGCGCGATCGCAAGCTCGCCGAACTGGCTGACCGAACGCACCCACCCGGCGCCGGCGACCGACGTATAGCCCGCCGCGATCATCGCCACCGCGAGGAACGGGGCGAGATGCATGACCAGGGATCCGACCGCCGAGACGAGGCTCGCGCCCGTCAACGCGATGATGTCTTCGCTCCCGCGTGACGGCCCCTCAGGCATCGTTCGGCTCCAACCTCGTGCGCTCGGCTGCGCCGCAGCTTGCTTTTCTTGTTCGGCGCGAAGCTCAGGGAGGTTGGATCGTTTCGGCTAGCCTGGCGTCATGTGAACGGTTGACCCCGAATTGATGCGTGTCGGATGCGAAGCTGCGGGCATATCGCAGCGCGTTCAGTGTTCTTTTCCGGGGACAGGCCCAAGCTCCTTCAGGAGCGCGGCAGCGTTGAGCAGACCGTTCCCGGTGCGCGCATTCCAACCGCCACTTTCTCGGCGCGCCGCGGCGTTGATCTTCTCCCTGAGTTGCAGCGGCGAGACCTTGTCGGGACCGTAGTCCTCGCGGATCGCCGCGATTACGCCGGCGGCAAGACCGGTCGAGGCCGACGTCCCCGTGTTCACAGTTGCGGGGTCGTTGTCCTCACAGAAATGGCTCGGCGTGCAGACATCGGGCTTTTGACGTTTTTCAAGCGGGTCACGTTCCTTCCAGGGCGCGGGGCCTTGCGACGAGTAGCCAAGCCATTGCCCGTTGGCCGAGACCGCTCCCACAGTGAGCACCGATGGATGCGCGTTTGCGCCCCAGATGCTGCGTCCCTCGCCGCGGTCATGCTTGCCGCAGCGCGTGGATGCGGTGAACTGCCCACAATTGCCCGCGCCGAACACGATGTCGATCTTGGCTTCGGCTGCCAGCCGGATCATGCGGTTGAGCGGATGACCAATCGCCCAGTCGAAGCTATGGTTTGCGTGCTTGGTCAGTTCCCGACGATGATCGAGCGTGTAATCACCAATGGGAAATTCGTCTGAGCGATCGAAGATTGCCCAGGCGTTGACCAGGATCCAAGCACTGTTCGGTTCGTTCTTGCTGGCGCGGAGCCGGCCGATCTTTTCCACCGCGGCCTTGAAGACCGCATGCGCGGTCGAAGCAAATGCATTTCCTCGCGCAATGCGCTGAGGAATCAGCGGCACGTCATAGAGCTTCGCCTTCGGCGCGATGTCGAGGATATTGCGTGCGATCATCATGCCGTGCGACGTGGAACGTGCGGAGCCAGGTTTGATGAGCTCGGGTGTAGGCTCCCCGGACGCCGGATCGATCACGCTGTGTGCAAGCCCCCCACCCCAGCAGGCTGGGTTATGAGCCTCAATGTCCTGCCGGTTCAGGCCCTGGTCAATAATGATGACATTGACGTTGTCTCCGGTCAGAGGGTGCAGTGCATTGATGCCCATCATCTCACGCACCCGACTGCGATTGCCGAAAACGCGTGCCGGCGCACAGGGGTGAAGGTCGCAAAGATGCACGACTGGATCCGCGCCGATAGTGCGAAGAATTCTCTCCGATGCTAGAACCTGCTCGTCGCTCCCCAGCGAGTCTTCGGGCTGCGGCGGCGCCTCCTGGAAATCGCCAAGACTTTGAAAAAACTCATGCGTATTGCGCAATTGCTTGATCGTATCGCTGTTCGGAAAGTCGAGCGAAACGACAAACTCTGTGAAATTCTCTGATTGAATATTCCGATCGGCCTCGCCTTGGATCATCCAACGCAAACCAAGCGACGGCGCGGCCACCATCTCCATTCCCAGTGAATCGATGACGTCGCTGCCGAGTATGCCTTCCAGGATCTCCCGGATACGAGCGCGAATAGCGTTGAGACTGCCTTCCGCATTGACGGTTTTCTGATCAGCTTTCACCACGAGATATTGACGCATGCTGGCCTCATGCAAATGCAGGCTTGTGCTGGTCTGCAATTTAAGCGAGCTTTGAGCATCCGCATATCATTCATTTGGTGGGCGCCATGGGACGATTCTTCGGTTTGGCTGATGGGATCGACGGCATCGACGGCATCGATGGCATCGACGGGATAGATGGTATAGATGGAATCTCCGCCATTGCGGCATCAGGCGGTGGCTTAGGTCCAAAGCCGATTGGCATTTCACCGGCCATTCACAAATTCGATCCACCAGACCATTCGAAGCCGGCAGAGAACTGGTTTCGTGGAAACAGGTGGCCGCCCGAGAGCGCTGAGCCGCCTCATAAGCCGTTCGTTGCTTGGCCGCGCACCAAAGTCACGACCTTTTCGCCCCACGCGAACGGAATGCTAACATTGCCGCCAAAGGGTTGGAGCACCGAACACTTCGGCATCGTGCTGCTGACCGAGTTCACCCAGAACACGAGTTGGGCGAGTGAAGATCTGTCGTCGTTTCTTCCCGCTGCTGCCGCGTTCGATGCCGAGCCCAATGAACTGACTGAGCTCATCGAGCTGATGGAGTTCCGTGCTGGAGTGATGTTGGAAGCGATGGCACAGGTTTCACGGCCTCATAGCTACTTCGCACGCATGCTGGGCTACTCGAAGGCAACGCATCCCAACACTGTATATCTACTCGAAGGCATGATGCGGATCGCGCAGTTTGTGGCCATGTACCACAAGTCGAAGCACCTGCGGCCGCGCCCCTCACAGCTTCTGCCGCAACTGTTGCCGCCCGTTCCTGTCCCTGGACACGCGTCTTTTCCGAGCGGGCACGCGACCGAGGCCTATATGGCACGACTCTGCCTCGGTAAGGTCTTCGAGAGCACCACCGCCGCTGTCGTTCCGTCCGCAAGGCTGGACGATGCCAACAATCCCCTGGAGCGCCTTGCCGAGCGGATCGCGCGCAATCGCGAGGTTCTCGGCCTGCACTACCGATCTGATAGCGTCGCGGGGCACGAGCTTGCACAACGGACATTCAAGCTCATGTTCCCCGACCCGCCGGGCACGCCGACCTGTCCAACCATCACAAAACTGCTCGACGCAGCGGCGCGAGAGTGGGAGGCTTTCGTCGTGCAAGAATAGCGAATGTGATCGGTTTGGGGCTAGAGCGGCACCCCCGCCGAGCGCAGCGCGTCTGCGGCATCGCGGCCAAATTGGCTATCCATCGCTGGGTGATCTTCGACGTATTTGCTCACTCTGAAATCTGGTGCAACGGCGAGCAGCTTGGCGACGGTCTGCCGCGCGTCCGCATGCTTTCCCGACAGCCACTGCGCAACCGCGAGCGCGCGCAGCGTGGAGACGTGGAGTCGATTAGCACGCAGCGAGCGGTTTGCGAACTCGATCGCTCGGCCATATTCGCCGGCGGCGAGTTCGGCAGTAGCCGCCATCGCCTCGTAGTAGCTGCGGCGAGGATCAAGGGGCGAAAGCCGTAGCGCTCGCCGGGTAGCGGCGATCGCAATGTCACCCTTGCCTTCAAAAGCGTGTGTGATGCCCTTCAGCAACCATGCGAGTGAGTCGTTAGGATTCGCCTCGATCGCAAGAGCCAAGCGGTCAGCCGCGATATCAAGACGTCGATGTACATGGATGTTGGCGTAAGCGTCCATCGCGAGTGCGACCGAGCAGTGCGGATCGGCGTCGAGGCTGCGCTGCGCGAAATCGATCGCTGCGCGTGCGTCCGCCACCCGATCGGCGGTCCAACCTTGACTGATGGATCGCGTGTGCCACGCGGCGAGCCAGGCATTTGGGAGAGGATGCGCCGGTGCCCGTTCGTGCAACGCCACCAGGAGCTCGCGGGAGCGTTCGAAGCTCGCGCGCGTCCAGCGATCCATCAGCGTGATGGCCGCGAACAGTAGCGTGTAGGAGCGCAGCGACGCCAATGGACTCGTGGTCGCTCGCTCGCTCTCGCTGATCAGAATCGCCGTCATTGCCGCGGCGCAGATCCATTCGGCAAGGTCGCGCGCCTGGCCGGCGTCGAGCGCGTCGACTTCGCGTGCCTCCCTCCACCGCACGATGCCCGAGCGCACATCGGTCAGCTCGATCACGAGTTCGGCACCCGTGCCCGATCGTGGGCTTCCGGCCAGCACGTAGTCCGATTGGAGATGCGACCAGATTTCGTGGAGGTCGAGCTGCTGTCGCCTTACAGAGCGGGTCGATAGACGCGAAATGACATCAAGCTCCTTGCTCCCCGACAAAACCGTAATGATCTCGTCGGCAAGCAGCTCGCCGAATGTGGCGCTGTCGTCCTGAGCAGCGCGCACCTCGAACGGCAGCACCGCAATCGCTGGCCGCAGCCGTGCGCTCTCGGTGAAGAGGAGTCCCGGCGGCTCCTCTGGTGGGCTCACCGTGAAAGCGCGCAACGGTTCGGCCATGCCCGGCGACTGCACGAAGCCGAGATCGTGCACGGTCGCGTCGAGGCCGTCGATCAAACGGTCGCGAAACTCCTGCGATGCCATGATGTGTCCGGGCTCTGCGATCGCGGCGAGCGAGCGGTTGAGCCCGCCCGCCACGCTCACCTGCACGGTCGAGGCGTGTGCACCCATCAGCAACCGCGGCGCGTTCGGCATGGCGCGGCACGCTGCCTGCAGCCGAAATGCCAGCTTCGCCGCCTCCGCTGCCGACGCGGCTTCGATCAGCCAAGCCTTTTGCCCTTCCTCGTTCACCGGCCGCCAGTTCGCATCCGGGCGAGAGGCCATCAACTGTTCGAGCGCACGCACATGCTCCTCGGATACGCCGCGCGCGAAAATTGCAAGCGTAGCCGGCCCTTCGATCTCCTCGATTTCCAGATGACTGCTGCTCCCCTCGGGCTTCGCCGCCTGCGCCCCCACCCGCCCCAGTTTGATCGCGGCGACCAGATCCTGCGTCTCCTTCGAGGGCTCGACGTCGAAGTCTTCGGCCAGCAGATCCCACAGCCGTTTGTAAGCCGCGAGCGCGCCGCCGATATCGCCGGCCTCGGCGCGCAGCCGCATCACGGTGCGCGCCGCCTCCTCGTCGGTCGGGTCGAGGTTGAGCAACGCGCGCGCCAGCTCGGCCTTTTCGAGCCCGACGGCTTCGCGCAGCGCCCGCGCGAGCGGGCGCACGAGCTGGTCGTGCAGCGCCTGCCGCTTGGCGATCAGCCACGAACGAAATGCTGGATCGATGGTCTCGACTTCGGCGAGCAACGTGTCGGTCAGCCGCTCGGTGTCGAGCAGGCGCGGATGCACTTTGCCCTCGCGCGCCAGCCGGAGAACGTCCCAGACATCGGTGCTGAGCTTGTCGCGATCGAGCGCGACGGTGACCTTGCTGGTCGTGACGATCTCGAACCCGATCGGATCGAACGCGGCGCGCAGCTCATAGAGCGCCTGGCGCAGCGAGCCGCGCGCCCGCTCCTCCGCGGTCTCGCTCCAGAGCGCGCCGATGAGGCGTTCCCGCGTCTCTTCCGTGCGGTCGGTCAGCGCCAAATATCCGAGCATCGCCCGACACTTACGGTTGGTGAGAAGGATCTCGCGGTCGTGAAAATTCGCCGTCATCCTGCCGAACAGCGCGAGGTGCACGCGTGGCGAGCCCACGACGTTCGATTGTGACTCGGCGGCGCGCTCTTCTGGCATGGCGGCTTCGTGGCGGATTCGGGAGGCTCGCCGGCAGGTTAACGCATCGACAAGCATCTCGGCCAGTGCGGCCACCGGAATGCCTGCAACGTACTTTCGCAGGGGTGAATCGTCCGCGCCGCAAGCGCCGCCTTGGCGATGGCCTGCCCCGGTTTGCGCAACGGGCGTCCTGCCGATCACGAATCGCCCGCAAGGCCGCTGCACCATGCCTCGATCGTCAAACCCGTTTTAACGGCGGGGCGGCATTCGTTCACCCGTTTGGATGATGCCTCCGCGGTGGCGTTTCGCACTATGTCCCGACACACGAGCTGGGGCAGCCGGGATGGGCAATCGCCTGGGAATGGTCTTCGTTCGGACCAGCGAGCGTATCCTCGAGTGCGAGCGGATGCTCGACGCGCAGCGCGCAGCTGCCGCGCAAGGCGGCAATCACATCATCGCGCAACACATTCTCAAGGCGCTCGAGTGCACTCATGCAATGCTCAAGAGCCATTGCGATGAGCAGCGGCGCGCGCTCGGCATTGCGCGGTTCTAGCAGCCAAATTCCGATCGAGCCGGCTCACAGTCCTCGAAATACCTTGGCTTCAGGCGAAAACGAATTCGCCGGCAACCAGAATGCGGCAGCGACGCTGGTTGCGCGCGCTTGTCATCGTGGCTTCATGAATCAGCGATCTTGATCCGCCGCAATGCTGAGCCCGCGATCGAGCCGAATGACATTTGTCGCGATGACTGACCATCTGTAGAGTTGGCGACCATTCGACAATCCGTCCAGGCGGGATCGCGAAGCCGGGAGAGCTCAGCGACGCGCAATCACGCGATTGCGCTGACGGGCGACTCGAATCCTGACGACCGGGAGGCAGCGCATTCGGGTCGGGCGAGACATCGTCCCGCAGCTACCCCAGCGCGTCACGCGACGCGCATCAGAGGCGTTATGGTCCGAGTCATCCAGATTTCCGATACGCATCTCAGCCCGACGAAACGGCACTTTGATGCCAACTGGGCGCCGGTTGCGCGCTTTCTCGCCGAGCACAAGCCTGATCTCGTCATCCACACCGGCGACGTCACGGTCGATGCAGCCGACCAGGAGGCCGATGCGACGCATTGCGCCGAACTGTTGCACGCGCTCGGCATCCCGGTCGTGGCGGTTCCGGGAAATCACGATGTCGGGGAGGTCGGCAATCCGTACCAGCCCGTGAACGACGAGCGCCTCGCGCGCTTTCGCCGCCACTTTGGCGACGACCGCTGGCTGCGCGATATCGAAGGCTGGCGCCTGATCGGGCTCAACTCGATGATCTTCGGCGGCGGGCGCGAAGACGCGCAGCAGACCGAATGGCTCGACGCCGCGATGGCGGACGCCGCCGGGCGGCGGATCGCCTGGTTCACGCACCGGCCGCTGTTCATCGATTCTCCGACCGAAGGCGACACCGGCTACTGGTCGGTGAAGCCGGAGCCGCGCCGCGCGCTGCTCGATCTGTTGCATCGCTATCGCGTGCAGATCGTCGCCAGCGGTCATCTGCATCGCTGGCACGAGATTGCGCTGAACGGCACGCATTACATCTGGGGGCCCTCGACCGGCTTTCTGGTCGGCGAAAAAATGGCGCCGCCGATGGGCGGCGCCGCGCGGCTCGGCGCCGTGATCTACGACATCGCCGGCGAGGCCATGGACGTCAGCATTCGCCCGGTGGCCGGACTGACCGACTATTGGATCGACGACGTCGTGCACGAGGTCTATCCGCCGCGCGACGCAAAGGCCTGAACGCCATGGCCGGCCTGACGCTGCGCGGAATCCAAAAGAGCTTCGGGGACGTGCCGGTCCTCAACAGCATCGATCTCGACATTGCGGACGGCGAGTTCCTGACGCTCGTCGGCCCGTCGGGATGCGGCAAGTCGACATTGCTGCGCATCATCGCCGGGCTGGAGACGCAGGACCGCGGCTCGGTGTCGATCGGCACTGCTGCGGTCGATCATCTGCGGCCGCATGAGCGCCGCGTCGCGATGGTGTTCCAGAACTACGCGCTCTACCCGCACATGACGGTGTTCGACAACATTGCGCTGCCGCTCACCATGACGCGGCTCAACCTGTTCGAGCGCCTCCCTTTGCTGCGGCGTCTCTCGCCGCGCCGCTCCCGCGTCATGGAGGAGATTGCGCGCGACGTGCGGGCCGTCGCCGAGCAGCTGCGGATCGAGAAATACTTTGATCGGCGCCCGGGACAGCTTTCCGGCGGGCAGCGCCAGCGCGTTGCGCTCGGGCGCGCGATGGTGCGCCATCCGGAAGCGTTCCTGATGGACGAGCCGCTGTCGAACCTCGACGCCAAGCTGCGCGTGCACATGCGCGGCGAGCTGACCGAGCTGCACGCCCGGCTCGGCGCCACGATGATCTATGTGACGCACGACCAGATCGAGGCGATGACGATGTCGGATCGCCTCGCCGTGATGGATCAGGGCGACATCCTGCAGCTCGGGACACCGAGCGAGGTCTATGAGCGCCCCGCCTCGATCGCGGTCGCGCAGTTCATCGGCAGCCCCGCGATCAACCTCATTCCGGCGCACATCGGGCTTGGCGGCCATGTCGAGCTGCTCGGCCGAAGAGTCCCGATCGACGCGCGCAATGCCCCAGGCTCCGGATTGACGATCGGCGTGCGCCCGGAAGCGATGCGAATAGGAAGCGGGCCATGTGCGGTCGCGTGCAAATTCCGCCGGCGCGAAAATCTCGGCGCGGAAAGCATCCTGCATTTCGACCTCGCGGCCTCTCCCGCGGTGCCGGTGCTTTGCCGCGTCGGCAATGATGTACCGGTCCCGGAAGGCGAGGTGATGCTCGCCTTCGAGCCGCGCGATTGTCACGTATTCGACGACAAGGGCCGCCGCATCGAGGTCGCGAGCGACGACGCCGCAAGCGGCCGCGAACGGCTCCGCGCCGGGGAAGCCCGGTGAGCGCGCTGGTCGCAGAGGTCGCAACGCTCGACGCCGCGCCGCCGGCGCGGCGGCAGCAGTGGGTCGAGCGGCTCGCCGGGCTCGGGTTCGCGACGCCGGCCTTCATTCTGCTGCTGCTCACCAATCTGGCGCCGCTCGCCGCGCTCGCGTTCCTGAGCTTCACCAATTACGAGCTCGGTGCGCTCGAATTCGCGTTCGTCGGCTTCAAGAACTTCCATGCGGCGCTGCAGGACCCGGTGATCCGCCGCTCCGTCGCCAATACGCTGCTTTACGTCGCGATCGTCGTACCCGGCGCCGTGCTGCTCTCGCTCCTGGTCGCGATCCTGATCCACCGTCGCACGCGCACGCGCGGCCTCTATGAGGTGATCTATTTCCTGCCGGTCACCTCGACTCTTATCGCAATGGCGACGATGTGGCAGTTCCTGCTGCATCCCAATCTCGGGCTGATCAACCAAACGCTCAAGCGACTTGGCTTCGGCGAGGTCGCGTTCCTGAGCGAGCCGCGCCTCGTCATTCCGACGCTTGCCGCGATCGGGATCTGGCAACTCGTCGGCTTCAACATGGTGCTGTTCCTCGCCGGCCTGTCGGCGATTCCGCGCGACCTGTACGAAGCCGCCGACATCGACGGCGCGAGTCATCCGATCGATCGTTTCCTGAAGGTGACCTGGCCGATGCTCGGGCCGACCACGATGTTCGTGATCGTCACGACCTTCATCACGGCGTTCAAGATCTTCGACACCGTCACCGTGATGACGCATGGCGGGCCAGGCGGCGCCTCGGAGGTCCTGCTCTATGCGATCTACCTCGAAGGGTTTCAATACTTCCACATGAGCTACGCCGCCACGCTGACGCTGATCTTCCTGGCGTTCACGCTGGTGTTCTCGGTGCTGCAGACCTTCATCCTCGATCGGCGGGTGCACTACTGATGCCCGCGCCGGCCGCAGCCGCACGCCCCCTCACCCCGGTCGCGATCCGGCTGCGACGGCTCGCGTCGCTCGCGCTGGTCCATGCGGTGTTGATCGCCGGCGCCGTGTTCATGCTGCTGCCGTTCGTGTTCATGCTCACGAGCGCGATCAAGCCGCCGGGCGAGATCTTCGAGGCGACATTCCGGCTCTGGCCGCGCCAGTTCTATGGCCTGCAGAACTTCGAGTCCGCGCTGACCACGGCGCCGCTGTTACGCTTCCTGCTCAACGGCGTCATCGTCTGCGGCGGAATCCTGGTCGTGCAGCTGCTGGTCGCGATCCCGTGCGCCTATGCGCTCGCCAAGCTGAAGTTTCCTGGCCGGCCGGTGCTGTTCGCGCTGGTGCTGCTCGGGCTGTGCATCCCGGTGCAGGCGCCCTCGCTCCCGCTCTACATCGCGTTCGCCGAGCTCGGCATTCTCAACACTTACGTGTCGATGATGATGCCGTTCTTCCTCTCGGTGTTCGCGATCTTCCTGTTCCGCCAGTTCTTCAAGACCTATCCGGACGAGATCATCCAGGCGGCGCGGCTCGACGGCGTCGGCGAATTCGAGATCGTGTGGCGCATCGTGGTGCCGAGCGCATGGCCGGCGATCGCGGCCTTTTCGGTGTTCTCGGTCGTGGCGCACTGGAACGACCTCTACTGGCCGCTGATCGTCATCTCCGACACCAAGCTCGCAACGCCGCCGCTCGGCATGATGTATTTCGCGGATTCCGAGCTCGGCTCGAACTACGGCGCGCTGGCAGCCGGCGCGACCATCATCACGGCGCCGCTGGTGATCGCGTTCCTGATCGCCCGGCGCCGCTTCATCGCCGGCATCACGATGACCGGCATCAAATGAATCCAACCGCAGCCAGGGGAGAACCATCAATGCTGCATCGTCGAGACCTCTTGAAAAGTGCCGCGGCCGTCGGGACCGCGGCGATCTCAAGCCCGTTCGTGACGCGGTCCGCGCACGCTCAAGCTGTCACGCTGGACGTGCTCTATGCCTTCCCGGCCTTCGCGAAATTTCATGAGCCGATCGCGCAGGAGTTCATGAAGCGGCAGTCGGAGATCAAGATCCAGTTCCGCGCGCCGGCGGCGAGCTACGACGAAGGCCACCAGACCATGCTGCGCCAGGCCGTCACCAATCAGCTGCCGGACGTCTACTACTCGGGCTATCACCTGCTCGCCGAGCTCGTGCGCACGCTGGTCAAGCGCAACCAGATCACCGAGGTCGCGCCGTTCCTGCAGAAGGAAGACGCCGCGTGGCGCACGGCGAACTATGGTGACGGCATCCTGGCGCTCGGCGGGGTGGACGGCAAACTCTACGGCCTCGCCTTCAACGCCTCGCTGCCGATCATCTATTTCAACGAGCAGCTGGTGAAGGCTGCGGGCGGCGACCCGAACAAGATGCCGGACAATTGGGCCGACATGATCGCGCTTGGCGTCAAGATCAAGGACAAGGGCTCGGACCTTGCCGGTATCGCCTACAACATCCACGACTGGCCGGATGATTGGCTGTTCCGCTCGATGATCCTGCAGGGCGGCGGGCAGATGCTCGACTCGTCCGAGGCCGCCGCCGGCTTCGGCAATGAGGTCGGCCTGAAGGCGCTGCGCTACTGCCGCCAGTTCGTCGCCGACGGCAAGATGCCGCTGATCGACTGGGACTCCTCGCGCCAGCAGTTCATCGCCGGCAAGATCGGCATCTTCGCCGACACGCCCGCGCGCTTGCGCCAGGTCACCGACCTGATCGGCGACAAGTTCACGCTGCGCACCTGCACGTTCCCGATCGACGACAAGCAGAAGGGCGGGCTGCCGACCGGCGGCAATGCGGCGATCATCACGGCGAAAGATCCCGCAAGGCAGCGCGCCGCCTGGGAGTTCCTCAAATTCGTCAGCGGCCCGGAAGCGCAGAAGATCGTGGTCGAATCGACCGGCTACATGCCGACCAATCTGCGCGCCTCGGGGCCGGACTTCCTGGCGCCGTTCTACGACAAGAACCCGAACTTCCGTACGGTGTCACAGCAGGTCGAACGCGCCAGGCCCTGGCAGGGCTACCCGGGCGGCCAGTCGGTCAAGATCTGGCGCACGCAGCGCGAGATCATCAACGCCGTGATGCGCGGCGAGACGACGCCCGAGGCAGGCCTCGAACGGATCGTCAAGGAAAGCAATGCCTTGATGAAGAGCTCGTAGGGCGAGCGATCGGACTGCGGCCGGTGACGAAGCGCCGGCCGCGCGCGATTGCGCTGCCGCTCGCGCGGCTGTCCAAGGTCAAGTTGGTGATGCTGATCGCGGGCGGCATGAACAAGGTGCCGGTCATCGCGGCCGCGTTGCGCAACCGGATCGGCAACATCCTCATCAGCGACGAGAAGGCCGCCGGCGCCGCCATCGGATTGGCTGAACGCGGATCCTGAGCCGGTCTTCCGCGGCATCAAGGCGCCGCGCGGAATCAAACCTCGACAACCAGATAATCCTCCTCGACGAGCACCGGAAAGGTCTCAGCGACGTAAGGACCTTTGACGAGGTCCTCGCCGGACTCGACCGTCACGGCAAATGGCCGCGCCTTGACGGAGTTCGGGTCACACCAGGACTGCCCGGTTCGGATGTCGAACTCCCAGCCGTGCCACGGGCAGCGCAGGAATTCCTGGTGCCGCGCGAGGCGGTAGCTGCCGGGGCCGTCGGATTGCACCAGCGGCACGATCTTGCCGTGGCACAAGGGACCGCCGGCATGGGGACAGCGGTTCGCGAGCGCGAAATACTCGCCGTTCAGATTGAACACGCCGATCTCGCGGCCCGCGACCGTCACCAGCTTGGGCTTACCCGGCATGACCTCGCCGGCACGCGCAACGACCTGTCGGCTCACAACGCGTACAACGCCTTGGCGTTGTCCCGGAACACCTGCGCGCGCTGCTCTTCGGTGAGCTGGGTCTTGAACGCGCGGTGCGGATCGTCGAAGTCCCAATGCGGATAGTCGGTCGAGAACATCAGCCGGTCATAGCCGATGAGCTCCATGATCGCGGCGAGATCACGCGGGTTTTCCGGCTCCTCGATCGGCTGCGTGGTGAAGTAGAAGTGCTCACGCACATATTCGGAGGGCGGGCGCGTGACGTGCGGCGTCTCCTTGCGCATGCGCTCCCAATGTTTGTCCATGCGCCACGAGAGCGCCGGCACCCAGGCGAAGCCGCCTTCGATCAGCACGATCTTGAGATTGGGAAAGCGCGCGAACACGCCCTCGAAGATGAGGCTTGTCATCACGGCCTGCATGTTGCCGACCATGGCGTAGTGTTCCTGCATGTAGTAAGTCGGCCAGCCGGAGCCGGTCGAGGCGTGCCCGCCGCTGTAACCTTGCACATGCAGCCCGATCGGGCGGCGCGCGCGTTCGGCCGCCGCGTAGATCGGCCAATAGCGGCGATGGCCGAGCGGGTCGCTCGAACGCGGCGACATCAGGATCTGCACGAAGCGCGCGTCATCGGCGCGGCGCTCGATCTCCTCGACCGAGAAGACGGCGTCCTCCTGCGGCACCACGATGCCGGCGCGCAGGCGCGGCTCCTCACCGACCCAGCGCTCGAGTTGCCAGTCGTTCACGGCGCGCGCGAGGGCGCCCGCGAAGTCGAGATTGCGCTCCTCCATGCCGGCGCGGCTGAGCGGCATCAGCATGCCGACCTCGACTCCGTTCATGTCGAGATGCTGGCGCCGCATCAGATCGAGGTCGCTGCCCGGCGGTCCCTGCTCGGGAAACGAGTCGACCCGCATGCCGGCCGCCATCATGCGCGGATACGGCAGCTGCCCGGTCAGACCGTGACGCACATGCTCGCCGAAGGTCTTCACATGCTCGCGCCAGCGTTCTGGGAGGAACGGATGCAGCTCCGCGGGCGTGCGGAAGGCCGGATGGATATCGCAATCCACGATCGTCAGCCGCTGGGCCGCGGTTCTTTCGCGTACGGTGATGTTCATCGCACCGTCTCCTCGCGTTGTGCCGGATTATCGCGCAGCACGGCCCCTTCGCGCAAACGCGGATAGGTCGTGAGCGGATTGTCGATCATGAGCTTGCGCACCAGCGCGTCGGAAAGCCCGCCCGGGAGCACGTCGTCGCCATCGAAATGCCAGTGCGGAAAATCGGTCGAAAACAACAGCATCTCGTCGGAACCGAGCTGTTCCAGCGTGCGCGCGAGCAGTTCGGGCTGGCCGAACGGCGCATCGATCGGCTGCAAGGTGAGCCGCACATGCGCGCGGATGATCTCGGCCGGCGCGCGGTCGAGCCACGGCACTTCGGGGCGCACGCCGCGCCAGAGCTTGCCGGTGCGCCACATCAGCGGCGGCAGCCAGGTGATACCGGATTCGCTCAGCACCAACTTCAGCGTGGGGAATTTCTGAAACACGCCTTCGGTGACGAAGCTGACCAGCTGGTTCTCGAACGCAGAGGACTGCGCCACATAGTCCTCAAGCTTGTGGGACGGCCAGCCGGCCGGGGTCGGCGCGCGCTGATAGGTGCTGCCGGCGTGAATGCCGATCGGCAGCTGAAGCCGCTCCGCGGCCGCGTAGATCGGCCAGTAGAGCCGCCGCCCGAGCATCAGGTCGCCCATGGCGAGCAGCATGATCTGCACGAAGCGCTGGTCGGCGGCGACACGCTCGATCTCGGCGACGGCGGCGTGCGGATCGTGCGTCGGCACGACGATCGAGGCACGCAGCCGCGGCTCGCGATCGAGCAGCTCGCGCGCGACCCAGTCGTTCACCGCCGCGCACAGCGCGGCCGCCATGTCCTCGTTGAACAGCGCGATCGCGCCGTGCAGCGGATTGCAGATCGCGAGCCGCGTACCGAACCGATCGAGCGCTTCGCACCGCAGCAGGTCAAGGTCGCCGCCCGGCGTACCGGTCGGGCCGCGCCAGTCCGGCCGCGCGCTCAGCGGCGCGTTCGGCGGATAGCTCGTGAGCTGAAAGCCCATGCGGTCGATGTGCCGATTGGCGAACTGGTCGCGCCAGTAGTCGGGCAGATAGCGCAGCAGCGCCGAGGCCGGCGGCATCGCCGGGTGCAGATCGCAATCGATCGCGCCGTTCGGAACTTGCATCACGGCTCCATCTCGCGGTCGGCTGGCCGCCACGCGTTCAGCCGGCGGTCGATCGCGACCACGATCGCATTGATGAGGAGCACCAGCGCGGTCGCGACCACGATCCCGGTGAACACCCCGACGGTATCGAAGTTCTGGCGCGAGTTCTCGATCAGAAACCCAAGCCCTTCATTGCCGACCAGGAACTCGCCGATGATCGCCGCGCTGACCGCGCGCGGCAGTGCGATCTTCAATGCCGCAAAGAAGAACGGCATCAGCGAGTTCCAGATAACCTCGCGCGCAATCCGTGTCTCGCTCGCGCCGACCACGCGCGCCATGTCGATCAGCCGCCGATCGACATTGCGGATCCCGGCGAATACCGCGATGAACACCGGATAGAACACGAGCAGACCGACCAACAGCAGCTTCGGCGCGTCATCGATGCCGAACCAGAGAATGAACAGCGGCACCAGCGCGTATTTCGGAATTCCGACCGATGCCATGATGTAGGGCTCGATCGCGTCGCTGAAGCGCGGCACGCGACGCAACAGAAACGGCAGCGCGACGCCGAAGAAGCAGCCGACCGCAAAGCCGAGCACCGAGAGCCGCAGCGTGACATAGACATGGCGCGGCAGCACGCCGGACGGCGTGTCGGCGATAATGCGCCAGAGCACCTTGAGCGGATCGGCGACGTAAAGTGGTCCGGCAACATCCGCGCCGACCTTCCAGCCGATGAGCAGCATCAGCGCGAGGCCGAGGCGGCCAAGTGCGACGCGATACGGCCGCGCGAGCGGCGCTGCAGCGAGATCGAGCGCTGAGTCCTGCGTGGTCATTGCAGCTGCGCCCTGATGCGCTGATAGAGCGCGGCAAAGTCCGGGTGAGTCATGATGCCGCGAATGTCGCGCGGGCGCGGCAGCGTGATCGCGTGCTCGCCCGCGATCGTGGTCGGCGCGCGAGAGAGCACGAGCGCGCGGTCGCCGAGCGCGATCGCCTCGGCGATGTCGTGGGTGACGAACAGAATGGTCTTGCGTCCGAGGTTCCAGAGTCGCAGCAGGTCTTCCTGCAATTGCGTCCGCGTCTGCGCGTCGAGCGCGCCGAACGGCTCGTCCATCAGGATCACCGGCGGATCGTAGACCAGGGTGCGGATCAGCGCGGCGCGCTTGCGCATGCCGCCGGACAGCTCATGCGGATAGTGGTGCTCGAAACCGGCGAGTCCCGCGGCGCGCATCAGCATGTCGGCACGCGCGCGGCCCTCCGCATCGAGCCGGCCCTGGACCTCGAGCGGAAACAGTACGTTCTCCAGGGCTGTGCGCCACGGCAGCAGATTGTCCTCCTGCGTGACATAGCCGATGCGGCAGGACAGTCCTGGCCGGAGCGCTTTCGGATCGCCGATTGGTGCGATCTCGGACTGGAAGCGCACTTGCCCGCCGCTCGCGCCGTCGATCTGGGCAATCAAATTCAACAGCGTGGTCTTGCCGGCGCCCGACGGTCCGATGAGGGTGAGGAATTCGCCTTCCTTGACGGTGAAACTCAGGCCGCGGATCACCCAGTGCGCATCATGGCCGCTGCGCCCGTCGAACCGTTTTTCCAGATCGCGAATTTCGAGCAGCGCCATGATCAACTTCCTGCCTGCATCCGCACGTCGGATGGCGGGCGCCAACGCAACAGCCGCCGCTCCAGCGCGTTGACGCTCCAATTGCCGAGGAACACGATGCAGGTGGTCGCAACCAGCGCCACGAAGACGCCGGTCGTGTCGAAGTTCATCGCGCCAAGTTGGATCAGATAGCCAAGGCCACGATTGGACGAGATCAGCTCCGCGATCACAGCGCCGCCGATCGCGTAAGGCAGCGCAATGCGGAAACCGGTGAAGATATACGGCACGGCGCCGGGAAAGATGATGTGGCGCGCGAGGTGGCGTTCGTTCGCTCCGACCACCTGCGCCATCTGCACCAGCTTGATGTCGAGCGCGCGGACGCCGGCCTGTGCGCTGAAATAGACGATGAAGAACACCGTGATCGCGACTAGGGCGATTTTTGATGCGATGCCGATGCCAAACCAGAGAATGAACAGCGGCGCGAGCGCGAGCTTGGGGGCGCCATAGCCACCGACCATGAAGGGATCGAGAATGGCGCTGACAACAGGATAGCGCCGCAACGCGAACGGCAGCGTCGCGGCCGGCACAGCGCCGATCAGAAAGCCCGCGACCGCCTCACTCAGCGTTATGCCGGCGTGACGCAGCAGATCGCCGCTTGCGATGCCGGCCATCACGCGCGTCAGCACGCCGACCGGCGAGCCGATCCAATAGGTGCCGAACGCAACACTGAGAACCTGCCATGCGACGACGAGAACGAGCAGAACGGTGATCTGATCGGCGCGTGCGCGCAGCGTCGCGACGAGCCGCCCGGAGGGCGGTCGGCCGGAGACTTCCTGCGGCGCGCTCCCGTTCATGTGACTGCACCAACCTTGATCGCGACGCGATTGTGGCTCAGAGCAGCGGCTGATTCATTCGTGCATGATCCTTTCCGAAAGACCGGGTCGTGCACTAGATTTGGCGCAAATGATAAGGTGAGGACGCGCCATGTTCAAATGCCACGGACGCGCTGCACTTATGATCGCACTGGCGATTGGGCTTGGTCCCACGCCGGGCAAGACGGAAGACATCAGCGTCGTCATGGCATTGCCGGCTGCGACGCTCACCTTCAGCGCGCCGTTCCTCGCCGAGGACGCAGGCTTCTTCAAAAAGGAAGGCCTGAAGGTCAGTTTTCGCAATATCGTCGGCGTCGGGTCGGTCAACGCGGTGATCGCCGGCAGCGCCGACTTCACCATGGGAACCGGGCCGGTGTTCCTGCGCGCCGCCGCGCAGGGCCAGCGCCTCTACGCGATCGCGAACGTGGTCGACCGGCCGCTGGTGGAGCTGGTGCTGCGCAAGGACGTCGCCGATGCGGCCGGGCTGAATGACAAGAGCTCGCTCGCCGACCGTGCGAAAGCCATGAAAGGCAGGACCATCGCGATCCAGGGCGTCGGCAGCATCGTGCACGCGTGGCAGCGCCTGGTCGCGCGCCGCGG
>Ga0081539_10003434_pt1 | contig 19485 bp, 16 predicted proteins | sample TabmetS4T2R2_FD_71023 | JGI IMG/M metagenome (GOLD analysis project Ga0081539, IMG submission 71023) | Tabebuia heterophylla rhizosphere microbial communities from the University of Puerto Rico - S4T2R2 | ecosystem: Host-associated > Plants > Roots > Rhizosphere ...
GGCGGCTGCGGCTCGAGGGCTTCATCGTGCTCGACCATGCCGACCAGAATCAGCCCTTCTTCCGCGACATGACCGAGTGGCTCACCTCCGGCCGCATCAAGTGGCAGGAAACGGTCGAAGTCGGTCTCGAAAATGCGCCGACGGCGCTGATGAATCTCTTCAAGGGCGCGAATTTGGGCAAGATGCTCGTGAAGCTGGCGTAGCCGGGCCAAACGCGCCTACCTTTGTGACCTCCGCCGCCAGGTGAGGGGGTTGCCGCGTGTTCCGGACGGTCATTGTTCTAGCGCTCATGCTGGGCGCGCAGGTGGCAGGGGCCGCGTCATACGGCCGTATAGACGACGCAAGACTTCGGAACGCCGCAAGCGAGCCGGCCAACTGGCTGACGTACGGCGGCACCTACTTCGAGCAGCGCTACTCGACCCTGGACCAGATCGACGCAACGAACGTCGGCAAGCTCGCGCCCGCGTGGTCCTTCGATTTCGACACCTATCGCGGACAGGAGACGACGCCGATCGTCGTGGACGGCGTGATGTACGCCACCACCGCATGGAGCAAGGTCTTCGCGCTCGACGCGAAAACGGGCAAGCAGATCTGGTTCTACGATCCTGAGGTGCCCGGCGCGGCAGGCCCGAAGCCTTGTTGTGACGTGGTGAACCGCGGCGCCGCTGTCTACGACGGCAAGGTGTACGTCGGCACCGTCGATGGACGGCTCATCGCGATCGATGCACAGACCGGCAAGCTGGTCTGGAGCGTGCTCACTGTCGACCCGAAATGGATGCACTCCATCACCGGCGCACCGCGCATCGCGCGCGGCAAGGTGTTCATCGGCAACGGCGGCGGCGAGTTCGGCGGTCGCGGATATGTGAGCGCATACGACGCGAAGAGCGGCAAGCTCGTGTGGCGCTTCTACACGGTGCCGGGCGATCCTGCGAAGCCCGCGGACGGTGCCGCTTCCGACGACGTGCTTGCGCGACTCGCGCGGCCCACGTGGCATGGCGAGTGGGCTCCCTATCGCGGCGGCGGTCATCCGTGGAACGCCATTGTCTACGATCCGGACTTCAATCAGCTCTACATCGCCACCGGCAACGGCTTTCCGCTCAACCGCAAGTTCCGCTCGGACGCGAAGGGCGACAACCTCTTCATCGCCTCCGTCGTCGCACTCAATGCGGACACGGGCAAGTACGTGTGGCATTACCAGGAAACGCCGGGCGAGAGCTGGGACTACGACGCCGTGCAGGACATGGTGCTCGCCGATCTGAAGATCGGCGGCAACGCGCCGCGCAAAGTGTTGCTGCACGCACCGAAGAACGGATTCTTCTACGTGCTCGAGCGCTCTTCGGGCAAGGTGCTGTCAGCGAAACCGTACGTGTCGGAGATCAACTGGACGCGAGGCCTCGATCCCGTCACCGGCCGTCCGGACATTCCGCCCGAGGCGTACTACGTGAACGCGCCGTTTACGAGTCAGCCCGGCATGGGTGGCGCGCACGGCTGGCAGCCGCCTTCGTTCAGCCCGAAGACGGGACTCATCTATTTTCCGGCGGCCGAAAACTCGTCGTACCTCATCGCACCCGAGAAATACGAATACATCCCGGGCATCGACAATCCCGGCATCATCAACGGCGCATTGCCGCCCAACACACATGGGGCGTCTCCGGCGACGGGCCCGCGCTCGAAGTCGTATCTGCTCGCCTGGGACCCGGTGGCGCAGAAAGCGGCCTGGAAAACGGATGTACGCGGCGGAGGCGGCACGCTGGTCACTGCCGGCAATCTCGTCTTCCAGGGTCGCAGTCGACAGGGCGTGCTCGGCGAGCTCGCGGCATTTCGTGCAGACACGGGGCAAGAGGTGTGGAGCTACCAGACTCCCAATAATATTATGCAAGGCCCCGTCACGTATTCCATCGACGGTGAGCAGTACGTCGCCGCGGCTTCAGGCGCAGGCGGCGCCAACATTCTGTTCGGAATGGAACCGGCCTACGCGCGGCAGGTGGGGCGCATGGTCGTCTTCAAGCTCAATGGCACGGCAAAGTTGCCGGACGATCCGCCGCATGCACCGACCCCGACTCCGCCCACGGAAACATGGCCGGCTGCGACGATCGACAAGGGCCGCGGTCACTACGCGAAGTTTTGCGGTCGATGCCACGGCCTGAACATGATGGCCGCGAACATCGTGCCGGACCTGCGTCGCTCGGCAGCGCTGCAAGATGCAGAGGCGTGGAACGCGATCGTGCTAGGCGGCGCGCTCGAAAAGCAGGGAATGGTGAGCTGGGCGAAGTTCCTCTCACCCGAAGACGCAGCGGCTGTGCGTGCTTATGTCGCCGACGAAGCACGCAAGCTCGCAGCCGCGCCCAGCAAGCCCTAACGACGCTCGCCGGGCGCGGCTTCGGTCACGCAGGTACGCCGATCGTGATGGTCCCCGTGAAACCGTTGGTGGCATCGCCCGAGAGCGACGGCGTCATCAGCGCGATCTGCGCGTCGGTGTTGTCGCCAAAGACGTTGTCATTGTCGACCGTGACGCTCGAGAGATTGTTCACGCTCGCGCTGTAGCCGGTGGCGCTGCTGTAAACGGAGCTGCAAATGTCGCGCGGCAAGGCCATCTGCGAGGTCAGTATCTTGTTCGTATAGAGCGTCGCCATCGCGAGGCTCGGATACACCTCGAAGTGAATGTGCGGGTAGCGGCCGGAATAGCATCCCGGAAAGATCGTCGTGAACGTTGCCTTGCCGCTGCTGTCCGTCACCTGCACGCCGCGCAGGAAATTCTCGTTCGCGACCGAGCTGGAGTAGATCGAGTAATTCCCGTCTCGCGTGCAATGCCAGATGTAGATCGCGGCCCCGGCCAGCACGGCGCAGCTCTGATTCGTATTCACGACATTCAGAGTCAGCGCGAGAGGAACGCCGGGCGCGGTGTTCGTGGATGAGCCGAAGCTGCTGCGAATGTCACTGCGCACGATGCCGCTCTGGTTGAGCACGTTCGCGGCCTGGCCGTTCACCGTGTTCGAGCCATCCGCAGGATATGGGCCCTGCGTTTCCTCGGGATCCGCAAGACAGGTGCCGGTGGTTGTCGTGGTGGTCGTCGTGGTGCCGCCGGTGGTGGTCGTGCCCGACGAGCCTGTGGAACCCGTGGACGACGACGAGGACGATGTGCTCGACCCGTCACCGCCACCACATGCTGCGACCAGAGCCGCGGAGCCGCCGGCGACGAGCCAACTCAGTACGCGCCGTCGCTGCCGCGTCTGGGCGGCGATGCGCTCGAGATCGTGTTGAAGTCCGAGGTCGTGATCGTGGTACGGGGAATTCTTCATGCGCATCACTCCAGTGGTGTGCGCAGTAGAGTAGGGGCGAGCTTCCCCGGAGACTGTCAAGAAGCGTTAGGATTGCGCAGCGTTTCCCTGGAAGGCGGCTCATGAAGTTTCGGTTTTCCGCAACCGTCCTGATTTTCACTTTAATTGCGTCCGTACCGCTTTCCTACGCGGGCGGCGGGATGCGGCCGGAGCACGCCGAGCGCGGCATGGTGGCGAGCGTGCACTACCTGGCCTCCCAGGCAGGCGTGGACATGATGAAGGCCGGCGGAAACGCCGTTGACGCTGCTGTGGCAACGGGTTTTGCGCTGGCTGTGGTGTTTCCCAACGCAGGCAATATCGGCGGCGGCGGGTTTCTCCTGATGCGCACGCCGGACGGCAAGACACGCTTTCTCGACTTCCGCGAAAAGGCGCCCGGCAAGGCGAGCGAGACGATGTACCAGGACGCGCAGGGGAACGTGATCCCTGGGCTCAGCACGGTGGGCTACAAGGCCGCAGGCGTTCCCGGTACCGTGAAAGGCCTGGTGTATGCCGAGCAGCGCTACGGAAAGCTCGGGCTCAAGCGCGTGATTGCACCGGCCATCAAGCTCGCGCGCGAGGGCTTTGCACTCGGATGGAGCGATGCGCGCCAGATGAGCAACGACAAGGGGCTCGCGCAGTTTCCCGACTCGAAACGCATCTTCCAGAACGGCGGCAAGGGATGGAAGCAGGGCGAGATCCTCAAGCAGCCGGAACTGGCGCGCACGCTCGAACGCATCGCCGCCGCGCCGGACGATTTCTACACGGGCAGGATCGCGCGCGAGCTCGCCGAGTTCGTGCAGCAGGGCGGCGGGCTCATCACGGTCGACGATCTCGCGAACTACGAAGTGAAGGAACGCGAGCCGGTGCGCGGCACGTATCGCGGGCTCGAAGTCATCAGCGCGCCGCCGCCGTCCTCGGGCGGCATCGCGCTGCTGGAAGTGCTGAACATTCTCGAAGGCTACGATCTCGCGAAGGCAGGCCTCGAGTCCGCCGAGGCCGTGCATCTCGTGGCGGAAGCGTATCGGCGTTCGTTCTTCGATCGCGCGCAGTTTCTGGGCGACCCGGACGTCATCGATACGCCGGTCGCACAGCTCGCGGAGAAAAAGTACGCGGTGGAGTGGCGGAGCACGATCAAGGTGGATCGTGCGACACCCTCCCGCGCGCTCGAGCGGCCGAACGTCTCGACCGAGCTGACACGCTTTGCAGCCGAGCATCCCCTGATGGTGCCCGGGCATGAGTCCATGCAGACGACGCACTATTCGATCGTCGATGCCGAAGGAGCCGCGGTCGCCGTGACGACGACGCTGAATGGCAGCTACGGCTCGAAGGTCACGGTGGGCTCGCTCGGGTTTCTGCTGAACAACGAAATGGACGACTTTACGAGCAAGCCGGGGGTGCCGAATTTTTACGGCCTGATTCAGGGTCAGGCGAATGCCATCGCACCCAACAAGCGCCCGCTGTCGACGATGACGCCTACTATCGTCGTGAAGGACGGGAAGCTCTGGCTCGTACTGGGAACGCCCGGCGGCTCGACGATCATCACCACCGTCGCGAATGTGCTGATCGGTGTCGCGGACTTCGGGCTGGATATTCAGCAGGCCGTGAACGCGCCGCGCTTCCACCATCAGTGGATGCCGGACCGTCTCATGCTCGAGCGCGACCGCTTTTCGCCGGATACGGTGAACCTGCTGAAGTCGCGCGGGCACACAGTGGGGTTCGGTGTCGGCGGCGACGCCGAGTGCATTCAGATCGATCTGCAGACCGGCGAGCGCCTCGGCGCCAGCGACGCGCGCAACGAGAATGGCAGAGCCGTGGGGTATTAGATGTCACGCCGTGCCCGGTTGCTCGACGATGCCACGTTCCGCCGCCTTTGCCGGGCGCGGGACTACGGGCACGTCTACTACAGCGGACCGATAGACACCGAAGCGCTGGCGCGTGAAGCGTCGCTCTCGATGTGGCATTTCCATCGGCTGTTCATTGAAGCGTTCGGCGTCACACCGCACGATTTTCTGACGGAGCTGCGCATTGCCCGGGCCAAGCGCCTGCTCGCCTCGGGAACGTACTCGGTGACGGACGCCTGCTTCGAATCCGGCTATGCGAGCCTCGGCTCGTTCAGCATGAGGTTTCGTCAGCGGGTGGGGCGGTCGCCGAGCGAATATCAGCGCCAGGTGCGTCGGGTGTTCGGCGTAGTTGCGCCGGAGCGCTCCATTTACATTCCGACCTGCTTTTTGTGGCACGCAGGCCTCGCGGCGGCCTAGATACAGCAAAAATCAAGAAGCGCGCTGCGGCTGTCGCACGCTAGTCTGCGCGCCCACGAAATCCACGGAGGTGCGCCATGATTCAGCGAATGTCCCATGCCAGCATTTTTGTGACCGATCACGACGCGGCGATCGATTTCTACGTGGGCAAGCTCGGCTTCGAGCTGAAGAACGACCAGAGCCTGCCGAACTTCCGCTGGGTCACCGTTGCGCCGAAGGGGCAGTCGGAGCTGGAGATCATCCTCTACAAGCCGCACAGCGGCCCGAACCTGCCGCAGGCCGACGTCGATCGCATCCTGGAGCTCATGAAGAAGGGCGCGTTCGGCGCGGGTGCGTTCGCGACGGCGGATTGCCGCAAGACGTACGAAGAGCTGAAGGCGAAGGGCGTCGAGTTCGCATCGCCGCCCAAGGAGCAGTTCTACGGCATCGAGGCCATTCTGCGCGATCCGTTCGGCAACTGGTTCAGCATGACGCAGCCGAAGTAGCGCGCTCCTAGCGCTGCTGCTTCAGCCAGTCATCGCGCAGCAGATGCTTCTGCACCTTGCCTGAAGGGGTGCGGGGCAGGGCGGGCAGGATCTCGAACCGCTTCGGCACCTTGAAGCGTGCGAGGCGGCTCTGGCAGTGCGCGGTGAGCGTGGCCACGTCGAGCGAGGAGCCGGCGACGGGGACGACGAATGCGCAGCCGACCTCACCCCACTGTGCGTCGGGGATGCCGAGCACGGCAACGTCGCCGACCGCGGGCAACTCGACGATGACGGCTTCGACCTCGGCCGGATACACGTTCTCGCCGCCGGAGATGAACATGTCCTTGATGCGATCGACGATCGTGTAGAAGCCGAGATTGTCGCGCACGGCGACGTCGCCCGTGCGAAACCAGCCGTCCTGAAATGCAGTTTTGTTCAGCTCGGGACGCCGCCAGTAGCCGGGCGTGACGTTCGCACCGCGCACCCAGATTTCGCCGGGCGCGCCGACGCCAACGTCGTTCCCTTTCTCATCGACGAGCTTCATGTCGACGGTGAGATGCGGCAGGCCCACGGCTGCCGGATTCGCGCGAATGCGTTCGAGGTCGCCGACGGGCTGCGCGGTCGCCGAGCAGATCTCGCTCATGCCCCAGCCGTTGACCATCATCACGCCATCGTCGATCCAGCGCAGGATGTGTGCCGGCGGATTCGGTGCGCCGCCGGTGATGAGCGCGGTGAGATGCGAGAGACGCCGGCCTTCGAACCCGGGCAATTGCCGCATCATCATCGCCATCTGCGTGACGCAGAAATAGTGCGTGATGCCGAGCGCGCGGTCCGCGAGACGCTCGTACGTGACCGGCGCGTCGAATTTCTGGCTCACATGCAGTGTGCCGCCCACCACCAGCGGTACGCGCGTGGCGGCAAACAGCCCCGCCGTGTGAAACATCGGCATGTCGCACAGGAATACGGACGCGGCGGAGCAGTTGGTGCCGAGTGCGAGATTCAAAGCGCCGGCGAACGCGTTGAGCTGCGTGATGATCACGCCTTTGGGTTTGCCCGTGGTGCCGGAGCTGTAAAGGATCGTGATGGGCGTGTCGGCGTCGACTGCCACGCCCACGCCGGTCGCGGTGGGCTTCGGTGCCGCCTGCATGGCCGCGTCGAATCCGGCCGGACTGTCATCGAGCACGAGGCGCGGGGTCGAGCGCTTCTCCACCCGGTCCGCAAACATCGGTTCGATCGCGAGCAGCGCGGGCTCGCAGTCGTCCAGCATGAACGCGATTTCAGCAGCTGCCAGGCGCCAGTTCAGAGGCACGAACATGGCGCCGGTGCGGATGCATGCGAAATGCAGCATCACCATTTCGGCCGAGTTGCGCGAGAGGACCGCTACGCGCGCACCCTTCGTGTTGCCGATCCGCGTGCGCAGTACGTGCGCTGCCCGGTCGACGGCGTCGTCGAACTGGGCATAGGTCCATTGGCGGCCCGAGGTGAAGTCGTTGACCGCGAGTTTGGCCGGCGTGGTGCGGGCGAAATGAGCGACGAAATCGAGCAGCAGAGGCTGGGGAGTCATCGGTGTGTTCATCGGGTCGCTAGTCTAGCGAAGCGCTGCCGGAGCGCCGCGCGCAGCCCGCGGTCACGCCACCTCGTGGCGTGGGCGGGGTGCGATACCATGGCGCGCGGCGCCTTATGGCAAGGCCAGAGCGGATGGCGGAACGGCCCATTTATCGAGGATTCATTCTGCAGGCGAGTTACCGGGTGGTGACTCAGCCCGACGGTGCGCGCCTGCCTGTCGTGCATTTGTACGGACGACTCGAGGATGGCGGGACGTTTCTGGTGCGCGACGATCGGCGGCGGCCACACTTCTATATATACGCGGCGGATGCGGAGCGCGCTGCCGCACTGGGCGCGCCGGCGCCACGCGCTACGGAAAGACGCACGTTCGGCGGGGCGGCCGTATCGCGCATCGAAATGGAGGTACCTGGGGATATCCCGGCCCTGCGCGATCGCCTGCACGATGCGGGCATCGACACGTTCGAGGCGGACGTGCGGTTCGCCGTGCGCTACCTCATCGAGCGCGGCATCAAGGGTGGCTGTGAGATCGAGGGAGTTGCCAAACCGGGCACTGGCGTGTCGCTGGTGTTCGACAATCCGGTGCTGCGGCCGGCGCAAGTGAAGGTCGAGCCGCGCGTGCTTGCCTTCGATATCGAGACGGATCCGAAAGGCGAGCGCCTGCTCGCGATTTCGATGTTTGGGCCGACGCTCGATGAAGTGCTGATCGTCGATGGCAGCGGCCGTGAAATGCCGGAGAAGGCCACGCGGTGTGCCGATGAGCGCGCGGCGCTCACGGCGTTCTGCGAACGCATTCGTACGCTCGATCCGGATGTGCTCACGGGGTGGAACACCATCGATTTCGATTTCACCGTGCTGGATCGGATCTCACGCCGCGTGCGGCATCCGTTCAATCTGGGGCGCGATGTGGGGTCGATTCGGCTGCGCAAGCCCGAGGGGTATTTCGGCAGCGGGCAGGCCACGATACCGGGGCGGCTCGTGCTCGATGGCATCGACCTGCTGCGCGGCGCGTTCGTGCGGATGGAGGATTACTCGCTGGACGCCGTTGCGCGCGCCGTGATCGGCGAAGGCAAGGCGGTGAAGGGCGACGTGCGCGACCGGATCGCCGAGATCCTGCACAACTATCGGCACGATCTGCCGGCGTTCGCGCTCTACGCGCGGACCGATGCGCGGCTTGCCTACGCCATTCTCGAGAAGCTCGATCTCGTGCGGATTGCCTTTGCGCGCAGTCAGCTCGCCGGCATGACGCCGGATCGCGTGGCGGCCAGCATTGCGTCGTTCGATTTCGTGTATCTCAGCGAGCTCGAGAAGCTCGGGATCGTGGCGCCGACCGTGCGGTCGGGGGATTCGCGTGTGCATGCGGCCCAGCAGGGCGGGCATGTGCTCGAGCCGATCACGGGGCTGCATCGGAACGTCTGGGTGTTCGACTTCAGGAGCCTGTATCCGAGCGTCATCCGCACGTTCAACATCGATCCGTTGTCGTATGTGGCGGAGCCTCGGCCCGACGAGGACCTGATTCGCACGCCGGGCGGCGCGTTCCGCCGTATGTCTGCGATTCTGCCGCGGCTGCTGGATGAGCTGTTTCCGCGACGGGAAGCGGCGAAGAAGGCGGGGGACGAGGTGGCGGGGCACGCCATCAAGATCCTGATGAATTCGTTCTACGGTGTGCTGGGCACGCCGGCCTGCCGGTTCTACAACCCCGCGCTTGCCAATGCCATTACCGGGACCGGCAAGGAGATGCTGTTGTGGTCGAAGCGGTGGTTCGAGGATGCGGGCTTTCGTGTGATTTACGGCGATACGGATAGTTTGTTCGTCGAGTCCGGTAGCACGGATGTGGAGGGTGCACGCAGGCAGGGACGTGAGTTGGCCGGCGCGCTGACCGTCGATCTCAGCCGCTACATTCAGGAGCGGTGGCAGGTGTCGAGCCGGCTCGAGCTGAAATTCGAGAAGCTGTATTTGCGATTGCTGTTGCCTCAGGCGCGGGGCAGTACGCGGGGTGCCAGCAAGCGGTACGCGGGGTTGCGTGAGGACACCGTGGAGTTCGTCGGGATGGAATCCGTGCGTAGCGACTGGACTGCGTTGGCGAAGGATGTTCAGCGCGAGCTCTATCAGCGTTTGTTCGCCGACGAGCCCGTCGACAAGTATCTGGCCGATGTCGTGCAACGCGTGCGCAGCGGTGCGCTGGACGACGACCTCGTCTATCGCAAGAACCTTCGCAAAGGCTCGGAGGAGTACACCGCCACCACTCCGCCGCATGTAGCCGCCGCGCGCAAGTCCACGCAGCCCCCTGGCCGATTGATCAGCTACGTCATGACCACGGATGGCCCCGAGCCCATCGACAACATTCGCCATCCTTTGGACCGCGAGCACTACGTAGAAAAACAGATCAAGCCCGTAGCCGAACCGGTGCTCGCCACCCTGGGCCTCGACTTCAACCTCCTGATCGGCGACGGCCGCCAGCTGCAAATGTTCTAGTCGACTGCTTGTGTCAAGGTGTTGACAGAGCGCGCCATTGAAGCGGGCGAGCATGCTTCCCATGAGGAGCTTGCTTGCAATTGCCGCTTTGCTGATCAGCAGCCAGGTTGCGGCAGGGCCTACGGAGTACACGCTCGATTCGGCGGAGACGGTTGTCACGTTTGAAGTGCGTCGGTTGGGGATATCCAGTCAGGCGGGGGAATTCAGCAGGGTTGCTGGGACGGTGACGCTCGACGCTGAGGCTGGGAACGGCGCGATCGACATCGCCGTCGACACACGCTCGATCCGCGCTGGCAGCGAAACGATGGAAAACTTCCTGCGAGGCCCGGGCGTGCTCAACGTCGAGCAGCACACGGAAATCGCGTACAAGGCCGCGCACGTCGTCTTCGAAAACGGCAAGCCTGACAAGATCGATGGGCACCTCACGCTTCTGGGCGTTACACGGGCTGTCTCGCTGAAAGTGGTGAGCTACACGTGCACTGACCGAGAAGCGCGCGAGCGCCGCTGCCGCCTCGATGCAACCGCAACGTTCAAACGCTCCGACTTCGGCATGAACCGCTATCTCGCGCTCGTCAGCGACGAGGTTAAACTAGCCATCCACGGCGTCGCCGACGACACAACCTCTCGTTAGGCGGGAGCACGCCGGGCGAGGGCTGCCCACATGGATATGAAGGCATTCGGGCTAGGCGCGACGTGTGGAATCCTGGCCTCCGTGTTGGTGTTCCTGCTCGTGGGTCGCGACCAGGACGAGGCCGTGAAGGGTCCTTCCGCTCAAGAGAGTGCAACCACTGCCGGAGTCCAGGAGGAGAGCGCTGCCAACCCGGGAGAAGGGCGAGGGTCCGAGGTCGACCTGCGCAAGTCTGCGAGATCCGCTGACGCAGCCGCTTCCGATTCCGACGAGTTGGATCAGGCCGAGGAGGAGGGGAACGATCCCTTGCCGTGGCCACCCTCGCGCGCGGCGCGCGCACAGGAAGCGAAGGATGCAGGCTGGTCGCACTACATGGAACAAACGCTCACCCGCTATCTGGCAACCCATCCGAAAGCGGCTCAGTTCGATTTCAGGAGCGTCGATTGCCGCACGACGTTCTGCGAGGTACAGGCCGTTGGCGTCGATGAGAGTGCCGCGCCCGTCTGGACCCAGGTTACCTACGATGTGCGGCAACAACCGTGGAGCGAGTTCGACATGTACGGGACTGACGAAATTCGCTCCCGGATGGCAGGCCACTGTACCGAGCGACCTTTCACCGCAAGCGGCCTGTCCGGTGATATGTCGGTTCTCGCCGCGGCGGCGCGTCCTTGGGCATGCGGACGCCGAAGTCCGTAGAGGTACGCGTAACTCTTTGAACGACTGAGGAGACCTGCCATGGCCGAGACAGCGGTTCCCCATCCCGCGATCGTGTCCGAATCCGACTGGCGCGCGGCGCGCCTCGCACACCTTCAGCGCGAGAAAGCCATCACCCGCGAGCTCGACAAGCTGCGCGCCGAGCGGCGCCGGCTCCCAATGACGAAAGTGACGAAGCGCTACGAGTTCAGCGGCCCGAAGAAGAAGGCGTCGCTGCTGGACCTCTTCGAAGGGCGGCGTCAGCTCATCGTCTATCACTTCATGTTCGACCCGGCGTGGGGCAAGGGTTGCCCCGGCTGCACCGGCTACATCGATGCGATTGGCGACATCTCCATGCTCAACGAGCGCGATACCACGTTCGTCGTGATCTCGCGCGCCCCGCTCGAGAAGCTCGAAGCGTACAAGGCGACGAAGGGCTGGGACATCAACTGGTATTCGTCATTCGGCAGCGACTTCAACTACGACTTCCACGCGACGCTCGACGAGAAGGTCCGCCCCATCGAATACAACTACAAGGACCTCGAGCAGCTGAAGGCCGAGCGTGCGCCGAATGCCACGCAGGGCGAAGAGCATGGGCTGAGCGTGTTCTTCAGACTGGGGGACGAGGTGTATCACACGTACTCTGCGTACGCGCGCGGCACCGAAAGCCTGACGGATTCGTATCAGTTGCTGGACACGACGCCTTACGGCCGGCAGGAGTCCTTCGAGGACTCCCCACCGGGTTGGCCACAGAAGCCCACCTATGGCTAAGTGAGTTTGGCGTCGAGCGAGATTTCGGCCTTGAACAGCTTCGAGACGGGGCAGTTCGCCTTCGCGCCCGCGGCGATGGACTGAAACTTCGCATCGTCGATATTGGGAATCTGCGCCCGGAGCGTCAGCTGCACGGTCGGTATCGAGAAGCCGCCGCCACTCTGTTCAAGAGTAACGGCCGCGGTCGTATCCATGCGCGTGGCCTTGAAGCCAGCCTGCTCGAGCATGAGCGACAAGGCCATCGTGAAACAGCCGGCATGGGCCGCGCCGATGAGCTCTTCCGGATTCGTCCCGCGCACGCCTTCGAAGCGCATCGCGAATCCGTAAGGCTGCTCCTTCAACGCGCCGCTCTCGGTGGAGATGGCGCCGCGTCCGTCCTTCAAGCCGCCGCTCCAGGTGGCGGATCCGGTACGTGTGATTTTCATGCCTGCTCCTTCCTCGATCGGGGCAGGCATCATACGCGCGCAGGCTCTACTTGCAGATGAAACTGTCCGCCGCGTTGGGATCGCCCTTGCCCTTGTAGCGCGGCAGGGCGGGGTACTCGCAGATGGGGCGCGCGAGTGCACCGTCGGCGCGCGTGGCCACGAGCGCAGTCGGCGCCTTGTCGTGATCGACCCATGCATCGATCGCGCTCACCGCATCGAACTGATCCGCGCCCGGACCGCCGCGGCAGTGGTACACGCCCGGCAACACGAACAACCGCGCATTCGACTCGAGCGATTTCACTTTCGGCCCGGTGACCTTCTTCACCTCATCAAAATACTCGATGGTCGCATGCGCGCTCGGCCCCGGGTCGAGGAAGCCATGCCACAGCAGGAGCTTCCCACCCGCGTTCACGAACTCGCTGATGTCCGGGTCCTTCGCTTCGTAACCCGCCGCGAACGCGCTGTCGCGAACGGTGCGATAGTTCTTGTTCGGATCGAACGCCGCGAGGCGGAAGTTCGGATCGTTGAGCACGAGCGGCCGCAGTCCACCGAGCCCGGCGCCCGCCGGCCCCGAGTTGAAGTCCTCGTCGTTCGGCGTCTCGAGCACGGAGATGAAGCGCGACCACGAGCCTTCGCTGCCGCGATAGAGCGGATACGCCACGGTTTCGCCCGCGGCGTTCTTCACGCCCGTGTACACGGTGCGCAAAGAGCGAACCTGCTTGGGCGCGAGGCAGTTTTCTTCGCTCTTGTCGGCGCCGCACTGGAGCATGGCGGGATCGAGCTCGCACGTGCGCGGATCTGTGATCACGCCGTCCACCAGTCCGTCGCGCCCGTCGCATGCCGCAAGCATCGCGTCCCCGATCCTGCCGATCTGCTCTTTGGTGAATGGCACACCGGCGCGGCCGAAGGCCTGATTGCGCACGACGCTCATCGTCTGCACCGTGAGCGTGTACACCGGCGCGCCGGAGATCACGCCGTCGTAGTCTTTCGGATAGCGCTGGACCTCCATCAGCGCCTGGCGTCCGCCGGTCGAGCAGCCCTCGAAGTAAGCCCGGCGATGCGGCCGGCCGTAGTAGCTCGCCACGACGGCCTTCGCGACATCCGTCATCACATGGATCGCCCGATGGCTGAAGTCCGTAACGGCTTCCGGATTGGTGGACCAGGCCGTATCCCAAACGTTGCTCACATCGTGCCCGGCATTGGTCTGCGCAACGGCGTAGCCGGCGACGAGTCCGGGCGTGGCGCCCGGCGGCAATCCCGGAGCCGGTGCCGCGAGATTGGTGTTTCCCGCCCAGCCGCCTCCGCCTGAGCCGAGGAGCTTCCCGTTCCAGGTATCGGGCAGCCGCACGACGATGGTGATGTTCGAGCCCGGCACGGGCCGGGCGATCGCCTTCACTTCGCAGAACGCGGGTCGACTCAGCCCGGCATCTGCCGGCTGGCGCGCGGCGCTTTCGATGGTGGTGGTCTGGAAAACATTGCGCGAGACGAGCGACTCGCACTCGCCGGGCGCATCGCTGGCATGCGCCGTCGCCGCCGCCAGAACGATCAATGGAAGGAGTCGCGAGGAGAAGCGGTGTATGTCTGCCATTGGTGTAGGACGAGTCGTTGTAGCAGTTGGTCGGAAACCTGTGACGTGAGCATAAACCCGGCGGCGGGCGCCGCGCCGAACCGCCCGCACCGAAATTCATGCTGTGGTCCATTTCCCGCGAAAAAGCCGGCCGGAACAGTTGCGTGACGGCGGCATTGGTAACGCATGACATCGACCCCAGCCGCCGCGTTGCCGCTCGAGGAAGCTCCGTTCCAACGCGTGACGCTGCGGATCAATCAGCAGATGCACGCGCTCAGTCTCGATCCGCGCGCGACGCTTCTCGATGCGATTCGCGACCACGCGGGTCTCACGGGCACCAAGAAAGGTTGCGGCCACGGGCAATGCGGTGCCTGCACCGTGCATCTGGACGGCCAACGCGTCCTGTCCTGCATGATCTTCGCCGTGATGGCGGAGGGCCGCGACATCACGACCATCGAAGGGCTGGCCGCACCGGGCGGCGAGCTGCATCCCATGCAGCAGGCCTTCATCGACCAGGACGCGTTCCAGTGCGGCTATTGCACGCCCGGCCAGATCATGTCGGCGATTGCCTGCGTGAACGAAGGTCATGCGCAGACGGCGGACGACATTCGCGAATACATGAGCGGGAACCTGTGCCGGTGCGCGGCGTACCCGAACATCGTTGCCGCCATCGAGCAGGCGGCCAAAGCCATGCGGAGTACCTGAGCGATGGATCGCTTCAACTACCGCCGCGAAGACACCCCCGAGGGCGCCGCCAGGGCAGGGCGACGCGGGCAAGCGCAGTTCATCGCGGGTGGCACGAACATGTCCGACCACATGACGCTGGGCGTGATGCGGCCGGACGTACTCGTCGACATCAACGCGCTACGCAAACACTTCTCCGGCATCGTGAGCACCGGCGATCGCCTGCGTCTCGGCGCGCTCATGCGCATGGCTGAAGCCGAAGATCACCCGGTGATCAAAAGCGACTATCCGGTCATTCACCAGACGCTGCTGCTCGCGGCGAGTCGCCAGATCCGCAACATGGCGAGTCTGGGCGGCAACGTCCTGCAGCGGACGCGCTGCGAATATTTTCGCGAGACCACGTGGCCCTGTAACAAGCGCGTGCCGGGCTCCGGCTGCTCCGCGCTCGATGGCGTGAATCGACAGCATGCTGTGCTGGGCACGAGCGAGCACTGTATTGCCACCTACGCCGGCGATTTCGCGCAGGCGCTCATCGCGCTCGATGCCTCGATCGAAACGGTAGGCGCCTCATCCGGGCCACGCCGGCTGCATTTCGCCGATTTGCATCGACTCCCGGGCGACAAGCCGCACATCGAAACGACACTTGCGCCGGGCGAGCTCATCGCGTTCATCGACGTGCCGGCAGGCCCGTGGACGCGCCGTTCGTGCTACGTGAAGGTGCGCGATCGGCAGTCGTATCAGTTCGCGCTCACGTCTGCGGCAGTTGCCTTGCATCTGGAAGGCAGCACGGTGCGCGAGGCGCGCATCGCGCTGGGCGGAGTCGCGACGGTGCCATGGCGCCCGCGCGAAGCCGAAGCCGTCCTGAAAGGGAAGCCCTTGAATGAGACGCTCGCGGCACGCGCGGCAGAAGCAGCTTTCGCCGACGCGCGACCACGCAGGCACAACGCGTTCAAGATTCCCGTCGGTCAGCAGACGCTGGTGCGCGCGCTGCTTCAAGCCCAGGCGATGAAACCTCGAGGGGTGGAATGAGCGAAGCCGCACCCGCGCCGCGGAACAACCAGGGACAGCCAGCACCACGCATCGACGCGCGTCTGAAAGTCACCGGCGAAGCGCTCTACGCGGCCGACATTCCGGTCAACAACCTCGCGCACGCCGTGCTCGTCACGAGCGCCATTGCGCGCGGAGAAGTGAAATCCATTTCCTTCGACGACGCGCGCGCGACACCCGGCGTGCTCGACATCATCAGCTACGGGGATGCGGACGAGCTCAAGAAGCCGCGCTTCTCGAACTCCAGCTACACGTCGCTCGCGCCCCTGCACGAGCGGACCATCCGGCATGACGGCCAGATCATGGCGCTCGTGGTGGCGGAGACGTTTCAGGCAGCGGAAGAGGCGGCCTCAAAAGTGCGGGTTGAGTACGTGCAACTCACACCCAGCGCGGACCTGGATTCGCCAGGCACCGAGGAGATCGCTGCGGCAGGCAACACCGTCGCACTCGAAGAAGACCCGGCTGTTGGCGATTTCGCGAGCGCCTTCGAATCTGCGGAGGTGAAAGTCGACGCGGAGTACCGCACGCCGACCCAGACCCACAACCCGATCGAGCTGTTCTCGACGACGGCGGTCTGGCGCGACGATCAACTCACGATCTACGAGCCATCGCAGTCGGTTTATGGCTTCCGCATGGAGATCGCTCACCAGCTCGACATGGATGTGGCGAACGTGCGGGTCATCAGTCCGTACGTGGGCGGTGGCTTCGGTTCGAAAGGACCGAGCACGCCGCGCAGCGCGCTCGTCGCGCTGGCCGCGAAACGGCTGAAGCGCCCCGTGCGCTGTGTAGTGAGTCGCAGCCAGGGCTTCACGACGCAGCCGTATCGCGCGCCCACGTGGCATCGCATTCAGATCGGCGCCGCCCCCAATGGGAAGATCAAAGCGCTCAGTCACGACGCGTGGGAGCTGACCTCGCGCATCGACAACTACGCGGTAGGCGGCACGGACACGACGGCGCGCATGTATGCCTATGGCGCAGTCGCCAGCAAAGTGTGGCTCGTGAAGGCGGATCGGCAGACGCCGGCGTACATGCGGTCGCCACCCGAGCTGCCGTACATGTTCGCGCTCGAAAGCGCGCTGGACGAGCTGGCTTACGCCCTCGAGATGGACCCGGTGAAGCTGCGCATCCTGAACGATACGCAGAAGGAACCCATCGAAGGCAAAGCGTTCACCAGCCGCCATTTGAAGGAGTGCTTCGAGGAAGGCGCCAGGGCATTCCGCTGGTCCGCGCGCAATCCGTCGCCGCGATCGATGCGCGATGGCGATTGGCTCATCGGCCTCGGCTGCGCGACCGCCGTGTATCCAACGAATGTCGCCGTGGCTACAGCGCGCGTTCGGCTCGAAGCAAACGGCCGCGTCCGCGTGCAATCGGCCTCGCAGGAAATCGGAACCGGCATTCGAACGGTTGTCGCGCAGATGGCCGCCGAGCAGCTCGGCGTCGACCTCTCGGCTGTTACCGTCGAGATGGGCGACACGAATCTGCCGCCCGCTGCCGTTTCAGGCGGATCGAACAGCACGGCGAGTGTGTGTTCGGCGGTGATGAAAGCCTGCGAACAGATTCGGGCGAAGCTGTCGCAAGCGGCGCAGAAATGCCGTGGCTCGAAGAAGCTGCCCGATCTCTTCAAGGCGCTGGGAGTTGGCGTCATCGAGGAGTACGCGGAGTTCATTCCGGAAGGCGCGCCCGCCGATGCGGTCCAGAAGCTCTACGAAGGCAAGAGCACATTCGTGAGCAACGACAAGGATGAGCGGCCCATGTATTCGTTCGGGGCGGAATTCGTGGAGGTGCGCATCAACGCCCGCACTCGCGAGATCCGCGTGCCGCGCCTCCTTGGTGTCTTTGCCGCCGGGCGCATCATGAACACGCGCACTGCGCGCAGCCAGCTTCTGGGCGGACTGATCTGGGGAATGAGCGCTGCGCTTCACGAGGCGACCGAGATCGATCCGCGCGCCGCGCGCACGGTCAACCGGAGCCTGCAGGACTACCTCGTTCCAGTGAATGCCGATATCGGCAGCGTAGAGGTGATCATGCTGCCGGAAGTCGACACGGCGGTGAATCCCGCGGGGGTCAAAGGCCTCGGCGAGCTGGGCAGCGTGGGCACGAATGCCGCTGTCGCCAACGCGGTGTTTCACGCTACGGGCGTGCGTCATCGCACGCTTCCCATACGCATCATGTGAAAGAGAGAGGAGACGATCATGGCTACTGCATCTGGTCATACTTCCGCCATTCGGGCGAAAAAGGTCATCGGCACGAGCGTGAAGGACACCTCGGGCAAGAAGATCGGCGAAATCGAGGACGTGGTGCTCGACAAGCAGTCGAACAGCATCATGTTCGCCGTCGTCGGGTTCGGCGGGCTGCTCGGTGTGAAGGAGAAATACCACCCGCTGCCCTGGTCCGTGCTCGACTACCAGGAGAGCGAGAACGCATACGTGGTCCCCTATTCGAAGGCACAGCTCGAAGCCGCGCCGGCGGGCTCGATCGACGAGCTGACGCGCGAAGGCGGCATCGGCATCCGCGACCGGGCTTATGACTACTACAAGGCGCCCCGCTACTGGGAAGGGAACGCGACTCATTGAGGAAGACTTGAGCTGACGCAGGGAGCGCTCAGCCGGTCGCGAAACGAGGGGGCTGCCCGCGCAGCCCTTTCGTTTTGGGCGATAATGCGCGCCTTTTTTCGGTCCCGAAGGATGGCGCGACGTGACGAACCGGGTGAGGACGCTCCTGCTGGTGAGTGTCGCCGCGTGGGCGACGAGTGCATGGACCGCGGCGCCGATGCGCGTGCCGCCGCCGCGAGATGCCGCTTATCGCGGCACCATCTCACTCGCGGTCGACGTGACGGACATAGACCACCGCGTGTTCGCCGTCACGCAACGCATACCCGTTCAGGCTGGCCCGCTAACACTGCTGTATCCGGAGTGGCTGCCTGGCAGTCATGCACCGCGCGGAACGATCTCGGGACTCGGCGGCCTCACGATCACGGCCGGCGGCAAGCGGCTCGAATGGACCCGCGATTCGACGAACGTGTTCGCGTTCCACGTTGCGGTACCGGCACGCACGAGCGAGATCGAGGTGAAATTTCAGTACGCCTCGCCCGTGGTACGGGATCAGGGGCGCAGAGTCGTCACGCCGTCCATCATCGGTCTCCAGTGGAACAGCGTGCTGCTCTATCCCGCGGGCTATGCCATCAACCGCATCACATTCGCTCCATCCCTGACGCTGCCTTCAGGATGGGACTTCGGCAGCGCATTGGACGTATCCCAACGCGATGGCGCCAAAGTCACGTTCAAACCGACATCGCTCGAAACGCTGGTCGATTCGCCACTGTTCGCTGGCCGCTACTTCAAGCGTGAGGACCTTGCGCCCGGCGCATCGCGCCCGGTGAACGTGGACATCGTCGCGGACCAGGCCGGGAACCTGGAGATCAAGGCCGAGCAGCTCGCCATCCATCGCAAGCTCGTGCAGGAGATGGTCGCGCTGTTCGGCTCGCAGCACTATGACCATTACGACTTCCTGCTGGCGCTGAGCGAGGAGTTCGGCGGCATCGGCCTCGAGCATCACCGCTCGAGCGAGAACCAGCACGAGCCCGGCTACTTCAC
>Ga0081539_10003435_pt1 | contig 19473 bp, 20 predicted proteins | sample TabmetS4T2R2_FD_71023 | JGI IMG/M metagenome (GOLD analysis project Ga0081539, IMG submission 71023) | Tabebuia heterophylla rhizosphere microbial communities from the University of Puerto Rico - S4T2R2 | ecosystem: Host-associated > Plants > Roots > Rhizosphere ...
GCGGTGCCGACCGCAGAGGGCAGGGCGGGCTTCGGCGACGTGCTGGGCGTGTACCGGGACCTCCTCGGCATCGACTTCTACCGCCCCGACGGGGTAGGCGACGGCGCGTTCGGGCGAGGCTTCGCCGTGTTCCAGGGCGCCGGGGCTACCTCGTGACGACCCGCGACACGAGTCGCGAGATCGCGTCGCGGCGCCTCCGTCCGCCGCCGGACGCGTCGAGCGTCGCAGCGGCCAGCGCGTGCGGCGTCGGCCGCTCGAAGAGGACGCTCGGCGGCAGCCTGACTCCGAGGCGCGACTCGATCTGCGCGACGACCTCGATCGCGAGCAGCGAGTGCCCGCGCAGCGTGAAGAAGTTGTCGTCGAGCTCGACCCGGTCCGCGCCGAGGACGCTCGCGAAGATGCGCGCGATCTCTTCGGCGACGGTGTGCTCTGAATCCATGGGAAGCATGCGGGCGGCCAGGCGCTCGTCGATTGTAGGCCGGCCTTGACCGCGCGGTCGTCGCTCCTCCACGAGCTCGTCGAGACGCAAGCTGCCGCGACTCCCGACGCGACCGCGGTCGTCGCGGGCGACGCGCGGCTGACCTACCGCGAGCTCGACCGGCGGGCGAACGAGCTCGCGTGGCGGGTTCGCGACGCTGGCGCCGGCCCGGAGCGGCCGGTCGGCATCCTGCTGCCGCGCTCGCCCGACCTGGTCGTCGGGCTGCTCGGCGTCCTGAAGGCGGGTGCGCCTTTTCTCCCGCTCGACCGGCAGCACCCGCTCCCGCGGCTCGAGCGGATGCTGGCCGACGCGGAGGCCAGCGCGGTGCTTGCCGGAGACGACTCCGGGCTCGACCTGACCCCGCCGCGGGTCCAGGTCGAGGGCCTCCGTGGCGAGGACCGCTCGCCGGAGAGGCGCGCGTCGCCGGAGTCGGCCGCGTACGTGCTCTTCACGTCGGGGTCGACCGGCCGGCCGAAGGGCGTCGTGGTCGAGCACCGGAATGCGGTCGCGTTCGTGCGCTGGGCGCATCGGTTCTTCGCGGAGGCGGTGCTCGCGCGCACGCTCGCGTCGACGCCGATCGGGTTCGACCTCTCGATCTTCGAGCTCTTCGTCCCGCTCGCGAGCGGTGGAGGCGTCTACCTGGTCGAGTCCGCACTCGACCTCGCGCACGCGCCGGCCGACTACGCGCCGACCCTCGTGAACACGGTGCCGTCGGTGCTGGCCCTCGTCCTCCGGCACGGACGCCTGCCGCCGTCGGTCCGCGTCGTGAACCTCGCTGGCGAGCCACTGACGGGCGAGCTCGTGGACGCGATCCGGCGGGACTCCGACGCGCGAATCCTCAACCTCTACGGCCCGACCGAGACGACCACGTACTCGACGGCCTACGAGGTCGGGCCGGGCGACGAGGGGCGGATCGCGATCGGTCGGCCGATCGACGGGACGCGCGTGTACGTCCTCGACGAGCAGCTCGAACCCACCGCGCAGGGCGAGCTCGTCATCGGCGGCGACGGCGTCAGCCGCGGCTACGTCGGCGATCCCGCGCTCACGGCCGACCGCTTCCGCCCGGACCCGTTCGGGCCCCCGGGTGCGCGGATGTACCGGACCGGTGACGTCGGGAGGCTCCGCGAGGACGGCGTGCTCGAGTACGTCGGTCGCAGCGACGACCAGGTGAAGGTCGGCGGCATCCGGATCGAGACGGGCGAGATCGCCGCGCAGCTCCGGGAGCACCCGGCCGTCGCGGACGCGGTCGTCCTCCTCAGGCGCGACGCCGCGGCCGGCCATCGCTTCGTCGCGTTCGCGATCTCCCGCGCCGCCTCGCCGCCAGCGGAGGACGAGCTCGACGCGCACCTCCGCGAGCGGCTTCCCCGCTACATGCTTCCGCAGGCCTACGTGTTCGTCGACGAGTGGCCGCTCAGCGCCAACGGCAAGCTCGACCGGCAAGCGCTGTCGTCGCTCGCGGACGCTGCTGTGCGAACATAGGTTCGTGACGGATGACGCGACGATCCTCCACGCGGACGTCGACGCCTTTTACGCGTCCGTCGAGCAACGCGACGATCCGGGGCTTCGCGGCCGGCCGGTGATCGTCGGCGCGGGCGTCGTCCTCGCCGCCAGCTACGAGGCGAAGGCCTACGGCGTGCGGACCGCGATGGGCGGTGCACAGGCGCGGCGGCTCTGCCCGCACGCGGTCGTCGTCTCGCCGCGAATGTCCGTGTACTCGGAGACGAGCAAGGCGCTGTACCGCGTGTTCGAGGAGACGTCGGGGCGGGTCGAGGGCCTCTCGATCGACGAGGCCTTCCTCGACGTGCGCGGCGTGCGGCGGCTCTCGGGAACTCCCGTCGAGATCGCCGCGCGGCTGCGGCGCGAGGTACGGAAGCGCGTCGGCCTGCCGATCTCGGTCGGCGTCGCGCGGACGAAGTTCCTGGCGAAGGTCGCGAGCGGGGTCGCGAAGCCCGACGGCCTCCTCGTCGTGCCGCCCGAGGACGAGCTCGCGTTCCTCCATCCGCTCGCGGTCGAGCAGCTCTGGGGCGTCGGGCCGGCGACGGCCGAGAAGCTTCGGGGTCGAGGGATCCGAACCGTCGGCGAGGTCGCGCGGCTCCCGGAGGGCGCGCTCGTCTCGATGCTCGGCCGCGCGGCGGGCCGGCAGCTGCATGCGTTGGCTCAGGGTCGCGATCCGAGGCCGGTGCAGCGGGGTCGGCGCCGGCGCTCGATCGGCTCGCAGCGCGCGCTCGGCCGCGGGCGGAAGTCGGGCGACCAGATCGACGCGATCGCTCTCGGCTTGGTCGACCGCGTGACGCGGCGGATGCGCGACGCGGGACGAGTGGGACGGACCGTCGTCGTGCGCCTTCGCTTCGACGACTTCACGCGCGCGAGCCGCGCGCACACGCTCCCGCAGGCGACGGCCGGGACGCGGGCGATCCTCTCGACGGTCCGGTGGCTGCTCGCGGGCGCGCGGCCCTCGATCGAGCGCGACGGGCTGACGCTCGTCGGAATCTCGGTGGCGGGGCTCGACGACGATGACGCCGTCCAGCTCGTGCTGCCGCTCGACCGCAACTGCTCGGGGGCGCTCGACGCCGCTTTGGACGAGATCCGCGACCGCTTCGGCCCGAACGCCGTCACGCGAGCCGTCCTGCTCGGCCGCGACCAGGGTCTCGTCGTGCCGCTCCTGCCTGACTGAGGCGCTAGCCTCGGTGCGTGAAGCACGCGCGGAAGGAGCTTTGGTTCGAGGTTCCCGAGCGGCGGGCGTACCTGAACATCACGCCGCAGGTCGAGGAGTTCGTGCGCGGGAGCGGGATCGCGGACGGGCTCTGCCTCGTGAACCCGATGCACATCACCGCCGCGGTCTACGTGAACGACGACGAGCGCGGGCTGATCCAGGACTTCGACGACTGGCTGGAGCGGCTCGCGCCGCACGAGCCGACCTCGCAGTACCGGCACAACAACGGCGAGGACAACGCGGACGCGCATCTGAAGCGGCAGCTGATGGCGCACCAGGTCGTGCTCGCGATCACCGACGGGCGGCTCGACCTCGGCCCGTGGGAGCAGGTCTTCTACGCCGAGTTCGACGGCCGGCGGCGGAAGCGCGTGCTGCTGAAGGCGATCGGCGAGTAGTGGCGGTCGACGTCGTCACGCGCGTCGAGATTGCGCGGCCGCGCAAGGAGGTCGCGGCGTATGCGGGCGATCCCGACAACGCGACGGCCTGGTACGAGAACATCGAGCGGGTCGAATGGGAGACGGAGCCGCCTCTCGCTGTCGGCTCCCGCGTCGCGTTCACGGCGCGCTTCCTCGGCCGGCGGCTCGCGTACACGTACGAGATCCGGGAGCTCGTCCCGGGCGAGCGGCTTGTGATGACCACCGCCGACGGCCCGTTCCCGATGGAGACGACCTACGAGTGGGCGGACAGCGCCCGCGGAACGGCGATGACGCTTCGGAACCGCGGCGAGCCGTCCGGCTTCTCGAAGGTCGCGGCACCGATGATGGCAGGCGCGATGCGCCGCGCGAACCAGAAGGATCTCGAGCGCCTCAAGCAGATCCTCGAGCGCCGATGACTTTCGGCGCGTGGCGCAGTCCGATGCACATACGATGACCGTCGTGGCAGTCGCGAGCGATCTGGATCGGCGCCTGGAGCAGCACCGGGGCGAGCTGACGGGCTACTGCTACCGCATGCTCGGCTCGCCGTTCGAGGCCGAGGACGCCGTGCAGGAGACGCTCGTCCGCGCCTGGCGGAGCTTCGATCGCTTCGAGGGGCGGGCCGCGCTCCGCTCGTGGCTCTACCGGATCGCGACCAACGTCTGCCTCGACGCGCTGAGCAGCCGCGAGCGCCGCGCCCGGCCGATGGACCTCGGGCCGGCGCAGGAGCCGATCGCCGAGAATCTGCACACGCTTCCGGAGACGACGTGGATCCAGCCGCTCCCGGACGGCGATCCCGCCGACGTCGCGGTCGAGCGCGAGACGATCAAGCTCGCGTTCGTGGCCGCGCTCCAGCACCTGCCGCCTCGGCAGCGCGCGGCGCTGATTCTCTGCGAGGTCCTGCGGTGGAAGGCGAGCGAGGCCGCTGAGCTGCTCGATACCTCGGTCGCCTCGGTGAACAGCGCGCTCCAGCGGGCCCGCGCGACGCTCGACACGGCGAACGTCGAGGCCTCGGATCCCGGCGAGGTCGACCGGGAGCTCCTCGACCGCTACGTCGACGCGTTCCAGCGCTACGACGTCGACGCGCTGACGGCGCTGATCCACGAGGACGCGACCCAGTCGATGCCGCCCTACGACATGTGGCTCCGCGGGCGCGACGACATCCTCACCTGGTGGTTCGGACCGGGGATCGGCTGCCAGGGGTCGCGCCTCGTGCCGACGGTCGGCGCGAATGGCTCGCCCGCGTTCGGCCAGTACAAGCCCTCGCCGGACGGCGGCTACGAGCCGTGGGCACTCCAGGTGATCGAGCTAGGGGATGGCGGGGTCGAGGAGCTGACGTTCTTCCTCGACACCGAGACGCTCTTCCCGCTCTTCGGGCTGCCGCCTCGGCTCGACGCGTAGCGGGGCCGCGCCGGCCGATGAGTTTCGGCCGCTCCGACGGTCCTTAGGCCACCTCTGCGAAAGGAGCACCCATGTTTCGCGACGCGAAAGCGTTCTCCGGCTTCTCGGTCGACGACCTCGGGCGGGCGAAGGCGTTCTACGGCGACACGCTCGGGCTCGAGGTGGGCGAGGAGCACGGCCTGCTGTTCTTGAAGCTCGGCAGCGGGGCGAGCGTGCTCGTCTACCCGAAGGAGAACCACGAGCCCGCGACGTTCACGATCCTGAACTTCCCCGTGCCGGACATCGAGGCCGCCGTCCGCGAGCTCCGCGCGGCGGGCCTCGAGCTCGAGCACTACGAGGGCGAGCTCCAGACCGACGAGCAGGGGATCTTCCGCGGCGAGGGGCCGCTGATCGCGTGGTTCCGCGACCCGGCCGGGAACGTCCTGTCGGTGCTGGAGCAGTAGGGGGCGATGGAGGATCTCTCCTTCGCGGAGCCGCTCCCGCCCGCGTTTCGACGCACGGTGACGGTCCTCCAGCCGGCCACGAGCCGCCCCTACGACGAGACGGAGTGGCGCGACGCCCTCGTCGTCGTGAGGCGAGGCGAGATCGAGCTCGAGTGCCTCGCGGGCGGCCGGCGCGCGTTCCGCGAGGGCGACGTCCTGTTCCTGAGCGGCCTGTCGCTTCGGGCCATGCACAACCGACGAGCCGAGCCGGCCGTCCTCGTCGCCGTCTCCCGCACGCGGACCGATGAGTTCCGCGCCGCCGGCCGGTCCGACGGTTAGAAAGGACGCCACCCGAAAGGACCGTCTCTCATGGCCCTCGATACCCGAAACCGCTGGCTCGCCCTCTACGTCCTCTGCCTCGGGACGCTGATGATCGTGCTCGACGCGACGATCGTGAACGTGGCGCTCCCGTCGATCCGCGCCGACCTCGGCTTCACCGAGACGTCGCTCGCGTGGGTCGTCAACGGCTACCTGCTGACGTACGGTGGCTTGCTGCTCCTCGGCGGACGGCTCGGCGACCTGTACGGGCCTCGCCGACTCTTCATCGCGGGAATCTCGCTCTTCACGGTCGCGTCGCTCGCATGCGGGCTCGCGAGCTCGCAGGGGCTATTGATCGCGGCGAGGGCGGTTCAGGGAGTCGGGGGTGCGGTCGCGTCCGCGGTCGGGCTCGCGGTGACGATGACGCTGTTCACCGACCAGGCCGAGCGCGCCAAGGCGATGGGCTTCTTCGGGTTCGTCGCAGCCGGCGGCGGGAGCATCGGCGTCCTCCTCGGCGGCGTCCTGACCGACCTGCTCGACTGGCACTGGATCTTCCTCGTCAACGTCCCGATCGGGGTCCTCGTCTGCTTCCTCTCGCTGCGCCTGCTGCCGGCGACGCCGGGCACGGCCGGGGCGGGGAGGCTCGACGTCACGGGCGCCGTGACCGTGACCGGATCGCTAATGCTCGCGGTCTACGCGATCGTGAACGGCAACCAGGACGGCTGGACGTCGGCGCAGACGCTCGGCCTGCTCGGCGGTGCCGTGGCGCTGCTCGCGGTCTTCCTCGGGATCGAGTCGAAGGTCGCGGCGCCGCTGATGCCACTCCGGCTCTTCCGCCTCCGGAACCTTCGCTACGCGAACGTCGTCGGGATCCTCTGGGCGGCGGCGATGTTCGCGTGGTTCTTCCTCTCGGCGCTCTACCTGCAGCTCGTCCTCGGCTACAGCCCGCTCCAGGTCGGCCTCGCCTTCCTGCCCGCGAACCTGATCATGGGCTTCTTCTCGATCGGCCTGTCGGCGAAGCTCGTCATGCACTTCGGGATCAGGCGGCCGCTCGCGACCGGCCTCCTGCTCGCGGCGGTCGGGCTCGTTCTCTTCGCGCGGGCGCCGGTGCACGGGTCGTTCCTCGTCGACGTCCTGCCGAGCATGATCCTGCTCGGCTTCGGGGCCGGGATGGCGTTCAACCCGGTGCTGCTCGCGGCGATGAGCGACGTCGAGCCGCAGGAGGCGGGCCTCGCCTCCGGTGTCGTGAACACCGCGTTCATGATGGGCGGCGCGCTCGGGCTCGCGGTGCTGGCCAGCGTCGCGGCCTCGCGGACTTCGAGCCTGCGCGCCGGCGGCGACGGGCCGCTCGCCGCGCTCGTCGGCGGCTACCACACGGCGTTCGTCGTGGGCGCGATCTTCGCCGCCGCGGCGGCGACGGTGGGGGCGGTGTTGCTTCGCGAGGGGAAGCCGGCCCCGGCGGCGCACGCGCCCGCCGTCGCCGCCGAGGCGGATTGCTAGATCACGTACCGCACGACGCAATCACCGGCGGCGCCACGTAAGGCGTCCCCTTCCCGAGTGCCCGGATAGCGTTGTTGCCGGTGCGGATCGAGACGAAGACGATCCGGCGTTCGGTGTTCCTCAAGCATCTGTTGGCGGCGAGGAGCTCGTCGACGGAATCGAGATCCGCGTAGAAGCGCGCGGTCGAGCTCCACTCCTTGTCGTTCAAGGAGCGCGCAAGCGTCGACTGCTCTCGTCCCCACTCCTCGGTGTCGAGGGCTTCGTGCCGCGGCAACGTTCCGAACGCCAATACCGAACCGAGCCGCCTCTGGTCCTTCTCGATCTCGCTGACGATCAGCCGGGTCGCCGATTGCTCGTCGAGGTGTCGCCTGTTCTTGTCGCCGAGGTACGCAATCCCGCTCGTGCTCAGCGATCCCACGATCACCCGAGCAGTGCCGGTAGGAGGTCTGGCCGAGCTGGCTTTCGCTTCGGCTCGGCGACTTCGTGCTCTGGCTCGGGCTTGTTCGACACGCTCGACTACCGACCGAAAGAGCGTACGACGGGTGACGGCGTCCGTCTACAGTCGCGCGATCGACCGGGGCCGGCATCTCGACTGGGACGGCTGCTTCAACGCTCGGGACCTCGGCGGGCTGCGCACCGTCGACGGGCGGACGACGCGGTTCGGCGTGCTCGTCCGCGCCGACCTGCTCGACCACCTGACCGAGACGGGGCGGTCGGCGCTCGGGGACTACGGCGTCCGCACGATCGTCGATCTCCGGAACGACTGGGAGCGGCAGGCTGTGCCGGAGGTCCCAGGCGTCACGACCGTTCACGTGCCGCTCGACGACGACGCCGACCACGAGCTCTGGGAGTGGATCTGGGCCGAGGAGCTCGACGGGACGCCGCTCTATTACCGGCCTTTCCTCGAGCGCAAGCCCGAGCGGTGCGCGGCGGCGGTAGCGGCGATCGCGCGTGCCGAGCCGGGCGGCGTCGTCTTCCACTGCGGCGGCGGCCGCGACCGGACGGGGCTCGTCGCGCTGCTCGTGCTCGCGCTGGCCGGCGTCGAGCCCGAGGAGATCGCGGCCGACTACGAGCTCTCGAACGAGCGGCTGCCGCCGTTGTGGGTCGCGCGCGGGATGGACGACCAGCGCGCGGAGATCGCCGCCATCCTCGCGCGGCGCGAGACGACCGCGCGGGCCTTGATCCTCGACCTCCTCGACGGCTTCGACGCCGCGGCCTATCTCCGCGCCGCGGGTCTCTCGGACGACGAGCTCGCCCGCGTCCGCGACCGGCTGCTCGGTTCTAGCGCGCGAACCGGTAGACGTGGACGTCGTGCGGGCCGAACCAGTCCTTGAAGCCGCCGTTCGTCACCGAGACCGACCGGAAGACGCGCTGGCCGTCTAGCGGCGGCGGCAGCGGGTCCTGGACGTACTCGAACAAGACCTGGCCGTCGGCGATCGGCGAGCCGTTGGCCTTCGGCGGGAGCCCGGAGAAGGTCACCTGCGTCGTCGAGCCGCCGCGCCGCACGGCGATCACGTAGAAGAACTGCGAGTCCTGGCGGGCGACGAGCTCGACGTCCGAGGCGCTCGCGCTCACCGTCGCCGTCGCGTCCGGCGCGACGAGGATCGGGCCGACCGACGCGGAGGTCAGCTCCAGGAGCAGCGGCTTGAGGACGAGCTCCCAGAAGCGCCAGTTCCAGCCCGCCTGCGCGTCCTTCGGCCGGACGTTGTGCGTGAGGTGCCCGCCGAAGAACGTCAGCCCGCGCGCGCCGTTCACGATTGCCTGGTAGGCCATGAAGCGCTCGTCGAAGAGCGTCGGGAAACGCGGGACGACGCCGGGGTTGGCGTGCGTCGTCAACGTCCACGTCCACGCGATCTGCAGCGTCATCCAGACCGGCGCGGCGCCGGCCGCCTCGACCATCTTCTTCGTCACGTCGCCGACGAGGCTGATGTCGCGGTTCCCGGTCCAGGGCTTGTTGGGGAGGTTCATGTGCCGGCCCGGGGGATACGAGATCGGGAAGATGTCGGCGCCCGTCACGTCGAAAGAGCCCCGGTACGGGACGAGGTCGGCGAGCGGGCTCGGCGGCGCCTGGATGATCACGACCGGGTGATCGGGATCGAGCTGCGCGAGCTTCGTCTTCGCGCGCTTCAGCCCCGCTGCCGGTGTCACCGTCTTGTTCCACGGGTTCGCGGGCTCGTCGAAGCCTTTGTAGGCGCCGAGTCCTGGGTGGCCCTTGAACTCTGCAGTGATCCGCGCCAGGAGCTGCTCGTTCGTCGAGCCGGGCTGCGTCGGCAGGTTCGCCGCCTCGCCGAGCCAGAGCCAGCAGTGGAGCCCGACATCGGCGGCCGCGTCCTCGAGCTTCGTCTCTGCGTCGAGCTGCGTGGCGATCGAGGGGAGGTCCCACGACTTGCGACCGGTGCGGATGAAGCTCGCGCCGCCTTCCTTCAGCTCCTTCAGTCCGTCCTTGCCGCTCGGCGCGCTCACCCCGAGCGGAGGCGGGTTCGAGAAGCCGATCGGGAAGACGTCCTTCCCGTCGATCCGGATCGCGCCGGTCGGTCCGATGGTGACGGCGGTCACCGCGCCGGATCTTACGCCTGCGCGACCGACGCGCGCGCCCCCGCGGCCCGCACGGCGGCGCTCAGCGCGCCGGTGTCGTACGCGCCGTAGTGCCTGCGGCCGTTGATGAAGAAGGTCGGCGTGCCGGAGACGCCGCTCAGGTCGGCGCTGTCCACGTCCTCGTCGATCTTGGCTGCGCCGACCTCGCCGCGGAGGTCCTGCTCGAAGCGCTCGGCGTCGAGCCCGAGCTCGGCGGCGTAGCGGATCAGGTCGGGGATGCGAAGGGCGTCCTGGTTGTGGAGGAGCTTGTCGTGCATCGGCCAGAACGCGCCCTGGGCGGTCGCGGCCTCGGCGGCCTCGGCCGCGAGCTGGGCGTGCGGGTGGACGTCGGTGAGCGGCAGGTGGCGCCAGACGTAGCGCACGTCGCCGAAGTCCGAGAGCAGCTTCCGCACGATCGGCTCCGCCCGGCCGCAATACGGGCACTCGAAGTCGCCGTACTCGACGACGGTGACCGGCGCGTCGAGCGGGCCGCGGACGTGGTCCTGCTCCGGGTCGACGTCGACGGCGAGGTCGACGATCGCTTCCGCCGTCCCGAGGAGCGCGCGGATCCTCAGGCCCCTCGGCAGGAGCGCGGTCGCGCGGAAGAGCAGCCACGTGAGCGCCGACGCGCAGACCGCCGCGGTGAGGACGCCGAGCTTCGCCTCCTCGAGCTGCGCGCCGTGGAACGCGAGCGTCGCGATCAGCAGGGCGACGGTGAAGCCGATGCCGGCGATCGTCCCGGCGCCCGCGACCGCCGCCCAACCGACCGGCGGCCGGACGCGACCGCCGCTCGCCCGCGCGGCGACGAGCGACGACCCGACGATCCCGATCGGCTTCCCGACGACGTACGCGACCACGATCCCGAGCGTCACCGGCGACTGGAACGCGCGCGAGAGGAACGCGCCGTTGACGGAGATCCCCGTGTTCGCGAGCGCGAAGAGCGGCACGAAGGCGTAGCTCGTCCACGGGTGGTAGAGCTGCTGGAGCCGCTCGTTCGGCGAGAGCGCCCGCGCGAGGCCGGCCTGCGCCGTGCGGGCGAGCTCGCCCGTCGGCTGCTCGCGAAAGCGGCGGAAGAGGTCGGTCGCACGCTCGAGCTGGCTGCGCGGAGCCGGGTACGCGTAGACCAGCAGGCCCATCGCGAGCCCGACCACGACCGGGTCGATCCCGGACTCGTACAGCGCAACCCAGGCGCCGATCCCGAGGCTCAGGTAGACGAGGCCCCAGCCGACGCGCGCGCGGTGGAGTGCGTACACGGCCGCGAAGAACGCGAGCGCTATGACGAACGCGCGGACGTGCAGACGGCTCGTGTAGGCGGTCGCGATCACAACGAGCCCCGCCAGGTCGTCGGTCACGACGACGGTCAGCATGAAGGCGCGCAGCCGGTCGGGGAACCGCGGGCCGACGAGCGCGAGCATCCCGAGCGCGAACGCCGTGTCGGTCGACATCGCGACGCCCCAGCCGTGCGCGCTCGGGCGGCCCGCGTTGAACGCGAGGTAGATCCCGATCGGCACGAGGACGCCGCCGAAGCCGGCGAGCACGGGGAGGACGAACCGGCGCCGCTCGCGCAGCTCGCCGAGGTCGAACTCGCGCCGCGCCTCGAGCCCGATCACGAAGAAGAAGAACGTCATCAGGCCGCCGTTCACCCACTCGCGGAGGTCCTGCGAGATGCCCCAGCGGCCGAGGCGGACGGTGAGGTCGGTCGTCCAGACGCGTTCGTACGATGCGATGTCGACGTTTGCCCAGACGAGCGCCGCTATGGCCGCTGCGAGAAGGACAGCCGCGCTGCCCGTCTCCGTGCGGAGGAACTCGCGGAGCGGCGTCTCGAGGCTGCGCGCCCACGCGGTTCGGCCGGTGAGCGGGGCGGAGGCGGTCTGGCTCTCGGTCATCGCTTCGAGATCTCCTCGCGGACGGCGGGAGCGACCTCGGTCGCGAGCAGCTCGATCGCGCGCAGCACCTTGTCGTGCGGAAGGTTGCCGACGCTGATCTGCGCGAGGAATCGGTCGTGGCCGAAGAGCTCGTGCTGGAAGAGGATCTTGCGGACGACCTCCTCCGGGCTGCCGACGACGAGCGCGCCGCGCGGCGAGCGGAGCGCGTCGAAGTCGGGCCGCGCGATCGGCCGCCATCCGCGCTCGGCACCGATCGCGTTCATCATCGCGCTGTAGGGCGGGAAGAACTCCTCCGCGGCCTGCTCGGACGTGTCCGCGACGTAGGCGTGCGAGTTGATGCCGAGCTTCGGCACGGGGACGTGCCCGGCCCGGCGCGCCGCGTCGCGGCGGAGCTCGGCGAAGGGGACGAAGCGCTCCGGCTGGCCGCCGATGATCGCGAGCGCCATCGGCAGGCCGAGCGCTCCGGCTCGCACCGCGGACTCGGGATTCCCGCCGACGGCGACCCAGACCGGGAGCGGATCCTGGAGCGGGCGCGGGTAGACGCCGGTGTCTTCGAGCGGTGCGCGGTGCTCTCCCGACCACGTCACGCGCTCTTGTTCGCGCAGCCGCAGCAGCAGGTCGAGCTTCTCGGCGAAGAGGGCGTCGTAGTCGCGCAGGTCGTAGCCGAAGAGCGGAAACGACTCGACGAACGAGCCGCGCCCGGCCATGATCTCGGCCCGGCCGCCGGAGAGCAAGTCGAGAGTCGCGAACTCCTCGAAGACGCGGACGGGATCGTCGGAGCTGACGACGCTGACCGCGCTCGTCAGGCGGATCTTGCTCGTCGGCTCCGCGATCGCCGCGAGCACGACCGCGGGCGCCGAGACGGCGAAGTCGGGCCGATGGTGCTCGCCGACCCCGAAGACGTCGAGCCCGAGCCGGTCGGCAAGCTCCGCCTCCTCGAGCAGGTCGCGGAGACGCTGCTCGGCGCCTATTGACCCGCGAAGCTCCGCGAACGAGTAGACGCCGATCTCCACCGGCGCCAGGGTACGGGGTCAGCGAGGCTCTGAGCGCGGCGGCAGGAAAGGCTCCCGGTCGGCCGGGTGGCCCGCCTCGATCTGGCGGCCTCGCTCGAGCTCGGCGTTCAGCTCGGCGCCGAGGAGGACGGCGACATTCGTCAGCCAGAGCCAGACGAGGAAGATGATGATCGCGCCGAGCGATCCGTAGGTCTTGTTGTACGAGCCGAACTTGGCCACGTAGAGGCCAAACGCGGCGGACGCGACGATCCACAGGACCACCGCGAGCAGGGCTCCCGGCGTGACCAAGCGGAACCGCGGGTGCCGGACGTTCGGGGCGGCGTGGTACAGGATCGAGAGCATCAGCGCGACGACGAGGATCAGCACCGGCCACTTCGCGATGTCCCAGGCGGTGACAGCGGCGCCCCCGATGCCGATCAGCTTCCCGACGCGGTCGGCGAGCGGCCCCGTCACGACCACCATCACGGCGCTCGCGGCGAGCAGGAGGAGCAGGAGGATCGTGACGCCGACCCGAAGCGGCAGCGTCCACCAGATGGGCCGACCCTCGGGGACGTCCCAGATCCGGTTCGAGGCCTTCATGAACCCTCCGACGTAGCCGGACGCCGACCACAACGCGCCGACGAGGCCGACGACGAAGACGATCCCGGCGCCGCTCCGCGTGTTGGCCAGCCCGCGCAGCGCGTTCGCGAGGATGTCGCGCGCCGGGCCGGGCGCGAAGCTCTGGAGGTTGTCGAGCAGCGGCTGGGTCGCGGAGTGGCCGATCAGGCCGAGGATCGAGACGACGGCGACGAGCGCGGGGAAGATCGAGAGGATCCCGTAGTACGTCAGCGCAGCGGCCCAGTCGGTGAGCTCATCCTCGCGGAACTCGCTGAACGTCCGCTTGAGGACGCCGCCCCAGGCGCGTCGCGGAAGTCGTCTCGGCCGGTCGGCGGCGGTGGAGGCCATGCCTCCGTATCACCCGAGGCTCGTGTCGAAAACCCGATCAGGCGCCGTGCCGGACGGAGACGAGCGCGTTTCGCTCGTTCCCACCCTTCACCGTCTGCTCGAGGACGGTGCCGATGCCGCGGACGTAGTACTTGTGGTCGATCGTCCCCGGTTCGAGCGGCGTCCACTCCTTCGTCAGCATCGCGTGGCTGAAAGAGCCGTACGGAACGCGCGCCGTAGCGCCGAGGCTCAGCACCTGGAAGTGGTCCTCGGCCTCGCCCTTCAGGTATTCCTGCCGCGCCGACTGGCCCACGCGCGGGTGCGCGAACATGAAGATCCCCGGCTGGGCGCCGTCGCGGCCGGCGAGCCACGAGCCGCTCCGGTTCTTCACCCGGCCGTGCTTGTCCAGCTCGGCCGTGGCCTCGCCGAAGTACCAGACATTGCCCTTCGCATCCTGGCTGTACCAGTCGGTCGTGCGCTCCTCGAGCCTGCCGCGCAGGTAGAGGCGGTCGCTGACGGCTACGCACGGCGCGCCGATGATCGTGCGCGTCGCGTGCGTGGCAATCACCACGTCGCGGGCCGGCTCGCCGTCCTTCACACCGCGGTAGACCCAGGTCGTGCCGGGCTTCAGCGGGAACCACGGGTTGTCGACGCGGGCGCTGAACGGGCCGGGGGAGACGAGGGCGAGAGTGGCGAGGACGGTGGCGAGCACACAGCCACCTTAGGGGCCGAAGATGAACGTGCGATGACCGACTGTCATCCGGAGTTCATGCTTCGGGGCGGAGAATCGTGAAGTGCGCATCTTGGTGGTCGAGGACGAGCTGCGGATGGCGAGCCTCGTGCGGCGCGGCCTCGCCGGCGAGGGGATCGCGGCCGACGTGGCGCCGAACGGCGAGGACGCGCTCTGGATGGCGCAGGCGCACGCGTACGACGCGATCGTCCTCGACGTGATGCTGCCGGGGCTCGACGGGTTCGAGACGTGCCGGCGGCTGCGCGGCGCAGGCGTCTGGGCGCCGGTGCTGATGCTGACCGCGCGGGACGCGGTCGAGGACCGGGTCGCCGGGCTCGACAGCGGCGCCGACGACTACCTCGTCAAGCCGTTCGCGTTCGCCGAGCTCCTCGCGCGGCTCCGTGCGCTCGCGCGCCGGGGCGACCCCGAGCGGCCCGCGATCCTCGAGGTCGGCGACCTCCGGCTCGACCCCGCGACGCGGCAGGTCTCGCGCGGCTCGAGCGAGATCGCGCTCTCGGCTAAGGAGTTCGCCCTGCTCGAGCTGTTCATGCGCCGCGCGGGCGAGGTGCTCTCGCGGCTCCACCTACTGGAGCACGCGTGGGACTTCGCGTACGAGAACCGCTCGAACGTGATCGACGTCTACGTCCGCCGCCTGCGCCGGAAGATCGACGAGCCGTTCGGACGCGACTCGCTCGAGACCGTGCGCGGCGCGGGCTATCGGCTGCGGGCCGAGGGCTCGCGGGGCTCATGAGCCGCGTCCCGATCCGGCTTCGCGTGGCCGCCGCCTTCGCGCTGGCGATGGCGGCGGTGCTCGCCGGCTCGGGCCTCTTCCTGTACCTCCGCCTCGGTTCCCACCTCGAGACCGCGCTCGACCGCGAGCTGGCGCTCCGCTCCCAAGACCTCGCCGCTCTCGTCAGCCAGCCCCACGCGTCGCTCGCGCGGGACAGCAGCGGCCGCCTCGTCGAGCGCGGCGAGAGCTACGCCCAGCTCCTCGACGCGCGCGGCCGGGTGCTCGAGGCGACGAGGCCGCTCGGGACGGTGCCGCTCCTCGACGCGGGCGAGATGCGCGAGGCGCGGCAGCGCCCGCTCTACTCGAATCGCCCGCCGCTGCCGGGGCTCGACGAGCCTTCGCGGCTGCTGGCGGTTCCGGTCGGGACGCGCATCCTCGTCGTGGGCGCGACCCGCCAGGACCGCGCGGAGACGCTCGCGAGCTTTCGACAGGAGCTCCTGATCGCCGGGCCGATCGCGCTGCTGCTCGCCTCGCTCGTCGGCTACGCGCTCGCAGGCCTCTCGCTCCAGCAGGTCGAGTCGATGCGCCGGCGCGCGGCGGCGATCTCGGCCGAGACGCCGGGCGAGCGGCTCCCGGTACCGCCGTCGGGGGACGAGCTGGAGCGCCTCGGGACGACGCTGAACGAGATGCTCGACCGGCTCGAGGCGGCGCTCGAACGCGAGCGCGGCTTCGTCGCCGACGCCGGCCACGAGCTGCGGACGCCGCTCGCGCTCCTCCGCACCGAGCTCGAGTTGGCCGCGCGCCAGGCGGCGACCGAAGCCGAGCTCCGGGCCGCAGTCGACGCCGCGTCGCGCGAGACCGACCGGCTCTCGCAGCTCGCCGAGGACCTCCTCCTGATCGCGCGCGCCGACCGCGGTCGGCTTCCGCTCCGCGTCGAGGAGGTCGACGTCGACGAACTGTTCTCGTCCGTCGTCAGTCGCTTCGACTGGCGCGCGCCGGTCTCGCGCCGGTCCGCCGACGGCCTCTGCGTCCACGCCGACCGGCTCCGCCTCGAGCAGGCGCTCGGAAACCTCGTCGACAACGCGCTGCGTCACGGCGGCGGCATGGTCGAGCTCGCGGCGCGCGAGGAGGACGGGAGGGTCGAGCTCCACGTCCGCGACGGCGGCGCCGGCTTCCCGGACGGCTTCCTCGACCGCGCGTTCGACCGCTTCGCCCGCGCCGACCCGGCGCGCGGAGCCGGCGGCGCGGGCCTCGGGCTCGCGATCGTCCGCACGATCGCGCTCGCCCACGGCGGCAGTGCGCACGCGGTGAACCGCCCGGCCGAGGGCGCCGATGTCTGGCTCGCGCTTCCTCACCGCAGCGTGTGATATCGAAGACCCGTCGTGGAGAGTCGAACCGACATCGTCTTGCGCCCAGGCCCGCTCGGGCGGCGAGCTGTTCTTGCTGGAACGCGGCTCGCCGTGTGGCAGATCGTCGAGACCGTGGAGAACAGGGGCGGCTCGATCGCGGACACAGCCGACTATCTCGCTCTCCGTCCGGAGAGCGTCGAGGCGGCCATGGCGTACTACAGCCTCCACCGCGCCGAGGTCGACGACATCGCCACACGCGAGCGCGAAGCGGCTGAACGAGCCGAAGCGACGTATCGCGCCGGCCTCGATACGTCGAGCTGACGGCGCGTCAGGCGGCGACGTGTAGGCGCTGGTTCGCGCGCCGCGCCTCGTACATCGCCTCGTCGGCGAGCCGGAAGAGCTCGTCGCCGCCGCCGAGGCCGTCGGTGCAGAGCGCGACGCCGAAGCTCGCCGTCAGGCCTCGCACGCGCTCGTCGGGATCGGCGTCGAGCGCCGCTCCGAACCGCGCCGCGACCGCGCAGGCCTCGGCACGCGTCGCCTCGACGAGGATCAGCGCGAACTCGTCGCCGCCGATTCGGAAGGCGGAGTCGGACTCGCGTAGGGTCGACATCAAAGTCACCGCGACCCGCTCGAGGACGGCGTCGCCGGCGGCATGGCCGTAGCGGTCGTTGACCTGCTTGAACCCGTCCAGATCTAGCACGACCAGAGCGAGCGGTCGTCCGTAGCGACGCGCCCGGGCGACCTCCGCGTCGAGCTCCCGCCCGAACGCGCGCCGGTTCAGGAGGTTCGTCAGCGGGTCGTGGTCGGCGAGGAACCGGAGCTTCGCGAGCTGGTCGGCCGACGCGAGCGCGGCCGTCGCCTGGTTCGCGAAGACGCGCAGCGCCTGGAGCCGCTCCTCGGTCGGGAGCAGGCGGTCGCGCGGCTCGTCCGCCCAGATCACGCCGATCACGCCGCCGTCGGTGTCGCGGAGCGGCACGACGAGCCAGTGGTGGTTCCACGCGTACGGACCTGACCCGTTCAGGACCGACTCGTACACGACCTGGTCGGACGAGACTCGCGCCCGAGCGAACTCGTTCGGCAGCAGGAAGCAGCCGGCGACCTCGTGCTGGGGATCGAAGAGGCGCTCGATCTGGTCGAGGTCGAGGGGCCGAAGCTCGGCTCCGTCCTCGGGCCAGCCCGCCGAGGCGGCCGTCTCGAGAACGCGGCGCTCGGGGTCGAGGAGCTGCACCGCGACGCGGTCGAAGCCCAGTGCGTCGCGGATCCCGCGCGCGACCGCGTCGAGGATCGTCTTGCCGGTGCGGGTCGCGGTGAGCGAGGACGAGACCGCGAGCAGCTGCTCGAGCGCGTAGCGGTAGGTCTCGGCGCGGACGGCGTCCTGCGCGCCCTCGACCGCGAGCGCGGCGTGGTCGGTCAGCGCGACGAGCAGGTCGAGCTCGTCGTCGGACGGGCGCCGCCCGCTCGTCGGCTCGTCGACGGAGAGGATCCCGAGCAGCGCGCCGCTCGACGAGCGCATCGGCACCATCAGCGCGTCGTCCGGCCGCCAGGCGTCGGGGTGGTCTTCGGGTGCGAAGTCGGGGACGTAGCTCGCGCCGCCGCTCGCCTGCCAGTCGAACTCGCCGGACGGGAGGAAGTAGGCGCCGCGGCGCAGGAAGCGCTCGTCGAGGAGCGGCTCCCACTTGCTCCACGCACGGGCGTCGCCGAGCAGCGTCGCGCGCGCCTCGTCGTTCCCGTGCACCGTCTCGACGCAGAAGTCGTCCCACGCGCGGCGGTAGAGGTTGACCGCGATCGTCCCGAAGCCGAGCGACTCCGAGATGATCCGGGCGATCGTCTGCAGCGCGGTCGCGAGGTCGCTCTCCGTGCGGACGGCGCGCGTCGCCTCGAAGACCGCGCGGATCGGGGAGATCCGAAGCGGGGTCACGCCGTCGCCTCCTCGCCGAGCGCCGGTGCCGCCGGCGCCGAGGCATGACGCCGCGCCCACTCGCCCATCTCGGCGGCCGGCAGCGGCCGCGCGAATAGGAAGCCCTGCACGCTCTCGCACCCGAACGCGCGCAGCGTGGCGAGCGCCTCCGAGGTCTCGACACCTTCTGCCACCGTGCCGAGCCGCAGGCTGCGCGCGAGCTCGACCGTCGACCGGACGATCGCCGCGTCGTCCGTGTCGGCGCCCATGTGCGAGACGAACGAGCGGTCGATCTTCAGCTCGTCGACCGGGAGCCGCTTGAGGTAGGCGAGCGAGGAGTAGCCGGTGCCGAAGTCGTCGAGCGCGAGCCGGACGCCCATCCGGCTCAGGCGGCCGAGGATCGACGCGGCGCGGAACGGGTCGGCCATGACGGCGCTCTCGGTCAGCTCGAGCGTCAGCGTCCCCGGCGGCGCGCCGTGCTCGGCGAGCAGCATCGCGAGCTCGATCGGGAGCTCCTCGTCGCCGAGGCTCCGCGCCGAGAGGTTCACGCCGACCGCGATGTCGAGGCCCTCGTCGCGCCAGCGCCGCCAATCGTGGAGCGCGCGCTCGACCACCCAGCGCGTGAGCGGGCGGATCAGGCGCGTCTGCTCCGCGAGCGGCAGGAACTCGGCCGGCGGGAGCAGCCCGCGCGTCGGGTGCGCCCAGCGGACGAGCGCCTCGACGCGCTGGAGCTCGCACGTCGCCGCGTCGAGCTGCGGCTGGTAGTGGAGCACGAGCTCGCCCTCGGCGATCCCGCGGCGCAGCTCGCCGAGCAGGCTCAGCCGCGGCTTCGAGTGCGCGTCGATCTTCGGCGAGTAGACCTCGAACCCGCTCTTCGCGGCCTTCGCGACGTGAAGCGCGACGTCGGCGCGGCGCACGAGCAGCTCGGCGCTGTCGCCGTGCTCCGGCGCGACCGCGATCCCGACCGTCGCCTCGACCGCGACCGGCAGGTCCTCGATCAGGATCGGCTGGTCGAGCGCGCGGCGCAGGCGGCGCGCCACGTCGGTCGCCGTGTCGGTCGTGTCGAGCTGCGGGAGCAGGACGGCTAACTCGTCCGCGCCGAAGCGCGCGATCGTGTCGCCCTCG
>Ga0081539_10003436_pt1 | contig 19472 bp, 24 predicted proteins | sample TabmetS4T2R2_FD_71023 | JGI IMG/M metagenome (GOLD analysis project Ga0081539, IMG submission 71023) | Tabebuia heterophylla rhizosphere microbial communities from the University of Puerto Rico - S4T2R2 | ecosystem: Host-associated > Plants > Roots > Rhizosphere ...
GCCCGGAACGCCCGCCTCGTCGGACGACCCAGCGGAAGGGGGGGGGCGGCGCGCCCGGAAGGGGCCCGCCGCCCCGTTCTTCCGTCTCAGGGACCCACGCGCCTCACGGGTCGGGTCGATCGAGGCGCACGTCGGCGAGCAGCGCCTCGGCTTGCTCGATCGCCGCCGCCAACCAGGCGCCGTCCTGTCGACCGCGCACGTCCTGCCGCGGGTAGGCGAACTGGTTGAGCGTCTCGTCCGACCCGACCTGGATGCCCTTCGTCAGCAGGTACTCGCCGAGCGCGAACTCCCAACTGAAGATGGCCGATCCGTCCGGATACGCGTGGACCATGTAGGTCATGAACGCGTTGGGTGATGCGGTGAAGAGCTGCGCCTCCCGCCCGAACCCACGTCCCTCCGACGCACGGAACCCGTAGCGTCCGAGCGCCTCGCCGAACTCCACGGCGAGGAGCGTATCCGGGCGCTGGATCAGCCGACGACCGAGAGCACACCAGGGTCGGACCCCGGCGTCGCCAGCTCGAGCTGATCGCCATCCGGGAGCTCGAGCTGCTCCGTCCGCCTCGCCCGTGCGATCGACCCGCGCGCCTTGCCGAGGTGGGACCGGAACTCGTCGGCGCCGTTGGCGATCATCGTCCCGGCCTTGGAGAACTTGTTCTCGACGATCGCGTCCATCGCGTCGAGCAGGGTGCCGACCTCGGCCAGCGCGGCCTGGACGTCGGCCGCGTCACCGAACCGCTCGACCAACGCGTAGAGGAACAGGATCACGGGCAGCGCCGTGGAGTACGGGACGATCACCACGCCCCGTCCGAAGGCGACGGCGTGCGCCCGCGACAGCGCCTCGTACGCGGCGTCCGGGATCGCGGCCACCGCGACCGGCGTCGTGATCGCCGGGTCGATGTACTGCCCGACCTCCTTGGCCCGGGCGGCGACCGCCTTCTCGACCTTCCGCCCGCACGCGTCGCGGCGCACGGGATCCTCCTCGGCCTCCATCGCCTCCAGCTCGGGCAGCGCCGTCCACTTGGAGTCGATCGGGAGGCGCCGGCCGTTGGGCAGCTTGAGTCCGAACTCGACGACCTTGCCGTTCACGCGGAAGTCCGTCGCGAGCATCGACGGGGGGAGCTGGCTGAGGTGATCGCGGAGGACGGCTTCGCCGGCCCGTCCCTTGGTGTTGCCGCCGGCGAGCACGTTGGCCAGCCGCCGGACGACCTCGCGGTTCTCGGACTCGGAGCCGCGACGCTCCTCGTCTCTCGCCTGGATCAGCTCCAGGATCTGGCGCGTGGCGTCGAGGCCCTCCCGAAGGTGCTCCGTCACCCGATCGCGCTGCCCGGTTGCGTCCGCGATCCGCCGCAGCTCCGCCGCGTGCACCTCGAGGCGCGCGGTCAGCTCCGCGTGGAGCAGCGCGTTGGCCGCCTGCTGGGCCTCGGCCGCCTGCTGGGCCTCCGCCGCGCGGCCGTCGTCGGTCGGGGGCCGGCGACTCACGACGAGCGCGCCGATGCCGGCGCCCACGCTTGCGGCGAGCGCGGCGATCAGGAGGTCGGTGGTCATGCGTCTGCCCTCCCTGGGATGGGCTCGGGGGTCATGTCGCAACCGTATCCCGGTCGAGTGACAGAACGGCGGAAGCTCGGCGGGTTGCGGGGTACGATGCCTGCCCGATGGCCCCGCCCCACCCCCTAGAGCTCTATCGCGTGAAGGGCTCGCACCGCGAGGTGGGCCTCCAGATGGGTGAGCTGGGAGCCGAGCAGATCGGCCGCAGCGTCGCCCGGCTGGACGGCGAGCTCCCCGAGGGGCGGAGCCGATCGCAGCAGCTGGCGTTGGCGAAGACGTACCGGGACGTCACCGCATCGTCGCTCCCCTGGCTGATCGACGAGCTCGACGGCTGCGCCGAGGGAGCCGGCGTCGAGCCGCTCGAGCTCTTCGCCGCCACGATCGAGGAGATCTGGTACGTGCCGTACGCGAAGGCGACGGAGGGTCGCTGCAGCGACGTGGTCGCCGGACCGTCGGCGACGGCGGACGGGCACCTGTGGATCGGGCACAACAACGATCTCCGTCCGGAGACCGAGCCGGACATCGTCGCGATCGAGAAGGCCGTCGACCACGAGCCCGTGATCCTCCAGATCGGTGGCGTCCCGTGGATCAGCGTGGGCTTCAATCAGGCCGGCCTGTCGCTCACCGGCAACGAGCTCAGCCCGCTCGACGAGCGCGTCGGGATCTCGCGCTCGCATCAGGTCTTCGAGATGCTGAGCGCGCGCAACCTGCACGAGATGATCGCGATGGCGATCCGTCCGGACCGCGCCTCGTCGTACAACAACGTCCTGGCCGACCATCACGGCGACGTCGCGAACGTCGAGGGCAGCGCGACCGACGTCGACATCACGCGCGTCGACGACGACGACCACCTCGTCCACACGAACCACTACGTGAGCGAACGGATGCGTCGCTACGAGGGCGACCCCGACTACGCGACGCGATCGGACGTCCGACGGTGCCGTGCCCGCGACCTCCTCGCGGAACGACCGCCCGGATCGATCACGCCGGAGGCGCTCCGCGGGGTCCTCTCCGACCACGAGAACCAGCCTGACGAGGTGTGCCGGCATCCCGAGTTCGGACATCCGGGAACGAAGACGGTCTTCTGGTGCCTGGCGGACGTGACCGACGGCAGGATCATCTTCGGTCGCGGCAATCCCTGCGACTCGATGCAGCAGGAGTACGTCTTCGCCGGCTACGGCGAGGTCTGAATCGCCGAGCGGATCCGCTCGATCGTCGCCCGGTCGCCGCGCTCCTCCGCCATGTCCATGACCGTTCGGCCCTCGTCGTTCGTCGCGGTCGCGTCCGCGCCCGCCGCCAGCAGGAGGTCGGCGGTGGCCACGTCGCCGTTGGCGGCGGCGGCATGCAGCGGCGTCCATCCCGAGGACTGGCGCGCGTCGGGGTTGGCGCCCGCGTCCAGCAGCAGGCGGACGGCGTCCGCATGGTTGCGGCTGACCGCGGAGTGAAGCGCGGTCCCGGTCATCCATCCGCGTCCGAAGGCATCCACCTCGGCGCCACGCCGGAGCAGAAGCGAAACGGCGTCGGGCCCTCCGAAGAATGCGGCGAAGTGCAGCGGGGTGAACCCGTCCGCGGAGTACGACGTCGCGACCGCGGGGTCGGCGTCGAGGAGCCGGTCGAGGCGCGATCGGTCGCCGAGGGCGGCGGCCTCGAAGACGTCGAGGTCCTCACGGACCTCTCGGATCGCGTCGACGGTGGCCTGCTCGGATCGGTAGACGGCGCGCATCAGCGCGGAGACACCGTGCCGGTCGCGGGCTCGGGCCACCCCGGGGTCCTGCGTGAGGAGACGCCGAACGGCCGTGGTGTCGTCGGACTCGATCGCCTCGAAGAGCCGGTCCTCCGTGCTTGCCATCCTCGCCTCCCCGTCTATGATTCGTTAGGCTAACTAAATATCGATGCCCACGTCACGGCGAGCTTCCCCGGCGCGAGAGGCAGGTCGCATCGCGGAGCGGCTCCACTCCGCGGCGATCCACCTGTTGCGGCGCCTGCGTGTCGAGGACGACGCGCTGGGCATCTCCGCTCCGCGACTGTCGGCCCTCTCGGTCCTCGTCTTCGGCGGACCCACCCGGATCGGTGAGCTCGCGCGGATCGAGCAGGTGGAGCCGCCCACGATGACGAGACTCGTCGACGGGCTCGTCCGCGACGGATTGGCCGTCCGCGAACGCGATCCTCTCGACGCGCGCGCCGTCCGGGTTCGAGCCACCCCGTCCGGCCGGAGGGTCCTCGATCGGGGCCGGGCCCGGCGCCTCCGCCGACTCGAGACGGCCCTGCGCGACCTGTCGGACGTCGATCTGCGGAGGCTGGGATCCGCGGTCGACGTCCTCGACCGCGTCCTTCGGGAACGCGAGCCGCCCGAACGCCCGTAGTACCCTGGCCGTTCACCTCGAGGAGGACGCCATGCTGGTCGGCGACATCATGCACCGCGACGTGAAGACGGCGAGCACCGACGACTCCTTCGCCGACGTCGCCAAGACGATGCGATCGAACGGGATCTCCTCGGTCGTCGTCCTGGACGGGAAGAAGCTCGCGGGGATCGTGACGGAGCGCGACATCGTGAACCTCGTCGCGGCCGGAGGCGACCCGCACACGACGACGGTCGCGCACGGGATGACGAAGCGCGGGCTCACGACCGTCGCACCCAGGGCGGAGCTCACCGAGGCGGCCGCGGCGATGGTGTCGAAGAACATCCGTCACCTGCCGGTGGTCGACGGCGACGACGTCGTCGGGATCATCTCGATCCGCGACATGACGCGATGGGCGGCCGACGAGCTCTCGGCGGGTCACGAGATGCCCGACATCGCCGGGTCGCACGCCGCCCTCCAGGCCGCCAACGAGCTCCAGCGCAAGCGCGGCGCCTGAGTCATCCGCGGGCCGCGCGCTCGAACGGCTCGCGAGGGCTGGCCAGGGACCCGAGCTGCGCCAGGTCGCGCGGGAAGAGCAGGGCGACCGTCCAGTCCATCGCGATCTTCACGCGTCGAGCCCAGGTGGGCATCGCGAGCAGGTGGTACGAGCGGTGGAGGAACCAGCCGAGGAACCCGCGGAACCGCCGGCCCATGATCTCTGCCACGCCTTGGTAGCGGCCGAGCGAGCACACGCCGCCGATGCTGGCGTAGACGAAGGGCGTGAGCGGCCCCTCCGCGAGCGAGGCGGTCACGTTCGCGGCGAGCCGCTTGCCCTGGCGGAGACCGTGCTGTGCCGTGGGTGGCGCGAGGCCGCCCGTGCTCGCGTCCGCGACGGCCGCCGCGTCACCCGCCGCCCACACGTCCTCGACCCCGATCACCCGGAGGTACGGATCGACGGGCATCCGGTCCTGCTCGTCCACCGGCAGACCGGAGTCTCGCGCCAGCGGGGACGGCTTCACGCCGGCCGTCCACACCAGCGTGTCGGACGCGAAGGCCTGCCCGTCGGAGAGCCGCACGATCCCTCCCTCGGCTGACTCGAGCCCCGTCGAGAGCAGGATCTCGATCCCCCGTCGGCGCAGCACGTCCGTCGCGTACGCGGCGAGCTCCTCCGAGAGCTCGGGGAGGATCCGATCGGCCGTGTCGATCAGCACCCAGCGCATGTCGCCGGGGTCGAGCCCCGGGACGTGCTCGATCGCGTCGCGCGCCAAGGACTCCAGCTCGCCGAGCGCCTCGACGCCCGCGTACCCCCCGCCCACGAACACGAAGGTGAGCGCGGATCGACGGCGATCCCGGTCGTCGGCGACCGTGGCGACGTCGAGCCGCGAAAGGACGTGGTTGCGCAGGTAGATCGCCTCCTGAACGGTCTTGAACCCGATCCCCGTCTCGGCGAGCCCCGGCACCGGGAGGACCCGCGACCGCGAGCCGGGCGCCAGCACGAGGAGGTCGTATCGGAGGTCGAGGTCGCCGACCGGCGTGCGCACGTGGGCGACGCCGTCCGGATGGTCGATCCGGGTCGCCTCGCCCACGACCAGCCGGCAATGCGGGAGCACCCTCCGCAGCGGCACGACCGCGGCCCGCGGGTCGATCGTGCCGGACGCCACCTCGGGGAGGAACGGCTGGTACTGGAAGAAGCTCTCGGAGTTCACGACGGTCACGCGGTGCCCGAGCGCGGCCGCCTCGCGGAGGCCCATCGCCGCGGAGAGCCCCGCGAAGCCCGCGCCGACCACCAGGATGTCCGCCCCGGTCACCCCGCCTTCGACCCGACCGAGAGCCGGGTGAGGGTCTCCGGCAGCTCGTCGAGGATGTGGATCGCGGCGTCGGCTTCGGCGAGCTGCTCCGGTGACGGCTCGTCCGGCGCCTCGCCCCGCAGGATCCAGACCGCGAGCATCCCCACGGCCTTCGCGGGACGGACGTCGTAGTCGAGGCGATCGCCGACCATCGCGGAGGACGACGGCTCGACGCCGGTCCTCCGGACGCTCATCTCGAACAACGCCGGATCCGGCTTGCCGACGCCCAGCTCGTCGGACACCCCCCAGACCTCGAAGAACGCATCCAGACCGTCGCGCGAGAGCGCGGACCGCACCTCGCCGGGCTGGTTCGCGATGATGCCGAGTCGGTACCGGTCCCGCAGGCGCTCGAGGGTCGGGATCGCATCTCCGTAGAGGGCCGTTGGCGGATAGTGCCAGTACCGCGAGGCGAGCCGCTCGAGCTCGCGGAGGTCCGCGCCGGGGAGGAATCGTGCCGTGAGCTTCCGTCGGAAGGAACCCGATTGCTCGGCGCGGGCCTGGGTGTATTCGTCGTCGAACTCCTGGTCCGTGAAGCGCGCGCCGGCATCGCGCAGCGCGCGATGCCAGGCACGCGCGTACACCGTGTCGTCGTAGAGGACCCCGCCGATGTCGAAGAAGACGACCTCGATCGCCACCACGCCGACGATACCCGGCCTCAGCGGCCGGCCCGACGGCGCAGCTCGAGGAACGTGGGCTCGTCGGTCCGCTCGGTTCCCATCCGGTAGCCGAAGCGTTCGCCGTGGCAGTCCGACGCCGACGTCGCGATGAGGCCGAGCCGCTTCGCGATCGCGGCGTACCGCTCGCGCATCGCGTCGTCGTGGTCGGGATGCCAGACCTCCAACCCGATCATCCCGTCCTCGGCCATCCGCTCGATCAGCTCGTCGGGCACGCTCCCCTGCCCCTTCCACATCCCGGGATGCGCGAGCACGCACACGCCCCCAGCGGCCCGGATCAGCCGGAGCGCGTCCATCGGCGCCAGCGCGTGCTTCGGGACGTACGCGAGCCCGTCGTCGGAGATGTAGCGATCGAACGCCTCGCGCTCGTCCGCGACGATCCCGGCCTCGACCATCGCCTGCGCGATGTGCGGGCGAGCGATCGTCTCGCCGCCGGCGATCCGTCGCACGCGGTCGAACGAGATATCGAAGCCGAGCTCGCGGAGCTTCTCGACGATCAGCTCCCCGCGGCGGAGCCGGGTCTCGGTGAGCCGTCCGAGCTCCGCCCTGATGTCGGCGTCGGCCGGATCGACCCAGTACCCGAGGATGTGCAGGCTCGCACCGTCGTGCTCCGCGGAGAACTCGATCCCGGGGACGAACTCCAGCCCGAGCTCCTCGGCCGCCGACGCGGCCTCCGGCAGACCGTCGAACGTGTCGTGGTCGGTGAGCGCGATCCCGGCCAGATCGCGGCGCGCCGCCAGGTCGACGACGTCCGTCGGCGAGAGCGTGCCGTCGGACCGGTTCGAGTGGGCGTGCAGGTCGTAGCCGTCGGGCATCGGGCGAGCGTGTCAGACGGCGAGCCGGCGCGTCACGCTCGCGGCGCCGGCGCGACCAGCTCGCGGTCGATGTCGCCGACACCGCCGCATCCGGCCAGCGCCATCGCGTTCTCCAGCTCGAGCCGGAGGATCTCGAGGATCGCCGCCACCCCGTCCTCGCCCTCGGCGGCGAGACCCCAGACGGCGGGGCGCCCGATCATCACCGCGTCGGCCCCCAGCGCGAGCGCCTTCACCACGTCGGTCCCGCGCCGCACGCCGCCGTCCATCAGCACCGGGATACGACCGCCGATCGCGTCGACGACCTCGGGCAGCGCGTCGAGGCCGGCCGGGCTCGAATCGAGCTGCCGGCCGCCGTGGTTCGACACGACGATCCCGTCGACGCCGTGCTCGACGGACAGCGCCGCGTCCTCGGCCGTGAGGATGCCCTTCACGACCACCGGCAGGCCCGGCGCGTGATCGCGGATCAACGAGAGGTGGTCCCACGTGAGGTTCGCCTCGTACTCGAAGTCCTCCGCGCCGGGGCCGATCGGCACGACGAACCCGCTCCGCGCGTCACGATGGCGCAGGCCCAGCACGGCCAGGTCGACGGTCCAACAGATCGCCCGGAAACCCGCGTCGGCCGCGCGCCCGATCAGCTCGGCGGAACGCCCCGCGTCCGAATAGAGATACAGCTGCCACCAGGCGTCGGTGGCGGCGGCCGCGATCTCCTCCAGGTGATCGGCCGCCGTCGACGAGATCACCGCGATCGTCCCGGCGCGCGCGGCGGCCCGCACCGTCCCCAGCTCCCCGTCGGGGTGTGCACGAGCCTGGAAGGCCCACGGCGCGACGAGCACCGGCATCGCGATCGGCGTTCCCAGGATCGTCGTGGCGGTCCGCGGCATCCCGCGTCCGCGGAGCACGCGCGGGCGGATCACCCATCGATCGAACGCACGGACGTTCTCGGCCAGCGTCCGCTCGTCGCCGGCGCCTCCCGCGTAGAAGTCGTAGACGTCGGCGGGCAGCTTCGACCTCGCGACCGGCTCGTAGTCGTCGATCTGGAGGTAGCGGGGCTCGTCCATCGAGCGCGCAGCGTAGCGGCACCCGCCGGCCCGTCGCGCCGACCGGGCCGCGGCTATCGTGAGGCCGTGGCGCGCATCACCGTGTTCGGAGCGGGGACGATGGGCACCGCGTTCGCGATGCATTCCGCGCGGCTGGGTCTGCCCACCGCCCTGTGGGCCAACGAACACGACCTGGCGGCGTACGCGTCGATGCGGGCGGAGCGCCGGCACCCCCAGCTCCCCGAGCATCTCGCCGAGTCGCTCGCGTTGCACGGACCGGATGAGCTCGACGTGGCGGCGCGCGACGTGGAGATCGCCGTGCTGGGCGCGAACCACTCGGGGGCGCGATCGCTGGCGCGGATGGTCCGCGATGCGACGCGGGGAGCCCGGTTCGCGATCTCGGTCGCCAAGGGGTTGGAGCCGACCTCGGGTGAGCGGATGAGCCGCGTCTACGCGTCCGAGCTCGACGGCCCGGAGATCGTGAGCGTGGGCGGCCCGTGCCTGGCCCGCGAGCTCGCGGAGCAGCTGCCGACGGCCGCCGTGTGGGCGGCTGCGTCGCTCGACATCGCGGAGGCCGCGGGCAAGCCCTTCGACGACCGCTGGTACCAGATCGTGTTCACCGACGACGTCGCCGGCGTCGAGCTTTGCTCGATGATGAAGAACGTCGCGGCGATCGGCCTGGGGATCCTGGACGGGATCGGGAAGGCGACCGGGATCGGCTACCAGAACGCCAAGGCCGCCCTGTTCACGAAGGCGGCCCGAGAGATCGTCGATCTCGTCACCGCGGGCGGCGGCCGGCCCGAGACGGCCACCGGGCTGGCCGGGGTCGGCGATCAGCTCGTCACGAGCCTCGGCGGCCGCAACCGCCTCTACGGGGAGCTCGTCGGAGCAGGTGATCCCCCCGCCGATACGCTGATCGAGCTCGAGGCCCGCGGGCTCACGGTCGAAGGGGTGGACTCCGCGCGCGACGCCCATCGGCTCGCCGCCGAGCTCGGCCTCGAGCTGCCGTTCCACGACGCGATCCATCGGGTGCTCTTCGAGGAGGCCCGTCCGAACGAGATCCTGGAGGTGCTGCGATGACCGAGCGGGTGCGTCCCGACCGGAACCTGGCGATGGAGCTCGCGCGGGTCACCGAGGCGGCCGCCCTGGCCGCGGGACGATGGATCGGGCGCGGCGACAAGAACGCGGCGGACCAGGCGGCCGTCGATGCGATGCGCCACATGATCGATTCGGTGTCGATGGACGGCGTCGTCGTGATCGGTGAAGGCGAGAAGGACGAGGCGCCGATGCTCTTCAACGGCGAATCGGTCGGCAACGGCACCGGCCCGGCCGTCGACGTCGCGGTCGACCCGATCGACGGGACGCGACTGACGAGCGTGGGTCAGCCCAACGCCGTTGCCGTGATCGCCCTCGCCGAGCGCGGCACGATGTTCTTCCCCGGGGTCGCCGTGTACATGGAGAAGGTCGCGACCGGCGCCGAGGCGGCGGACGCGATCGACGTCACGGCGCCCCCGGAGGAGAACGTGCGGCTCGTGGCGAAGGCGAAGGGGATCCGGCCCGAGGAGGTCACGGTGATGATCCTCGAACGCCCGCGGCACGAGGCGATGATCCAGGCGGTCCGCGACGTCGGTGCGCGGGTGTACCTGATCACCGACGGGGACGTCGCCGGGGCGATCTCCGCCGCGGCACCTCGGACCGGGGTCGATCTCCTGATCGGGATCGGCGGCACCCCGGAGGGAGTCGTGGCGGCCGCGGCGCTGAAGTGCATGGGCGGCGCGATCCAGGGTCGTCTCTCGCCGCGCGACGACGACGAGCGCGAAGCGCTCCTGGCCGAGGGACTGGACCCCCAGCGTGTGCTGTTCACCGACGACCTCGTCTCCGGGAAGGACGTGTTCTTCGCCGCGACCGGCATCACCGATGGCTCGCTGCTGCGCGGCGTGCGCTACTGGCCCGACGGCGCGACCACGCATTCGCTCGTGATGCGGTCGCGCTCCGGGACGATCCGATGGATCGAAGCGGAGCATCGGTTCGAGAAACTCGAGGGGATCTCGGGCGTCGACTACCGTCGATAGCGATCCGGGACAACGGAACCGACCGGGTTCCCGGGTATCGTCGATCGTTCGAGGAGAGGGGGGCGGATGGCTGAGCGAACGATCGTCGTCTGCGACGTCTGCGGCGAGCCGGCGACGGAGACGGTGACGATCAAGACGTCGCGCGGAAACTTCGTCAAGGATCTGTGCGCACGGCACGTGACGGAGCTGACGGCCGGCGCGCGCAAGCCGCGGCCCGGCCGGCCGCGGAAGATGGGCGAAGAGGCCGCGACGCCGAGCCGTCGAGGACGGCCGCGGAAGGCCGCATCCGGGAACGGCCGCCGGAAGGCGGCCGCGCGGAAGACGAAGCGACGTCGGAAGGCTCAGTCGGGCTGAGCCGCCGCGAACGTGCCCTTCCCCACCCGGAGGATGGCGCCCTCGCGTGCCAGCGCCTGCAACGCCGCCTGCACGTGCCGGCGGACGTCCGGAACCTCGAACGGGTCGAGGTAACCGGCGCGGAGCGCGCGGTCCTGGACCGTCGTCCAGTGCAGCGGCTCGCCGGCCTCGTGCAGCACCGCGACCACGGCCTCGCGGGGATCCATCCTCATCCGCCCGGTCGCGACGGGCGGATCACCCGCGCCGCGAACAGCGACACCTGCTCCGGGTCGTGGATCGCGAAGGGCAGCGACCACGGAGCGACGATCAGCTCCTCGACACCGAGTTCCTCGAACGCGCCGATGCGTTCGAGGATCTCGTCGGGCGTGCCGGAGAGCGTGTCGGTCCGCCAGGTGTCGTAGTCGTCGCCCACCAACGCGTCGCCGGGCGCGGCGGCGCGCGCCCGCTCGAACGCGGCCCGCGCCGCGGCCGCGTCCTCGCCGATCGTCGAGTACAGACCGATCGAGAGGCGGAAGGATGACGGATCTCGACCGGCCGCGTCGCACGCGCGCCGCACGTCGTCGAGCTTCGCCGCGTACGCGTCGGGCGCGATCCGCCACACGACGTTCCAGCCGTCCGCGTGCCGGGCCGCGAGCCGCAGGAGGCGAGGACCGCCCTTGCCGCCGAGCCAGATCGCCGGCCGATGTTCCGGGGCGGGCTCGAGGACGGCGTCCCGGAGCCGGACCGACGATCCGTCCATCGTGACCGAACCCCCCCGGAGCAGCTCGCCGACGGCCTCGACGGTCTCCTCGAGGAGGGCGAACCGCTCCCCCACGGACCCGAACCGGTAGCCGAACGCCTCGAACTCCTCCCGGAGCCATCCGGCGCCGAGGCCGAGCTCGAGCCGGCCTCCGGACAGGCGATCGAGCGTCGCGACCGCTTTGGCCAGGATCGGTGCCGGGCGGAACGGCGCGCCGAGGACGAGCGTGCCGAGCCGGACCCGGTCGGTGACCGTGGCGAGCCCGGCGAGCGTCGTCAACGGCTCGAGCGAGGCGATCGGTGCCGGATCCGCGCCGTACCGCGCGAACGAGTACACGAAGTGGTCCGACACCCAGACCGAGTCGAACCCCAGCTCCTCGGCGCGCACCGCCCACGTCCGGACGTCGTCGAACGAGATCCGACCCGACGGCAGCGAGAAGCCGTAGTGGGGCAGGCTGAGCCCGAAGCGCACCCGGCGAGGATACGGTCAGCCGGTCGGGTCGTAGACCGTGAGGGTCCCGCGCAGGAGCACATGACCGCGCGCGTCGCGCACGACGACGTCGTCGAACGGCTTCAGGCTCTCGAGGAACCAGCGGCGTACGCCGCCGCCGCCGTCGGTGTCGAGGTCGTGGATCCTGCCGACCAGGACGTCGGGGACGGAGTCGCTCTCCAGCCACACCTCCACCGGCATCGAGCGGTTCGACACGTCCGTGACGCCGGTGAACGCGACGAGCGCCACGTCGTCGGAGGACGGCGAGAGCAGCACGAGCGCGTCTCCCCCGCCGATCACCGCCCGACGGGGCGACATCAGATCGGCGAGCTCGACGACGTTGGCGGGGTCGGAGAACTCGAGCTCGTCCAGGACCTTGCGGAACCGGACGAACGCCTGCTGCTGATGCTGCTTGGCGAGCGCGACCTCGCTCCGGAGCCGGGCGTTCCGCCCGGCCATCACCGCGCCCCAGCCGAGGCCGGTGAGCGCCAGCACCGCGGCCGCCCGCCGCCCCGCCGCCCTCCGGACCGCGTCGACGACTCGGTCCTCCAACCCCGCCGGCGGCTCCGCCGGCTCCGCCGCGAACGCCACCGTCGCGGCCGCGCGCTCGAGTCCGGCGACCTCCTTCCGGCAGGCCGCGCACCACTCGAGGTGTCGCTCGACCGTCGTCTCCTCGCGTCGCCCGAGCAGGCCCAACGCGTGCTCGGGCAGGAGGCCGCGGACGTCGAGGCAGCTCACGGCGCCTCCTTGCCCTCGTTCGCCCGACGCACCTTGATCATCGCGGTCCGCAGCCGGGTCTTGACGGTCCCGAGCGGGATGCCGTCGGCCTCGGCGATCTCCCGGGCGGTGTGGCCGCGGAAGTACGCCCGCGTCAGCAGCGTCCGTTCCGCCGTCGTGAGCGACGCCAGCGCGCGCAGCGCCACGTCGCGCTCCTCGACCGCGTCCTCGTCGCTCGATCCGGGGACGTCGGGAACCTCCTCGACGAGGACCAGCGTGGGCCGTCGGGCGCCGGTCTCGCGGCGGAGGCGGTCGACGGCGAGGTTGTGGGCGATCGTCATGAGCCAGGTCGAGAGGCGACCGCGAGCGGGATCGAAGCGAGCCGCCTTCCGCCATGCGGTGAGGAAGACGTCCTGCGCCAGCTCCTCGGCGGCCTCACGGGAGCCGAGCAGGCGAACGCCGAGCGCGAAGATCGGTCGGCCGAACCTCGCGTAGAGCGCACGGATCGCGTCGTCGTCACCGGAGAGCAGACCCTCCATCAGCTGCTGCTCCTCCCGGGGGAGGAGCGGTCCCTCGTGCCGAGCGTCCACCCGGTCGTTTCCTCTCGGTATACGGCGTCGCCGACGGGCCGAGCTTGCGGCCTCCTGCCTGCGATGTTCCCACGCTGGGCCCGGAACCGGAACCGTCCGACCGGCCGAACCGCCGGGGGTAGGCTGACGCATGAAGGACGACACAGGCGCAGGAGCGCTGACCAGGTGATCGAGAGGTCGAGGATCGGCCGGGCCGCGTTCGGCGCCGCGCTCCTGATCGCCTCGCTGGCGCCCGGCGCGCGCGCGGAGTCCGACGGACCCGTGGTCCGGCTCTCCCTCGACGGCGTCGTCGATCCGTTCGTCGCCGACTACCTCACGACCGAGATCCGCGGGGCACGTGATGCGGCCGCGATCCTCCTCGTGATCGACACCCCCGGCGGGCTCGATTCGTCGATGCGCGAGATCATCCAGGGGATCAAGGGCGCGACGGCCCCGGTGCTGTGCTACGTCGGCCCCCAGGGCGCCCGGGCGGCCTCCGCCGGAGCGTTCATCCTCCTCGCGTGCCACGTCGCCGCGATGGCGCCCGCGACGAACGTCGGCGCATCGACCCCGGTGGGGATCGGCGGCGTGACCCTCGCCAAGAAGATCGAGGAGGACGCCGCCGCCACGATCCAGACGCTCGCAGAGGACTCGGGTCGGAACGGTGAGCTCGCGAGGACCTTCGTCACCGATTCCCGGAGCATCACCGCGCAGCAGGCGCTCGAAGGTCACGTGATCGACCTGATCGCGCCCACCGAGGTCGACCTCCTCGACGAGGTCGACGGACGCGCCGTGGAGCTCGCCGACGGCGACGACGTCGCCGTGCGGACGGCGGGCGCCCGGATCGAGGACCGGCCGATGACGCCCGGCGTCGGGTTCCTCCACGACCTGTTCGATCCGAACCTCGCGTTCATCTTCTTCTGGCTCGGGCTCGCGCTGATCGTGCTCGAGCTGATCGTCCCCGGCCACATCTTCAGCGGCACCGTGGGAACGATCCTTCTGATCCTCGCGATCGTCTCGTTCGGCCTGCTTCCGGTGCGACTGATCGGGGTCGTCCTGCTCGCGGGGTCGGTCGTCTTCTTCGTGCTGGAGCTGAAGGTCCCCGGCCTCGGGATCTGGTCGATCGCCGGGATCGCGTCGCTCGTGCTCGGCGGCCTGCTGCTGTTCAACCCGGCGGGGGGCGTCCGCGTCTCGCCGTTCGCGATCGTGCCGGTCGCGATCGTGATGACGCTGTTCTTCGGGGTCGTCGTGTCGAAGGCGCTCTCGCTCCGGCACCTGCCGCCGGCACATGGACCGCATTCGGTCGTGGGCCGCGAGGGCGTCGTGATCGGCGACGGGCTCGACCCCGACGGGATCGTCCGTGTCGCCGCCGAGGATTGGAAGGCGACCTCGGCCGCGGGGCCGATCGGCCCTGGGAGCAGGATCCGCGTCACGCGCCTCGACGGGCTCGTGCTCACCGTCGAGCCACTGGAACGCGAGCACGCGTCGACCGGCGACGTGGCGCCGGCCCAAGGAGGAGGCTCCTGATGGACTTCTCGGATCCGATCTTCATCCTCGCGGCGATCGGGATCGTCCTGGTGATCCTGATCCTCGCCAACGCGATCCGGATCGTTCCCGAGTTCCAGCGGCTCGTGCTGTTCCGGCTGGGACGGTGCATCGGCACTCGCGGTCCGGGGTTCGTGCTGATCATCCCGATCGTCGACCGGGTCGTGCGCGTCGATCTCCGCGAGCAGTACCTGGAGATCCCGCACCAAGCGGCGATCACCGAGGACAACGCGACGATCTCGATCGACTTCATCGTCTTCAACAAGGTGGTCGACGCCCAGATGTCGATCCTGGCCGTGGGGAACTTCGCCGGCGCGGCGCAGAACATCGCGGCGACCACGCTCCGATCGGTCGTCGGCGACATGTCGCTCGACGACGTCCTGGCCAAGCGCGAAGACATGAACGAGGTCCTTCGCGTGAAGCTCGACGAGGTCACGGAGCGGTGGGGCGTGAAGGTGACCAACGTCGAGATCCGCGAGATCATCCCGCCGCCGTCGGTGCAGGAGGCGATGACGCGGCAGATGTCCGCGGAGCGCACCCGGCGCGCCGTCGTGACGGAGGCCGAAGGGCAGAAGTCGGCCGCGATCACCGTCGCCGAGGGCAACAAGCAGTCGGCGATCCTGAACGCCGAAGGCAACAAGCAGTCCGCGATCCTGAACGCGGAGGGCGAGCGCCAGGCGGCGATCCTCCGCGCGGAGGGCTTCGCCCTCGCGCTGCAGACGATCAACCAGCAGGCCGCCGATGCGGACATGAAGACGATGTCGCTGCAGTACCTCGACGCGCTGAAGCAGATCGGCGCGTCGCCGGCGTCGAAGATCGTCGTGCCGATGGAGCTCTCCGGGCTCGTCGCTGGGATCGTCGCGGTCGCCGACCAGGCGAAGGGTGACGGCAGGGCCTCCGACGGCTGATCCCGCCGCGGCGCGGGACCGGGGAACCGTCGCGGCGCCTCCGGTGTAGCGACCCGTGAGAGGACCCGCTCCCGTGGAGGGCCGACCACTGGAGGATGCCGAGCTCGCCCGGCGAGCCCGAGAAGGCGACGACGGGGCGTACGCCGAGCTGGTGCGGCGGTACGGACCGATCGCCTTCCGGGTGGCCTGGCTGGTCACGCGGGACCGTGACGAGGCGGAGGACGCGGCGCAGGAGGCGTTCGTGAAGGCGTACTACGCGCTGCCGAGGTTCCGGTCGGACCTGCCCCTGCGTCCGTGGTTGCTCCGGATCGTGGCCAACGAGGCGCGCAACCGCGCGCGTTCCGGGCGGCGCCGGGAGCGCCTCGCCCTGCGGGCGGCCGCGGTCTCCGATCGGGACGCGGCCCCGTCCCCGGAGACCGCGGCCCTCGCCCACGAGGATCGCGACGCCCTCGTGACGGCGATGAACCGGCTCGAGCCACGCGATCGCGAGGTGATCGGCTACCGGTTCCTGCTGGGTCTCTCGGAGGCCGAGACGGCGGAGGTCCTGGACGTGCGCCTCGGCACGGCGAAGTCGAGGCTGTCCCGCGCGATGCAGCGACTCCGAGCCGTGCTGGAGGTGGAGACATGACCGAGCGGCTCCGCGACCTCTCCGACGAGCGGCTCGGCGCCGCGCTCGCCGAGCTCGACGTCGAGTGGCCGCGGGAGCCGGATCTCACCCCGGGCGTGTCGGCCCGGTTGGCGTCGACACCGTCGCCGAGCGCGATCCGCCTCCCGCTCCGGAGGCGGACGCGCGTCGTCCTGCTGGCGGCGGCGACCCTGCTGCTGTTGGCCGGCGCCGCGGTCGCCGCGAAGCTCGTGATCGACCTGGGCGCCGTCGTCGTCCGGGTCTCGGAGAGCCCGGGCACGTTGCCATCGCCTTCGCAGGTTCACATGGGCGAGCCGATCGACGTCGTGCGGGCCGGCACGCTCCAGGGGAGTCCGATCGGGATCCCCGAGGCGCTCGGTCCGCCGGATCGCGTCTGGGCGGATCGGGTGACGACGGACGCCGGTGAGGTGGTCCGGGTCACGCTGGCGTGGAGACCGACCGACGAGCTCCCGCCGATCCCGGGCTCACGGTTCGGAGCGGTCTTGATGCGCTTCGAGGGCAGCGCGAACATCGCCTTCAAGGTCGTCTACAACGACACCGGGACCCACTCGTCGGCGTTCGTGGGTGGCCGGGAGGCGTTCTGGACCACGGGATCGCACCGCCTGCAGCTGCTGACCGGCGAGGGAGTTGCGACCGTCCGCGTGGACGGGAACGTGCTGCTGTGGCCCGACGAGCCGTACACGCTCCGTCTCGAGACGGCGCTCCCCGAGGCGGAAGCGATCCAGGTCGCGGAGTCGATCCCCGGAACCTCCTGATCCGACGCGGTGTAGCACGGTCGTCCGGTCGAGAGGAGGCTGTTCATGAGACGACCGACGATGCTCGCAGTGCTCCTGGGCACCGTGATCGCCGCGGTGGGCCTGTCGGGCGTGGCGCTCGCCGGAGGAGGCTGCCACGGCACCATCACCGAGGCCGACGAGACGGGCGAGGACCAGGCGACGGTGGAGATGGTCGATCAGTGCTTCAGCGCCAGCGTCCTGCGCGTGGACCCCGGAACCACCGTGAAGTTCGTGCACGAGGACGCCGGGCTCACGCACAACGTCGGCGGCACCGGCTGGGGCTTCTACGGCGACATGCACGAAGGCGACACGTTCCGCGCGACCTTCGACGACCCGGGCGTCTACCCCTTCGGCTGCAGCTACCACCCGGGGATGACCGGAGCGATCGTGGTCGGTGACGGCTACGGCGCGGGCATGGGATCCAGCGTGTTGAACAGCGGTCCGGTGGCCGAGGACGCCGAGCCGGCACCCGTCGCGGCGGCCTCGGGCGGCGGTGGCTCCGCGATCGCCCTGCTGGCGGCGGGGGTGGTCGGTCTGGCGCTCGGCGCGGGAGCCGTCGGGATGCTCCGCCTGCGCGCCCGGCCCTCAGGCGGGTAGCGGCAACCCGACCTGCTGCATCGCGAGTTCGAAGTCGTGTCGGCTCGACACGGCTTCGAACGCCGCCTCGGTGGAGATCAGGCCGTCCTGGAGGAGCTCGAGCACCGACTGGTCGAAGGTCGTCATCCCGTAGAAGCCGCCGTCGGCGATCACGTCCTTGATCTCGTGGGTCTTCTCGGGATCGGCGATCCGCTCGGCGATCCGCCCGGTGTTGACGAGGATCTCGAGGGCCGGCGTCCTTCCCCCGTCCACCGTCGTGACGAGCCGCTGGCAGATGATCCCGCGCAGCGTGCCGGCCAGGGCGAGTCGCACCTGCTTCTGCTGGTACGGCGGGAAGAAGTCGATCACCCGGTTCACCGTCTCCGTGGCGTCGACGGTGTGCAGCGTCGACATCACGAGGTGGCCGGTCTCGGCGGCCTGGATCGCCGCGCGCACGGTCTCCGTGTCGCGCATCTCGCCGATCAGGATCACGTCGGGGTCCTGACGGAGCGCGGCCCGGAGCGCCGAGAGGAAGTCTTTCGTGTCGTTGCCGATCTCGCGCTGGTTGATCGACGCCATCGCGTCGCGATGGAGCACCTCGATCGGATCCTCGATCGTCACGATGTGGACCGGCTTCGTCTCGTTGATGTGCCCGATCATCGCGGCCAGCGTCGTCGTCTTGCCGGAGCCCGTCGGTCCGGTGACCAGGATCAGCCCGCGGTGCTCCTCGGCGAGGCGCTGGACGGCGTCCGGCAGCCCCATCTCGTCGAACGAGGGTCCGCCGAGACGCAGCCGCCGCAGCACCATCGAGATCGACCCGCGCTGCCGGAAGACGTTGGCCCGGAAGCGGCCCACCTCCTTCAACGAGTACGCGAAGTCGACCTCTCCGGACTCCTCGAAGATCGACCGGCGATCGTCCGGGATGATGCTCTCGGCGATCGCCGCGGTCTCCATCGGGGTGATCGGGTCGCGGTCGAGCCGCTTGAGGCCGGTGGCGAAACGGATCATCGGCGGCGATCCGACCTTGACGTGCAGATCGGAGCCCTGTCCCGACATCAGGTCCCGCAGCCACCCATCGAACTCGGCGACGGCCCCGTCCTGGTTGTCCACGCGATCTCCTCGTGCCGACCGTGAGGGGTCGAGGTGCCCCACTCCGTCCATCGGTCGAGCGGCGGCTCGACTTCAGCGGGAGCCCGGCGGGACGCCGGCGCGGCGGTCCCGCTCAGCCGGCGGCGACCAGCCGGCACACGGTCCCGTGCGCCGCGAGCGGCTCGAGGAAGCGTTGAAGCATGCGTCGCGGCTCAGCGACTCGCAGCTGCACCGGTTGAGCACGCGGGAGCAGCCGCTCGCGGCGCGCCAGCACGTGGCCGTTCGGGTGCGCGACGAGCTGAAGCTGATTCCCGTGAAGAGCATTCGCTACTTCGAGGCGGACCAGAAATACGTGACCGTGCGCCACGCGGCCGGCGAGGACTTGCTCGACGAGCCGCTGAAGCAGCTCGAGGAGGAGTTCGCCGCCGAATTCGTGCGCGCGCACCGCAGCCTGCTCGTGGCGATCGCTCACATCGAGGCGCTCGAGCGCAGCGGCGAAGACAACTACGCGCTGCGGGTGCGCGGCGAACCCGAGCCGCTGGCGGTCAGCCGGCGGCAGGTCGCCGAGCTGCGGCGACGACTGCAGAATCACTGAGCGGTGAGCTACGCCTTCGGCTGCGACCGGCGGGAGTCGAGCCACTCGATCAAGGGATCCCACTGTTCCCAGTCGGGCCACGCGAGATACGGTGGCAGCTCGTGAATGCCGAGCCCGCGCTGATACGCGCGGATGTAGTT
>Ga0081539_10003437_pt1 | contig 19472 bp, 18 predicted proteins | sample TabmetS4T2R2_FD_71023 | JGI IMG/M metagenome (GOLD analysis project Ga0081539, IMG submission 71023) | Tabebuia heterophylla rhizosphere microbial communities from the University of Puerto Rico - S4T2R2 | ecosystem: Host-associated > Plants > Roots > Rhizosphere ...
CCGACGGTCTCGTGCACGCTGGGCAGGACCTTGAGGGTGACCTGGGCCTGCTCGCACAGGGCGGCGACCTCGCGCACCAGCTCGCTGGTGGCCGAGGGGATGGCCAGCAGGACGACGTCGACGTCCAGCTCGGTGACCAGCCGGGGAAGCGCCCGCCGGGGGCCATGGACAGGCACCCCGTGCAGGCGCCGGCCGACCTTGCGCCGGTCGTCGTCGACCAGGCAGACCGGGTGCCAGCCCAGCGACGGGCTGCGCAGCAGGTCCTTGAGGATCATCGAGCCGGCCGACCCGGCGCCCACGATCAGCACGCTGCGCCGCTCGCTCTCGGGGGCCGGGCGCCGGGGGGCGAACAGCTGGCTCTGGAAGCGGACGGCGCCGGTGCCGAGCAGGATCAGGACCGCCCCGAAGATGGTCACCGACAGGGGCAGGACCCGCAGGCCGCGGCCGTCGGTGGCCAGGCCGACGAGCACGCTGGCGTTGACCACCGCGATCCCGGCGGCGCAGCCGGTCAGGATGATGCGGCGGGCCTCCTGGATCGAGGCGTAGCGCCACATCTGCCCGTAGAGCCCGCCGAGCTGGTTGACCACCAGGTGGATGACCAGGGCGATGGGCAGGAACCGCCAGAAGCTCGACCAGTAGCGGTCCGGGACCGTCCCGTCGAAGCGCAGGGCCAAGGTCAGGAGATAGCAGAAGCACGCGACCCCGAGATCGAGCGCGGCGAGCGGGGCATCGCGTCGTAGGCGCTCGGCGAGCCCTCCCCCCCGGTTCGGGGCCAGGGGCTCAGCCGAGCCTGGTAGCAAGGCTTCCTGGTCCACGGGGGAAAGTCTATGGTCCTGACGCCTTGGGGTGATCCGCCGCGATCCGTATTCCGGCCTACAGCACTGCGGTACGTCGGCTGCAGGTCAGACCCGCTTCAGCCAGATCTCCCGCCAGTATTCCTCGATGCCGCGGGGGCAGCTCTGGTGGTAGTCGGCGAAGCAGACGAACCCGTCCAGGACGATGCAGTCGCCCTTGATGTGGACCATCTTCCCGGTCTTCTCGTCGATCAGCCGGTTGACCCGGCGCTGCACCCGGGCCCGCTGGCCGCAGTAGCGCAGCATCTCGATGTCGAAGCGCAGCCCCCGGTTGTGGCCGGTCTGGTCAAGGGTGGCGAAGATCTCCTCCCTGGACTTGACCTCGACCAGCTCGCCCGGCTGGAGGTCGAGCGTCTCCTTGGGGGTGCGGCCCTGGACCCGCCCCTCGATGTGGGGATAGGGGCGGCCGCCGTTGACCAGCAGGAACCGGGGCAGGAACTTGCGGTTGGCCCACTGGAGCTTGTTGAACAGGTGAATGACCAGGCCGCGGACGACCTGCCGGACGGGCGCGTTGCCGGTGGTGACGTCCTGGAGGTACTGGCGCACGTCCCAGCCCGGGATGTGGGTGGGGGCGGCCTCGGGGATGGCGGTGTTCTGGCAGGAGAAGATCTCCTCGTCGAGCCCGGCGCCCTCGGGGCGGGTCTCGCGCTGGAGCGTCGCCAGGGTGGCCACCGGCGTGGCGGGAGCGGGGGCCGAGGCGCTGGAGGCCGGCGCCGGCTGGCCGTCGTCGCCGGCGCGCTTGAGCCAGCCTTCCTTCCAGAAGATCAGGCAGCCCGCCTGGCAGCCCCCGTGGGCGCTGCCGTCGCAGCGGACGCCCTCCAGGTGGACGGTCCGCTCCAGGCGGTACATGCCGCTGTTCTTGACCTGGTCGCAGGTCTTGAAGGCCCGCTTGGAGACCCGCAGCTGCTTGCCGGCGAACTGCAGCATCTCGGGCATGAACGGCATCGCGTCGAGCCGTCCCCGCTCGTCCAGGGTGGCCAGGATCTCCTCGGCGGACCGGACCTCGACGAGCTCGCCGATCTTGAGGTCCAGCGCCTCGGGCGGCCGGGTGGGCTCGGTCGTGCGCGCGTCGTCGGTCGGCACCTTCTGGTTCCCTTTCCCTAACGCCGCCGCAGGTCGGCGTCGACCTGGCCGCGGTCCATGAGCTGCCTGATCTGGGCGATCCGCTGGAAGCGGGCACCGGTGAGGTCGCCGGCCTCGAGACCGTGCTCCTTGAAAGCCCCGTAGAGCTCCTCGACCCCGTCGCGGACGGTCCAGCGCAGCTCCAGCCCGGGCACGGTCTTCAGCTTGGCGCAGTCGACCCGGTAGTTGCGCAGGTCCGGGCCGGCCCCCTCGGCGAAGGTGACCTCGCTGCCCGGGACGACCTCGCGGACCATCTCGGCGACCTCGCGGATGCGGTAGTTCTCCTCGGTCCGCCCGACGTTGAAGGCCTGGTCGTGGACGAGCTCGCGGGGCGCCTCGAGCATGGCCTGGAAGGCGGCCGAGATGTCCTGCACGTGGACAAGCGGCCGCCAGGGCGTGCCGTCGCTCAGCAGGTGGACGGCCCCGGTGGCGAAGGCGATGCCGACCAGGTTGTTGACCACCACGTCCCCGCGCAGCCGGGGCGACACCCCGTAGGCGGTGGCGTTGCGCAGGTAGGTGGGGCTGAAGTCGTCGTCGGCGAGGGCGCCGATGTCCCGCTCGGCCAGGACCTTGGACTCGCCGTAGGGGGTGACCGGGTTGAAGGCGGCCCCCTCGTCCAGGGGACGGTCGTGGTCGGCAGCCCCGTAGAGGCTGCAGGAGGACGAGAACAGGAACCGCGGCACCCCGGCCTGCTTGGCCTTCTCGGCCAGGCGCACCGAGGCCAGGTGGTTGATGTCGTAGGTGCAGCGCGGGTTGAGGTTGCCCAGCGGGTCGTTGGAGATGGCCGCCAGGTGCAGCACGGCGTCGAAGCCGCGCAGGTCCTCGGACCGCACGTCCCGCAGGTCGACGGCCATGGTCTCGACCGGCGCCGGCGCGGGCCCGAAGGTGCAGCGGCTGAACAGGCCGGTGTCCAGGCCGACCACCCGGTGGCCGGCCGAGGTCAGCCAAGGGACGAGCACGGCCCCGATGTAGCCGTCGGACCCGGTCACCAGCACACGCACGTTCACGCCCTCCCCTCGGGGTCTGACCCGGTCAACCACTATAGGCAGGCCCGGCGGCCGGGACAGGCCGCCCCTGCCGTAGCCGGGCTGCGCAGGTTGCGGGAGGCGGGCTGCGCAGCTTGCGGGGGCCCGGCAACTACGGCGGGTCGGGGATCCGCCGGGGCGTGCCGAGGGTTACCGTCACCAGGAACCGCATTGCGAAAGGGACCGTACATGACCACCACGCAGCCCCAGCCCATCCCCATGTGGCTTCCCCACATCGGCCCCGAGACGATCGGAGCCGCCACCGACGCGCTGGAGATCGGCTACCTCGGCCTGGGCTCGGCCACCAAGGAGTTCGAGGACGCCCTGGCCGACTACCTCGAGCTGGGCGCCGACCGGGCCCTGATGAGCACCAACAGCTGCACCGCGGCCCTCAACTGCGCCTGCCTGCTCGCCGGGGCCGGGCCGGGCACCGAGGTGATCGCCCCGTCGTTCACCTATGTGGCCGCCCACCAGGCGATCACCGCCACCGGGGCGGAGGTCGTGTTCGTCGACATCGAGGAGCCGACCCTCACCGTCAACCCCGACGCCCTGGCCGAGCTCATCACCGAGCGCACCCGGGCGATCATGGTCTGCCACTTCGCCGGCCTGGTGGGACGGCTGGAGGAGATCTACCGGGTCGCCGCCGAGCACGGCGTGCGGGTGGTCGAGGACGCCGCCCACGCCATCGGCACCCGCCACGAGGGACGCATGGTCGGGGCCACCGGCGACCTGGTCTGCTTCAGCTTCGGGCCGGTCAAGACCATGACCACCCTGGAGGGCGGGGCCGTGGTCACCTCCCGGCCCGAGGAGCTGGACGTGCTCCACCAGCTGCGGATGCTGGGGGTGGACCGCGAGACCGAGGCCCGCTACAAGAACAAGCGGGCCTGGGAGTACGACGTGCTCCGCCAGGGCTACCGCTTCCACCTGGGGGCGATCCCGTCCTCGATCGGCCTGGCCCAGCTGTCGTTGCTGGACGAGTTCGTCCGCAACCGCCAGCACTACTGCCGCGGCTACAACGACCGCCTGGCCGGCGTCCCCGAGGTCATCACCCCCGACTCCGACTACAAGGACATCGGGCCGTTCATCTACTTCATCCGGGTGCCGGGCGACGTCCGCCAGGAGCTGATCGAGTTCCTCAAGGCACGCGGGGTCCCCACCGGCATCCACTTCCTGGGGGCGCACGACTTCAGCTTCTACCGTGACGCCCGCCGGGGCGACCTGTTGGTCACCGACCGGGTGGTCCGCGAGGAGCTCACCCTGCCGCTGTGGTCGTACATGGATGACGAGGTGCTCGACCGGGTGGCCGGGGCGATCCGGGAGTTCTTCTCGGCCTAGTCCCGCCCGCGTCATACGGTGCCGGTACGGCGATTGAAGCTGGCGAAGGCGGAGGAACCCGCCGATGCTCGTCCAAGCCTTGGCGAACGATCGCGTACCGGGCCGGGGCTGATCGAATGAGGGGGAGCTTCCGATGTTCATGACCGGCGACGGTCCGCGTCCGTCCTGGATTCCCGGCCACGCGCGCCGGCACGAGCGCACCGGCGAGCTGGACACCCGCTGGATGCCGGCCTGCCAGTGCGGCTGGACGTTCTACGCCAGCGTCCGCACCCTGCGGATCGCCGACCGCACGCACGGGTTCCACCTGGACCGGGTGCACACCGGCCGCCACCACGCCGCGTCCTGAGCACGGCCTTGGCTCCGTGCTCGCCGCCGCCACCGCCGTTCTGAAAGGTTCCCCTGGCCCTCGGGACGGCGGTGGCCGCAGCGACACGGTAGCCTGCGGCGATGGCCACAGACCCCTCGGTGTTCGTGCACCCGCTGGCGCTGTGCGAGAGCGACGACGTCGGCCCCCGCACCCGCGTGTGGGCGTTCGCCCACGTGCTGGCGGGGGCGCGCATCGGGGCCGACACCAGCGTCGGCGGGCACGCCTTCGTCGAGGGCGGGGTGGTGGTCGGCGACCGGGTCACCATCAAGAACGGGGTGCTGCTGTTCTCGGGGGTGACGGTCGAGGACGAGGTGTTCCTGGGGCCGGGGGCGGTCTTCACCAACGACGCCACCCCCCGGGCCGCCCACCGCAAGGGCCCGACCGGCTGGCGGGCGACCCTGGTCCGGCGGGGGGCCACCGTCGGGGCCAACGCCACCGTGCTGTCCGGGCTGACCATCGGCTGCTGGGCGATGGTCGGGGCGGGCGGCGTGGTCACCGGCGACGTGCCGGCGCACGCGCTGGTGGTCGGCAACCCGGCCCGCCAGACCGGCTGGGCGTGCCGCTGCGGCCTCACCCTGCCCGAGGACCTTGCCTGTCCCGCCTGTGGGCGCAGCTGGCTGGTGGCTGCGGGCGGTACCCTCGAGGAACAACGTTCGGGAGCCGCGCACGACGGGTAGGTAGGCAGGCAGGATGGACACCCAGCCGCAGTGGACCGGGGCGCCGGGGGCCGGTACGGGGCCGCCCGGGGGGCCTCCGGGGGGCGGCGCCGGGCCGCCCGGCTGGCCGCCGCCGCGGCGGCGGTCCCAGGTCCGGCTGCTCGCCGGCATCGTCCTCGCCCTGGTCCTGGTCGTGGCCGTTGCGGGCGTGTCCGGGCTGCGACTGTGGCCGTCGTTCCCCAACCCGTTCGCCACCCGCCAGGTCGACCGGAGCCAGCCGGTGCTGCTCAAGGCGATCGAGGACCTGGCCGTCTACAAGGCGGCCAAGGGGAACTTCCAGGTGGTGGTCGACCTGGAGGAGAGCACCAGGGGGATCCCACTGGCCCTCAAGGGCGAGCGCACCCTGTTCGTGGCCGGGGGCAGCGTCGATGCCGAGGTCGACTTCTCAAGCATCGGCAAGGGGGCGATCAAGGTGTCGCCGGACGGCCAGCGAGTCGAGATCACCCTGCCCCACGCTCGGCTGACCCCGGCCCGGGTCGATCCCGCCCAGAGCCGCGTCTTCTCCCGGGACCGGGGGCTGCTGGACCGGCTCGGCTCGGTGCTGTCCGACAACCCGACCAGCGAGCGCGAGCTGTACCTGCTCGCCGAGAAGAAGATGCAGGCCGCGGCGGCGGAGAGCGGCCTCCTGGCCCAGGCCGAGCAGAACACCACGGCCATGCTCCAGAGCATGCTCCGGTCGCTCGGCTACCGGGAGGTCACCGTGCGGTACCGCGATCCTCCGAGCTAGCGTCCCTGGCCCGGTGCAGCCGCCCGCGGATGGCGGCACTGGCCTTGGCCATGGCGTCGCGGCGGGCGTTGGCGAAGTAGTCGGTGGCCAGCAGGAGCCCGGCCGTCCAGGCCCGGGCTTCCTCGGGCACCACCTGGCCCCGCATCATGGCCCCGCCTCCTCGTCGGTCGGGCCGGTCCAGCGTGCCAGCTTCAGCGGCGGTCGACAAGGCCGGCTCCGAGTAGCTGGGCCATGGCCCGCATGACGTTCAGGTCGGTGTCGTCGAAGGCGTGGGGCTCGGGCGCGTCCACCGACAGCATGCCCAGGTTCTGATCGCCGCAGAACACCGACACGCTGATGAACGACCGGTAGCCAACCCCGGTCGGGGCTCGGCGCCGCGGGGCAGCTCCTCGGCCCGGACGTCGTCGATCAGCAGGTAGTCGTGGAAGCGGACCAGCAGCAGGGCCTCCTGGCCGCGGCGGTCGGCCGGGTCGTCGGTGAACACCGTGGTCGGCGGGTCGCCGCGCCCGAACCAGGCCGCGGCCCGCATCTCGCCCCGCTCCAGCTCGAAGAACACCGCCCGGGCCCGCTCGCCGTCGCACAGGCTGGCCACCGCCTCCACCACCAGCTGCTTGAGCTGGCCCCGGAGCGACTCCCGCTCGGCCTTGCCCGAGGTCTGGTGGACCCTGCCGACGACTTCGGCGATCGGGGTGACCACGTCGCCCACGACCAGCCGCAACTTGGCGTCGGCCTCGATGGCCAGGACCTCGGCCGAGCGCGTCTCGGCCTCCTGGCGCAGCTCGCGCCGCGACTTCACCCACAGCGGCACCGCCACCGCCACCCCCCCGGCCACGGCCAGCGCCCACGCCCCACCCGACCCTGGGGCGCCCTCGCGCAGCACCGCCACCAGGTACCCGAGCCCGACCGCCCCCGCCTCCAGGAACAGGTAGGTCCGCAGCCGGCTACGTGGGGTCGTCACCATGGGGCGAAGTATCCCAAAGCACACCGACCACCGGCGTCATGGGCCCGCCACCGGGGCGCCGGGCCGGCGGATCCTTCAACTCAGCCGCCCAGGAACCGGTCCAGCACCCGCTCGCGGAGGTGGGCCGGGCGGCCGGTGCGGCGCTCGGCGGCGTCGGCCGAGCCGGCCAGGACGCGGACGGCGTTGACGCCGAGCCAGCGCAGGGGCTCGGGCTCCCAGGGGCGGGAGCGGTGCTGGACCCAGGGGAGGCGGGTCAGGTCGCTGTCCTTGCCGGCGATCAGGTCGGCCAGGGTGCGGCCGGCCAGGTTGGCCGTGCCGACGCCGTCGCCGACGTAGCCGCCCGCCCAGGCCAGGCCGCTGGCGCGGTCCAGGCCGACCGAGGCCGTCCAGTCGCGGGGGATGCCGAGCGGCCCGCCCCAGCGGTGGGTGATCTTGGCCCCGGCGGCCGGCGGGAGCAGCTCGGCCAGGGTGGCCTCAAGGCGCCGGTGGACCCCCTCGTCGCGGTCGTAGGCGGGGCGGATCCGCGACCCGAAGTGGTAGGGGGCGCCGCGGCCGCCGAAGGCGATGCGGCCGTCGCGGGTCCGCTGGGCATAGGTGAACAGGTGCCCCCCGGCGGCCATGGTCTCCCCGCCCGCCCAGCCGATCTCCTTCCAGGCCTCCTCGGGCAGGGGCTCGGTGGCGACCATGAGCGAGTACAGGGGCAGGAGCGAGCGGCGCAGCCCGGGCAGGGTGGTGCCGTAGCCCTCGGTGGCCCGGACCACCACCTGGGCCCGGACCGGGCCGTGGGGGGTGTCGGCCTGTCCGGGCCGGATCCGGGTCACCGGGGTGGCCTCGTAGATCGTGGCCCCGAGCCGCTCGACCACCCGGGCCAGGCCGCGGGCCAGGCTGGCCGGGTCGAGGGCGGCGCAGTGGGGGGTGAACGAGGCGGCCAGCAGCCCGGCCACACGGACCCGCCGCTCGGCGTCGCCGCGCGACAGCAGGAACAGGTCGTCGGGGCCCATGCCCCAGCCGCGGGCGCGGCGGATGCCGTCCTCGAGGCGGGCCAGCTGCACCGGCGAGGTCACCACCTCCAGGGCACCGGCCTTGCGGTAGGCGCAGTCGATGCCCTCCCGGTCGACCACCCGGCCGACCTCGTCGACGGTGTCGAACATGGCCCGCTGGAGGGCGATCGGGGCGCCCCGCCCGGCCCTGGCGGCCAGCGCCTCCCGGTCCATGGCCACGAACGCCGAGCACCAGCCGCCGTTGCGGCCCGACGCCCCGAACCCGGCGATCTCGCGCTCCAGCACCGCCACCCGCAGCCCCGGGTCGGCCCGGCGCAGGTAGTAGGCGGTCCAGAGCCCGGTGTAGCCGGCCCCGACGACGGCCACGTCGACCTCGACCGGCCCGGGCAGGGCCGGGCGGGGGACGAGCGGGTCGCCGCCCAGCCCGTCCAGCCAGAGCGAGCGGCTGCGGTAGAAGCCCGGGCCGGTCAATGCGGCCCGTGGCGGTAGACGCCGAACAGGTTGCCGGCGGGGTCGCGGAAGGCGCCCGTCTCGGTGTGGTCGTCGACCGGGTTGGGCCCGTACACCCGGGTCCCGCCGAGCGACTCGGCCCTGGCCAGGCAGGCCTCGACGTCGGGGACGCGGGCGTACACGGTCGCCCAGCGGGCCTCCCCGCCGGCCCCGATCCCGCCGCCGATCCCGGCGGCCACCTGGCCGTAGGCCCCGGAGGGGACCTCCCAGCCGAACAGCTCACGGTAGAACGCCTGCGACCGGCCGGCGTCGGAGCCCAGCACCTCGAACCAGTCGACCGCCGCCCCGGTCCCCTCCGACGGCGGCCGGGTCACCGCGTCGGCGGTCGCCCCGGCCCGCATCAGCCCGACCAGCAGCCCGTCGGGGTCCCCGAGCATCGCGAAGGCCATGCCGGGCAGCTCGACGACCGGCACCACCGTCCTCCCCCCGAGCGCCTCGGCCCGGGCGAGGGTCGCCTGGAGGTCGTCCACCTCCACGTAGAAGGTCGCCCAGGGGTCCCCGGTGTCGCTCCGCCCGACCCCCCCGTTCAGCCCGTGGCCTCCCCGGGTGTCGACCAGCGTGTACCCCTCGGAGATCGCCTGCATGTCCCACCCGAACAGCTCGCCGTAGAACGCCACCAACGGCTGGGCGTCGGCCGCCCCGACCTCGAACCGCACGACAGGGTTCCCCATGCCCGCTCCTCTCTGTCACCGGGGATTCTCTCAGGCTCTCCAGATCCAGGACGGCCCAACGCTGGCGGCACCAGTAAGCTGCAGGGGGACCTGACCCGAAGTTCCTGGCATGAGGGGGGGCGTGATCCGCGCGCAGGACGAGGAGCTCCCGGAGGGCGGCGATGTAGCGCCGCTCGCCCGGCGGGGGGCGCTGTGGGGTGTCATCGCCCAGGTGGTCCAGCAGCTGCTGAGCGTCGCGGCGACGGTCATCCTCGCCCGGCTGCTCACCCCCTCGGACTTCGGCATCGTCACCGCCTGCATCACGGTGCTGCAGTTCGTCCAGCTGGCGATGGCCCTCGGCTGGCAGGCGGCGATCGTGCGCCGGCTCGATGCCGGCGAGGAGTACCTCTCCTCGGTCTTCTGGGTCATCGCCGGGGTGGGGACCGTCCTGGCGCTGGTCACCGCGCTGCTGGCGCCGCTCTTGGCCAGCCTGGTCGGTGTGCCCGACGCCGCTCCCTACCTCAGGGTCCTCGCGATCGTCTGCGTCCCGAGCGCGACGATCGCGGTGCCTCTGGGGATCCTGCAGGGACGCCTCCTGCTGCAGCGGATGAACCTGGTCTACATCCTGAGCTTCGTCCTCTACGTGGTCGTCCAGGTCGCTCTGGCCGCCGCCGGGGTCGGGCCCTGGGCCATCATCGTCGGCATGGTCGTGCTCTCGTGCTCGCAGTTCGCCGGGATGTGCGTGGCGGCACGATGGCGGCCGCACCTGGTCTTCCGGCGGAGCCTGGTCGGGCAGGACCTGGGCTTCGCGAGCGGGCTGCTGGTGAACAACGGCCTCACCTACGGCGTGCGCAACGCCGACTACGTCGTCGTCGGCAACCTGCTGGGCGCGGCCGCGCTCGGCGCCTACTACGTGGCGTACGTGCTGCCGCAGATCCTGCGGCTCCGCTTCACCTGGGCGGCCGGGGCGGTCATGTACCCGATGCTGGTGCGGTCCCAGTCCGACCAGGAACGCACCCGCGAGGTCTACTACCACACCCACCTGCTGCTGGCCTGGATCGGCTTCCCGGCAATGGTCGGCCTGGCGGTGGTCGCGGAACCGGTCGTCCGGGTGTTCTTCGGCCCGCAGTGGAGTGGGGCGGTGGCGCCGCTGCGCTGGCTCGCCCTGGTCGCGCTGCTGGAGTTCGTGACCTTCGGGCCCGGGATGGTCGCCACGGCCCGGGGAGAGGTCCGACCGCTGCTGCACACCAACATCGTCCGGATGGTCCTGCTGGTCGTGGGCGTGGTCGTCGCCGGGCTGGCCTTCCGGACCACCGAGGCGGTCGCGGCCGCCGTGTTCGTGGCGACCCTGGTCTGGGCGGTGTACCAGCAGCTCACCCTCGCCGGGCGCCTCGGCCTGCCGTTCGCGCCACTCCGCAAGGGCGTCCTGGTGTTCGCCGGGCTCAGCGCCGTCCTCGCCGGGGTCGTCCTGGTCGTGCTGCGGCAGCTCGAGCACTGGCCGTCGGTCGTGCAGCTGCTCGTGTGCGTGCCGGCTGGAGCGGCGGTCTACCTCGGCCTCGGCCGCCTGCTCTTCGGTGACATCACCAGCCCGCTGCTGCGGTCCCTGCTCGGGATCGTCCGCAGCGGGTTCAAGACCAGCTAGGGCTCGTCGCGGGTGTAGTAGACGTCGTTGGCCATCGCGGCGAAGGCGGTGAGGGATGCCTGGCTGGAGTCGACGAACCAGCGGCAGTTCGGGAACTTCGAGGACTTGTTGTAGTAGAGGATCCCCGTGAAGCCCTCCCAGCCGGGCTTCTTGAAGAGGGCGCGGGCGTCGGTGATCCACTGGGCCTTGCGGTTGGGCTGGGCCGGGTCCTCGGTGGAGGCCCATTCGGGGACGAGGATGCCCTTGATGTTCTTGCCCTGGGCGAACTGGCGCATGGGGTTGACCAGCTGCTCCAGGGAGTTCCAGGGGTTGGAGGTGCCGGGCCGGCAGGTGTACCAGTTGTAGGCGTCGGCGCCGATGTAGTCCAGGTAGGCCTCGCCCGGGTACCAGTCGACCGCGCGGCGGCGGTCCTTGGCCTTGAAGCTGAAGGCGGTCATGATCCACAGGTAGTCGGCGTTGGTGACGCCCTGGTCGCGGAAGACGGTGACCACCTTGCGCCAGGCGGCGATGAAGTCGGCGCCGGTGCCGCTGGTGTTGAGGGCCGTCTCCGGCTCGTGGTTGAAGGTGAAGTAGACGCGGTTGCCGAGGCCCTTGATCCTGGTCGCCCAGCGGACGATGTCGTTGTAGAGCGTCGAGCCCGGCTGGGCGTTGGCGATGTCGCGCCACTGCACGAAGCTGTGGTTGACCCGCTCCGACTTGACCGACAGCAGCAGGGTGTAGCCGTTGGCGTTGAACCAGGTGACGTTGGCATCGGGCCACGGCGAGTCCCAGTTCTCGTAGACGCGCACGGCGGCCAGGCGGCGGCCGATCTTGCCCTCCAGGGCGGTCGCGCCCTGCTGGGTGCCGGGCTCGGGGCGGGCGCCGAAGAGCAGGGTCGGGTCGTTGGGGCCGGCGCCGGCCGGCGCGGCCAGCCCGGCCGAGGCCACAGCCAGCGACAGCACCAGCACGGTCAGCAGCCAGGCTCGCTTGGGCATCCGTCTCGCTCCCTGAAGGTGGGTGTCGGACCAACGCTGCCCGAGCGGCGGGCCTGGGGGAACGTGCGTTTGCGGTAGGGGCCTACGACGGCTCCAGGTAGCGGCGCTCGACGGTGGCCAGGACCGAGTAGAACGGGTCGATCATGTTGCCGACGTGCAGCCGCCCGACCTGGCCGAGCAGGTGGTAGGCGTCGGTCCGGGAGAAGCCGTGGCTGCGGTGGAGGCGCTCGACCAGGTCGGTGTAGGCGGCCCGGGCGCAGGCGGTCAGCTCGGCCCCCTGCAGGCCGGCCAGGGAGCCGATGGCCTCGGCGGTGTCGAGCTGGGGCAGGGCCACGAAGCCGGCCTCCTCGCGGTCGCGGGCCCGCAGGGTCAGCTCGGCCTCGGCCTCGATCTCGACCGCGACCCCGGTGATCTCGCCGTCGCCCTGGGCGCCGTGGGCATCGCCGAAGGCGACCAGGGCCCCCTCGACGTGCACGGGCAGGCGCAGGGTGGCCCCGGCGCGTACCGCCGGCTGGTCGACGTCGCCCAGGTACTCGGGCGACTGGGAGAACGACAGCCGCCGCTCCCGGCGGGGCGCGACCCCGACCGTTCCCAGGAACGGCCGCAGCTCCAGGGCCACGACGCGGTCGCCGCCGACCGGCAGGTCGGCCACCCCGTCGCGGTAGGGGACCCGCCGCAGCTCGGACCCGAGCGGCGGCTGGAGGCTGGCGCCCTCATGCTGGAGGGCGCCGAAGCCGCCGAAGATCCCGGTCCAGGCGTCGCCGGCCGCCGGCAGGGGGTCGACCCGGTGCAGCTCGATCTCGACCACCCCGCCGGGCCGGGCCCCGGCCAGGTGGAACGGCCCGGTGACCGGGCAGGCGCCGCCGAGCTCCTCCAGCACCTCGTCGATGTGCAGCCCGGCGGCCGTCCGGCGCCCGCCCAGGCGGGCCTTGGCCAGCCCGCACAGGGAGTCGGCGGTCTCCACGACCAGCCGCTCGCCGTCGGCCACCTCGGCCAGCGGCTCGGCCGCCGGGTCGAAGCACAGGGTGGTGGCGCTTCGGGGGAACCGCCGCATCAGCCGCCGGCCCGCAGGGCCGCCGCCGCGTCCAGGAAGCACTCCAGCGGCGCCTTGAGGATGCCGGCCCCGATCTGGCCGCCGTCCTTGCCGGCCAGGCCGCCGTCGATCACCGGCACGACCCCGGTGGCGACCACCTTGTGGACGTCGATGCCGGTCGGGGTGCCGCGGAACCCCAGGTACGGGATCTTGAACTCGGGGTGCTCGCCGTGGGTGATGTCGTACATGTCCAGGTTGCTGGCGATCATCGCCTCGGGCCCCCCGCCCTGGTAGGCCTGGAGCCCGAAGGCGGCCGCCTGCGCGAACCCGCCGAGGCCGACGGTCTCGGTGATGTGGCTCTCGCCCCCGATCCACTCGATGTCGTCGGCGGTGAAGCCCTCGAACAGCTTGGCCTCCACGGTCGGCAGCGGCCCCCGGAACCAGCGGTCGCCGTGGCCGCCGACCCGGATGGCGTACTCCCGGCAGCTGATGGTCATGGCCGTGACCAGGCTGGACCCGGGCACCCCGGCGGCCGCGTCGGCCAGGACCTTGGCCGCGGCCATGGAGCAGCGCAGGAAGAAGTAGTCGGCGGCCTTCAGGAACGCCAGGGCCTCGCAGACCTCGTCGTCCCAGCCGTCGCCGGCCAGCTCGAGCAGGGTCCCGAACAGCTCGCGGGTGAACAGCAGGGTGGCCGCGGTGTTGCGGCTGTGCAGCTCGTCGCCCATGTGCAGGGCCCGGCGGATCACCGGGACCAGTGGGATCCCGCCGCCGCGGCGCAGGGCCGCCCCCAGCAGGGGCCCCAGCGAGCCGGCCAGGTAGTCCAGGCCCCGGCGGACCTCCTCGTCGTAGACCCCGTAGTTGAGCCGCTTGCGCGACTCGCCCTCGTAGAGGTTGCAGAACCCGCGGTTGCCGTAGCGGGCGCTCTCCACCACCAGCACCGGCATGGAGGCGGTGTAGATGCCGGCCACCGAACCGACACAGCCGTGGTCATGGGTGGCCCCGAGGCGGATGCGGCCGGCCCGGATGGCCTCGTCGGCCTCGTCGACGTCGGCGGCCAGCTCCTCGTAGACGGCGGCGTGCAGCACCGCCCGGCGCTGGCCGCCGTAGTAGGCCTCCCAGGGCAGGGGCGCGCCCGAGGTGAGGATGGTCGCCGGGGTCATCCCGGGGACGACATCGCCGGCCGGCCGGACGTCGACCAGGACCGGGTCGGCCTCGGTGAGCCGGGTGAACGCCTCGGTGTTGGCTTCCATCGGGGTGGTCCTCTCTCGCCTGGTGTTCACCACAGGTGCAGGTAGCGCCGGCGCTCCCACTCGCCGACGACGGTGTTGTACTCGTTCCACTCGCCCCGCCGGACGCGGGCGTAGGTGGCGTGCAGGTCGGGCCCGAAGACCTCCCTGGCCAGGGGGTCGGCCTCGAACTCCTCGACCGCCTCGCCGAGGGTCGCCGGGACCCGGCGGACCCCGGACGCCTCCAGCTCCTCGTCCCCGACCGAGTAGGTGTCGACGTTGACCGGGTCGCCGGCCTTGAGCCGCCGCTGGATCCCGTCGAGACCGGCGGCCAGGGTGATGGCCGCCCCCAGGTAGAAGTTGCAGGCGCTGTCGGCGATCCGAAGCTCCAGGCAGCGGCGGTTCATGGGCAGCCGGCACATCAGGGTGCGGTTGTTGTGGCCGTAGGCCCGGTACACCGGCGCCCAGGAGATCTCGTTCATCAACCCCCGGGGCAGCATCCGCTTGTAGGAGTTGACCGTCGGGCAGACCACAGCCGTGATCGCCCCGGCGTGCTCCAGCACCCCGGCGGTGAACTGGTAGGCGAGCTCGCTGTAGCCGCGGTCGGGCCGGTCGCCGACCCCGGGGGCGCGCGGCTCGCCGCCCTCGGCCTGGAACAGGTTGGCCCCGCCGCCGGGGTCGGCCAGGCTGAGGTTGTAGTGGGCCCCCGACCCGAACGCCTCCGACCACGGCTTGGGCATGAAGGTGGCGACACAGCCCAGGGTGCGGGCCACATGCTTGGCCAGGAGCCGGAAGACGAGCATGCGGTCGGCCATGGCCAGGGCGTCGGTGTAGCCGAAGTCGAACTCGTACTGGCCGTCGCCGCCCTCGTGGTCGAAGGAGAAGACGTCCCAGCCGAGCTCGTCCAGGTAGGTGACCATGGGCCCGAGGAACGGGTCGGCCAGCATGGTCGCCTCCAGGTCATAGCCCCGGGTGGGGGTGTTGTCGGTGTCGGAGGCGACGAAGGGCCGCCACTCGCCGTCGACCTCGCGCAGCACGTACAGCTCGGGCTCCACCCCCAGCTTGGGGACCAGGCCCATGGCCAGGGCCGCCTCCACCTGACGGCGCAGGACCCGGCGGGCGTCGTGACTGTAGGGCTCGCCGTGGAAGTACAGGTCGGCCGCGGCCACCGCGTAGCGGGTGTCCCAGGGCAGCACCGTCAGGCTGTCGAGGTCGGGGATGCTCACGCACTCGTCCTCGTTGGGGCCGAGCTCACCCATCCCCTCGAGGGCGCCGACGGTGTAGAGCTCGGAGCCGGCGGCCATGTCCTCGAAGTGGGCCAGGGGGACGCACTTGGACTTGGGGACGCCGTTGATGTCGGTGTAGGCCCCGAACACGTACTGCACGCCGGCCGCTTCCAGCCGCCGCCTGGCCTCCTGCACCTCGGTCATCGGGACCTCCTTCATCGCCTCGTCCTAGCCCGTGGTCGCCTGGTGGCGCAGGATGCGGCCGCCGCCCACGGTGACCAGCACGCCCCGCAGCACGCCCTCGCCGTACTCGGAGCCGGCGTTGACGGCCAGGGTCCGGCCCAGCCGCACCGCCCCGCCCGACTCGTGGATGTGGCCGTGCAGGCTGAGGAGCGGCTGGTGGCGCTCGAGGGCGTCGCGGACGGCGGTCGAGCCGACCGGGGCGGTCACCTCCCCGCCCATCGAGGTCTTCACCTTGAGGTCCTGGCCCAGCAGGGGGGCGGTGTCGAGGCGCGAGTCGTGGGGCGGGACGTGCAGGTTGAAGATGGCCCCGGCCGGGTTGGCGAGCCCACCGGCCAGCTGTTCGAGGCGCTCGGCGATCGCCTCCTCGGGATACTCGCGCGGAGTGTTCCATGGGGTCTTGTTGGTCCAGCCGGTGGTCAGCAGCTCGTGGCCGGGGGCGACCTCGACGAGCTCCCCCTCGGCCAGGACCACCCGCTCCCCGCCGTGCTCGCGCAGGACGTCGTCGACCAGCCAGGGGTCGTCGTTGCCGGGGGCGGTGAGGATCCGCACCTCCGAGCCGTCCAGCTTCTCGCCGGCGTAGCGCAGCCAGCGGATCAGGGTCTCGGTCATCAGCTCGGCGAACAGCGCCTCGAGGGCGCCGGGGTCCGCCTCCAGCCGACGGTGCTCGTCGGGGTCCATCCGCCGGGTGTAGCTGCCGGCGACCCGGGCCTGGCGCTCCAGCTCGGCCGCCCCGGCCTCGTCCAGGAGGCGCTCGCGGCCGTGGACCCAGGCCCGCCAGCGGCCGCCGGGCTGGGCGACCAGGGGGATGACCAGCTTGCCGGTGAGGTCGCCGCCCAGCACCAGCAGGTCGGCCCCGTAGAACCGGGCCGCGGCCACGAACTTGCGGAAGCAGGTCTCCGATCCGTGCAGGTCGGTGGCGAAGTACATGGTGGTGGCGTCGGGATCGGGGCCCCGACCGACCGGGAGGCTACCCTTGAGCCCCCCGGACCCCCCGGATCGCCGCCGGCGCAGGGGCATGTCAGTACACCGCCTCGCGTTCGTCGACGTCCTGCCACCACTGCATCCGCTCCCCCACCCGGGACCGGGCCCGCCAGCGGACCGACTTGGGGGCGGCCTCGATCGCCCCGAGCAGGGCGTCGATCCGGCCCCGGACCGTCCCGGCGCTGCCGTTGCCGGCGGGGTCGTCGCGCAGGGCGGCCAGGTTGGCGGTGGCCGTGTGGTGGAACCCCCAGTCGCGGGCCAGCAGCCCGGCCACATACGCGGGGTCGATCGCCTCGCCGGGCTGGTCGGCCTCCCCCACCGGGTGGGTGGCCAGCAGGGCAGCGGCGTCCATCCGGTCGGTGACCGTCTGGCGGATGATCTGCAGCTTCTGCAGGAGCAGGTCCTCGACCGGCACGGTCAGCTCGCGGGCGGCGAGGCGGTCGCGCAGCTCGATGGTGTGGCAGAACTCCATGCGGTCGACGAACACGTCCAGCTCCAGGCCGCTGCCAGGGTGGTGGAAGGCGTAGCGGCGGCCCTCCATGGCCACCAGCAGGTCGCGGTCGACCTGCCAGCCGCGGTCCTCGAGCAGCCGCCGCATGCCCTTCCGGTCCTCGTGCCGGCAGACAAGGTCGATGTCCTTGGCCGGCCGGCCGAGCCGGTCGAGGGCGGCCGCGGCCGGCGGGCAGTGCAGGCGGATCCCGGTCGAGCCGACCAGCCGCAGCACCTGACCGCGGGCGGCGGCCTCGGCGACCAGGGCGACCGCCTCGTCGTGGACGGCCGCCCAGCCGGGCCGGGGCCCCTCGCCCATCACTCGATGGGGATCTGCCGGAAGGCGAGGTCGACGTCGATGCCCTGGCGGCGCCGGTAGGCCCGGGTGCCGAGGAACCAGGCGACGCCGAAGACGACGATGCCGAGGACGATCCAGAACTCCCGCGAGACGTGGGAGAGGGTGAACATCGGGCCGGCGGCGATGGGGTCGTTCCAGAGCAGGAACAGCACCAGGGCGAAGAAGGCCAGCGACAGGACGGCCGTCACCACCATCACCGGGACGCCGCCGATCCGCGACCCGGCCGCCGGGGAGGCCTGGAACAGCTCGCGCCGGGTCCGCGGGAACAGGATGGCCGCCACCATGGCCGCGCCCCAGACCACCACCAGGGCCTCGATCAGGCTGAGGAAGGCGATGTTGCGGTAGGCGATCAGCCACATGAACACCACCGCCCCGGCGGTCGACAGCCCGATGGCCACCACCGGGGTGTGGAACCGCTCGCTCACGTGGCCGAGCCGGTCGGGGGCGATGCGGTCGAACGACCAGGCGATCATGGTCCGGGTCGTGTAGGCCAGCTCGGCCGGGATCCAGAACCAGATCCAGGCCACGAAGGTGGCCATGATGACCGTGGCCAGGACCACGTTGCTGGTGAGGATGCCGGCCAGCACCGTGAACCAGGGCGAGGCCCCGACCGAGGCCTCGGTGGACCCTTCGGCGATCCCGGAGATGGAGTTGAAGCCGATGGCGCCCTGGAACTCGTAGCCGAAGGCCTTGGCGGCCAGGCCGTCGAACAGGGCGATGAGGACGCCGGTGGCCACGACCGCGCCCAGCATGCCGAACAGCTGGGACCGCCGGACCCGCTTGACCTCGCCACCGATCCCGATCGACTGCACGGCCCCGAGCAGAGGCAGCAGGGGGAAGACGAGGAACTTGATCGAGGTGGCGAGGTTGAAGCTGCCGGTGACGTACCCGTTCTGCTTGGCGGTGGCGACCACGCCGGCGTAGTCGAGCCCGGTGAGCTTGTGGAGGTTGGCCTTGAAGGTGCCGCGGCTGCCCAGCAGCATGACCGCCACCAGCACCACGGTGCCGGCCACGGCCAGGGCGAACAGCACCTTCTGGACCGAGAAGTAGCGGCGGGTGCCGGTGGCCAGCAGCACCCCGGCCAGCACCAGCGAGGCCGTCCCGATCCAGAACACGCCGGTGGGCTCGGCGGTGGAGGCGGCCCAGTCGAGCAGGGTCTTGTTACCGGCCACCACCCCCACGGTGGCCAGGAACGACGACAGGCCGACCTTGACGATCAGCGAGGCCGCGAAGGCAGCGTAGTAGAGCAGGATGACCGTCTCGACCAGGGAGCCGACAAAGGCGAAGCCGGGGCTGAGGCCGCGCGACAGCGACACGTAGACCCCACCCGAGCGGGGGAAGATCACCGACCAGAAGTAGAAGGTGGCCGCGATGGCCAGCATGCCGAGGGCGGCCAGCAGGGTCGAGAGCCAGACGCCGGCGCCCGGGTAGAGGCTGGGGCCGTAGTACTGGTTGAGGGCGATCGCGATCCCGACCGAGACCAGCCCCACGTTGTAGATGAACACGTCTGCGGACCCGGCCACCCGGATCAGCCCCGATGCCGGCCGGGAGAAGACCCCGCGGCCGGTCAGGTCGGCCTGTTGCGCCACTTCCCCACCTCCTCGGACTGTTGGCGTCGGCTTACCAAGCAAGTGTCTGAATGTCAACGTCGGGGGACGGCTCAGGGACGAAAAGCGACCTGAGAAGCGGTCGAGTGGTATGAATATCGAACAATTCCCGACCTGGAGGTGCGATGCAGAGGAACCGGGGGCCGGTGGATGAGGTGGACCGGGAGATCATCCGGTTGCTGCAGAAGGACGGGCGGACGAGCAACACCGATATCGCCAGGGCGCTGGATGTGACCGAGACGACCATCCGGAAGCGGATCGCCCGGCTGATCGACGAGGACCTGGTGAACGTGGTGGCGGTGCCGACACCGCGGGCGGTGGGGATGACGGTGTCGGCCATCATCGGCATCTCGGTGCAGCTGCCCAGCCTGCACGCGGTGTCGGAGCGGCTGGTGGGCTACCCGGAGGTCCGCTATGTGGGGGTG
>Ga0081539_10003438_pt1 | contig 19465 bp, 19 predicted proteins | sample TabmetS4T2R2_FD_71023 | JGI IMG/M metagenome (GOLD analysis project Ga0081539, IMG submission 71023) | Tabebuia heterophylla rhizosphere microbial communities from the University of Puerto Rico - S4T2R2 | ecosystem: Host-associated > Plants > Roots > Rhizosphere ...
GATCGTCGGGCCGTCCGGCGCCGGCAAATCGACCATCTCGCGGCTGTTGTACCGCTTCTACGACGTGACCGGCGGACGCATCACCATCGACGGCCAGGACATCCGCAATGTGATGCAGAAATCGCTGCGCGCTGCGATCGGCATGGTCCCGCAGGACACGGTGCTGTTCAACGACACGATCCGCTACAACATCCGCTACGGCCGCTGGGACGCAAGCAATGCCGAGGTCGAGGAGGCGGCGCAGCTCGCGCAGATCGACGGCTTCATCCGGATGGCGCCGGAAGGCTACGAGACCGAGGTCGGCGAGCGCGGGCTCAAGCTCTCGGGCGGCGAGAAGCAGCGCGTCGCGATCGCGCGCACGATCCTGAAAGGTCCGCCGATCCTCTTGCTCGACGAGGCAACCTCGGCGCTCGACAGCCACACCGAGAAGGAGATTCAGGACGCGCTCGACAAGGTTTCGCGCAACCGCACCACGCTGGTGATCGCGCACCGCCTCTCGACCATCGTCGGTGCCGACGAGATCATCGTGCTCGACCAGGGCGTGATCGCCGAGCGCGGTACGCACCACCAGCTTTTGTTGAAGAACGGCCTCTACGCCAGCATGTGGAACCGGCAGCGCGAGGCGGAGGCCGCGCGCGAGCGGCTCGCTTTGGTCGACGAGGGCAGGGCGGCGCCGAACCGCGATCCGCCGCCGGTCCACGATCCGCACCTCGCGGCGGCCGCGGCCCCGGTGATCGCGCCGGACGAGCCGGTCGCAGCGGCCGAGTGACTGCGGTGCAGCATACTGGGCGAACTCCCCTCGCCCTTGCGGGGAGGGGCTGGGGGTGGGGGTTCCCCCAGTAGCACAGGAACTTCGACCCCTCCCTACCCCCCCCCCGCAGGGGGGAGGGAACGGAGTGTGTGGCACGATCAGTGAGAACAAATGTCAGTCATCAATTCGATCCGCTCGCAGCTCGTTCCGATCCATCCGCAGGGCTACCCGTTCATCGGCGTCTTTGCGCTGGTCAGCCTCGTGCTGTTCATCATTTGGACGCCGCTCGGCTGGCTCGGCACCGTGGCGACGCTGTGGTGCACCTATTTCTTCCGCGATCCCGTGCGCGTGACGCCGATCGCCGAGGGGCTGGTGGTCTCGCCCGCCGACGGGCGCATCAGCCTCGTGGTCAATGCGGTCCCGCCGGCCGAACTCGCTCTCGGCAGCATGCCGCTGCCGCGCGTCTCGGTATTCATGAGCGTGTTCGATTGCCATGTGAACCGCGCGCCGGTCGGCGGCCGGGTCGAGCGCATCGTCTACACGCCGGGAAAATTCATCAATGCCGACCTCGACAAGGCGAGCGAGGACAATGAGCGCAATGGGCTCGTGATCGCGGCGTCCGCGGGACGCGTCGGCGTGGTGCAGATCGCGGGCCTGATTGCGAAGCGCATCGTCTGTTGGACCAAAGAGGGACAGGAGATCGGCGCGGGCGAGCGCATCGGCATGATCCGCTTCGGCTCGCGCGTCGATGTGTATCTGCCGGCGGGGACGATTCCGCTGGTTTCGGAAGGCCAGACCGCGCTCGCGGGCGAAACCGTGTTCGCGGACCTTTCCGGCGCGGCGCGCACACGATCATTTCGTGTCGGCTGATCCGCTTGCGTCACGAACCGCGGCGCCCGCGTTTGCGGCTTGTCGAGGGCAGCAGGGTTCGGCAGTCTTGTCCGCTGGGCGACTGATCGATCAAATCGAGATCATGAGCATGCAGCGCTTCGTCCTTGCGACCATGTTCGCGGCCGGCGCGTGGTTGGCGGCTCTTCCGGCGCGCGCCGCATCCTGCCTGCTGGTTACGCTGACCGGCACCATGAGCGGCCCCGTACTGCTCAACGGCGTCGCGGGCGCAGGCACGCTGGTGCGCTACGGTGATGAGAGCAACGACTGCGGCGCGGTGAAACTGCAGTTCGATGCCGGGCGCGGCACGGCATTACGCTTGTCGCAGGTGAACGTCGATGTCGGAGAGCTCGACGCCATTTTCTTCACGCACATGCATTCCGACCATACCGAGGGCTTCGCCGATGTGATGCAGGCGCGCTGGAATTGGAACTCGAAGGGCCCGAAGCTCGACGTGATCTGCAGCACGGATGCGCCGTCGCCGCTCGGCTTCACCATCAGTTGCCGCAACTTCATCGCGCATATCGGCGATGCCTTGATCCAGTCCGGCGAGATCGCGCAACGGATCTCCGAGGACAAGACGCGCCTCGCGGGCGGCCCCGTCGAGCTGGCCCACCTGATCACGTTCGGGCCGCGCGACGAGCCACAGCTGGTTTGGCAGAAGGGCGACGTTCGGGTCAGCGCAATCCGGTCGACACATATCGCCGGGCATGCCTCCTATCGTGTCGATACGCCCGCCGGGAGCGTGGTGATCGGCGGGGATGCCGGCAATGACATTGTGGCGCCGCCGCGGCCGACCTCGACCTCCGCGCAGGTCGAGGCGCTGGCGCGGGGCGCCGACGTGATCGTGCACTCGACCATGCATCCCGTCATGGGCCCGGAGCGCGACAGCGGCATGCCGCCGCCGGTTTTCCATCGCCAGAGCCTCGCGCCCGATCTTGGCGCGATGGCGAAACGGACCGGGGCGAAGCATCTCATGCTGACGCACCTTGCTCCGCAGGTCGGCGCGCCGCGCCACGGTCCCTATCAGGTACCCGGCGCCCCGCTTACCGAAGCCGACTACCGCCGCGCCGTGGAGGCGGGTGGCTTCACCGGCGCCGTCATTGTCGGCTTCGACCTCGCAACCTTGCGCGTGATGGCGAGACAGTGACGGGGAGGAGCGAGAATCTCATGCCGGGCGAAACAAGGAGCCTGGCGCAAACCGTCAAAGCGATGCGCCCCATGATGCCGGCGACGGACTTCGAGCGCAGCGAGCGGGCTATGACGAGCTCGGCTTTGAGCCGCGCCCCGCTGACCGATCGGCTCACCGAGATTCAGCTCGATGGGTTGTCTTTCATCTTGCAGGCGCACTCGCGAGCGAGATGATTTGTGCTTGAATCACCTGTTCACCGCGCTCCACATGAAGTTTGCCTCACGGCTGCTGGGCTTAGCGCCAGTCTTAGAACCACGCACGGAGCACGCTTCAAAAAAACGTGTTGTGGATTGTGGTGAATGTAAACGCGCGTTAACCGCGCGCTTGCTTTGCGCTTAGCAAAATCGATCCGGTTCTGCAGTATGCGCACGCATACGGGAATTCTTCCGGACGCGGGGCAACGTCCGTTTGGGGTGGGAGCGGACGATGAGAGCTGTTCAGGATGATGGCCGCGCGGCCACAATTCTCGGGCGTCGAGCCAGCGGAATGTTAGCGCATGACGAGACGCTCGCCGAGCTCGCCGATGCCGATTGCACCGATGCGGTCGCGGCGGTGATCGCGGAGCGCATGCGCATTCGCCAGGAGCTGGTGACGCGCGCGCTCGAGGCGGAGAGCGACGAGCCGATCTCGGTGATGTGCCGCGCCGCCGGGTTCAAGGCCAACAGCTATTCGGCGCTGTTGCGGATGCGGCGACGCAGCCATCTCGGCGCCGCCACGACGCCGACCGAGGCGCTGACCTCGTTCGCGCGGCTGACGCGGGTGTCGGCCGAGAAGATGATGCCGCGCTTGGTCGCGGGCCTGGCGCCGGAGCGTTAACCGAGCCATATCCATTGGTGGCAGAGCAGGGCGCGAAACGCTATATTGCGCCAATGCCATACGCCCATTTCGACCCGGAGCGGCGCCAGCGCAGGCTCGAGCGGTTGCGCAAGATCCCGGTGCGCAAGCTGGTGCCGAACGTCATCACCTTGCTGGCGCTGTGCGCCGGACTGACCGGGATCAAGCTCGCGATCGAGACGCGCTATGAGCTCGCGCTCGGCGCGATCGTGTTCGCCGCCATGCTCGATGCGGTCGACGGCCGCGTCGCGCGCATGATCAAGGGGACCTCGCGGTTCGGGGCCGAGCTCGACAGCCTCGCGGACTTCGTCAATTTCGGCGTCGCGCCGGGGCTGATCCTCTACTTCTGGACTCTCAACGGCCTCGGCAATCTCGGCTGGATCGCCGCGATGGTGTTTGCGATCTGCGCGGGCTTGAGGCTCGCGCGCTTCAATGTGCAGATCGAGGATCCGAACCGCCCGGCCTGGGCCGGCAATTTCTTCACCGGGATGCCGGCGCCCGCGGGCGCCATCACGGTACTGCTGCCGATGTATCTCGGCTTCCTGCAGGTGCCGGTCCCGCAGGGGCTGATGATCGGCTTCACGCTCCTCTATACGCTGGCGATCGCGGCACTGATGGTGTCGCGCCTGCCGGTGCTCTCGGGCAAGAAGATGGGCACACGCGTGCCGCCCGAGCTGGTGCTGCCGGTGATCGTCGTGGCGGTGCTGCTCATTGCGCTGCTGGTCAGCTATCCGTGGCACCTGCTGACGCTCGGCACGCTCGCCTATCTCGCTTGTCTGCCGCTCGGCTGGGTCTCGTATCAGCGCCATCTGCGAGAGGATGCCGCCGCCACCGCGCAGACCGCTGCGCCGGCGCCATCGGCGCCGGCTGCCACGCCGCCCGTTCCGACAGCGTCCGGCGCCGACGAGCGCCCGGCGCGGCTGAACTAAATGCGCCGCATCGTCCGCGTCGTCCGCTTCGCCGATGGCGATCCCGCGCGTCATCTCGACAGCGTGATGCTCGGCGGCGGTGAGCGCCGCATTCAGACCGGCCAGTTAACAGGCGTGAACGGCACCGCGATCGCCTTCATGCTGCCGGAGCCGGTGCTGTTGCGCATGGGCGATGCACTCGAGCTCGACGACGGCAGCCTGATCGAGGTGGTGGTGGAGCCGGAGCCGCTCACCGAGGTGCGCGGCAACGACGTGACCCATCTGGCGCGGCTCGCCTGGCATCTCGGCGACCGCCACGTGCCGGTGCAGATCCTGTCAAACCGGCTGCGGCTGCGGCGCGACGCTGCGCTCGAAGCGATGCTCGCCGCGCTCGGCGCCAGGCTGACGGCGATCGAGGCGCCGTTTGATCCGGAAGGCGGAGCCTATGCGACGGCGCATGGGCACGCGCATCATCATCACGATCATCACCACCACCACGACCATCACGATCATGACCACGATCACGGCCATGGCCATCATCATGGCCATGCGCATGATCATTCCCACGACCATTAAACCCACATGACGGCTCTCTCCCCGCAGGTCGCGGCCGGCAAGGTCGAAACCTCACCGGACCGCGCGATTAGAGCGAGATGAGTTGAGCTTGAATCGCTTCTAAATTCCGCTCGTCCCCGCGGAGGCGGGACCCAGTTCTTTGGCCCAGTCCTCGGCCCCGGGATTCCCGCTTTCGCGGGAATGAGCGGAGATTGGGTCAATGGCGGTGCGGCCTAAATTTCATCATGCTCTAGCTGAGCCAAGTCGTTCGTCGGTTGGCTCATAATTTTCGCAGCGTCGCGGTGCTTGCGGACCGGTAGCGCCCTGCCGACAATCAGCCTCAAGCAAAGCAAATTACGGGAGGCCAATATGACACTGACCGTTGAGCGCGACGGGCCCGTCACCACGCTCATTCGCAGCCGCATCGAGGCGCGCAACGCCATGGATCCGGAGAGCGCGGTCGCGCTCACCGAGGCGCTGCTCGCGTTCGATCGCGACGAGACACAGTCGGTCGCGGTGTTGTTCGGGGCAGGGGGCGCGTTCTGCGCCGGCTTCGATCTGAAACATGCGGCGTCCACGCTCGGGCAGAAGAACCCGATGGCGCCACTGGACTTTCCGACCGGCGAGGGGCCGATCCCGCGCGGCCCGATGGGGCCGAGCCGGCTGCAGCTCGGCAAGCCCGTGATCGCCGCGATCGCCGGCCCGGCGGTCGCGGGCGGCATGGAGCTCGCGCTGTGGTGCGACCTGCGCGTGATGGAAGCAAGCGCCTTCATGGGAGTCTATTGCCGCCGCTGGGGCGTGCCGCTGGTCGACGGCGGCACCGTGCGGCTGCCACGGATCGTGGGGCGGGGCACGGCGCTCGACATCATCCTGACCGGGCGCAAGGTGCCGGCCGAGGAATGCCTGCGGATCGGATTGTGCGAGCGGCTGGTCCCGGACGGCGAGAGCCGCGCGGCCGCGGAGGCGCTCGCGCATGAGATTGCGCGCTTTCCGCAGGGCTGCATGCGCGCTGATCGCCGCTCGGTCTGGCTGCAGGAAGGGCTCAGCGAAATGGACGGCCTGCGGGTCGAATGGGCCTGCTCGTCCGGCATGGTCGAGCGCGAAGGCGCCGCCGGCGCGGCGCGCTTTGCCGCCGGCAAAGGCCGGCATGGCGATTTTGGCGAGATTTGATATTCGTTCTCCAACGAATGCCGGGAGTTGCTCATGGGCCGCTTGCGCGACAAGGTCATTCTCATCACCGGCGGCGCCGGCGCCGTCGGCTCCGCGGTCGCGGAGGCGGTCGTGCAGCAGGGCGGCATCGCGATCGACACCGATCTTGCCGGCCGCGACGGCATCGACCATGTGCTCGATGTCACCTCGGAAGCGGACTGGCAGCGCGTGATCGAAGCTGTCGAGGAGAGCGCCGGGCGGCTCGACGGCCTGGTCAACGCCGCCGGCATTGCCGAGATCGGCACTGTCGAGGATACGGATTATGCCGCCTTCCGCCGCACCATGGCGATCAATGTCGATGGCACCTTCCTCGGCTGCAAATACGCCATCGGCCTGATGAAGCGCACCGGCGGATCGATTGTGAACATCTCATCGGTGTCGGGGCTGATCGGCGGGCATAATCTCGCCGCCTACAACGCCTCCAAGGGAGCGGTGCGGCTGCTGTCGAAGTCGGTCGCGCTGCATGGCGCGCGCCTTGATCCGCCGGTGCGCTGCAATTCGGTGCATCCGACTTTCCTGGAAGGCCCGATGACCGACGCGATTATCAAGCCGTCGCGCAACCCCGAAGAGACCAAGGCGCGCATGACGCGCGACATTCCGCTGCGCCGCTTCGGCAAGCCGACCGAGGTGGCGGACATGTGCGTCTATCTCTTGTCCGACGAGTCGGCCTTCGTCACCGGCGCGGAGTTCGCGATCGATGGCGGACTGACGGCGAGGTGATCCGTCATCCCGGAAGCCGCGAAGCGGCTGTCCGGGATCCATAGCCACGATCCTGTCGATATGGACAAACCTGTGTTTATGGATTCCGGGCTCGCCGCTGCGCGGCGCCCCGGAATGACAGTCAACCCTGCAACGGGTACCCCGGCATCAGCTCGTACGGATGTTTCCAACCCGGCAGCGCCTTGATGCGCTCGCGCCAGGCCGCGATGGCCGGATGATCGTTGCCGATGTCGAAGCCGAACTCCTCGACCGGGTAGTAGAGATAGCCGGCGAGCGACACGTCCGCGATGGTCGGCCGATCGCCGAGAAGAAACGGATGCTTCTCGAGCCGCTTGTTCACGATCGCCAGATTGCCGTCGATGCGGCCTTTGAAGAAGGCGAGCACCGCAGGGTCGGGCGCGGGCTTTGCCCAGTTCTTCAGAAATCGAAACGGGCCGAGAAACCCGTTGATTTTCTGATTGTCGAAGATGATCCAGCGCAGCGCCTCGAGCTCCTCATCCTCGCCTTGCGGCAGGAATTTGCCGGAATGGCGCGCCAGATAGGTGAGAATGACGCCTGATTGCGAGAGCTTCTTGTCGCCGTGCACCAGTACCGGCGCTTCGCCCATTTCATTCACTTGCGTGCGATATTGCGGCGTGCGCGTCTCGCCGCCGGCAAAAAAGTCGACCCAGGTGGGCTTCCAGTCGGCGCCGATCAGATTGAGCATCAGCGCGGCGCGATAGGCGTTGCCGGACTGGGCGAAACAGTAGAGTTCGTATTCGGCCATCAGGGGTCCTTCGCTTGAGTGCACAAAGCCTGCGTATCAAAAACTTGCGGCGTCCATTTGAATCAGCGTGAGAGCGTCGCCGGCTGTCCATTCGCCGCCTTGCCGTCGAAGCGGCCGGGAGCCGCGAGCGCAAGCTGGCCGAGCGGCGCGCCGTTGTGGTCGCGGATGACGAGCGAGCCCTGCTCGAAGCTCCATTTACGGCTGGTATAGAAATTCCCCGGGCAGCCGCCTTCCGGCGCGATCGTGCCTTCGCCTTCGCCGAGCGCCGCGCCAAAGTTCATCACGCATTGGCTCTGGCCCGGTACGGTGAACTGCCAGCGTCCGCCCATCGGTTCGGGCGGCGCGCCCGGGCGCGTCGCGCTGACCGGTGAACCGGTCACCGCCTGGTCGCCGGCGCAGCCCGCGAGCATCAGAAGGGCGAAGATCGACGGCCGGCCTTTCACCGATTGTCTCCTGTTTCGCCGACTCCTAAGGCGAAGGCTTGCCCCGCGCAATGCCGCGCCGCACTTCCGCCAAGGTAATCCGGAATTTTGACGGCAAATAATCCTTACCCCAGGGAGGCTTAGCCATGAGGAGCCGGATCACTCGCGGCGCATTGCAGATCACCGCCGCGGTATTCAGCCTCGCACTGCTCGCCGCCGCGCCGGCGGCCCGCGCGCAGCCGCAAACGAGCCCGGATGTGCAGTTCTCTCAACAGCTCGACGAGCTGAAGAAGAGCTTCACCGACGTTGGACGACAGATCGACGAGAGCGCGAAGTCGATCGACACGATCAAGACCCCGGAGGAGGGGCGCAAAAGCATCGAGGAGCTGCGCGGCCAGGTCGCCAAGCTCCTGGCGGCGGTCGCCGACAACGGCGAGATCTCGCGGCTCGGCGCCAGGGCGCTCGCGCTCGCGGAGGAGAAACTGAAGGCGCTGGAGCGTGAGAACCGCTTCAAGCCCGAGGAGAAACAGTATCTTGTGAACCGCTGGCGCGAGCTGCGCACAGCCACCGAGGCGGCGATCCGAGACCTCGACGGCGCGCGCAAGGACTTCGCCGAGCTGCTGCGCTCGCTGCAGACCAGTGAGGATTATATCGATGAGTTGATGCAGATCCGCGAGCACGAGAAGGCGCTGCAGGTGATCCACCAGCTGAGCGATGGCATCCGCGAGGCGTCGGTGAAGCTGAAGAAGCTGCTCGGCTCGATCAAGCCGCCGGGCTCCTGATGTTCCGCCCCGGTATTGTTGCGCCGACGTTGCTTCTGCTCGCGTCCTGCAACCAAGCCGGCACGGGCTATATCGAGCTGAAGATGGTTCCCGGCACAGCGCGGCTGCCGGCGCTCTATCTCGAGGCCGACCGGCTGGAGGCAAAGCCCGGCGTCACGGTCCTGCGCCAGCCGGTCGGCACTGCCAGACTGCAGGCCGACGGCGGTGATGGGAAAGTTCTGCTGTGCCATGTGGTGGTGAAGAAGAACCGCATCACCACCGTGACGGTGTCGCCGCTCGAGCGGCCGCCGCGCTGCCAGTGCGAGCGCCCGAGCGGCACCGAGGGCGCCGCGAGCCGGACGTGCATCGGGTGATCGGGAGATAGATCCCGGCTCTCCGCGCGGCGCGACCGCCGCGCCCGGATGACCCCGACACGCTTCGCGTGTCGACCCCCGCTCAAGTCGGGGACAGGCTCCCTCCCCCTTTGCAGGGGAGGCATCACCTCATCGTCGGGATGACGAACTCGGCGCCTTCCTTGGTGCCCGAAGGCCAGCGCGCCGTCACGGTCTTGGTCTTGGTGTAGAAGCGGATCGCGTCCGGCCCGTGCTGGTTCAGGTCGCCGAAGCCGGACCGCTTCCAGCCGCCGAAGGTGTGATAGGCGAGCGGCACCGGAATTGCGAAGTTCACGCCCACCATGCCGACCTCGACGCGGCTGGTAAAATCGCGCGCGGTGTCGCCGTCGCGCGTGAAGATCGAGACGCCGTTGCCGTATTCATGCTCGCTCGGCAGCCGCACGGCCTCCGCATAGTCCTTGGCGCGCACCACCGAGAGCACCGGGCCGAAGATCTCTTCCTTGTAGATACGCATGTCCGGCTTGACGTTGTCGAACAGGCAGCCGCCCATGAAGTTGCCGTTCTCGTAGCCCTGGAGCTTGAAGTTACGCCCGTCGACCAGGAGATCGGCGCCTTCCTTCACGCCGAGATCGACATAGTTGCGCACCTTCTCCATGTGCGCCTTCGTCACCATCGGACCGAAGTCGGCTTGCGGATCGTTCGACGGCCCGACCTTGAGGCTCTCGACGCGCGGGATCAGCTTCTCAACGAGGATGTCGGCAGTCTTCTGGCCGACCGGCACCGCGACCGAGATCGCCATGCAGCGCTCGCCGGCCGAGCCGTAACCGGCGCCGACCAGCGCATCGACGGCCTGATCGATGTCCGCGTCCGGCATCACGATCATGTGGTTCTTGGCGCCGCCGAAGCATTGCACGCGTTTGCCGTGCGCCGTTCCGGTCGCATAGATGTACTGCGCGATGTCGGAGGAGCCGACAAAGCCGATCGCCTTGACGCGCGCGTCGGTCAGCAGCGCGTCGACCGCCTCCTTGTCGCCGTTGATGACGTTGAGCACGCCTTCGGGCAGGCCGGCCTTGATGAACAACTCGGCGATGCGCATCGGCACGGACGGATCGCGCTCGGACGGCTTGAGGATGAAGGTATTGCCGCAGGCGATCGCGGGCGCCGCCTTCCACAGCGGGATCATGGCCGGGAAGTTGAACGGCGTGATGCCGGCGACGACGCCGAGCGGCTGGCGCATCGAATAGAGGTCGATCGACGGGCCGGCGCCTTCGCTGAACTCGCCCTTCAACAGATGCGGAATACCGCAGGCGAACTCGACCACTTCGAGCCCGCGCTGGATGTCGCCCTTGGCGTCGGCGAAGACCTTGCCGTGCTCGGAGGCGAGCAGCCGCGCGAGATCGTCGTATTCGGCCTGGATCAGCTCGAGGAATTTGAACATTACGCGCGCGCGGCGCTGCGGATTGGTGGCCGCCCAGGCCGGAAACGCGGCCTGGGCGTTGGCAATCGCCTTCTCGACCTCGGCCTTGCTGGCGAACGCGACCTTGGCCTGCACCTCGCCGGTGTTCGGATTGAACACGTCGCCGGTTCGCCCGGACGTGCCGGCGACCTGCTTGCCGCCGACGAAATGACCGATTTCACGCATGGAGGACACTCCCATCCGCCGCTAGTTGCGGGCACTAGCCGGCTGTTATTGTTTGAGCCCTAGGGCTATGTGCAGCCGTGATAGCGCAGGCGGGACGGTACGGAAAGCGCCGCAGCGCCTGCCAAAAGCCGAATTGCGCGCTCAACAGGAACCAATCCGTCCGCATGCACTTTTAATTTCTCCACGCGTGTAAGTTCGGCGATAATTCCTGCGCCAGGACAGGACCTTACCCAATGGTAGCGGATGCGACCCGGGACAGTCGGGCGGCGCGCGCGACCGGTGAGATGGGGGCGCGTGTTGCCGCCTTTGATTGGGCCGCAACGCCGCTCGGTCCGCGCGCGCGCTGGTCGCAAAGCCTGAAGGTGATCGTCGACACGATCCTCGCCTCGCAATTCCCGATGGCGGTGCGCTGGGGCGCGGACCTCGTGCAGATCTACAATGACGGCTATCGGCCGATCCTTGGCGAGAAGCATCCGGACGCGCTCGGGCAGTCCTACCGCGACACCTGGCCGGAAACGCAGCGCGAGCTCGGCCCGCTGCACCAGGCGATCCTCGCGGGCGAGCGCGGCGCATTCTTCTCGGAGGACATGCTGCTGCGGCTGCAACGCCGCGGCGACACGATCGAGGATGCACATTTTACCCTCAGCTACAGCCCCATCCCGGACGAGACCGCAGCATCCGGCGTCGGCGGCGTGCTGATCATCGCGGTCGAGACCACGGCACGGGTCTGGATGGAGCGCAGGTTGCGCGAGCGCGAGGCCGAGCTCGCACGCGTGCAGGAGATCGGACAGGTCGGCGGTGTCGAGATCGACGTGCGCGACGGCTTCCGTAGCCGCCGTTCACCCGAATATCGGCGCATCCATGGGCTGCCGCCTGACACCGTGAGCGAGACCTACGAGGACTGGATGCGCCGGCTGCATCCGGAGGATCGCGAGAGCGCCCGGCAGCGCTTCCTCGCGGCGATCCACTCCGACGCGCGCGACTATCAGGCCGAGTACCGCATCATCCGGCCAAACGACGGCCAGGTGCGCTGGATTCAGATGCGGGCCGAGATCGAGCGCACGCGCGCCGGCGAGCCGCTGCGCGTGATCGGGGCGCATATCGACATCACCGAGCGCAAGCTCATCGAGCAGGAGCTGCAGCAGCTCAACGAGACGCTCGAGGACCAGGTCGCCCAGCGCACGCGCGAGCGCGATCGGCTGTGGAACGTCTCGGATGATCTGATCGGCGTCGCGGATTTCGCGGGCCATTGGGTCAGCATCAATCCGGCCGCGACCGCGATCCTCGGCTGGAGCCACAGCGAGCTCTTGGGGATGCCGATCGCCTCGCTGTGGCATCCCGACGACGCCGCCACGACGTTCACGCATCGCCAGCGCCTGATCGAAGGCGGCCCGACCGAGCGGTTTCAGAACCGCTATCGCCACAAGAACGGGTCGTATCGTTGGCTGTCCTGGTCTTCCACCGCCGAGGGCGGCTTCATCTACGCGGTCGGCCGCGATGTCACCGCCGAGCATGACGCGGCGGACGCCTTGCGGCGCACCGAGGAGCAGCTGCGGCAAGCCCAGAAGATGGAAGCGATCGGCCAGCTCACCGGCGGCATCGCGCATGATTTCAATAATCTGCTGACCGGAATTCTCGGCTCGCTTGATCTGATGCAGAAGCGCATCAACCAGGGTCGGATCGGCGATCTCGAGCGCTATGCCACGATGGCGAAGAACTCGGCCAACCGTGCCGCGGCCCTGACGCACCGGCTGCTCGCGTTTGCGCGGCGCCAGCCGCTCGACCCGAGGCCGGTCAACGTCAACCAGCTCGTCGCCTCGATGGAGGATCTCTTGCGCCGCACGACCGGCGAGCAGATCGAGCTCGAGATCGTGGCCGGCTCGGGACTCTGGCCGACCTTCTGCGACCCGCATCAGCTCGAAAGCGCGCTGCTCAACCTCGCGATCAACGCGCGCGACGCCATGCCGGAGGGCGGACGGCTCACGATCGAGACCGCGAACGTCGATCTCGACGGCAAGTATGTCGACATGGGCGGCGTCGGGGCCGGCCAATATGTGGCGCTCGCCGTGACCGACACCGGCACCGGCATGTCGGCGGCGGTGCGCGATCGCGCCTTCGATCCGTTCTTCACTACCAAGCCGATCGGGCAGGGAACCGGTCTCGGCCTCTCGATGGTCTATGGCTTTGCGCTCCAATCGGAGGGGCATGCGCGCATCTATTCCGAGCCCGGCAAGGGCACGACGGTGAAACTCTACCTGCCGCGCCATGGCGGCGCGGCCGCCGAGGCAGCCGTCGCGGCGCCGGACGAGAGCGCGCATCGTGCCAAGCAGGGCGAGACGGTGCTGGTGGTCGAGGACGAGACGTCGGTGCGCGAGCTCGTCGTCGACGTGCTCAACGATCTTGGCTATCGCGCGCTCGAGGCCGTCGACGGCCCGTCGAGCCTGCCGATCCTGCGCTCCGCGACGCGTATCGACCTTCTGGTCACGGATGTCGGTCTCCCCGGGATGAACGGCCGCCAGGTCGCCGACGCGGCGCGCGAGCAGCGCCCCGATCTTAAGGTTTTGTTCATTACCGGCTATGCGGAAAGTGCCGCAATCGCGAACGGCTTTCTCGCGCCGGGTATGGAAATGATGACGAAACCCTTCGCGGTCGACGCGCTCGCGGCGCGCATTCGCGACATGATCAGCGCTTAACCGGGCTTAGCTTTCGTTACGTCTTATCCTTCACCGCCCCTTAACACCCCTCGGGCTAGGGTTCCGGGCGTCTAACGGTGGGGATTGCGCGAATACGCGTGGCGCTCGGGCTTGGGGTCGTAAATGGATATCTCTACCGGCATCGGCCTGGCCGCCGGCGTTGTAGTGGTCTGCACGCTCATCTTGTTGGGCGGCGACCTGCGGATGTTCTACGACGTCCACGCGATCATCGTGATCTTTGGCGGCTCGACCGCCGCGACGCTGATTCGTTTCCCGCTCGCCGCGATCATTCACGGCCTGCCGCTCGGTATCAAATACGCCTTCACGCTGCGCGCGATCGGGACGCGCGAGCTGGTCGACGAACTCGCGGGGCTCGCCGAGATCGCACGCAAGTCGGGCCCGGTGGGACTTGAAAAGGTCACGCCCGAAGACCCGTTCCTCGCCAAGGGCGTGCGCTTCGTCGCGGACGGCTATGACGCGGACTTCATCCGCGACAATCTCGAGCGCGACCGCGACAACTTCCTCACCCATCTGGACGAGGGCCAGAAGATCTACCGCGCCTATGGCGACTGCGCGCCCGCCTTCGGCATGATCGGGACGCTGATCGGCATGGTGCAGATGTTCGCCAACATGACCGATCCCTCCAAGCTCGGTCCGTTCATGGCGGTTGCGCTGCTCGCGACGCTCTATGGCGCGCTGGTTGCCAACCTGGTCTGTCTGCCGATCGCCGACAAGCTGCATGTCAAGCTGGTCGACGAGGAGGTCAACCGCACGCTGATCATCGACGGCATCCTGATGATCCGCGACTCGAAGAGCCCGACGCTCGTGCGCGAGATGCTGCTCGCCTATCTGCCCGAGAAGCACCGCCATGAGGAGGCCGAGCTCGCGCCGGCCTGAAGCTGCATGGTCCCGAAAAGTGGGAACCGGTTTTTCGGACAAGACCATGCAGAGACAACAGTAAAGAGTACCCGAAGTAGCGTGCCACGATGGCAAAGAAGCGAGGCGCAGCGCATGGCGGCGGTCACGGCTGGTTCGTGACTTTCGCGGACCTGATGGGTCTGCTGCTCAGCTTCTTCGTGATGCTCGTCGCCTTCTCGAGCCAGGACAAGCAGAAACTGCAGATCGTCGCCGGCTCGATGCGCGATGCCTTCGGCGTGCAGATGGTCAAATTCAACGGCATTGTCGAGCAGGACGGTCTGCCGACGCGCCAGTCGGTAAAGAACGTCGCGCGCATCAAGCCGGAAGATTCCACGAACACGCCGGCGCCGAGCGACCCGGACCATCAGCCGGAGGGGATTCCGGCGAAGGAAGACCGCTCTTTCGCGCTCGCCGCCGCGACCTTGCGCCAGGCGATGCAGGACATGCCGGAAATCTCCGAGCTGTCGAAACACATCATGATCGAGGCGACGGACGCGGGCCTGAATATCGAGCTGGTCGATCAGGACGGCCGCTCGATGTTCCCGGACGGCGCCAAGGATCCCTACGATCGCACCCGCCGCATAATTCAGAAGCTCGCGGTGCCGCTGAAGCAACTGCCGAATCGCGTCTCCATCACCGGACACACGGCGGCCAGCCGGTTGCCGCCGCGGCCGGGCTACGGGCCGTGGGAGCTTTCCGCCGACCGCGCCAACGCGACACGCCAGATCCTGGAAGACGAGGGCCTGCCGGCCTCGCACATCTTCATGGTCGCGGGCAAAGCCGATACGCAGCCGCTGTTTCCGGACGATCCGTTCATCGCCGCCAATCGCCGCGTCACCATCACGCTGATGCGCGAAGCGCCGCCGCTGCCGATCGGATTCAAGCCGTAACCAAGCTCTCGCCGGGAACGCAAGCGCGCAACTCGGCCGCATCGTTCGCCACGCACCGCGATCATAAAGCCACCATGGTTGGCGCGCCATGTGGCCTGCGCCGCAACTGCGGCCAACTGGCGTGTGGGCAACACAGCGAGTGCGCTTGCGGTGGTGACCGCGAGTCCGAGGGAAACGCTCATGAAGAATGACCAGACGATCGTCAACGGACGCTGCCTGTGTGGAGACATCCGGTATGCGTATGTCGGCGATCCACTCGAGATCCTGCATTGCCATTGCGAGAGCTGTCGGAGGCATACGTCCGCGCCGGTTGCGACTTTTGTTTGCGTCCCAAGACTCGCGTTCCATTATACGCACGGGCAACCTGTGACCTTTGTGTCCTCGCCCGGCGTCCAGCGCACGCATTGCGGCAGGTGTGGCTCGCCCATCAGCTATGTGTCGAGCCGCCACGACCGGGTCGATCTCTATGTCGGCACGCTCGACGATCCGTCCTCGATCGCACCGAGCCATCACGAGCAGGTGGCCGAGCAGCTCCCGTGGTTCGAGGTGCATGACGCCTTGCCGCGTTATCAACATGGCAAGAGCGGCAATGTCCCGGTTCGGACCGGTCCGCGGCCTCAGCCCGGCGGGTAGGAGCGATCGGAACACGTCGTCGCAGCCGCGAAGTCCCATGGTTACCCACCGGAACAGCGTGGTATAAACGGCCGAACCTTCCAGAGAGTTCGCCGGTCCGCGTCGTCCATGAATGAAGTCAGCGATACCGCGCCGACCGTGCGCGCTGCGCCGGCATCCGAGCATGAGGGCGCCGGCTTTTGGGCACTGACGCTCGGCAGCGTCGGCGTTGTCTATGGCGATATCGGCACCAGCCCGCTCTACGCCTTTCGCGAAGCCGTGGTGGCGGCGAGCGAGTCCGGCCCGATCACACGCGACACCGTGCTCGGCGTGCTGTCGCTGATCCTGTGGTCGCTGATCGTCGTGGTCACGATCAAATATGTGCTGGTGCTGCTGCGCGCCGACAACAACGGCGAGGGCGGGACGCTGTCGCTCACCGCGCTGGCATTCCGGGCGGTCGGGCGACGCACGCCTTTCGTGCTGTTCCTTGGCATCATCGGTGCCGCGATGTTCCTCGGCGACAGCGTGATCACGCCAGCGATCTCGGTGCTTTCGGCCGTGGAGGGGCTGAAGCTCGCGACGCCCGCGTTCGAGCACTTCGTCGTGCCGCTCACGATCCTCATTCTGATCGCGCTGTTTGCGGTGCAGCGGCGCGGCACCGCGCGCGTCGCGGCTTTCTTCGGCCCCGTGATGGTCGTGTGGTTCATCTCGCTCGCGGTCGCCGGGCTGATGCACATCAACGATGACCCGCATGTGTTCGCGGCGATCAATCCGTACTACGCGGTGAGCTTCCTGTTGAGCCACGGCTTCATTGGGCTGGTCACGCTCGGTGCGGTCTTCCTCGCCGTCACCGGCGGCGAAGCGCTCTATGCGGACCTCGGGCATTTCGGCCGCATGCCGATCAAGACCGCGTGGTTCGGCCTGGTGCTGCCGGCGCTGCTGCTCAATTATTTCGGGCAGGGCGCGCTCTTGTTGCGCCATCCCGACGCGATCACCAATCCGTTCTACAAGATGGTGCCCGACATGCTGCTGCCGGCGATGATCGTGCTGGCGACGGCGGCCACCGTGATCGCGAGCCAGGCCGTCATCACCGGCGCGTACTCGCTGACCTATCAGGCAATCCAGCTCGGGCTGTTGCCGCGGCTCGCGATCCTGCACACCTCGGCGGCGCATTTCGGCCAGATCTACATTCCGCGCGTGAATACCGCGCTGCTCGCCGGCGTGCTGCTGCTCGTCATGATGTTCCGCACCTCGAGCGCGCTCGCCTCGGCCTATGGCATCGCGGTCACCACCACGATGGTGGTCGATGGCGTGCTCGGCTTCGTGGTGATCTGGAAGCTCTGGAAGTGGCAATGGTGGAGCGCCGCGTTGCTGATCGCGCCGCTGGTCGTGGTCGACGCCACATTCCTCAGCGCCAATCTCTTGAAGATTCTCGAGGGTGCCTGGGCGCCGCTGCTGTTCGGCTGCGTCATGGTGCTGATGATTTTGACCTGGCAACGCGGCAGCCGCATCCTGGTGCAGAAGACGCGCCGGATCGAAGTGCCGATCGACTCACTCATCCGCAGCCTGGAGAAGAAGCCGCCGCACGTCGTGCCCGGCACGGCCGTGTTCCTCACCAGCGATCCGGATTTCGCGCCCGCCTCGCTGTTGCACAATCTGAAGCACAACAAGGTGCTGCACGAGCACAACATCGTCCTGACGATCGTGACCACCAACACGCCGCGCACCGATCCGCAGGACCGCGTGACGATTTCGCCGATCTCGGATCGCTTCACCCGGGTCGAATTGCGTTTCGGCTTCATGGAGGAGCCGAACGTGCCGAAGGCGCTCGCGCTCGCGCGCAAGCAGGGGCTTCACTTCGACATCATGTCGACGTCGTTCTTCCTCTCGCGCCGCTCGCTCAAAGCCTCGGCGAGTTCGGGCATGCCGGCCTGGCAGGACCGGCTGTTCATCGGACTCGCGCGCTCCGCCAATGACGCGACCGACTTCTTCCAGATCCCGACCGGACGCGTGGTCGAGGTCGGCACTCAGGTCGCGGTGTGAGGGCTCTCAGCTCTCGCCGAGCGGTTTGGCTTCGTCGGTCTCGGGCAGACGGGCAAAATCAAAACGCTGCAGGAGCCTGCTTGTGAGCGAAACGCATATAGGCGTGCTGGCGATCTGGCACGACATCCGCGCCGGCCATGAGGCTGAATTCGAGGCCTGGTACCGGGACGAGCATTTTCCCGAACGGCTCGGCGTGCCGGGCTTTCGGATCGGCCGGCGTTTCGAGGCCGTCAGCGGCGCGCCGCAATATTTCTGCTGCTATTTTGTCGATCGTCCGGACGTCCTCACGGCAGGCCCCTATCTCGAGCGGCTGAACAATCCGACACCGCGCACCCGCGCCATGATGACCGGCGCGTTCTTCAACATGCATCGCACGGTGTGCCGCCGCGCGATCCGGCGCGGCGCGCATTCGGGCGCATTCGCCGTCACGGCGCGCTTCGACGCGGAGCCTGACGCGGCGCAGATCACCGCCGTACTCGACCGCTTCGACGGGGCCGCGGGCGTCGCGCGTATCGAGTATTGGGTGGCAGCAGAAGCCGGGCAGGGCACCGCAGCCGAAGAGGCGCTGCGCGGGCGCGATCGGAAGATCGCGGCGTGCGTTTTGGTCGAAACGTTGCGGCTCTCGGATGCCGAACGCGTGTCCGTGGCGCTTGCGGCGATGTTCGATGACAGCGCGATCGGCGTCTATCGGCTGCTGTGCGAGTTGAGATCGTAGTTCGTAGGGTGGGCAAAGCCCGCGCTTGCCACGGCAAGCGCGCGCGTGCCCACCGTTTGCGGCGCGGTGGGCACGCGCTTCGCGCTTTGCCCACCCTACGAAACGGGCACATACCGCGTGCCGATCGACGGCTTGCTTTGCCCGAGGCCGGGCAATTCCCACACGCCGGCGCCGGCCGGATTGATGTCGGCCGCGATGTCGACGTCGATGAGATAAGGCCGGTTCGCCGCGATGCCTTTGCGCACGGCTTCGGCAAGATCGGCGGCGCGGTCGACGCGCACGCCTTCGACGCCGGCCGAGCGCGCCATCGCGGCGAAATCCGGATTGTAGCGCTCGCCGGTCTGCGGATAATGGAAGTCGGTCGCGAGCTCGCGGCCGCCGAGATAGCCGCGCTGCAGCCCGCGGATCGACGCATAGGCGTAATTGTTCCAGACCACCCAGACGACGGGGAGGTCGTACTCGACCGCGGTGCCGAGCACGTTCGCATGCATGAAGAAATCGCCGTCGCCGCACACCGACACGCACGGCCGATCCGGCGCGGCGAATTTCGCGCCGAGCACGCCCGCAACGCCGAATCCCATCGGGCCAAACCC
>Ga0081539_10003439_pt1 | contig 19453 bp, 17 predicted proteins | sample TabmetS4T2R2_FD_71023 | JGI IMG/M metagenome (GOLD analysis project Ga0081539, IMG submission 71023) | Tabebuia heterophylla rhizosphere microbial communities from the University of Puerto Rico - S4T2R2 | ecosystem: Host-associated > Plants > Roots > Rhizosphere ...
GGCTGGGCCGGACGTTCGTGATCAACATGGTCGGGTGCTTCTACAACACGTTCCTTCCCGGCTCGACCGGCGGTGACCTGCTTAAGGCCTACTACGCCGCCAAGCAGACCACGCACCGCACGCGGGCGGTGATGAGCGTGATCATCGACCGCATCCTCGGGTTGCTCGCGTTGGTCATCCTCGGCGGTGCGATGGCCACAGCGCAGTACTTCCGTTCCGGCGTCCACGACGACGTCACGCGAAAGTGCGGCCAAGTCGCGCTCGGCTCGGGCGCGATCATCGTCGCAACGATCATTGGGTTGATCGTCTTCTACCTCCGCAAGCCGCTCGGTCTGGACTGGGTGGTCAAGCGGCTTCCAATGCAGGAGAAGATCGTCAAGGCCATCGACACGATGGAAATCTACCGCCGCCACCCGGTGTCCATCCTCTGGGCGGTGGTGATGACGCTGCCCGTGCACGCGACGGTGGTGCTGTCGGCCATGTTCGCTGGAATGGCGTTCGGGCTGCCGATGCACTGGGGCTACTACTGGGTCTGCATTCCGGTAATTGTGCTCTCTGGCGCGATCCCGATCTCACCGCAAGGCGCCGGCGTGATGGAGTTCTTCGCCATCCTTCTTACGCGCAGCCAAGGCGTCACGGTTGCGCAAGCGTTCGCGCTGTGCATGTCGATCCGTTGCGTGCAGATCGTGTGGAACCTGACCGGCGGCATCTTCGTCCTCCGCGGCGGCTACCACGCGCCCAACGAGACCGAGCAGCACGACCTTGCGACCGACCTCCCCGAAGACCCCGGTCCCGGGCCCGCGGAGCGCGGCATACAGCCGGCGTGAGCGCGCGAATTACTGTCTGCTATAATGTGAGCGACATGCCGGCACTAACCCTCCAGCTTTCGGACGAGATCCGTACCCGAGCCGCCGCACGCGCAACCGAGAACGGGTTCGATAGCGTAGAGGCGTACGTTCAGGCGCTGCTCCTCGACGATGTAACCACCGCGCCGGTTCTCAGTGACGACCAGTTGGAGCCGCTGTTGCTCGGGCGGCTCGACGGTCCATTTGTCGATGCCGACCAAGACGACTTCCGTCGAATGCGTCAAAAGCTGGAAGCAGAGCTTGACGAGGGTCCTTCGGGGACGCGAACGTGACCCATCGCGTTCGCAGGCACGAAGCCGCAGAGCGCGGACATCCTCGATCTCGCCAAGTTCATCTCACGGGATAGCCGTGCCAATGCGGTCCGCTTCTTCGAGTCAGTTGAGAACTCGATCCTTGGTCTTCGCTTCATGCCCGGGAGGGACAGCCCAAAACGCTTACGCGGTCGGCGGCTTGAGGGCATTCGAAGCCTCGCCGTACAAGGGTTTCCACGGCACCTGATTTTGTACCAGGTCCGCGATCAGGACGTATTCGTTCTAGTCGTCGTCCACGGTGCCCAACGCTACGTTCGCGTCCTGCGCGACCGTCGGAAGTAGTAGCTCGGGCGGCCCACGAATGACACCCGAGCTTCACGGATAATCGCCACGTCTTCCCATCTCCAATAAAGCGGTGCATCGTTCCGATCGATACGTCTGTATCCGTTCGCCGGAGGTGCCGCGCCATGAAGGTGGATCAGTGCGTTTGGGGTCGGGAAAACGGCTGGATTGTCACGCCGAATATGGGACGCTGCGCCGAGGCGCAGTTGGTCCTGATCTTCGGCTCGCGCGCAACGCTGAGCGATGCGGCACGCGTCGAGGAGGTCCGACGCGCCTGCCCAAAGGCGGTCGCGGTGATCGGCTGCTCGACGGCCGGCGAGATCTACGACACACGCGTGTTGGACGACTCACTGGTGGTTACGGCCGTGCGATTCGATCACACGCAGTTGCGCGCCGTCGAGGCCGAGCTGACCGGCCCGGCCGATAGTAAGGCCGCGGGCGAGCGACTGGCCAAGGCGCTCGCGGCGCCGGACCTGGCGCACGTGTTCGTCCTCTCCGACGGCCTGAAGGTCAACGGCAGCGAGCTGGTAAAGGGCCTGACCGGCAGCCTGCCGCAGAACGTGGCGGTGACCGGAGGTTTGTCCGGTGACGGCGCCAAGTTCGAGCAGACGCTGGTCTACTTCAACGGCACGGCCAAGCCCGGACGCATCGTCGCGATCGGGTTTTACGGCGACAAGCTACGCGTCGGCTACGGCTCGATGGGCGGCTGGGACACGTTCGGCCCGGAGCGCGTCGTCACGCGCTCCAGCGGTAACGTGCTCTACGAGCTCGACGGCGAGTCGGCGCTGGCGCTCTACAAGAAGTACCTCGGCTCCTATGCGGCCGAGCTGCCCGCCAGCGGGCTGCGGTTCCCGCTGAGCGTGCGCGACAAGAACTCGGACGCGCCGGTCGTGCGGACGATCCTGGCCGTCAACGAGCAGGACCAGAGTTTAACCTTCGCGGGCGACGTGCCCGAGGGCTCGATCGCGCGGCTGATGCGCGCGAACTTCGACCGCCTCGTCGACGGCGCCAACGGCGCCGCCAGCACCAGCCAGCAGGCGATCGGCAAGGACGTCGCGGAGCTGGCGATCCTGATCAGTTGCGTCGGTCGCAAGCTGATCCTCCAGCAGCGCACGGAAGAGGAAGTCGAATCGGTCCGCGCGGTGCTCGGCGAGCGCGCGAAGATGACCGGCTTCTACTCGTACGGCGAGATCTCCCCGTTCACGCCCACCGCCAAGTGCGAGCTGCACAACCAGACGATGACGATCACGATCTTCTCGGAGGCGGCGTAGACCGATGCACCCGCTGCTGGCGCGACAACTCAAGCGCACGCTGAACCTCAGCGCCAACGACCTGCGCTCGCTGCCCGAGAAGTGGCAGCAGTTCGTGAAGGTCGTCGGGGAGGCGTACGCGGCGGACGCGGCCGACCGCGAGCTGATCGAGCGGTCGATGGAGCTGGCGTCTCAGGAGTTGGGCGAGCGCAACGCCACGTTGCTCGAGAAGAACAAGGAGCTTCAGCAGGCGCAGGAGCAACTGCGTAGCTGGAACGAGGACCTGGAACGCCGCGTCGCCGAACGCACCGGCGCGCTGCGCCACGCGATGGAGCAGGCCGAGGCCGCCAACCGGGCCAAGAGCGCGTTCCTGGCCAACATGAGCCACGAGATCCGCACGCCGATGACCGCGATCCTCGGCTACGCGGACATGCTGCTCTCGCCGCAGCTCGAATCCCGCGCCCAGCAGATCGAGTGCATCCAGACGATCCGCCAGCAGGGAGAGCACCTGCTCGCGATCCTCAACGACATCCTGGACCTCTCGAAGATCGAGGCGAACAAGCTGAGCATCGAACGGATCAGCGCCAGCCCGTGCCAGATCGTCTCCGAGGCCGTCTCGCTCATGCGCGTCCGCGCCATCGAGAAGAAGCTCACGCTGGAGGTCAGCTACCTCGGCCCGGTCCCGCAGACGATCAACACCGACCCGACCCGCTTGCGGCAGATCCTGCTCAACGTCATCGGCAACGCGATCAAGTTCACCGAGAAGGGCGGCGTGCACGTCGTCGTGAACTTCGAGGACGGCAAGCCTGTGGCGGCGGGTGACGGCTCGAACGTCGGCGAGCCGACGCTCTGCGTCGACGTGGTGGACAGCGGCATCGGCATGACCGACGAGCAGGCGAAAAACCTGTTCAAGCCGTTCGTGCAGTCGGACAACTCGATGACGCGCCGCTACGGCGGTACCGGGCTGGGCCTGTCGATCTGCAAGCGGCTGGCGCAGATGCTCGGCGGCGACATCACCGTCCGCAGCCGCGCGGGCTTCGGCAGCCGGTTCATGCTTCGCATCAGCGTGGGCGACGTGAGCCAGGAGACCATGATCTTCCCCGTGCGCGAGGCGGTGGGCGGACTCATCGCGACAACGGCGCAGGCCGCGAGCCAACCGTCTGCCCCCGCTGAGACACCGCTTACCTCGGGCGAATTGCCAAGCTCGTCGAACACCAGCACCGGGCCCGGCACCGCGGTTGGCGGCCGCGTGCTTGTGGTGGACGACGGCCTGCACAATCAGCGCGTGTTCCGCTACTACCTCGAGGCCGAGCGCTTCACCGTCACCGTCACAGACAACGGGCGCTCCGCCTGCGACCTGGCCCTGGAAGCCGACGCGTCCGGCAAGCGGTTCGACGTCATCCTGATGGACATGCAGATGCCGCACATGGACGGCTACACGGCGGCGTCGCTCCTGCGCGACAAGGGGTGCCGCACGCCGATCATCGCCGTCACCGCGCACGCGATGTCCGGCGACCGCGAGAAGTGCCTGGCGGCCGGTTGCACGGAATACCTCTCGAAGCCGATCGATCAGCGCGACTTGATTAAGACCGTCCGAGCCCAACTCGCGCCAGCACAAACGACAACCGATAAAACTACGACTACGGCCACGGTGCCCCCGGCCGCGCAAGCTACCGACCGTGCAGCGGAGAAGCCTGGCGCCGACGAGTCCAGCATTCGCAGTACGATCGACGACCCGGGCTTGGCCCAGTTTCTCCCGTCGTTCATCGAGGAACTGCCGCGGCTGGTCAACCAGCTTCGCGTGTTCACCGAGGCCGGTGAGGTCGATCACCTGGCGCCGGTACTGCACACGCTTTCGGGAACGGCGGGCATGTACGGCTTCCCGCAGATCTCCGAGCTGGCACGGGCCGCGCAGCGCAAATTAGTTGAAATGGGGACGGTCGAAGCGGTAGCCGATGAAGTACGGGAGCTCGTGCGGCTGCTATGCCGCGTCGAAGGCGTCGATCGCACGAAGCTCGTGGCATAACCGATCATCGCGCAGCGCGGGGCGCACGCGCGCCGTACCCTTTGGTCGGGGCACTGGAAGCGTGTAGCGTGGGACAGCAAACGCAGCAACAGCAGCAGCCGCCGCCGCCGCAAACCATCCTGGTCGTGGACGACATGGCGATCGTCCGCGAGCCGATCGCCGCCGCGCTGCGCGCCGCCGGCTACCGAATCATCTGCGCCGGCAGCGGCGAGGAGGCGATCCAGCTCGTCCACCGCGAACGCACCGACCTGATCGTGCTCGACGTGAACATGCCCGGCGTCGGAGGGATCGCCGTGCTCCAGCACGTCCGCACGCACCGGGACACCCGCGAGATGCCGGTGATCCTGCTGACCGCCTCGGGGGACAAGGTGCACGTGCTCACCGCGGCGAAGCTGGGCGTGCGCGATTACTTGCTGAAGTCCGCGTTCAAGACCAGCGATCTGATCGACCGCGTCCGCAAGCACCTGGACGCCCGCCCGGCGCCAGTCCCGATGGCGACGGCAACGGCGACGAGTGCGACCCCCGTGGCTGAGCAGCCCCCCGAAGACGCGCCGGCCGAACTGACGCGCGCCGAAACGCTCCGCCGCATCGAGAAGGCCGACATCAAGCCCGTTCCCGCGGCGGTGGCACAACTGACCGCGCTGACCGGCACCAGCCGTTCGGACGTCAACGACATCGTCCACTGCCTCAAGCACGACCCGGCCCTGTCGGCCCGCGTGTTGCGCGTGGCCAACTCCGCCGCATTTGCCACACAACGCGCGCGCGTCAACTCGGTCGAGGACGCGGTGCGTCACATCGGTTTGTCGGCGGTGCGGAACCTCGCGTCGTCCGTCTGCGTGATGGGCGCCGTCTCGCCCGCCGCCGACGCGGTCGAACGCCAGAACATCGTCGTCAACTGGCAACACAGCCTGGCCGTCGCGATGGTGATGGAGAAGCTCGCGCCGCACTGCGCGGAATGCCCGGTGGAACTGGCGTACCTCGTCGGCCTGTGTCACGAGTTGCCGCAGATGATCTTGCGACAGCACTTCCCGCGTGAGCTGGACGCCGCCGTCGCGGCGGCGCGGCGCGAGAACGTCGCCCTTAGCCACAAGCTCACCGACGCGTTCGGCGTGCAGCACCGCGAGCTGGTCGAGATCATCCTCCAGCGCCTGGGCCTGCCGGACACGATCGCCGGCCCGATCCGCGACTTCAGCGTGCGGGCGGCCGTGGCGCAATCGGGTGCGGCGCTGGCCGGGTCGGTCCTGTGTCGGCTCGTCGCCGCCGCCTCGACCTACGCGCGCGGCCTGGTCTTCACGGCGCAGTCGACCGAGCCGATGCGGCCGCTCTTGCTCTCCGAATGCCAACCGATGTTCGGAGACGCGCTGCCGACGCTGGAGCCGCTGGCGATGCGCGACGAGGTCCGCCTGGTGTGCGCGATGTTGGAACTGCCCGACCCCGCCGGGCTGGCGGCAATCGCGGCGCCGCGCGCGACGGCTTCTGCGCCCGCGCGTCACCCGCGCCTTTGGTACGCGCGCGACGCCAGCTACTCGTCGCTCGACGCGCTGCACGCGCTGCTCGTCTCCACGGGACACGAGCTCTCGGTCCACCCCAACGTCAGCCACCTCTGCAAGCATCTGGACGCGCAGCGGCAGGCGGGAGGGGACCGCGCCGTCGAGCACCTGGTCATCTTCGCTCCGCAGTTGGTGGGCGATCACGCCGCCGACGTCGCGGTAATCGTGAAGCTCATCAACTCGGCTCAGTCGAAGGACCAAACCGTCCGCGCGCTCGTCTGCGGCCCGCGACCAGGCTCGGCTCAGGACGCGTCCGAGTCCATTCGCTTCGCGCCGTTCCCAACGTGCGCACAGCAGGTGCTCGAGTTCCTGCACCCGTCGCCGGCGACGGCCACGACATCACCGTCCGCTGCTCCAGCTGCGGCGGCCTGAGGTCAGTCTTCTGCCTTGCCGGTGGGGTCGAACGTCACCTCGGCGCGCTTCCCGTCTTTCATCCCTTCGACCTCGTACTGAACCTGGCCGTATTCCTCGCCCTTCATCGCGCTCAAGCCCTGGGTCGTGCCGAAGTACTTCTCGGCCGCCATCCGGACGGGCTCCGGGAGCTCGCTGAACGCGATCGGGAACTCGGTGCCGAGCACCTTCCCGTCGGCGTCGGCGATCAGGTACTCGACGTGCTGGCCGTTGACCGTCGCCTCGACGTCGTACACCTGCACGCCGTGCTCGGTCTCCTTCGTCACCTTCTCCACGCGCCCGCCGGCGACCATCTTCACCAGCGTCGCGTGCGCCGGCGCTGACATCTGGTCCGCGGCAATGGGCGTCTCCTCGCTCGACGACGACTTGTCCTTCTGCTGCGAGTAGCAACCGACCATCGCGAGCGCGACCACGATCGCGCCGAAAAATCGAACCTGCGCAGGGACCATTTGAAATCCTCCTTCCAAAGTTGGCCCACAGCATAACTTACGGTCGTCTTTGCGAAAGTCCGTGAAATCACGATTCGTGCAATGCGAAGTCCGCTTCGGAGGTCGCTGGCCGTATGAATACGAGCAACCGGATCCGCACCATGGACGACAGCGAGGCGCTGCGCGAGTACGTCGCGACGGGGTCGCACACGGCCTTCGCGCAGCTCGTCGCGCGGCACGTGAACCTGGTCTACTCTGCCGCCCTGCGGCAGGTGCACGGCGACGCGCACCTGGCCGAGGACGTGGCGCAGGCCGTGTTCATCCTGCTGGCGCGAAAGGCCAAGACGTTGCGGCACGAGACGGTGCTGGCGGCGTGGCTGGTGACGGCCACGCGCTACGCCGCGCTCGACGCGCTCAAGGCGCGCTCGCGTCGCACGAAACACGAGAGGAAGGCGGCGGAGATGACGTCCGAGGCCTTGGCCAGCGCGTCGCGGCACGGCGCCGCGGACCCGGCCGAGCGGGAATGGGATTCGGTGCAGCCGGTGCTGGACGGCGCGCTCGCCCGGCTGCGCCAGCAAGACCGCCGGGCGATCCTCCTGCGGTTCTACGAGCGCAAGACGTTCGGGCAGGTCGGCGCGGCGCTCGGGATCGACGAGGAAGCCGCCCGCAAGCGCGTGCTGCGCGCCACGCTCAAGCTCCGCGACATGCTCTCGCACCACGCCGGCCTGGTTTCCGGCGTCGCGCTGGCCGCAATCCTGTACGGACGACTCGCGCACGCAGCACCGCCAGGACTCGCGCAGCAGATCGCTGCGAACGCCTTGGCGGCCGCGACGACAGGGGCGGCGGCCGCCGGTTGTGCCGGTGCGGGCAGCAGCAGCAGCGCGATGCCGTCGAGCTCGATCGCGCAGACGGTCGGCACGAAGCTGTCGCTCCTGCAAGCGCGAACCGTGCTGTGCTGGGGTTTGAGCTTTGCCGTCGCGTGCGCGGTCAGCGGCGTGCTCGTGCACAAGCTGATTGTCGATCCGGACCGCGTGGCGCGGCATCAGACGCGCGTGGTCGTCGAAGCGCGGTAAGTCGCGAATGCGCCCTCAGAACCCGTTTAGCCCCCGCGCCCACGCGGGGTCGATGCGCAACAACCCCGCGTGGGCGCGGGGGCTAAACGGGGGTACAAACGTTTCCATGATCAACCGCGTCGATGACCCGCACGGCGCGCCGACTTCGGCGCCACCCGCGTCCGACGTGCGCACGCTCGTCGATCAGCTTCTCGACGACGCCGTGCGGCGCCGCGCATCCGACGTGCACGTCGACCCCACGCGCGACGGCGCCGAGGTGAAGTTCCGCATCGATGGGCTGCTCGAAACCGTCGCGCGGCACGACGCGACCCTTGGCCGCACGATCGTCACGCGGCTGATGGTGATAGCCAAGCTCCTGACCTATCGGCTCGACGTGCCGCAGGAAGGGCGCGTCTCGATCGCCGCGCCGTCGCTCGACGGACAGCAGGTCGAGTTGCGCATCTCGATCATGCCCACGACGCACGGCCCGCGCGCGGCGGTGCGACTGCCGGCGGAGCTGACGCAGCCGCAGGCGCTCGCCGACCTGTCGCTGCCGGCGAACGTCGTCGCGGGATTGAAGGACTTCGCGTCGGCCGACAGCGGGATGCTGATCGTCACCGGTCCGGCGGGATCGGGAAAGACGACGACGCTGTACGCGCTGCTGCGATTCATCGCGCAGGCGAACAGCGGGCTAAGCATCGTGACGCTGGAGGACCCGGTCGAGCGCGACTTGCCGGGCGTCGTACAGGTCGAGGTGTCGCCGTTCGGGCAGCTCACGTACGAGCGGGCGCTGCGAAGCATCCTGCGGCAGGACCCGCAGGTGCTGATGCTCGGCGAGATCCGCGATGCGGCCACTGCCTCGCTCGCAGTGCAGGCGGCGCTCTCGGGCCACCGTCTCCTGTGCACGCTTCACGCGGGGACGCCGGCCGGGGCGCTCGTGCGGCTGCTGGAGATGAAGCTCGAGCCGTACCAGCTCACCAGCGCCGTCTTCGGCATCGTCGCGCAGCGATTGCTGCGACGCCGCGCCGAAACCGGATACCGCGGCCGCGTCCCGGTCGCGGAGTTCGTTCGAGTGGATGACACGCTGCGCCGCGCGATTCGCGCGGACGCCGACTCCGACTCGCTGACGCGAGCGTGCGAAGCGCAACAAGGACATCGAGCGATGCGCGTCGTCGCCGGTGACCTGATCGCAAGTCGAGTGACGGACGCCAAAGAAGTGAATCGAGTTTTAGGCCTGCCTCCCTCGCCCTGAGTACAGGGCGAGGGAGCGAGAGCGGAACCGCGTGACATGACGACGGTGGAAAGCGCACAACCTTCACCCGACGGCACCATCGCGTTCGCCTACGACGCGCAGACGCTCGACGGCCGCGCGATGCGCGGGACGATCGACGCGAACGACTTGGACGAGGCGCATCACCAGCTCCAGACGATGGGCCTGCGCGTGCTCGCGATGGAGCCGGTGGAGACAGCACCGGCGCCGAAACGAGGAGAGTTGCGCGCCGACGATTTCCGCGCATTTAACGACCAGCTCGCGCACCTCGCGGCGGCGGGCCTCCCCGTCGAGCGGGGCTTGAAACTTCTCGCGCGCGACTTGCGACACGGCAAGCTCGCAGGTGTCGTCCGCGCGCTCGCGGACGAAATCGACCGTGGCACGCCGTTGCCCGACGCGGTCGCGAAGTATCAAGATCAGTTCCCGCCGCTGTACGCGAAGCTGATCGAAGCGGGCATCCGCACGGGCGACCTCAGCGGCACGCTCCTGAGCCTCGGGCGGCACGTCGACACCGTGCAACGCCTGCGCGCGAATCTCTGGCGAGCGATCTCATACCCGTTGCTGGTGACGGTCGCGTTCCTCATCGTCTTACTGTTCCTCTCGCTGGTCGTGCTGCCGAGGTTCGAGGAATCGTTCTCCGACTTCGGCTTTGGCCGGCACCGGCCGCCGCCGGGTGGGTTCCTGTCGAACAGGTGGCGGGGTTTCACCTCGCCATCCGACGTACTGCCACTGCCGTGGGCCACGCAGGTCCTCTTCTGGCTCGGCGCCGCGGTGCCGTGGATCATCGGTGGCGGGTTGCTGCTCGCCGTCGCCATACCGTTCGTGTGGAACGTGATGCGTCGCGGCGGCACGAACGCGTCGTTCACCGACGTCGTGTTGCTGCGACTGCCGGTCGTCGGCCGCGCGCTGAAGATGAGCTTGCTGGCGCGCTGGTGCGACGCGCTGCTCGTGGGCGTGCGCGCGGGGCTCGACTTGCCTTCGGCGCTGCGACTTGCCGGCGACACGATCGGCTCGCCGGCGCTTCGGCGCGACAGCGTTATTCTCGCCGAAGCCGTCGAGCGAGGACTGCCGCTGGAGTCGGTTGGACGAACCGCAATGCTCCCAGCCGTCGTCCCGCCGATGATCGAGCTGGCCAGTCGATCGAATGATCTTCCTGCGGCGATGGAGACGCTGTCGAACATGTACCAACAGCAGGCCGACACGCGCGTGCGGTCGATCCCGATGATCCTCACGCCGGTACTGATGGTCATCATCGCGCTGCTGATCGGGCTGGTGATCGCGGGGTTGATGATGCCGATGGTGCGGCTGATGCAGTGGATCAGTGGGTAAGCGAGCCATGAGCGAGGAGAAAACGTCAGACATCCCACCGGGCGAACCGTCGACCGGTCCGTTAATGGAATACGCCGACCCCAAACGTCTACCGCCGGAATCGCGCGCGCAACAGAGCGCGAGGTCGGGCGCGACATGGCTCTGGCAGACCATCGTCGGATTGGTCGCGCCCGGGATGGTCGGCATGCTGGCCGCCGTCGCGATCGGGCCGGTGGTGGGACCGATGTTCGCGATGCTCGCGGCGGTGATCATGTTCGTGATGGGACGCACGGCGACGAACGCGCGGCGGCAGCGGTCGATGGTGCTCCTGGCGTACGTCGAGCAAGCCGTTCGGTTAAACCTGCCGCTCGTGCAGACGCTCCGCGCCTGGTCGGCGGGCGAGCAGCCGCGCATGGCCAAGGTGCTGCTTCGCGCGGCCGATGCGCTGGAGGACGGCGGCGCGGTTGCCGAATCGGTCGCGTACGCCGCGCCGATGCTCCCGCGCCGCGCGTACGACCTGCTCGTCACCGCCGAGCGCAACGGCAAGCTTGCGCCCGCGATGACCGACCTGCTCCGCGACGAATCGATCCGCCCGATCCGCGACCCGACCCACTGGCCGTTGGTCAAGCTCTATTCGATCATCGTCCTGCTGGCCGTCACCGGTACGGTCTGGATGCTCGTGATCTTCGTCATGCCCAAGTTCCAGGTGATCTTCAAGGACTTTCACACGCCCTTACCCGCGGTCACGCAGTTGATGATCTCGTTCGCGCAGGTGCTGTCGCCGGTCGCGTCGCTGGCGGGGGCGGTGCTTCTGATCATCGCCTGTCGCTCGGCGGTGGACGAACTCTTCCGCCGCGGTGCGCGGCGTCACAAGAGCTTCATCGCGAACACGATCGACCGCCTGCGTTGGATGATCCCGTTCGTGCACGGTTTGGACCGCGATCGCGGACTGGCGGACGTGTGCGCGGTGATCGAAACCTCGCTGGAGAGCCACCGCCCGCTGCCGTCGGCGGTGGCCGAGGCGCGGCAGCCGCACGTCAACGCAGTGCTGGTCGAGCGCGTGGCCGCGTGGGCGGAAGGGTTGGACGAGGGCCTGACGGTCGGCGACGCCGCACGGCGCGCGCGGATGCCACAGATGATCTGGGGCCTGATCGGTACCGACCGACAGCCGCCGGACCTCGTTGCGGTGTTCCGGTTTCTGTCGCGCTACTACGGCGCCCGGTTCAGCCGCGCCGAGATCCTCCTGCGCGAGGCGGCCGTCCCGGCGCTGGCGCTGGGTGGCGGGTTGCTGGTGGCGTTCGTGGCGCTGTCGATCTTCGAACCGATGATGTCGTTGATCTTCACGGTTTCTGGTCACATGCCGCGGCACTTATGACGCGATTCACTGAGCCAACGTCACGCGTCCGAATGCGACCCGCGCGGTCGCACGGGTACTTCGTGCTCGACGCGATCGTCGGGCTGGTCATCCTGATCGCGCTGGCGTCGGTGCTGGCAGTCGCAGTGAACCAACAGGCGGCAGCGTCACGCAAGCTCGCCGACCGCCGCGCCGCGCAACGTGCCGCCGAGGCGACGCTGCTCGCGCTACAGACCGGACAACCCGCGTCGGCGGAAACCGCGGGGAGCGCCGCGACAGTCGTGACGGCGCTCGATTCGCCGGCGCCGGTGGGGTGGAGATGGGTGCGCGTCGAGCGGCGGTCCGGTGATTCAAGTCCGGTCGTCTCGCTGCTCGGTCTTGTTCCGAACGAAGTCGCGAAAGGACAGGGGACCGAGTGACAACCTTCGCTCACTATCGAGAGACCGCCGCTTGCGGCTTCGCAGACCAGACGAGCCGGCGTTCTCGATTTGCGAAGCCGCAAGCGGCGGCGCGGCGCCGCCGCGGGTGCACTCTTGGCAACGCTCGTCGCGGTTTCACGCTCATGGAAATCCTGACCGCGCTGATCCTGTTCGGTGCCGTTGGTCTGATCTCGGCGCGACTCTTCCGCGCGACGATGCGCGTCACGTGGGATGCACCCGAGGCGCAGAACGCGATCCACCGCTCCGAGACGATGCTCCGACTGCTCCGCGCCGACTGCTGGGGTTCATCGCAAACCGTCCCCGTCGAACCGTCCGGCGTTGACATCCGCTTGCCCGATGGACCGGTCGCGCAATGGCGCATCGACGACGCCTCGATCACGCGCACGCTCGGCGCAGACGTCATAACCTGGCCTCGCGACGTGATGAACAAGGGGCCGTGCACGTTCTCGGTCGCCGGTCCGACGCTGACGCTCCGGGCGGGAGACGCGCGCGTGACGATGTCGAGCGAGCTGGCGATCGTGGACCGCGGGAGGGCGCGATGAGCGGTCGGCGAGCAAGACGCAGCGGATTCGCGCTGACGACGGCGATCGTGCTGCTCGGCCTGGTGGGCATCGCGACGGCCGCGGTGACGGCGCTGCTGGTCGCCGACGCGCGGCGCACGACCACCGCGGCCGAGGAAGCGCAGCTCCGCCAGCTCCTCACCGCCGGCGCGCTCGACGCGCAGGCGCGGCTGGAGGCCGGTTCGTCCGAGTCGACGTGGTCGATATCACTACCGCCCGACGTTGCGGAAGTCGCGTCGGTTCAGGTGTCGATCTCATCGACGCCGGACGACGCTTCGCTGCGCGACGCACAAGTCCGCGCGACGTTCAACGCGCGACACCTGTCCCAAACCGTCCGCTTCCGACCCGTCGCCGGCGGACGCTGGAGCGCCGTCGAAGCGCAGCTCGGCCGCTGATCGATTCATCTCACCAAGTTGTGTCGCGCGGGGAAAAATGAACGGGCCGGAAGGGAGCCACCGCTTCCGGCCCGTTACATGATGACCCACTATTCATAACGTGCGTTCCGTGCGCGTCAACCCCTGTCTTGAGAGAAAGCGGCGCGCGCCTGTCGGCGGCGAACTCACAACTCACAATGCTCTGCTGAAATGCTGCTGCGGAGGTCGGGCACTCCTGCCCGACACGGCTCGAGGTACTCGTCGAGCCGTTGACCCGACGGGACGGGCGGACGAGTACGTCCACCCATGTCGGCCAGGAGTGGCCGACCTACCGCGCGCCGGCAGGATTTCAGCAGAGCAAACTCACAAGTCACAACGTCACAAAGAAGCTCCAAACGGACAAGGAAGGCAGAAGCTCCAAAGGCGCGTTTGGAGCTTTCGCCGTCATTGAGGATTGGAGCTCTTTTGTGAGTTGTGACGTTGCGAGTTGTGAGTTCCGCGCAGCGCCAGCACCTCGACGAGCGGCGCCAGCATCGGCCAGAGGTGCGGGTCGCGCGACGCGAAGACGAGGTTCGTCTTGAGCCAGTCGAGCGGGTTGCCGATGTCGTGGCGCTTCGAGGTGAGCACGATGCCGTGGATCGGTTCGTGTTCGATCACGAGCCGCAGCGCGTCGGTCAGTTGCACTTCGCCGCCACTGCCCGGCGTCGTGCGCTCGAGGCATTCGAACACGCGCGGCGAGAGGACGTATCGCGCCGCGATCGCGAGGCGCGACGGCGTCGAATCGCGCGGCGGCTTCTCGACCAGCGTCTCGATCCGCACCACGCCGGGCTCGACCTCGCTGCCCGCGACGATGCCGTACCGATCGACCCGATCCGCAGGCACCTCTTCGAGTCCGATCACCGCGGTGCCGAAGCGGTGATACGCGTCGACGAGCTGCTTCGCGGGCGCGACGTCGCCGCTGAAGACGGTGTCGCCGAGCAGGCACAGAAAGTGATCGCTCCCGACGTGGTGCCGGGCCTGGTACACCGCGTCGCCCAGGCCCTTCTGCTCGGGCTGGTTGACCGCATGAACGTGGACGGACTTCATCAGGCGGTCGATCGATTCGAGGAAGAATCGCTTGTCCGTTCGCGCCAGTCGTTCGTCGAGCTCGAGGTTGTGGTCGAAATGGTCTTCGACCGCGCGCTTCGTCCGCGACGTGACCAGCAGCACGTCGTCGATCCCGCCCGCGTGCGCCTCCTCGACGACGTACTGGATCGTCGGCCGGTCGAGGATCGGCAACAGTTCCTTCGGCACGGCCTTGGCGGCCGGCAGCATCCGCGTGCCGAGCCCGGCGGCGGGAATGACGGCCTTCTTGATCGGGGGGAGGGACAAGGGTTCAGGGTTAGTGGGGCGCGTCGTCGTGGTTCACGTGATTCCAATCGTCAAAGATCAGCGGCCGGAGCACCGTGCAGCGGATTCCGCCGAGCGCGTCGACGAGCTTCTGGTACTGCCTGCCGTCGTGGTACAGCCCGCAGATCGCGCCGCCGCTGCCGGCGAACTTGGCGCTGGCGCCGGTGGACCGCGCGACCTCGACCATCTGGTGGTTCTCCGGCGCGATGTTCATGATCGTCCGCCGCAGGTCGTAGTTCGCGTTGGTGATCTCGTGCAGCGCGTCCCAGTCGCCTTTCATCAGCGCGGCCTTCCCGCGGTCGGTGAGCTCTCTGAACTTCTGCATCGCCGCCACCACCGTCGCGTCGCCGCGGTTGTACAGCTCGCGCAGGTTGCGGTGCGGCACGTCGCTCACCTCCGCCCGCATCGGGTCGTAGGCCACGTACAGCGGCGGCCGGTGCTCGGGGCGCAGTTCCTCGTAATTCCCGTAGCCGCGCGACTCCAACAGCGCGCGGTCGAAGTCCATGTAAACGATGCCCTCGTAGTTCTGGATCACGCGGTCCTGCAAGCCCGCCGCGATCCCCAGCTCCTGCGTCTCGACGGACAACGTCATGCCCGGCAGCAGGTGTTTCTGGATCTGTACCTCGTAGAACCGCATCAGCGCGCGCAACGTCGCGACGACGATCGCGCTCGACCCGCTCAGACCGACGAGGCGCGGGATGTCCGACTGATACCGGATCGTGAAGCTGCGATTCGGCAGTTCCTGCCCGAGTTGCGCGAAGTGGTCGTGGAACCGCTTGATGGCGGCCTTGATCAGCCGCATGCCACCGTAGTAGCCGTGGAGCTTCTGGTCACGCAAGAAGTCGTCCACGCTGTCGAACTGCGCCAGGTCCCCGTGGCTGGGGACGATCTCGAAGTGCGGGCTCTCCCAGAGCTGCACGGTCGCGCGGAAGTTGCGGATGATGAACGAGATCGTCTTGCCGAAGTATCCGTCGGACGGGTTGCCGACCAATCCGGCGCGGGCGTGAGCGTGTGCGGTGATGATCATCGCAGGGGAGGTGCAGCAGATTGGTTCAGGCAGACGCGCCGGCGGAGGCGGGAACGATCGCATCGCGAAGTTCGGCGAGCGGCAGCCGCATGCGCTGCGGCACGCCCGTGCGCGCGTCGCCACCGATCACGTGAAGGTCTTGCTCGCGGGACGGTTGATCGACGCGTCGCAGCACGTATTGTCCCATCTCCGGCTCGACGCGCAGGCCCCATCGCTCCAGCAGCGTCCGCGCAACCATCGATCCCCGATCCACCACCGCCACGGCACGTCTCCTTCCCGCGTATCGCTCACTCGCCCTGCTGGTTCAGATCATACACGAAGTACCGGCCGGACTTATAGACGAGCAGGCGGCGGTAGGTATTTCCCCAATCGCGCGGGACGACGACGTAGCGTGCGCTGTAGGCCCGCGCGACGCCGATCAGTTCCTCGGGCTCCCGAGCCGCGTAACGCTCGTCCAATGCGGACAACGTCCGAACATAATCTCTCGGAAAACTCTTGAGGTCGCTCGTGCCGAGCACCGCTTCCAGCCGCTTGAGCCATTCGAGGATCTCGCCGCCGAGTTGCGGCACGTGCTTGAAGTTCACGACGATCGCGCGCTTCGCTTCCAAACGGAACGCCGTTTCGGCCGGCGGGACGAGGAACACCACGTCCACGGGCGTAGACTCCTCGGCCCAGCTACAGATCTTCCGGTAATCCGCATCGACCTGCTCGGGCGTCATGCCCCAGCCGAGCCAATGGTCCCATCCGACAATCGCGATGATCGCGCAGGCGAAGAGCGTGATCAGCGACGTGCCTGGGGAAATGCTCCGCCCGCGCGACTCGGCGATCGAGAGGACCAGCGGCACGAACGCGCACGCGGTGAAGAGGATGAATGCGGCACGATGCGTGTGGAACGTGCGCAGCGCCAGTTCGAGCGACGATCCCGGCGTCGTCGTCACGTTGTCGAGCGCGACGGACCCGCCGACGACGGTCGCGAGCACCACTGGAATCGCGATCAGAAGGGCGCGTCGCAGGGCCGGCGTGAGCAATCGAGCGTCGCAGATCAGCCACGCCGCGCCGATGCACGAGAGCAGCTTGAGGTAGATGCTGAAGCGCCAGAACATGAGCTGAACGAGCGTCTCGCTGACGAACCACACGCCGGCGAAGAGGAACGCGGTCACTTGCGCAGCAACCAACAGCACAAATACGTGCGTCGCCTGCCGCAGGATCGAGTCCTCAGTCCCTTCTCGTCTGCGGATCACGCAGGCGTACACCGCCAGCGGGATCGGCCAGAGGAAGCTGACCCACAGCGCGACCGGCCAGCCGAGCGGGTCGAAGTGGTGCGTGTGGCGGAAGCGCACGTAGACCTCGACGAACTGGTCGAGCGGGATCGACGTGTTCTGTTGGAGCTTCTCGCGCAGCGCGTTGAAGATGTTCACGCCGCTGGGCACGAGCGCGGCGAGGGTTCCAAAAATCATCGGCGCGACGCGCATCGGCTCGCGCCGCCGATCGGCGATCAGCGACCACGCGTTGAGTCCGATCCACGCCGCAACGACGCCCGTCGCGAAGTTCAGGTGAAAGAACCCCGCGATGCCCATCGCGACACCCGCCCACCCGCGGCGGCCGGTGATCCACAGGTACACGCCCCACAACAGCGCGACGCTCGACACGTTGCTCGGCAGGAAGCAGCCGTCCTGGAGGAACTGGTACACCCCCAGCCCGATCCCGCCGGCCGAGAGGTAGTAGAGCATCACGGAGAGCGCGTAGGTGAGTCGCGAGCCGCCCAGCGCCCGCGTGAGCTTCAGCCACGCGGTCTGCCAGAGGACGACCAGCGCGACGTATCCCGCGAGGAACGCCGGCTCGATCCAGCCGAGCGTCATCAGCCATCCCGTGATGTGGCTGAACGCCGCGTGATATTGGAGCGTCGAGCTGACGAACCAGTCGTTCGTGAACAGCTTCGGATCCGCGAGTCTCAAACCTTCCAACAGGTAAACCGTGTGGTTCCCTCGCCCGAACTGGTAGCCGCTGACGACGAGCGTCACGAGCGAGCCGAACGCGATGACGGCGAAGTCGGGAAGGCGCGAGCGGGATGCAGGTGGTGCGATCATGCGCAGTTCAACTCACAACGTCACAACGTCACAAATCACAAAGAAGCTCCAATACCGGAAAAGGGGGAAAAGCTCCAAAAGGTCCTAATGCCGCGCGAGCGCAACAACTCGCGTAGCCCGACTTCGCCTTTGGAGCTTTCGAATTTCATTTCAGTCGTTTGGAGCTTCCTTGTGATTTGTGATGTTGTGATTTGTGAGGTCGCGTGCGTCCCTCGAAGGGCACATCTTGGACACACGCGCCCCCGTTCGGTAACCTGACGCGCCATGCTCACTTGGATCCAGAGCTTCATCAAGCGCGAGCCGGTCAAGGATGCGTTAGGCGACCGCGGCGAGAACGTGGCGGCGAAATACCTCCGCACCCAAGGGTTCAAGATCATCGAGCGCAACTTCCGATGCGCCACCGGCGAGATCGACATCGTCGCCCGCGACGGCAAGACGCTCGTGTTCGTCGAGGTAAAAACCCGCCTGAGCGACGACGACGTCACGCCCGAGGAGCAGGTCCACGGCCACAAGCAGCACCAGGTCACCAAGGCCGCCCGGTTCTACCTCACGCGTTACGGCCACCCGCAGCCGCCGGCAAGGTTCGACGTGATCGCGATCGTCTGGCCCCAAGGCCGCGAGCCGCAGATCCGCCACACGACGGACGCGTTTGAAGCCACCTTCTAACGATTGCCGAATGCCAACCGCCGATTGCCGAATGACGCAGCATGGTGGATTCGCACTGTCATCTCACCGATCCACGATTGCGTGGACAACTCGAAGATGTGCTGGGCCGCGCCGCGGCGGCGGGCGTGACTCGGATGATCACGATCGGCACGAGCGTCGATGACGCGCGCGCCGCGATCGAGCTGTGTCACGCGCACCCGCAGCTCCGCTGCGCGATCGGGATTCATCCGAATTACTCGCACGAGGCGAAGGCCGATGACGTCGCGACGATCCGCGAGCTTCAGCGCGACCCCGCGGTGGTCGCGCTCGGTGAGATGGGCCTCGATTACTTCCACCAGTTCGCCGACCGCGCCACGCAGCGAAGGTTCTTCGAGCAGCAGCTCGCCCTTGCAGCCGAGTTGGATCGCCCGGTCGTGATCCACAGCCGCGACGCGACCGACGACACGCTGGCGATCCTGCGCAACTTCCCCTCGGTGCGTTGCGACTTCCACTGCTTCACCGGCTCGCTCGCCGAGGCGACGAAGATCCTCGACGCCGGCCACTACCTCGGGTTCACGGGGGCGGTAACGTTCAAGAAAAACGACGAGTTGAGGGAAGCCGTACGGCGAACGCCGCGCGATCGACTGCTGATCGAGACCGACGCGCCGTACCTCACCCCGGAGCCGATGCGCAAACAGAAGACCAACGAGCCCGCGCTGGTCGTTCACGTCGCCGCGACAATCGCAAAGGTGTGGGGCGTATCGATCGAAGAGGTGGACACGATCACGACCAAGAACGTCGATCGCTTCTTCAACTTCTGACT
>Ga0081539_10003440_pt1 | contig 19453 bp, 17 predicted proteins | sample TabmetS4T2R2_FD_71023 | JGI IMG/M metagenome (GOLD analysis project Ga0081539, IMG submission 71023) | Tabebuia heterophylla rhizosphere microbial communities from the University of Puerto Rico - S4T2R2 | ecosystem: Host-associated > Plants > Roots > Rhizosphere ...
AACACGCGGCAAAGCTGAGGATCCCGACGATGCTGCCGGCGATATTGATGCTGTAGGCCTGTAGCCGGTTCGGCCAGCGCTTGAGTGCCCGTCCGAGTTCCTGTCCCGGACCAACAAACGTCAGCGCCAGCACGAGAAAGAAAAAACCGCCCAGCACCTCGACCGGGATTGCGTAGCGAGACAAGTCCTGACTGTGATACTCGGTGCCGAAGTAAACCTGCTGTGGCGACGATTGATTGCCGACGTCGACGAACTTAACAAACGAGCCGCTGCTGACCTCGACTCCGACCGCAGCGATCATCGCGACGACGAGCAGCAGCGGCGTCCAGCTCAGATAATCGCGCTGCTGACCAGCGGCCAGACAACCGACGGACATCCCGAGAAACGCTGCCAGCAGCACCATGTTCGTGAAGAACGTCAGGTACAGCACGTGCGCCGGAAACCAGCGAATCGCGGCCAATTCGAGAAACAAAATCAGGAAGCTGACGAGAAATAAGTCAAAGCCGCGGCGCGCGTTTGGGGAGAGAATGGAGTTGTCCATAGTCGAGGCAGTCGATTGTCGCTGTATGCGGGCGCGCATGGTAACACAAAGCCAGGCCTTTTCTGCTAATCTTCGCCCCGGCTTTCCACTTTCATATCGGAGCTTGCCTATGCCTCGGATGACTCGTCGTCAACTGCTCAAGTGTGGTCTGCTCGCCTCCGCAAGTGCGGCTACGAACAAACTCATTCCCAGCGAAATGACCGCAGCAGCCGCAAGCGCGTCAGACAGAGAAGTCCCTCAGCCGCAGATCGTACGCGAGAGATTCTTGCTGGACTTTGGCTGGCGCTTCGCCCTGGGCCACGCGAACGACCCGGACAAAGACTTTGGTTACGGCGCGCGACGCCGCGAAGGCCAGTTTGCCAAGTCAGGCTTCTTCCTCCCGGTCACGCGCGCAAACTTCGACGACAAGAACTGGCGCGCTATCGATCTGCCGCACGATTGGGCCGTCGAACTCCCATTCACGAACGCGCCCATGCTGCACCACCAGGGCGCGAAACCACTTGGCCGCGAATTTCCCGAGACGAGTATCGGCTGGTATCGCAAGTCGTTCACGCTCCAGCCGTCCGACAAAGGCAAACGAATCACTGTCGAGTTCGACGGCGTCTTCCGCGATGCGATGGTTATGTTCAATGGCCACTACCTCGGTGAGAACTTCAGTGGTTACGTCCCCTTCATCTTCGATCTGACGGATTTCGTGAACTTCGATCAACCGAACGTGCTTGTCGTTCGCGTCGATGCGACTGAAAACGAAGGCTGGTTTTATGAAGGAGCGGGGATCTATCGCCACGTTTGGCTCGTCAAAACCGATCCGTTGCACATCCTGCCGTGGGGAAACTTCGTTTCGTCCACCGTCCGTGGCAATTCAGCGAGACTCGCCATCGAGACGGAAGTCGTTAACGAAAGCGATGCGGTGCGTACTTGTCGCGCGGTTTCACGCATCGTCGATCCAGGCGGCCGGACCGTGGCCACGGCGCAAAGCAAGCGCTTGACGATCGAGCCGCGCGCTACGATGGAGTTTGCTTATGAAGCGACGGTTGCCAATCCCGCGCTGTGGTCGATTGAGCACCCGAATCTCTATCGCGCGCTCACTTCGGTGGAAAGTGAAACGAACGTCACCGACAGCATTGAGACAAGCTTCGGCATTCGCAGCATCCGTTTCGATCCGGATCGCGGCTTCTTTCTCAATGAGCAACCGGTCAAGCTGAAGGGCACGTGCAATCATCAGGATCACGCCGGTGTCGGCGCGGCGCTGCCCGATCGTTTGCAGAGTTACCGTATCGAACGCTTGCGGGAGATGGGCTCGAATGCCTACCGCGCCTCGCACAATCCACCCACCCCCGAATTACTAGATGCGTGCGATCGGCTCGGCATGCTCGTGATGGACGAAACGCGTTTGATGTCGTCCAGTCCCGAAGGCCTGAGCCAGCTATCGCGTTTGGTGCGGCGCGATCGCAACCATCCGAGCGTAGTGATCTGGTCGCTCGGCAACGAGGAACGCGAGCAGGGAACCGAACGTGGCGCGCAGATCGTCGCCACGATGAAACGCCTCGTACGGCAACTCGATCCGACGCGGCCCGTCACCGTAGCGATGAATGGTTCATGGGGCAAGGGTGTGTCGAGCGTCGTCGACGTGCAGGGTTTCAACTACGGCAACGCCGGCGGGCGCGGCGGCGATCTGGCGGGCAAAAACATCGACGATTTTCACGCGAAGTTTCCGAAACAGCCATCCGTCGGCAGTGAGACGGCGAGCAGTTTCTTCACGCGCGGAATCTACGTCACCGATAAGGAAAAAGGTTACGTCAGCGCTTACGACGTCAACTTTCCCGGCTATGCAAACGGCACTGAAGGATGGTGGAAGACCTACGCCGCACGGCCGTTTGTCGCCGGCGGTTTTGCGTGGACCGGGTTTGATTACCGGGGCGAGCCGAGTCCGTACGCGTGGCCGTGCATCAGTTCGCATTTCGGCATTCTCGACACCTGCGGCTTTCCGAAAGACATCTTCTTTTACTACAAATCGTGGTGGGACTCGCGGCCGGTGGTGCATCTGTTTCCGCATTGGAATTGGCCGGGCAGGGAGGGAGAGGAGATCGATGTTTGGGTTTACACGAATCTACGACACGTCGAGCTCACCTTGAACGGCAAGCGCCTCGGGGGAAAGCAGGTCGAGCCGAACTCGCATCTCGAGTGGAAGGTGCCGTACGCGCCGGGCGTGCTCCAGGCGACCGGTTGGTATGGTGGCCCTGAAAATTCCGTTCCGGTTATCAGCACGCGCGAGACGACCGGAGCACCGGTGAGATTGAAACTTCGTGCTGACCGTCGAAAGATCGCGGCCGACGGCGAAGATGTTTCGGTGGTAACGGTTGAGGTCGTTGACGACAAGGACAGAGCAGTTCCGACCGCGAATAATCTCGTGAAGTTCAAACTCGACGGCCCGGCGAGACTAATCGGCGTCGGCAACGGCGATCCGAGTTGTCACGAGGACGACAAACCCTCATCGCCGTATGAAGCAAAGCGAAGCTTATTCAACGGCCTCGCGATGGTGCTGGTGCAGTCGTTGAAACAAGCCGGTGAGATCAAGCTCCTCGCTACCGGCGAGAAACTCGATCCGGCGTCGATCGTTCTTGAGTCGGAAGCATCGAAACTGCGCCCAGCGCTCTGACACCGGATTGGCAGACGCTTGTCACATTCATTGCTTCAGACGCTCCAGCTTTTTGACGAGTTCCGTCTTTTCCGGAGCCGACGTCTTCGCGATGGCGACGCGCAGGGAGGACAACTCCTTTCGCACAGCCATTCGCGCTTCGACGGCATACTTGTCGCCGCCGCTGGAATTCACTTCCGTGATGACTCCGTCCGTCAGCGCTTCACTCACGTTTTTGAGAGCTTCGCCGGCGTGGGCGCCGTTCGGGTGCAGGCCCAGGTACTTAATCTCACCCGTGGTCCGAAAAAAGTCGCAGACCTCATCGCCCTCACAATCGGACGGCTCCATGTTTTCCGCCGCGGCCCAGGCGATGCGATCCGCGATCGGCAGCGCACGGTACCTGGCCTCGAGGTGCCACAGCACGTCCGAGCGCAAATTGTAGCCGCCGGCAAACTCGTTACGAATAACTTCCGCCGCGTGCGTTTTGAGCCATTCGCGATACGGCGACTTGCCTTGCAGATTATCGGGAAAGGCCTCAGCCGTCTTCGCGAGCGCCAGGAGTTTCAAAAGCTCAAACTCCGCGCGCGTGTTAACGTCCTTCGTCTCGTTAACTAAACTTGCCGCGAGGTTGTAGATTTCCAGCCGGTCGCTGAAGTCTGTGTTCTCAGCCTTCAGACGTGCCTCGATGATCTGACGCAGGAGCTGTTGCCGCTGCCGCACGTCGTAATCGAGCAGCAGGCCGCCGAAGAGCCAACCCGAGTCGCCGTTTGGCAGGTTGATGCGGTACCAGTATTCGCTTTTGCCGTTGATGGTGTCCTGGTTGGCGGTTCGCGCGACTGGATTGACGATGCTGCCGAGTTTCAGCCGGGTGACCTCTTCTGCTGCCGTCTGCGGCGCCCGCCGCACGCGCATCGCGGAGACGCTGGTGATTTTCGCCGGCGCGGGATCCAGTTTGATCTCGTCCGTTTGGCCTACAACCGTAGGCACCCGCGCGAATCCGAGCACGGCCAGTGTTAAGATGGCGAGTTGATATTTCATGGTCTCTGGGTCATATATATCAGAACTCATGCTAAATCTGGATCATCAACTCGAATACTGGAACACCGAAGGCGCGCGAAAGTCGTTTGCGCATCCGCTGAATCTGCGGCGCATCCGGCAGTGGCTAACTGAGGACAGCTTGATCGTCGATTTTGGTTGTGGCTACGGCCGCTGTCTGGGTGAGCTGTTCGCAGCGGAGTACAGCGAGCTCGTCGGCTTCGACTTCTCCCCGGCGATGATCGACGCCGCCCGCCAACAGTTTCCCCAAATCGTGTTCGAACACCTCGAATCGACCGCGGTTCCTTTGCCGGATGGCTCCGTCGATGCCGCGCTGCTGTTCAGCGTGCTGACGTGCGTGCCGACTGACGACGGCCAACAGGCGATAGTCAACGAGCTGCATCGCGTGTTGAAGCCGGGCGGGCTGCTGTACATCAGTGATTTGTGGTTACAGGACGACGAGCGAAACCTGAGCCGCTACGCTCGCGACGAAGCAAAGTATGGCGTGTACGGCGTGTTCGATCTGCCGGAGGGCGTCACCGTGCGCCATCACGATCCGAAGTGGATCGAAACGCTGACTCGCGACTTTGAAACCGTCGCTCTGGACCAACTCGAGGTGGTGACCATGAACGGCAATCCCGCCAACGCCTTTCAGTGGTTCGGGCTGAAAGCATGCGAGAATAGAAGTGCCTAACCCTGCCGAACTTCTTGTGCCTCTTTGTGGCTTAGTTTGAACCTGCCGGGATCCAGCCGCCGGCGGCGACGAATTCTTTGGTTTCGGCGTTGATGGTAATGATGTAGGCGCCGGAGGCGCCGACGCGCCGGTTGGGGCCGAAGATGAGCTTGGGAGTTAGTCCGGTGTCGTAGTCGTAAAGACCTTCGAGCGCCGAGATCAATTGTTCGCGGCTCACGTCGGCGCCGGTACGCTTGAGGGCTTCGACAAAAGTTTTGGCGGCGGCGAGCGCCGCGAGTTGTACGGCTGCGTGCTGCGAGGAGAGTTTGTACTTTTCAGCCAGCGCACGGTATTCGGCGGCCCCCTCTGCGGTTATGTCCGCGGGCACCGTCGGGAAGGCGAGAAAGATCTTTTTGCTGAACGCAGCCGGCAGCTCCGTCGCCAGGCTCTGCGACGTCATCACTCCAAGCGAGAGAACATACGGCGTCCACTGCAAGGCGTTGGCGGCGTTCACGAGTTTTTCGATGTCTTTGCCCGCGCCAAACATGAAAACGGCCGCCGTGTTGCTCGTCTTCAACTGTTGGGCAATCTGGTTGGCGTCAAAATTCTCGGACGCGTAAGTGATCTTTACAACATCAGCCCACCCCGCCTGCTTCGCGTGTGCGATGGTCGCATCTGACGCGGTTGCCGCCAGCTCGCCGCTCGGAACTAAAACAGCGACCCGTTGCTTCTTTATTCCCAACTGCTGGTCGGCATAATTCACGAGCGCAGCCGCTTGCTCACTCACGCCCGGCAGCAGGTAAAAGATATAACGGTTCGGTGGGTGCTCCACCTGCGGAATCAACGTCGCCGGGCCGATGAAGGGAATCTCTTCGTCGCGCGCGAACGTCGCAATCTGCTTGTCGGCACCCGCGCTGATGCCACTGATGAATGCGAACACCTGGTTCTGAGTCGTCAGCGCGCGCAGGTTAGCAGCCATGTCGGTGGACGACGTGTCCGTGAAATGAAGTTTTATTTTTCGGTTGTAGATGCCGCCGTGGGCGTTTAGATCTTCGAAATACGCGGTGAGCGCCTGGCGTATCGAGGCGCCGGTTTCCGCCAGCGCTGCGCCCGCCGGCAGCGGCACGCCGACGTCGATGCTTTCGGCAGTCACACCGGGATCGCGGTCAAACTCGAGTCGCTTGATGTACGCGATGAGGTCGTTCATGTCCTCGATCGACATGCGATAACGCGGCATCGCGACGACCAGATTGTTACCCGCCGGATCGACGCCGCGTACGACTGCGGTCGCGAAAGACGCCTCGGTAAACGGTCCGTGCTTGCGACCGTTGGGATGCGTATGACCGTAAGGCTTGATGAGGTTCGACCAGTTAAGATTTCCGGCGGTGACGCCGCCCTCCGTTTTGCCCTCGCCGCGACGTCCGTGACAACCCGCGCACGTGACGGTACTCGCGGGCACATCGAGATCGCCGACAACCGCAACGATTTCACGCTTGCTGGAACTCTCGCCGCGCAGGTAGAGTGCGCGTCCGCGTCGTTCGGCCGGCGTTAACGGCCGCGACTCAGAAGGTGGCTCGGCGCCAGTCTTTTGCTGTTGGCCTCGGGAGGCAACGGCCGAGACACATAAAACGGCCACGAGAACGCACGCGAAGCTGATGGCAAGTAAACGTAGTTTTGAAAAATGCATGAGTAGAGGGCACTACGTTACGACATTACCGCGCGGTTTCGCCAGCGGGCGAAGCTTGTGAGATGGAATTCGAACCTAAACTCAGTTAGGCGGGTCATACCAGTGCATGGCCGATGAGGCGGCAGCGCAGCGCGAAAGCTGGTGGGTATTGCAGGCACAGTCCGGCAGCCACGAGGCTTTGAACGCGCTCTTCAAGAGCGTGCAGGACCCGCTTTTTCGCTACCTCGTCAGCCTGGTGAAAGACCAGCATCTGGCTGAAGACATTCTCCAGGAAGTCTTCATCCGGATTTATCGAAAGCTGCGCTGGCTGCGTGAGCCGCAGGCGTTTCGCGCCTGGAGTTACCAGATCGCTTCGCGCGAAGCGTTTAGACATTTGAGTCGGGAGCAGCGTTGGAGCGACCAGATCCGCGATGAGGCGACGTTAGCGGCGATTCCGGCCGGAGATTCGGAGGGAGAGTTTCCGCGCGAGCTGATCGCGAGTCTGCCGCAGTTGGTTCAGGAACTATCGCCGGCGAGTCGCGCAGTCGTCGTCTTGTTCTACTTGCACGAACTGTCGCTGGTGGAGACGGCTGCGGTGCTGGAGATTCCGGTCGGCACGGCGAAGTCGCGACTGGCGTACGGGCTGCGAAATTTACGACAGAGTTTTGCGGAAAAGGAGAAGTGAGATGCAGGAAAGTCTGGATGAATCAGTCAGGTTCAAACGACAAATGAAATGGGCTTTGATCGTGTTGGCGGTGGTGGAGTTTATCGCGACCGCGATCGGCGTGTTCTACGTCGCGCATAAATAAGGAGGGAAGGGCAATGGCGCAGAATGTAAATCTCGACAGCGTTAGGGCCGCGGCGTTGGCGCGCATCGAACGCAGCGAACGAAATTTCAAGCTCGCTTTCATCGGCGCCGTGTTTGTGGAATGCGCCTTCGTTGTCAGCTTCGTGTGGCTGGCTGACTTTTCCAATCGATTGCACGTGCTGTTGTTGCTCTCGACTGTGAGCTGTTACTCGATCGTCGTGCTCGGGCTGGTCGCTTTAGGAACTTACATCAATCGCGGCATCGCGCGGATTTTGAAAGCGGTTGAGTTACGTGACTGAAATCGTAGTTGCCCCCCTCTACGCTTTGCGGCGGATTGAATAGAGCATGTGTTCGGTGCGAATCAGTAAACGATCGCCGACGAGTGCGGGCGATGCCTGGGCCATGTCGTCCAGATCGTTTACGTGCAGCAACTGAAACTGTTCGCCGGTCGTGACGACGAATGTCTGGCCTTCTTCGCTCAGGCAAAACAGCTTGCCGTTGTATGCCCAGGGCGAGGTCGTGAACGCTGTGGCGGCGGGATCGATTCGCGTTTTGTAAGTCTGCTGGCCGGTCTTTGCGTCGTAGCGATTCAGAATCCCGGTTTCAGTCAGCGTGTAAATGGCGCCGTCGTACGCGAGCGACGACGGCAGATACGTGCCGCCGCGCGGCTGCGACCAGGCAATGTACTCGTTCGAAGTCTGATCCTCTTTCAGCGAGATGTCGCCGGAGGCGCCGGGGCGAATAGCGAACAACGGGCGTCCGCGCCCGCCGTTGATGTAAAGCAAACCCTGGTAAGCGAAAGGTGTAGGAACCGGCGTTATTGCGGTTCCCGACATGCGCCACAGCTCTTTACCCTTTAGATCGTAGCTGACAACTGTCTGTGGACCGATGGTGACGATTTCGGTTCGCAGCGGGTGCTGCCAGACGTACGGAGTTGACCAACCCGAACGCTGGCGCGGCTCTGCGTTACCGCCGAGATCTCGATCAGTACGCCAGACCTGCTTGCCGGTTTGCTTATCAAAGGCCGCGATGTATTGCTGCTTCTGATTGTCGCTCAGCACGATCAGCAGATTGCCGGCGAGGGCAGGTGAGCTGCCGGTTCCCAGGTCGAGATAAATCGGGTTCGCCTCGATTGGCGTGTGCCAATTCACGTTGCCTTTCAGATCGAGCGACCACAGGCCGAGATTCGCGACGTAAATGTAGATCGATTTGCCGTCGGTGACGGGCGTCTCTGAAATGAAGCTGTTTTTGCGATGACGTCCGCCGGGCGGACGTCCGGTGTAGAACTCCTTCTGCCATTCTACGAAGCCGCTTTTTAGATCAAGACGATAGAGCACGTAATGCACGGTGACTTCGGCCGGCATCTCGATATCACGCTCGTAGAGGCGTTTGATGATCTCCTGTACGGGCAGTCCCTGTTTTTGGAGCTCGGCGGCGTACTCGTTGCTGTACTCGGTGCCCGCCTGCGGTTGTTTTGATTTGCCATCCGTGGTCACGGTGGTGACGTAGACTTTGCCGCCGGTGACGATTGGCGACGACCAGCCGCGACCTGGGATGTGCTGCGACCACTCGACGTTTTCGGTCTTGGACCAGCGTTCCGCCAGCCGTGCGTGCGTGCCGACAGGATTTGATTCCGGTCCGCGAAACTGCGGCCACGCAACATCCTGCGCGTTAGCGGTGACTGCGAGCAAGAAAACGGAGATCAGGGAGTAAAGGTGATTTTTCATGTCGGTATTACGCGGGCGACTCATTAGGGTTTCGCTACGATGGTCAGTGGATGAGCAAACAGTTTCTCGTATGCAGCACCAAATTTTTTGCAATTAGACCATGACTTCTTTGAAAATTGACAGAAACGTTTTCATCTCCGCTGCGGTGCCGATGGTGACGCGCAGGAAGTTTGGTAGCGGAGGGAAGAGGCGGCCGACTTCGACGCCGCGCGTGCGCAAGGCGCTGAAGATTGGCCTCACGTCGCGACGCAGATCGATCATCATGAAGTTCGCGTGCGACGGGATGTAGCGATAACCGAGCGCGTCGAGTTCCGTGCAGACGCTCTTTTTGACTTCGCTGTTTAGCTTGCGTCCGCGAGTGACTTGTTCGGCGTCTTTCAAACTCGCGAGGGCGGCGACCAGCGCCATGATGTTGACGCTGTCCCACGTTTGCTGCGCGCGCATTCGTTCGATGTTTGCGCGTTGCGTGACGCAGTAGCCGCAGCGCAAACCCGCCATGCCGTAAATCTTCGAAAACGTGCGCGCCACGATCAGATTCGGGTACTGCTTCACCAGCGGGATCACGCTTTCGTAGTCGCTTGATTCGACGTAATGGTGATACGCCTCGTCGACGAGCACAGTGGTCGCAGGTGAAAGCTTCGTGAGAAAGTCGGAGAGCTCGTTCTTCGGAGTGATGCTGGCGGTCGGATTGTTCGGGTTGCAGATGTAAACGAGGCCGGCGCTGTTCGCGGGATCGTTCGCTGCCGCCAGCATCTTCGGCAGATCGTGACTGTAGTTTGGCGAAAGATCTACTTTCACGACTTCAGCACGCGCCACGCTCGCATGCCGAGCGATCGCCTCAAACGTCGGATTCGCAACGACGATCTTCTTGTCCTTGTTCGTAAACGCAGCCGCACTCAGCTTCAGAATCTCTCCCGATCCATCACCAAGCAGGATCTGCTCCGCCGGCACACCGTTGATTCGCGCCAACTCCTCCAGGAGCAGATCCGCGTGCTCATCGGGATACCGCCACGCCAGACTGAACCCGTCAGTCATCGCCTTCAACGCTGCTGCCGACGGGCCATAAGGATTCTCATTCGAACTGAGCCGCACGATATTTCCGGCAGCAGGCGTCGCGTTCCTGAACCGTCGCCACGAACCCCTCACTTCTCGTTGCCCGACCGCGGCGTACGCCGCACTGGCCGCAATCAGCGTCGAAAAACTGCGCCGCGAAAGAGTTTGCTTGGTCATTGTTCGCTCCTCATCGTGTCTTGCCCAGCTCGCCATACCACTCGCGCATCACGTAAAACGCCTTCTTCCTCTCGCCCTTGTTCGAAATCAATCCCTTACGATTCCAATAGTCCTGAATTTTCGGCAACGGCCGGCGCGGAGAGCGGAAGTCCATCAGGATCCAAGGCGCGGTCCCGCGCAAAAACGGAATGCGTTTGAGCATCGCGATCTGGTGCCGGTAGAGGTTCTCCTGATACTCCTCAGTCCAGCGCGCCAACACCTCGCCGTGATTCCCAAACAACGCGTCGCCGCCAAACTCGCTCATCACGAGCGGCTTCTGATATTTCATGCGCCACTCGAGTCCATCAGCCTTCTCAGGCAAGCCATCGTACCAGCCAACGTACTCGTTGCAACCAAGCACGTCGAGAAACTCGCCGAGCGGATCGTCGATCATCTGCGTCGTGGCGTCGAGATAATGACGCTCCATCGCCGCCGAGATCAACCGACCGGGATCAAGATCGCGTGCGTGCGTAACCAGGTTGCGCAAGAACGTCAAGCGCGCGTCACTCAACGGCGTCTCATTCGCCATCGACCAAATCACCACGGCCGCGCGGTTCTTGTCGCGCGCGATCATCTCGCTCAACTGATTGCGCGCGTTCTCGAGCGTCGCCTGATTCTCCCACTGAATCGTCCAGTAAACCGGAATCTCCGACCAGACCATGATGCCCATCCGATCAGCCTCGCGCACCATCCATTCGTTGTGCGGATAATGTGCGAGCCTGACGAAATTCGAGCCCAGCTCTTTGGCCCACCCGAGCAGCGTTCGCGCATCTTCGCGGCTGTACGCGCGCCCACCGCGAAACGGCGCTTCCTCGTGAATGCACACGCCACGCAAAAAGACGGGCTTCCCATTCAAGAGGATCTCAGTCCCACGCGTTTCAATGCTGCGAAACCCGATCTGATCGCGTACCTGATCGGTCTCAGCCTCGACCATCACGTCGTAAAGCTTCGGATCCTCGGGCGACCACAACTTCAGCTCCGCAGTGAAATCTACCAAAGCCGTTCCACTCGCGTCGGTCGCAAACGATTTACTGACGCCCGCTTCAGGAATGCGGATTGTGATTCTTTGCCGGAGCGTTTCGCCATTCAACTTCACCCAACCCAAGACGCGATCTCGCGAGCCTTTCTGTAGCTGGATGAAGTAGTCCTGAACAAACGTCGCGGGCGTCTCGATCAACTTCACATTACGCGTGAGCCCGCCATAATTCCACCAGTCAGTCATCAACGTGGGAACCGCATCGCGCCGGCGTTTATTATCGACTTTGACGACGAGAAAATTGCCTGTCTCGCGCACCAGCTTCGTGATCTCGAAATTGAAAGGCGTGAAACCGCCTTCGTGTTGTCCAATCTTCTCGCCGTTCAAATAAACGTCCGCCAAATAATTCGCGGCGCCGAAGTAAACGAACAACCGCGTGTTCGGCTTGCGCTGATAATCAAACGACTTCTTGTACCAGACCGTGCCTTCGTAAAAGAACAACTGTTGCGACTGCGTGTTCCAATCACCCGGCACCTGCAAGGACGTCGAAGTGTCGAAGTCATACTCGATCAGGTCGCTCTTCGACTTCGGTTTCGCGTTCTTGAAGTAGCCGTTGTCGCTCGGCTGGTAACGATAGTTGTAGTAGCCGGATTCGTAAGGATCGACGATCGTTTTCCATTCGCCGTCGAGACTAATCGTCCTGCGCCCGTCCGTATTTGCGATTAATCCGATTTGCTGCGCTCGCACCGAGGAAACGAGTGCGAACACCGCCAAAAAAAGGACCAGCAGTTTCATCATGGCAGCGGATAATACCGGATTTAGGATAGAATCGCGCGCGCAACGCTCCAATCCGGCGCCAAACTCGGCCGTCTGGCCCGCGACGTTGCAGCAGAAACAATGAAAATGCGGCGCGTGGAGGTGAACGATCGGATGCAGTCAGGCTACGTGTATTTCTGCACTGAACCGATCGGCAAGAACTTCGATCCCGCTTTTCAGCCGGAACTGACGCCGCCGGAGATGCTGGAGTTAGGTGTGTTTGGCGGGAAGTACATGACCGACTGCAAGGGTGAGTTTCCGGCCTCGTGGTTTCGCAAGGCGAAACTGTCGCCCGAGCGGCGCGATCCGAAGCTCAACTATTTTGGCGTAAACGCGTCGGTGCCGCTGTCGGTGTGGCGCAAGAAGGGCTGGATCTATCACGAAGATCCGCGCGGCTGGTTTCAATGGTATTGCCGCTACTACATGGGCCGTCGTTGTCCCGATGATGAACGGCAGATCAAACGTTGGCGCGCGATACGCCGTCACGTCGCGCAGATCGAGCAGCACTGTCCCAAGGGTGAGCTCGAGTGCCGGCCGAAACAACGACAAGCGCTACTTCACTGGGCCTACGATTCGCGGAAGATCTAGATTAAGCCCGGTTATCCCTTGACTCTGCGTGCGGAAGGAATAATATCTTGCGCCGGTTATGTGGCGCTGTAGCAACTGCGGGACCGGCATCGAAGACAAGTACGCGCACTGCTGGCAGTGTGGCGCGCCGAACGTGGTTAAGCAGCGAACGCAAACACCTACCGCCGAACAAAGGCGGATCCGCGAGCAAACACTCACACCCGAACAGAACTCAGTGCCGGACTTCGCCTCGTACGAAGAGCTGGCCCACGTGCCGAGCCGGCCAATGTGGCTCTTCCGCCGCGGCCCGCTGCAGCGGCTCTTCTACTTCCTGCTCGCCGTTATTCTCGTCAAAATCTTCAGTTCGCAGTTCCTCGGCAAGTACGGCGTCTACATCGTTGCGGGCGTCGCGGTGATCGCGTTGATAATGATCCTCTGGGGCTTCTTTCGCCGCCGCGATCCCACGGAAAACGTCGGCATCAAACTCGACTAACTTCGCCTTCAAAACACCAGCGTCTGAATCGAATGCGGCAGGCTCTCGACTTCCGCACCCGCGCCGTCCAGCCACAGAAAGTATGAAAGCTTCTGGTCGGTGCGGTTCATCACCACCGTCGAAATCTTCCCGTCAGGATTCAGAAACGCAGTCGAAAGCAGTGGGCTCCTGCTCGGCGAACTCGCGATTCGCTTCGCGCCCGGCAGCACAAACTTCGAAAGATGGCCGATGTAATAGTACGAGTTGGTATAGATCAACTCGCCGGTGCGCGTATCCGCGTGCAGGGGCGCGAAGCAGAAGTTCTGCACGTGGTTCGGGCCGCCCATTTCATCCAGCAGCACGTTCCAATCGGTCCACCCGACTGTGCCGCTGTTGAAGTCATTGATCATCGAACGGCCGTACAGCTCACCTAGCTTCCAGTCCCTCAGCCGCTCGGGCGTAAACGAGTCGGCGCAGCCCTCGGTGAAGATCAGGTGCTTATCGGGAAACGCCTCGCGCACGAGCTTCACGTTATCAAACATCGGCTCGCCGCCGCTCCAGGGCTCGTACCAGTGATAACCGACACCCCAAACGTACCGCGCCGCGTTGGCATCGGTGAGAATCGTTCGGGCACGCTGGTAAATGAGATCGCGATTGTGGTCCCAGACGATGATCTTCTTGTCGCTGAGGCGTTCTCTCCGGATCGTCGGCCCGAGATAATTCTTGAGAAAGTCTCGCTCCTGCTCCGCGGAATAAATGCACGACTCCCATTTCTGCGTGGCCATCGGTTCGTTTTGAATCGTCAGGCCCCAGATCGGTATGCCCTCGCTCTCGTAAGCGCGGATGAACTTCACGAAGTAGTTGGCCCAGGCTTGATAGAACTCGGGCCGCAAACGCCCGCCGTGCAGCATATTGTTGTTGTCCTTCATGAACGCCGGCGGACTCCAGGGGCTGGCAAAGATATTGAGCCGTCCGCCCGCTGCGGCGAGCGCGCGTTTGATGAACGGAATCCGAAACTGCCGGTCGTGCTTGACGCTGAACGACTTTAACTCCTTGTCACCTTCGTCAATGTAGGTGTAGCTGCCGCTCGAAAAGTCGCAACTGTGAATGTTGGTGCGCGCAAGCGTGTAGCCGATGCCGGTCTGGCGATCGAAGTAAGCAGTCAGCAGTTCCTGTTGCTTCGCTGGCGGGAGTTTGGCGAAAGTCTCAGCGGATGCGTCCGTCAGCGCGCCGCCGATTCCCAGGAACGTTTGAAACGTTTTCGTAGGATCCACGAACACGCAGATCTGCGTTTCCAGCGGTTGGCCCATGGGCTTGAACGCCAGTGTCGCGGTGCGAGAAAGCCGGTAATCCGTTTTGTCCGCCGTAGTGTAAACTGCAATCGGTCGCGTTTCGGTTTTCTGAGGCGATCCAATTGTTGCTAAGGCACTCTTCGCCATCACCAACGCCGACGACGAACCTGCGATGAAAGTACGACGATCGATTTTCATAGTGGCGCTCACTTTAACACAGCTCGCTACCTCTGCCTTGGCCCAGGACGACGACAACTGGCCCTCGCTGAGTTACCTGCGTAGCGATTACAAAGCCGTTGCCGTTGTCGCGCACATTCGCATTCAGCAAGCGGAGATCACGCGCCGCATCGGGGGTTACGAAAACTGGAAGATCGTCGGCGAGGTCGTCGAGCCGTTCAAGGGAAAGTTCAAGAAGGGCGACGTGATCGAATACTTCCACGGCGCTGAGGCGGGATTCAAACGAGAATCTTTCATGGGCGAGAAGCTCGTGTTTTTGTTAGCGGAATACGATCGCGACCGGAAGCCGCACTACTCGGTGCTGGAAAACTCGACGCTGCCTTACACGGAAGACCGCGTGAAAAAGCTGCGCCGGATCAAACGATCCCTCAATTCGAGGCGAACACGTAAACCGCGTAACCACTCGTCAGCGTCCGCAGAAATGTCCGCGCGATAAGCTTCGGAATCTTCTTCGACTGGTACTCCGCCGCCTTCTCCACGATCGAAAAGCACGCCAGGCGCCGGTAACCATTCTGCACAAACAGTTCGGCCGGATGGTCGTTCGCGAGCTTGAACGTCGCGCCCATGCCGGTCAGCTTCTCGTTTATCGTGCGCCCGTACCTCGCGAAGAACTTTCGCGTCATCAGGTCGCAAATCAGTTTGTGTTTCGGGAACACGCGACGCAGCGTCTCGAGCAACTGCCGGATCGTTTCCTCCTCTAGGTACATCAACACGCCTTCGATAACAACGACTGTCGGACCATCGCCGGCAAACCGCGCGAGTTTTTCTTCGAGCGACTCTGTCGCGAAGTCGATGGCGACACGCTCGAGCTTGTTCTTTGCTTCGGAAGCGGGCAGGCGTTCGTTCTTGTAAGCGATCACCTGCGGCTCGTCCAGCTCGACCCAAGTGCCGCCGTCGAGGCGATAAGCACGACTATCGAAGCCGGCGCCGATGATCACGACGCGCAGACTTGGATTCGCGGCGAGTTCCTCGCGCAACAGGTCGTCAATAATGCGGTGCCGTGCGACGTTCGAACTGTTGGGATGGGTCTCGTCCTTGAACCGCTCGTGAATGCGCCGGCCCTGCTCATTCATGAAGACCTTCGCATACACGTCGCCGCAAACAGGCTTGTCGCTCTCGGCATCCTGCATGCGCACGCCGCAACAGTAAAACGCTGTCTGCGAAATCGGTTTCATCTCAGCGATCTGCTACACGCGGATCCATTTTCACGACCAGCGGTTGAGAGTAGCTCTTGCCGTTTACGGACAACGTAACGGTGTACGTCCCCGGCAGCACGAGCGGTGCGGCGCCGCGACCAAAACCACCACCGCCTCCGCCGCCACCCGCCGGACGCGGAGGAGGCGTCGGACGCAGGTCCCAGATCCAGCGATGCGTTCCGGCGCTGCGCGAAAGAATCTCAGGCTGGCGCACCCAGTATGCGGGAATGTTGAGCGTGTCGAGATTCACCGGCGCCGGTTTGTCTTCGCTCGAGTACACGCGAATCACTTCACCGGCCGGATCGGCAATCTCGATCTTCACGCTATCAGGCGCATCGCTTTTCAAGTAGTAATCGATCATTGCGCCGAACGGCGGGTTTTCAGCCAGAGGTTCGTCGCGCGGCATCGGCGTGCCGTTGTCACTGCCCGGCGTCAGCAGAATCGCGTCCGCCGGACGAAAGAGATAGGCGTTTGCGTTAGCTGAGACGTCGCTGAACTGCCGCAACGCGCTGATATTGTCGAGCACCCAGAAGCCGCGCCCGTGCGATGCGACGATCAAATCATCGCCGTGAATGGCCAAGTCGCGCATCGACGCCGGCGGCAGATTCAGTTGCAACGACTGCCAGTGTTCGCCGTCGTCGAACGACACAAACACGCTGCGCTCCGTGCCTGTAAACAACAATCCGCGTCGTTCCGGATCTTCTTTTACGGTCTGCACGTACACGCCCGCCGGCAATCCACGCGTAATCTCCGTCCAGGTTTTTCCCGCGTCGAGCGTGCGGTAGATGTGCGGTTCGTAATCGCCGAGCTGGTGACGCTCAACGGCCGCGAACGCTTCGTTCACATTGAAGTGCGACGCCTCGATCATCACGACCTTGCTCCACGACGTCAGCGCCGGTGGCGTCACGTTTTTCCACGTCTTGCCGTCGTCGTTCGTGAGTTGCACCAGACCGTCGTCAGTGCCGATCCAGATCATCGACGCGCGCAACGGCGAAGGCGCGATCGAATAGATCACGCCGCGCCGCTTGTCGGCCGGCGCATCCGCCGCGGCAGCTTCATTCAAATTCGCCGGCACGCCCGGATCCTCGCGCGTCAAATCCGCGCTGAGCTGCGTCCAACTCTCGCCCCCGTTCGTCGTCTTGTAGAGAAACTGGTTCGCGTAATACAGCGCGTGCGGATCAGCTTGCGAGAAGACGAGCGGCTGCGTCCACGCATGACGAAACTGTCCCGGCGTCGCGCCGCGTTCGGGCGAAACATTCTTTGTCTCGCCGGTGAACACGTTGCAGCGCGAAACCGTGCCGCCAAACAGGAGCTCCGGATGCAACGGGTCGGGCGCCGTGTAACCCGCTTCGCCACCGGCACACAAGCCTTCCCAGTCGCGGTTCGAAATGTCTGAATGATTGCTGCGCGAAGGCGTGCCCACCGCGCCGCTGTCCTGTTGCGCGCCGGTCACCCAGTACGGGAAACGATAGTCAGGCGCGACGTGATAGATCTGCGCAGTGGGTTGGTTGTACCACGAGCTCCAGGTCACGGCGCCGTCGACGCTGACAATCGCGCCTTGATCGCCGCCCGAGATCATTCGTTTCGGATCGTCAGGATTGATCCAGAGTTGATGATAGTCGTCACCGCCGGGCGCGCCTTTGATCGGCGTCCACTTCTTGCCGGCGTCAGTCGAGCGGTAAATCGACGTGTTCATCACGTAAACGACGTCGGCGTTCTTCGGATCGACGGTGATCTTTTCGAAATACCAGCCACGATCCCAGAGCCGCTTATCGTTAGACAGCCGCGTCCACGTTGCGCCCGCATCGTTCGAAACGAACACGCCGCCTTCTTTGGCGTCGACAACCGCGTAAATCCGATTCCGATTTGTTGGCGATACCGCAATGCCAATGTGGCCACGACCTTCGACGGGAATGCCCGCTGAGATCTCGTTCCATGTCGTGCCGCCATCCGTTGATTTGAAAACGCCCGCGCCGGGTCCATTTGCCGGCGCGTAGATGAACCACGGTGGACGGCGTACGTTCCACAGCGTCGCGTACACGATCTTCGAATCGACCGGATCGAAAGAGAGATCGATCGCGCCGACGTCGTCGTTTTTGAAAAGAACCTTTTGCCAGGTGACGCCGCCGTCGCGCGAACGATAAACGCCGCGGTCGGGATTCGCGGTGTAAGCATTCCCGAGCGCCGCGACAAAGACGACGTTCGAATTCTTCGGATCGACGATGATGCGGCCGATCTGTTTCGTGTTTTCCAGACCGAGATGCTTCCACGTCTTGCCGGCGTCGGTTGATTTGTAGACGCCGTTGCCGTAAGCGATCGAATCGCGCATGTCGGGTTCGCCAGTACCGACGTAGATCACGTTTGCGTCCGAAGGCGCGACGCCGATCGCGCCGATTGAAGCAACGTTCGTCGCGTCGAAGATGGGTGTCCACGTGCGACCGGCGTTTACAGTTTTCCACACGCCGCCGCCCACCGAACCGAAGTAGAAAGTGTCCGGCTGGCCCACGACGCCGCTCACCGCGTTCACGCGTCCACCACGAAACGGACCAATCATTCGCCACCGCAGAAAACTGGCGTCCAACTGTTGCGCGCTTAAGTTTGAGACAGGGATTAGTACGCTGAGCATGGCGATGCTCAGAAAGGAAAGACGGCGAATTTTGTTCATAGGTTGCGTCCCGGTAGCTTGAAATGCACGAGACGCAAACTATACCACTAATCCTGAGAACGGATCTTTTTGTAGGCCCAAATTAAAAACCAACCGAACGCGAGATTGCCGGGTGGCGCTATGAAGAGGCCCAAGCGGCCGATCGTGGTCATCGTTTCGGCCATCGCCATGTAGGTCCAGTCGGAAAAAAGCTCCGTCAATCTCACTCCCGCGATCAAAACGAGCCACCACGGCGCCTTTTCCCAACGGAGGAAGGCAATCAGTTGCAACAGAGTGAAGGCGACCCAAACGGCGCCCGTTCGTTTGAGCAAGCCTTCCGGATCACGATGATCGTAGGCAACACCGTGAAAAATCATGAACCATCTGTCAGGAAAGAGAAGGCAGGTTGTGCTTAGGACTAAATCGAGAATGACCAGGAATGCCAACAATACGTAAATGAAGGTTCGTAGTTTGGAACTGATCATTGGTTCTCCTTGAGCTTTTCAGTCATCGCGCAGGCGCCGGATGGGGCGGCCGCCGTAGAGAGTGTTGAAGAGAAGGCGACCCAGCCAGCCGGGCTTCTTTTCTTTGGCCAAGAGTTCGTCGCGCGTTTCGAAGATGCCACCGTCTCCGACCACGACGTTGGAAATGTCGTAAGACGCGTAAGGCGTACCTTTCAACTTGCCGAAGAAATCGACCGGCATGCTACGCACCGCGTCGAACAGCGACACACCGCGGTTCGTGAACGCATGCTTCACCGGTGAATTAGCGGCCAGTTCAGCGATGGGTCCAAATAGTTCGTCCAGGTCGACCCACGATCCTTCGAGATAGAATTGGGGCCAGGGCATCAATGTCCGCTTCGGCAAAAAGAAACGCAGCAACGGCAAACGCGAATT
>Ga0081539_10003441_pt1 | contig 19444 bp, 19 predicted proteins | sample TabmetS4T2R2_FD_71023 | JGI IMG/M metagenome (GOLD analysis project Ga0081539, IMG submission 71023) | Tabebuia heterophylla rhizosphere microbial communities from the University of Puerto Rico - S4T2R2 | ecosystem: Host-associated > Plants > Roots > Rhizosphere ...
CGCCCAATGGCCCTGCTTCGGCCTTCATGGCCTCGAACAACTGCGCCACGCGCGCGCGTTGGCCGGCCGTAAGATCAAGGCTGGCCGCGAGCTCGAGGACATGGAGGGGGCCAGGATATCCGTTGAGCTCCGCCGCCAGCGCAAGGCCCATGCCGCGACCTGCCTTGAGGTCGGCGACCTGCTGATCGGAAAGCGCCTTGATCGGCCGCGCCTCGAGTCCTGCATAGGGCTGCCGGGTTTGAGACCATGCCGCCGCTGCACTCGCTGCCAGAGCGATGGCCAAGGCCGATGCTGTCCAAATCCTTGTCATGCGTCCTCCCTCAAAACCACGCGCGCGCGCCAACGGTGAAGCGCAGCTGTTGCGTTTGTCCTCCCGCTTCGCTGACGTAGTTGGCCGTGGCGCCAAACTGGCCGAGATAGGTGATGCCGATGTAGGGCGCGAACTGGCGGGTGATCTCGTAGCGCAGGCGCAGGCCAGCATCGAGTTCCGACAAGCCCGCGCCGATGAGGCGGGCCGGATCGTCCTTGGTGTAGAAGTTGAGCTCGATCTGCGGCTGCAGGATCAGGCGTTGCGTGATCAGGAGATCGTAGCTCGCCTCCAGCCGGGCCCCGAGATGGCCGTCGCCGCTGACGTAGCCGATGGCGGCAACCTTGAAGAACTGCGGCGCCAGGCCCTGGATGCCGATCGCCCCCCAGCCGCGGCTGGGCTGCGAATCGAGATCCCATCGCATGCCGATCAGCGCGTCGAAGTACGTCGTGATGGCACGTCCGTAGAACAGCTGCTGGATACCGTCGTCCAGCTCGTTGTTGGTGACGCGGCCTTCCGTCAGCAGCCAGATACGGTTCTCGTCGGTGCCGACCCATGCCTCGCCCTCCCAACGGAAAGTATTGCCCTCGGCGAAGCCGAACCGTCCTTCCAGTTGGTCGAACAGCAGATGGGCGAAGATCGCCTGGTCCAGCATGTGCGGCCTATCGTGCAGCGCCGGCTGCTGCGCGACGGGCTCGCCTTGCTGCGCTTCCCCGGTGGCGGGCAGAGCCGCAAGCATGATGGCGGCGCATAGAAATACCGGAAGCTTCGTCATGATATGCGCACCTCGCGCATCATGCCGAGCTCCATGTGATAGAGCAGGTGGCAGTGGAACGCCCAGCGGCCGGGCTCGTCGGCGCTCACCAGGAAGCTCAGCTTCTCGCCCGGCTTGACCAGGATGGTGTGCTTGTAGGGCCGGTAGTCGGCCTGCCCGTTCTCGAGCTCGCTCCACACACCATGCATGTGCATGGGGTGATCCATCATGGTGTCGTTGATCAAGGTGAAGCGCACCCGCTCGCCGAGGTTCAGCATGATGGGCGCAGCGTCCGAAAACTTGACGCCGTCGAGGCTCCACATGAATCGCTCCATGTTGCCGGTCAGGTGCAGCACGATCTCGCGCGTCGGCGGCCGCAGATCATTGCCGCGCTTGGCGTTGCGAAGATCGCTGAGGCGCAGCACGCGGCGGCCGTTGCCGTCGAGTCCGTCGCCCGCTTCCGAGAGACGCGACCTCGGCGCCAGGGCGACGTTGTCGACACCGACGCGACCTTCCAACTGCGAGGCCATCCGGTCGTGAGCAGGCGCCGGCCCCCCGCCATGGCCGGCGTGCGGGTCGGCCGATGCGCTGGGTGGCGAGCCGCCATGCGCCGCGCCGCCATGGCCAACATGTCCAGCCGCACCATGATCCATGCCCATGTCCGCCATGGTGCGCAGCGGCCGTGGGTCCATAGGCGGGATTGCCGCCGCCATGCCCGCGCGCGGGGCCAAGGTCCCGCGCGCAAAACCCGTGCGGTCCTGTACCTGGGCGAAAATGGTGTAGGCCTGCGCCTCGCGGGGCTCGACGATCACGTCATAGGTCTCGCCGGGAGCGATGCGGAACTCGTCGACGGTCACCGGTACGATGTCGTTGCCGTCTGTCTGCACCACCTTCATCGCCAGGCCTGGGATGCGCACATCGAAGATGCTCATCGAGCCGGCGTCGATGAAGCGCAGCCGCACGCGCTCTCCGGGCCGGAACAGCGCCGTCCAGTTGGCCGCGGGTGGCTGGCCGTTCATGAGATAGGTGTAGGTGGCGCCCGAGACGTCGAGGATGTCGGTCGGGCTCATGCGCATGTCGCCCCACATCAGGCGGTCCTGGACCGTCGCCCGGAGGCCGTCACGCCTGGCGTCCTCGATGAACGTGCCCAAGGTCCGGCGATTGTAGTTGTAGTAGTCGCTCTGGAACTTGAGATTGCTGATTATCTTGAGCGGGCTCTCGTCGCTCCAGTCGGACAGCACGATTACGTAGTCGCGATCGAAGCGCTGGGCGAATCCGCCCTTGGGCTCGATGACCAGCGAGCCATAGACGCCGGTCTGCTCCTCGGGCCCATGCGCGTGGTACCAGTAGGTGCCGCTCTGCTTCAGCGGGAAGCGGTAGACAAACGTTTCGCCCGGCTTGATGCCGTTGAAGCTGAAGCCCGGGACGCCATCCATGGCGGACGGTATGCGCAGTCCGTGCCAATGGATCGAACTGGTGAAGGAAAGCCGGTTGGTGACGGCGAGCGTAACGGTATCGCCCTCGCGAAAGCGCAAGGTCGGGCCGGGAATTTGGCCGTTGATCGCCGTGGCCATGATGCTGCGACCGGTGATGTTGACCGGCAGCGGCGCCAGTTCCAGCTGGAACTGCGTGCCGCTGAGCACCGGCTGGGACGGAGCGGCCAGAACGTCGCGTCCCGAAGGCAGGGCCGCCACAGCCGCGCCGGCGGCGGCTTGGACGAACCGACGGCGGCGGATGCGGTTGGCAGACCGATGTCCAATCACGGCCGAGCTCCCGGCGAGGGCGTCGTCCCACCATGGTCCATGTTGCTGTGATCCATCCGGCTGTGGTCCATCTTGCTGTGATCGATCGGGCTCTCGACGGTCGCCGGTGTGGGCGCCCTTGGCGCTCCGGTTGCCGTCTTGACCGTCGCTGCTTGTGGGGCCGTCGGTTGTGACGGCGGTCGGAAGGCGTCATAGCCCTCGCCTTCGCCGACATGACCGGCGATGTGCGATACGCGCGAGGAGGAGCCGAGATCGACCGCGATCGGCGCGGATCCAGGGGCAATTCCGGCCGGTTCGGCACACGCGGCCAGCAGGAGCAGAGGAGAAAGCACGAGCACGGTTCGCATGGCCGCCTCCGTCACTTCACGAAGCGGATAGGACCCTTCATCCCATCCTCGTAGTGGCCTGGGATGTTGCAGGCGAACTCGAGATTGGCGGTGCGCACGAAGGTCCAGATGAAGCTCGCCGTCTTGCCGGGATCGGCCCACACACCGCCCTCATGCGCCATGTCCGACATCGAATGACCGGCATGACCGCTCTTCTTCATCTGCTCCAGCATCGCCTTCATCAGGCGCCGATGCTCGGCATGCTCGGCCACCGTACCGATGGTGAGTTCGTGCGGGTCCATGCCGTCGTTGCGCACGACGAAGCGCACCGTCTCGCCGTCGCGCACTTCGAGTGCCTTCAAGGAGAAGGCATTGTCAGTGGCAATGACTTCGATGGTGCGGGCGACCTTGGTGGAATCGCCGGGACGGCCACCGCTGGGCGTTGGGCCGTGCGCCGACGCCGGCGCGGCCGCGGCCCACGCCAGGACGCCGACGAGCGAACGTCGGAACAACATGATGCTTCTCCACGACTACGTTGACGAACCGAATGCGACCTCGGTTCAGGCTCGCGGAGGCGGCGGATCCTTCGCAACGGTGCGGCCCGCGAAACCGGCCGTGGGCTCGGGTATCGGCAGCCGGACCACGATTTCGCTGTCAATTCCCGAGGCCGCGGGCAGCAAGGCCATCATCGGCGCCATCGCCGAGCAACAGTCGCCCGCGGCATGCTTGGCCGTGCCATGATCGGGACAGGGGGCCGGCGGCGGCGCATGGTCCGGACAATCGGTCGCGGCGACAGCCTGCGTTGGCGCCATCGTCTGGCCCGGCGCCACAGGCGGCACCATCAGCGCCACCACGGAGACCAGCCAGACGAGAAGGCGCACCGTCTTCATGTCAGCGCCGGCGGCTGTCGAGGACTTCGAGCAGCTCGTCGATCTTGACCTGGCGGTCGCGTTCCGAGCCGGCATGGAACGCATGGGCCACGCAATGCTGCAGATGGTTGCTCAGGATCTCCTGTTCGACCTTGTCGAGTGCCGCCCGCACCGCGCGGATCTGGTTCAGCACGTCGATGCAGTAGCGGTCCTCTTCGAGCATGCGCGCGACGCCGCGCACCTGGCCCTCGATGCGGCCGAGGCGGGCAAGCTGCGCCTTCTTCACCCTGTCGTCCATCCTTGAACCATACCCCCGTAGGGTATAGATAGCAAGCCATGACCAGCGCCTGCTGCCACCCCGGCCACGTTCATTCGAGCCACGGTTCTTCCGCCAGCGAGACCGCAATCGACCCGGTGTGCGGCATGACCGTGACGATCGCGGGCGCCAAGAATACGGCGGTGCACGATGGCCACGCGTACTATTTCTGCAGCCCGCGCTGCGTCGCCAAGTTCACCGCCGAGCCCGAGCGCTACCTGAAGCCCGCGCAGGTGGCGGCCCCGGTGCCCGCCGGCACGATCTACACCTGCCCGATGCATCCGCAGATCCGCCAGGTCGGCCCGGGCAGCTGCCCGATCTGCGGCATGGCGCTCGAGCCGGAAACGGTCGGCGCCGAGACCGGCCCCAATCCCGAACTCGTCGACATGAAGCGGCGATTCTGGATCGGGCTCGCGCTGTCCGCGCCGGTGGTGGTCCTGGAGATGGGCGGCCATCTTCTCGACCTGCACATGCTGCTGGGCCAGCAGTTGTCCGGTTGGCTGCAGTTCGCGCTCGCCACGCCGGTCGTGCTGTGGGCCGGCTGGCCGTTCTTCGTGCGCGGCTGGCAGTCGCTCAGAACGCGCCATCTCAACATGTTCACCCTGATCGCGCTCGGTACTGGCGTGGCCTGGGCCTACAGCACGGTGGCGCTGCTGTTGCCTGCCCTGTTTCCGCCGGCGTTCCGGGGGCCGGACGGCACGGTCGCAGTTTACTTCGAGGCGGCTGCGGTCATCACCGTGCTCGTGCTGTTGGGCCAGGTGCTGGAGCTACGCGCCCGCGAGCAAACCTCGGGCGCGATCCGCGCGCTGCTCGACCTCGCGCCCAAGACGGCGCGGCGCGTGCGGGATGGCGGCAGCGAGGAGGAAGTCTCGCTCGATGCCATCGCGGCCGGCGACCGGCTGCGTGTTCGGCCGGGTGAAAAAGTCCCGGTGGACGGCGAGCTCATCGAGGGCCGTTCGGCCATCGACGAATCGATGGTGACCGGCGAATCGATGCCCGTCACCAAGCAGGCAGGCGCCAAGGTGATCGGTGGCACGTTGAACACTACAGGCAGCTTCGTCATGCGCGCCGAGAAGGTCGGCCGCGACACAGTGCTGGCCCGCATTGTCCAGATGGTCGCCGAGGCGCAGCGCTCGCGGGCGCCGATCCAGCGCATGGCCGACCAGGTGTCGGGCTATTTCGTGCCGGTGGTGATTCTCGTGGCGCTCGCGGCTTTCGCGGCGTGGGCGTGGTTCGGGCCGCAGCCGCGGCTGGCCTACGGGCTGGTCTCCGCGGTAACGGTGCTGATCATCGCCTGCCCCTGCGCCCTGGGGCTCGCCACGCCGATGTCGATCATGGTGGGTGTCGGCCGCGGTGCCCAGGCCGGCGTGCTGATCAAGAATGCCGAAGCGCTGGAGCGCCTGGAGCGTATCGACACGCTGGTGGTCGACAAGACCGGCACGCTCACCGAGGGCAAGCCCAAGCTGGTGTCGATGGCAACCGCTGCAGGCTTCGCCGAGGACGAGGCGCTGACGCTCGCCGCCAGTGTCGAGAAGGCGAGCGAGCATCCTCTCGCCATCGCCATCGTCGCGGCAGCGAGCGAACGCAAGCTCGCGCCGGGCGCGGTCGCCGACTTCGACTCGCCCACCGGCAAGGGCGTGCTGGGCAAGGTGAACGGCCGGGCGCTGGTGCTGGGCAACGCCCGCTTTCTCGGCGAGCATGGCATCGACACGGCGCTGCTCTCAACCGAAGCCGAACGACTGCGCGGCGAAGGCGCGACCGTCGTGTTCCTGGCCGTCGACGGCCGCGCGGCCGCCCTGTTCGCCATTGCCGATCCGATCAAGGAGACGACGCCCGCGGCCCTGCAGGCGCTGGCAGCCGACAAAGTGCGCGTGGTGATGCTGACCGGCGACAACCGCACCACGGCGCAGGCGGTCGCGCGGCGGCTCGGTCTCACCGAGGTCGAGGCGGAGGTGCTGCCGGACCAGAAGAGCGCGGTGGTCGAGAAGCTGCGACGCGAGGGCCGCGTCGTCGCCATGGCGGGCGACGGCGTCAACGATGCGCCGGCGCTCGCCGCGGCGGAGGTCGGCATCGCCATGGGCACGGGTACCGACGTGGCGATCGAAAGCGCCGGCGTCACGCTGCTCAAGGGCGACCTCCTGGGCATCGTGCGGGCCCGCCGGCTGTCGCGTGCGACCATGCGCAACATCCGACAGAACCTGTTCTTCGCCTTCTGCTACAACGCCGCGGGCGTGCCGATCGCGGCCGGCATCCTCTACCCCAGCTTCGGCATCCTGCTGTCGCCCATCATTGCCGCGGCGGCGATGGCGCTTTCGTCGGTAAGCGTCATCGGCAATGCGCTGCGGCTCAGGGCGGTGAAGATCTAGAAGACGTCGATGGTCGGGAACCGCGGCTCGGCGGTAAGGCAATCCCACAGATAGACAGCGAGACCGATGTCGCCGGTCCATAGCGAGTAGCGGCCACGGCCAAAGCGCTCACGCGCCTCGCGATATTGCGCGATTGCCGTCATGGCGAAGGCGCGTGCACTGTCGCGCCAGAGCGGTTCTTTGGTGCGCCGGTAGAGCTTCAGAAACGCATAGCCGTTGCCGCCCGTGCCATGGCAGAGATTGGAGCCTTTGCCGAGCGGCCCGGCCGCCCAGGTGAAGCGGCCGCCGTCTCGCAGCAGCTCCTCCAGCGCCGCCGATGTGAACGGCGCATCGGCGAAGGATGTGACCATGCCGGGCGCGCCATGGCAGTGCTGACAGAGCCACGGCGGGCGCTCGCGGCCGGCAACGACGGCATGCCACGAGACGCCAAGCTCGGAACGCCAGGCATTCGCCGCCAGGGTCGCCGGGATAGCGCTGGCGATGCGCGCCCGCTGATCCTCGTCCAGCCATTCCCACCCGCGCATCAGGGCGATCATGTTGCCGGCATAGCCGTGCACCGGGCCGAGATAGCGCAACTGCCGGCCATAGAGGTCCTGCGTCCAGAGCGGGCCGTCCGCGGTCTGTTCCAGCTCGGCGAGCAGTCGTGCCGCCTGGACGACGTACAACTCGCGCCAACGCGCTTCCCCCGTCATCTCGGCCATGTGCACGCAGGCGATCATCGAACCGGGTGTGCCCCACATCAGCTCGCGTACCGGCAGGCGTGCATTCGCATCCGCGCGTGCGTGAGCGAGGTCGGCGATGGCCGCCGACGGCTCGAGTCGCATGACCAGGAGCGCGGTTCCAAGGTCGCCGAACAGCAGCGAGCCGTGCGCGGCGTACTCGCCATAGCGCGGCAGCTCCGCGCGGCTGGCTTCCATCAGGTGGGCGAGCACGGGACGGAAATCGACCTGCTTGCCGGTCGCGCCGGTGCGGCGAAGGTAATCGATGCCCCAGATCACACCGGTGGCGCCCATGTATAAGCCGGTGTGGCCATCGCTCAGTCCTTCGTCGAGGGGATGAGCCGGCCAGAAACGCTCGCGATCGAAGTGGGCGACCGCGTCGGTCACGATGTCCTCGATGGCGGCGGCGGCATCGTCTGCGCGCCAGTCGATGGGTCGCAGCGGCAGGTGACGCTGGGCCTCGATCATCGAACCGGTTGTGAAGATGTCATGACGTTGTCAATTCAGTCCCGGTCAATCGGCGATACGCATCAAGATAGCGCTTGCTGGTCGCCTCGACGACAGCCGGCGGCAAGATGGGGGGCGGCGCCTCGCCGTTCCAGCGGCCGGCCTGGCGCTCGACGTCGAGCCAGTCGCGCAACGGCTGTTTGTCGAAGCTGGGTTGCGGCCGGCCAGGGGCATACTCGTCGGCCGGCCAGAAGCGCGAGCTGTCGGGCGTCATGACCTCGTCGATCAGCAGAATGTCGCCGGACGGTGCACGGCCGAACTCGAACTTGGTGTCGGCTATGATGATGCCTCGACCGAGCGCCACCTCGCGGCCGCGCCCGTAGACCAGGCGGCTGAGCCGTTCGAGCTCGGCCGTGACATCGGCCCCCAGGACTTCGCGCATGCGACCGACGGTGATGTTCTCGTCGTGACCGCTCTCCGCCTTGGTCGCCGGACTGAAGATCGGTGGATCGAGGCGACCGCTCTCCTGCAGGTCGGCCGGCAGTCTCTCGCCAGCCAGCGTTCTGGTCTTGGCATATTCCCGCCAGGCTGAGCCGGAGAGATAACCGCGGACCACGCATTCGACCGGAAAGACCCTCGTGCGTCGGCACAACATGGCACGACCGGCAAGTGGATCCCGGCAGCCCTTCAACGCGGGAACGGCGTCGATGATCTCGGCAGCGTCGGCCGAGAGCATGTGATGGCCAAGCGCCTCGCCGAGCTGGCCGAACCACCAGGCGCTGAGCTGCGTGAGCACGGCACCCTTCATCGGGATCGGCTCGGCCATTACCACGTCGTAGGCGCTGACGCGATCGGTCGCAACCAGCAGAAGCCGGTCGGCATCGACCTCGTAGATGTCGCGCACCTTGCCGCGAGCGATCCGCTTCAAAGGCAGATCGCTCGTCACCATCAGAACCATTCTTGACCTCTTAGCGTTGGAGCGCGGACCGCCTGGTCCGCCTCATGAGCATGAGCGGACCGGGAGGTCCGCGTTCCGCATGTTCATTCCTTGCGCATCTCGTGGAACACTTCCTTGGCGGTGAGCAGCGCCTCGCGCACCGACGGCAGGCCGATGTAGCCGCAGAGATGCATCAGCGCTTCGCTGAGCTCGTCCTCCGTCCAGCCCTGGTTGCGCGCCATGCGCAGATGGATGGCGAGCTCGGGCCAGCGGGCCTGCGCGGTGTCGGAGATGACGCAGATCAGCGCCCGCGTCTTCATGTCGAGCCCGGGCCGCGACCACAGCATGCCGAACACCGCCTCGCGGGCATAGTCGCCGAACTTCTTCATCATCGGGTCGTCGTAGACGGTCTGGTTCATGCTCTCGGCGTATTTCTCGCCCATGAGCTTGCGGCGAATCTCGGTGCCCTTCTGGTAGTTCTCGTTCGGTGCCATCGCTTCCTCCTGTGGAATGACCGCGCACCCTAGCAGCTTTTGCCGGCGCCGTTCCTACGGCTTTCCTATGCCGGCGCGCGTCGCACGATCTCGAAATCCTATGCAGCGACGCCCTAATCGATGACGCAACGGAACGTCACCTTGCCATCGAATTCCTCGATGCTGCATTGCCGGCGTTACTGCGGCTGCACCCCGGTGCCGACGCCATGAACATCCGCTCCATCACCCCTCCTTCCACTCCCCAACTGGACGTCGCAGCACCGCTGCGCGCCTTGATCCGCACCTTGCTTACCGTGACATGCCTCGCACTCGTCGTCGTGGCAGTCCTTGCCGTGCGGTATGTGGCATTCGAATACACGCACGGAGACCGGTCGGTCGTGCAACGGCTGCTCGAACTCCCCGAAGCAGGCAAGCCATGACCAAGATGCTTTGCCTTCGCCACGGTTCAGTCGCGTCGCTGCCCACGCCGTATCGCCAAGGTCGCGTCGACCTGCCGGCGCTGGAGCGGCTGTGCCAGCGGCTGATCGGTCGCGGCGTTGGCGCGCTCGTTCCCTGCGGCACGACCGGAGAAGGGTCGCTCCTGACGGCTGAGGAGCACCGCCAAGTCGTAGCGACAACAGTTGCAGCCGCAGAGGGACGTGTGCCCGTGATCGCCGGTGCCGGCAGCAACAACACGCAGGTGGCGCTTGAAATGGCGCGCGCCGCCGAGGACGCGGGCGCGTCCGCGATCCTTGCCGTCACGCCGTTCTACCTGCAGCCGAGCCAAGCCGGCATCGCCGCCCACTTCCGCTCCATCCATGACGCGGTCGGCATTCCGCTGATCCTGTCCGACGTCCCTGCGCGCACCGGCTGCGCGCTGGGCGACGGGACGCTCAGCCGTTTGGCCGAGCTGCCGCGCGTCGTCGGGCTCGAGGACGCGACGGCAGACATTCCGCGGGTCAGCCGCCTGCGGCGGCGTTTGGGTCCCGACTTCCTGCTGCTGTCGGCCAACGATGCGACGCAGGCAGCTTTCCGGATCGCCGGCGGCGACGGCTGCATTTCCGTCGCGGCCAACGTGGCGCCGGCCCTGTGCGCGACCCTCCATCACGCCTGCGACGAGCGGATCGCCGGCGACATCCAATGGCACGATCAGTTGTTGACGCCGCTCTACGAGGCGCTCGCTCTGGAGGCCAATCCCATCCCCGTCAAGCGCGCGCTCGCCCGCATGGGCGTGATTGCCGACGGGCTGCGGCTGCCTCTTACACCACTCTCGCCCGAGTCAGATCGCAGGCTTGCCCAGGTGCTCGACGCGATCGCGCCACTCGAAGAAAAGGAAGCGCTGCGCTTCGCGGCGATGCATCCGCAGAACGCGGCGCCGCGCGCCGCATAGTGCCGGACACCGCTTTCGCTCCTGCGGTCGTCTATGACGTTCCTACGCTGCCTTTGCGTCCTCGCTCTCGAAATCCTACGCGACGCCGCCCTAGTTGACCATCACGCCGCGGCCACAGCTCCAAGGAACCCAGTGTCATTCTCTCTGCGTTGCGGAGTAGCGTCATGATTGAGAGCGTATTGGAGGCCGCAGAGGCAGAACCTCCGCCTAGTGCGGTGCCTGATGAGGCGGCGTGCGAAACGCTGCTGGAAGGCGCAACGGCGATAAGTCACACCTCCGGCTGCGCGCATGCCGTCGTCATCGGGCACCGTACCTTGCCGTACGTTCTCGCCCTGCTGCACCAAGGGTGCGCCAGCGTGCGCAGCGTGCGACCCGACTGTCCCGCCCCCGACTGCGAAGCGGCCGAGTTCGCCTGGATCGTCGATCTGGACGGCCGGACCGAGCTTGTCGATGCGCTTCGAGCGGCCCGGTCGCGCACTGGGCGGCGTGGCCGCGTCGTGCTGGAAGGCACCGCGTTCCGTAGACGCACGGGCCTCGCAGGTCTTCCAAAAGTTGCCCTGGAAGCAGGTCTCGACGTCATTGCTGTCGACAGCAAAGGTCGCCGCGTTGTTCTGGCGCCGGCCATCCCACTGGCACTGGCCGCCTGACACATCGCGCCCCGCGCACGGCCTAGCTGGCTTGTGGTTCGCATCGTGATCATTGGCGGACCGGGAGGTCCGCGCTCCAATCACACCAAGCGATAACCTACGCCGGGCTCAGTGAGCACGTGGCGTGGCGCCGACGGGTCGTCCTCGATCTTCTGGCGCAGCTGCCGCACATAGACCCGCAGGTACTGCGGATCGATCGATTCGTCGCGCCACACTTCGCGCAGCAGGTGCTTGTGCGTCAGCACCTTGCCGGCGTGGATCACCAGCTGCTCGAGAATGTCGTACTCCTTGGGCGACAGCTTGATGTCCTCGCTGCCCTTGCGCACCAAGCGGCGTACCAGGTCGACGTTCAGATCGCCCGAGGCGTAGGTGCGCTCGGCGCCCTGCTGCTGCAGGCGGTGGCGCAGGGCGGCCCGCAAGCGCGCCATCAGCTCCTCGGCACCGAACGGCTTGGTGACGTAGTCGTCGGCGCCGGCGTCGAGAGCGGTGACCTTTCCTGCCTCATCGCCGCGACTGGACAGCACGACAATGGGCACCGGCGAGATCTCACGGATGCGGCCGATCAGGCCGAGCCCGTCGACGTCGGGCAGGCCCAAATCGAGCAGTACCAGGTCGGGCCGATGATGGCGCAGAGCGGACAGCGCCTCCGCACCGGTCGGCGCCTCGATGACGCGGTGCTCGTGCGCCGTCAGCGTGGTGCGCAGCAGCCGGCGAATCGGCGGCTCATCCTCGACGATCAGGATGGTCGGCGCGTCACCGGTCATGGCTTGTGTACTGGGTAGCTGAAGACGAACTCGGAGCCAGGCCGATCCGCGCGGTTCGATGCGGCTATCGTGCCGCCCAGGGCCTCGACGAAACCCTTGGCGATGGCGAGACCAAGTCCTGTTCCGGCCCGTCGGCGGTCCCCGGCATCGGTGCGGTAGAACTTGTCGAACAACCGGCCGAGTGCCTCGACCGGAATGCCCGGGCCTTCGTCGCGCACGACGATCTCGACACGGTCCGCAATGGCGCGGGCCTCGATCTCGATACGGCCGCCCGGGTCAGAATACTTGGCAGCGTTGTCCAGCACGTTGAACAGCGCCTGCTCCGCCAGGACGAAGTCGAGGGACAGCTCGGGCAGATCGGCCGGGACCTTGGGCACGATCCGGTGGTCCTTCATCAGAGGGGCGGTGCGGCGCAGCGTGGTCGAAATGAGATCGCCGACATCGACGGGCTCGAGGCGCGGCTGGACGGCGCCGGCGTCGATGCGCGTCATGTCGAGCAGTTTGCCGACGAAGCGGTCGAGCCGCTCCGCCTCGCTGAGCGCGGTCGCCACCAGCTCCTCGCGTGTATGCTCGTCATAACGCTCGCGGTGGCTCTTGAGACTGGAGAGGGCGCCGATGATGGAGGCAAGCGGCGTGCGCAGATCGTGCGACACCGAGGTGAGCATGGAAGAGCGCAGACGCTCGCGCTCAGCGCCAAGCCGCGCTTCGTCGATGCTCTCCGCAAGCGTCAGACGCTCGATGGCGATGGCGGCCTGGTTGCCGACGGCCTCGAGCAGGCGGCGGGCGGCGGCGCTGAGCTCGCCAGTCTCCCTCAACGACAGGACGCCGATCACGGCGACGGGCGAACGACTGGTGCGGATCGGCGTGAACAGCCAGCGCGCGCCGGGTAGGGTGTCGGTGCCTTTGCCGGTCGGATGGTCGGCCTCCCACGACCAGCGCGCCGCAGCGAGATCGGCCTCGCCGAACTCGCTGTCCGGTGGGAAGGCGGCGCGCGGGCCGAGCCGACCGTCGTGTTCGGGATCCGGCATCAACATGACCACTTCGGCGTTCAGCAGGCGAGCAAGATGGCTGACGACGATCCACAGCAGATCGTAGAGGTCGAAGACGCCGGCGATCTTGCGGCTGAAGGCGTAGAGCTCGGCGGTGGTGCGCGCCTCGCGGCGCGCTGACTCGGTCTGCGTGCGGGTTCGCGCGGCCAGGGTGCTCGCCGCGATGGCGACGAAGCCGAAGAACAGCAGCGCCACGACGTTCGCGGGGTCGTGGATCGTGAACTTGTAGAGGGGCGGCAGAAAGAAGAAGTTGTAGCTGAGCACGCTCAATGCTGCGACCCACAGCGAGGGCACCAAGCCGTGGCGCGCCGCCGCTACCAGGACCGGCACCACGTAGACCAGCGAGATGTTGGGCAGTGCGATGTAGGTGTCGATCAGCATGCCGACCGCCGTCGCCAGGGCCGTCGACATCACGCCTTCGAGATAGGGTCTGGGCGTGAGCGGGATGCCGCGCAGCCAATCCGTCGGGACGGACGGCGCGGCGACTCGGTCCATGGGCGCCACCTCGATGGCGAGGCCCGAGCCGCTGCGCACCAGTTCGTCAACCACCGACCCATGCCGCATCTCGAACCAGCGCGAGCGCCGCGACTTGCCGACGACAATGCGCGTGGCGTTGCGGCTGCGCGCGAAGGCCAGTACCTCCTCGACCACGGAGCGGCCGGGTAGGGTCACCACCTCGGCGCCGAGCTGACCTGCCAGCCGTGTCGTCTCTGCGAGCTGTCGCTGTTCGGCCTCGGTCAGCGTGGCGTGGCGGTCGGTCTCGACGTAGAGCGCGATCAGCTCGGCATCGAGCCCGTCGGCGGTGCGCTTGGCCGCGCGCACGACGTTGGCGCCCGACGGAGACGGATCGAGGCAGACGATCACGCGCTCGCCGGCAGCCCACGGGCCGGTGATGGCGTGCTCGCGCATGTAGCTCAGCATCTGCTCGTCGACGCGCTCGGCGGTGCGCCGCAAGGCGAGTTCGCGCAGCGCGGTCAGGTTGCCGGGCGAGAAATAGTGGCGCAACGCGCGTTCGGCATTGTCGCGGACATAGACCTTGCCTTCGCGCAGACGGGCAATCAGGTCGGCGGGCGTGAGGTCGACCAGCTCGACCTCGTCGGCCGCGTCGACGATGCGGTCGGGTACGGTCTCGCGTACGCGGATGCGGGTGATGCGCGCGACGACGTCGTTCAGGCTCTCGACGTGCTGGACGTTCATCGTCGAATAGACGTCGATGCCGGTGCCGAGCAACTCTTCGACGTCGAGATAGCGCTTGGGATGGCGGCTGCCCTCGGCATTGGTGTGCGCGAGTTCGTCGACCAGCACCAAGGCGGGCCGGCGGCGCAGGATCGCGTCGAGATCCATCTCGGCGAGCTGGTGCCCCTTGTACTCGATGACACGGCGCGGAATGACCTCGAGACCAACCATCTGCGCCTCGGTCTCGGGCCGCCCGTGCGTCTCGACCACGCCGACGACCACGTCGACGCCCTCCTCCTTGCGGCGCCGGCCGGCAGTCAGCATCCCGTACGTCTTGCCGACACCCGGCGCCGCGCCCAGGAAGATTTTTAGTTTGCCGCGCGATTCCCGTTCCGCCGCCTTCAGCAGGGCGTCGGGTGAGGGCCGAATTTCAAACGGGGCTCCAGCCATCGGGGCGCAAGGATGTCATCATGATTTCAGAGCGTCGAGCGCCATGTTCAGCCTGAGCACATTGACCGTCGGCTCGCCGATGATGCCCAGGAAACGGCCCTCGACATGCTGTTTGACCAGGTCGCGGACCGTGTCTTCGGGCAGGTTGCGCGCCTTGGCGACACGCGGCACCTGGAAGTAGGCCGCCGCCGGCGTGATGTGCGGATCGAGGCCGCTTGCCGAGGTCGTCACCAGGTCGACCGGGATGGGTGCTCCAGGATTTTCGGCCTTGAGCTTCTCGACGTCGCCCTGGACGCGCTCGATCAGCGCCTTCGAGGTCGGGCCGGCGTTGCTGCCCGCCGAGTTGGCGGCGTTGTATGGCGCGGGCACGGTCTTGGTCGAATCGTTGGGATCGGTGTCGGTGGTGGCCGACGGACGGCCGTGGAAGTACTTCGCCTCGGTGAAGTTCTGGCCGATCAGCTCGGAGCCCAGCACCTTGCCGTCCTTGACGATCAGGCTGCCGTTGGCCTGGTGCGGAAAGAGCAGCTGGGCAAGGCCCGTCATGCCGAGCGGGTAGACGAGGCCGGTCAGCACGGTGAACAGCACGATCATCACGATCGCAGGGCGGATTTCTCTCAACATGTCGAAGTCCTCATGCCAGGCCGATGGCGGTGATCAGCACATCGATCAGCTTGATGCCGATGAAGGGCACGATGATGCCGCCGACGCCGTAGATCAGAAGGTTGCGAACCAGCACCGCGGATGCGCCCACCGGCCGGTACTGCACGCCCTTCAAGGCGAGCGGAATCAGCGCGATGATGATCAGCGCGTTGAAGATGATGGCTGACAGGATGGCGCTCTGCGGGGTGTTGAGGTGCATGACGTTCAGCGCCTCGAGCTGCGGGTAGAAGGCGATGAACATCGCCGGAATGATGGCGAAGTATTTCGCCACGTCGTTGGCGATCGAAAAAGTAGTGAGCGCGCCGCGTGTCATCAGCAGCTGCTTGCCGATCTCGACGATCTCGATGAGCTTGGCGGGATCCGAATCCAGGTCGACCATGTTGCCGGCCTCGCGTGCGGCCATGGTGCCGGTGTTCATGGCGACGCCGACATCGGCCTGGGCCAGCGCCGGCGCGTCGTTGGTGCCGTCGCCGCACATCGCCACCAACTTGCCCTGGGCCTGCTCGTCGCGGATCAGCTTGAGCTTGGTCTCGGGGGTGGCCTGGGCGAGGAAATCGTCGACACCCGATTCGGCGGCGATGGCGGCTGCGGTCAGCGGGTTGTCGCCGGTGATCATGACGGTGCGGATTCCCATCTTGCGCAAGGTGGCGAAGCGCTCGCGGATCCCGCCTTTGACGATGTCCTTGAGGTGGATGACGCCAAGTAATTTGCCATCCTTTGACACCGCGAGCGGCGTGCCGCCGGCCTTGGCGACCTTCTCGGCGATCGTCTCGATCTCGCGAGCCGAGCTCGGCGCGCTAACATTGGCCTTGATCTCGGCGATCACCGCGTCGACGGCGCCCTTGCGGATCGAGGCGCCGTCGACGTCGATGCCGCTGATCCGCGTGTAGGCCGAAAACGGAATGAACTTGGCATGCAATGGCGCCATCTCGCGCCCGCGTATGTTGTACTTCTCCTTGGCAAGCACCACGATCGAGCGGCCTTCGGGCGTCTCGTCTGACAGCGACGCGAGCTGGGCCGCATCGGCCAGGTCGCGCTCGCTGACGCCGCTCACCGGCAGGAACTCGGTGGCCTGCCGGTTGCCGAGGGTGATGGTGCCCGTCTTGTCGAGCAGCAGGGTGTCGACGTCGCCAGCCGCCTCGACGGCCCGACCCGACATGGCCAGCACATTGAAGCGCACCAGCCGGTCCATGCCGGCGATGCCGATCGCTGACAGGAGAGCGCCGATGGTGGTCGGGATCAGGGTCACGAACAGCGCCACCAGAACCAGAACGCTCATCGCGCCGCCGGCATAGATCGCGAAGCTCGGGATGCTCGCGACGGAAAAGACGAAGATGATCGTCATGCCGGCCAGCAGGATGTTGAGCGCGATCTCGTTCGGCGTCTTCTGCCGCTCGGCGCCCTCGACCAGCGCGATCATGCGATCGAGAAAGGTGGCGCCAGGCTGGGCGGTGATGCGCACCTTGATCCAGTCGGAAATGACCTGGGTGCCGCCGGTGACGGCGGACCGATCGCCGCCGCTTTCGCGGATAACGGGCGCCGATTCCCCGGTAATGGCCGCCTCGTTGACCGAGGCTACGCCCTCGATCACCTCGCCGTCGGAGGGAATGAGGTCGCCGGTCTCGACCAGCACGATGTCGTCCTTGCGCAGGCGGGTAGCCGGCACGCTCTCCCACGTCCTGGTCGATGCGTCGCTCAGCCGCTTGGCTACCGTCTCGGTCTTGGCCTTCCGCAGGGTTGCCGCCTGCGCTTTGCCGCGCCCCTCGGCGACCGCTTCGGCGAAGTTGGCGAACAGCACGGTGAACCAGAGCCAGAGGTTGATCTGGAAGGAAAAGCCCAGGCCGCTGCCGCCGGTGACCAGGTCGCGGATGAACAGAATGGTGGTGAGAGCCGCCACGACCTCGACGGTGAACATCACCGGATTGCGCACCATGATGCGCGGATCGAGCTTGCGAAAGGCGTCCCAGACCGCCGGCCCGAGAATCTTCGGATCCGACAGGGTTCCGACGCCGGAGCGCCGGCGCTGCTCCGAAAGGGTGAGAGCCATGTTTACGTCCTCGACGCTAGAACAGGGTGCCGGCGTTCATGGCGATCTGCTCGACGATCGGGCCGAGCGCCAGGGCCGGGAAGAAGGTGAGACCGCCCACGATCAGGATCACGCCGACCACCAGGCCGACGAACAGCGGCCCGTTGGTCGGGAAGGTGCCGGCGGAGGCCGGCACGATCTTCTTGGCCGCGAGCGAGCCTGCGATCGCCACCATGGGCACGATCATCAGGAAGCGGCCGATGAACATCGCGAGCCCGATGGTCGTGTTGTAGAAGAGTGTGTTGGCGCTGATGCCGGCGAAGGCTGAGCCATTATTGCCGGTGCCCGAAGTGTAGGCGTAGAGGATCTCGCTGAAACCGTGCGGACCCTGGTTGGCCGGGCCGGCCAGGCCGGCGTCGACGACCGTCGCGATGGCGCTGAAGCCCAGGATCGACAAGGGCAGGATCAGGATGGCGAGCAGCGCCATCTTCACTTCCTTGGCCTCGATCTTCTTGCCGAGATACTCGGGCGTGCGGCCGACCATCAGGCCGGCGATGAACACCGCGATGATGGCGAACAGCAGCATGCCGTAGAGACCGGCGCCGACCCCGCCGACGATGATCTCGCCCAGCTGGATATTGAACAAGGGGACCAGGCCGCCAAGCGGCGTGTAGCTGTCGTGCATGGAGTTCACCGCGCCGCACGAGGCATCGGTCGTGATGACTGCGAACAGGGCCGAGTTGGCAATGCCGAAGCGGACCTCCTTGCCCTCCATGTTGCCGCCGGCCTGCAGGGCCGACGGCGCGGTGTCGACCCCGAGCTTGGCGATATTGGGATTGCCCGCGGCCTCAGCCCAGTAGGCGGTCAGGATGCCGCCGAGGAACAGGACGGCCATCACGGTCAACACCGCCCAGCCCTGTCGCTGGTCACCCACCATGCGGCCGAACACGTTGGTGAGCGCCGCACCGATCGAGAAGATCAACACGATGTTCACGAAGTTCGTGATGGCGTTGGGGTTCTCGAAAGGATGGGCGGCGTTGGCGTTGAAGAAACCGCCACCGTTGGTGCCCAGCTGCTTGATGACTTCCTGCGATGCCACCGGCCCCTGGGCGATCACCTGCTTGGCGCCTTCGAGCGTCGTCGCCTCGCTGTAGGCGCCGAGGTTCTGGGGCATGCCCTGCCAGACGAAAAACAGGCCGACGACGATCGAGATCGGCAGCAGGATGTAGAGCGTGCAGCGCGTGAGATCGACCCAGAAGTTGCCGATGCCGCGCGCCGAGCGGCGGGCAAAGCCGCGCACCAGCGCGACGGCCAATGCAATGCCGGTCGCCGCCGAGACGAAGTTGTGCACGGTGAGCCCGGCCATCTGCACCAGGTAGCTCATCGTCGTCTCGGGCACGTAGGACTGCCAATTGGTGTTGGTGTCGAAGCTCATGGCCGTGTTGAAGGCGAGACTTTCCTCGACCGCCGACTGGCCGGCTGGGTTGAAAGGCAGCAGCGCCTGCAGGCGCATCAACGCATAAAGCGACGCAAAGCCCACGAGGCTGAACAGCAGCATGCTGATGGCATAGGCGACCCAGTTCTGGTCACTGCGCTCGTCGACGCCGCTCAAACCATAGAAAGTGCGCTCGATCGGGCGCAGGACGGGCGACAGGAAGGTCCGCTCGCCCGCGAAGACGCGGGTCATGTAGCCGCCCAACGGCTTCACGAGCAGGAGGATCACCAGGCAGTAGACAGCGACCTGGATCCAGCCGTCGAAGGTCATCACGGGAATTCCCCCTTAGAAGCGCTCGGGGCGCAGCAGCGCGTAGACGAGATAAACGAGCAGGCCGAGTGTTACGGCGCTGCCCAGGATGTATTCGAGTGCCATGATTGTCCCCTTCAGAGCTTGTCGCACGCATACGCGTAGGCGGCGCCCACGAGGAACAACCCGCAACCGACCACGATCAGGATGATGTCCAGCATCAGCGTGCTCCGAAGTTCATGAATTTCTTGTGATGCGCCG